>Ga0193733_1000748_pt1 | contig 10271 bp, 15 predicted proteins | sample U1s2metaG_FD_145076 | JGI IMG/M metagenome (GOLD analysis project Ga0193733, IMG submission 145076) | Soil microbial communities from a riparian zone of the East river system, Colorado, United States - U1s2 | ecosystem: Environmental > Terrestrial > Soil > Riparian zone | place: USA: East River... | reverse complement strand
GATGCTGAAAACATCAGTGAGTTGATGAACTATCAAGCTCCCCCCAATCCTGAAATGCAAAAGATGCAAGCTGAGACAGCAATGAAACAGCAAGATATGCAGATGAAGAGTCAATTGGAAATGCTTAAAGCATCTACAGACCAAAAGAGTCAAGAAATGGAGATGAGAGTTAAAGCTGTTGAACTTCAACTTAAAGAGCGTGAAAGTCAAATGAAACTTATGCATGCTGCTGCCCAACACCATTTGGACATGACAGCTGCTTCAGAAAACCATCAAATGGATCTGGTAACTGCTGCCCAATCTCATGCATTAAAAATGGACACAGCCCAAGAGAGTCACGCCCTGAAACAACAACAGATGAAAGAAAAGATAACCAAGAAGGAGTAATTAGATGAATGTAACAACAGAAGAGTGGTATGAGTGGAAACAATCTACTGTAACAAAAGAATTGTTAAAGGCTTTACAAATGAATAGAGTAGCACGTTTAGAAGAAATTGCTCATGGACATGCAAGTGGACTTGAACAAATATATATAGAAATAGGTAGAGTGCAGGGAATTGAAGATGCTTTACAATTTTTAGTATCTGATGTTAAAGATGAACTGATTAACCAAGAGGAGATAGAAGATGCCAAAAGCAATAGGCTTCCGAGTTTTAGTTAAACCAGATGACATTATCAAAACCTCAAAAGGTGGCATTGCAATTGTCACTGATGAACGTCTTGAAAGAGGTGCAACTGTAACGGGCACTGTATTAGATATTGGTCCAGAAGCTTTTCGAGCTTTTAATAACGCTGCAGGAGTAGACTATACTCCCTGGGTTAAAGTTGGAGATCATATTTTCTATGCCAAGTATGCAGGAAAAGGAATTGATGCAGAAGATGGAACCTCTCTTTTATTCTTAAACGATGAGGATGTAGTGGGACTATGTTAGTACCTAGTTGGCGTCCTAAGAGAAGGCAGGTTTATTATACAGAGAAACCTGATTTTGTACCTGATTGGGTATATACAGAAGCTGTAACAGCTAAACGATTTTATAATGAGAATTGGGAATTTTGGGTTGATTTAGAATCTAAGACAACCAATGTTCCAGTACACATAGCAGAAGATGCATGTATTAGAGGTTTGAAGAAAGCCTTAGACCAGACAGACTTTGTATTTGGTCCTAAAGTAGCAAAATGGTACAAAGAGTTCCTAGATATGGATAGTGTCTTTACCAAAGTGATGCATCCAAAATATACAAAAGTAGATATAGAAAGGGATAAAGATGGCTGAGAATCAAGGTATAGCAGTTCCTGGAGAAGCAGGTGAAAGTAGTTCAGCTCCTTCAGTATCAGAACAACAAGAAGTTGCTGTTAAAGAAAGAGCCCGATCTTTAGGTTGGAAACCTCTTAAAGAATATGACAAGGACCCAGCTGATTGGGTGTCTGCTCGTGAATTCCTTTCTCGCCAAAGTTTCTTTGATAAAATTAAAGAACAGAGAAATGAAATTCGTAGTTTAAAAACTGATATTCAACTTATGGGACAACATTTTTCCCAAATGAAAGAAGTAGAATATAAAAGAGCCCTATCAAGTCTTAAGTCAGAAAGGAAAGAAGCAACAGCTTCTGGTAATATTGATAAGGCTGAATCAATTAGCGATCAAATTACTGAAATTGAAACTCAGAGGAAGCAAGCGGTTGTATCACAAACACAACCCCAACAAGGGGCTGAAGAATTTGAAAAATTTAAACAACGTAATAAGTGGTATAACTCGGATGTTGATTTAACTAAACGAGCTAATGCTGTTGGTATTGGTTATGCTAATATGAACCCTCAAGCCTCTCCTGATGAAGTGCTTGCTTATGTTGAGGAAGCTATGAGATCGTCAGTGCAGCCAAAACGAGTAGTTGCTCCGGCCTCTCCTGAGGCAGGTGGAATCAATCAAGCAGGTCGTGGAAGTAAAAATAAACTTTCAGAAGGTGATTTGAGTCCTATGCAAGTGAAAATTATGAATACCCTGGTACAACGTGGTATTCAAACTAAAGATCAATATTTAACTGCACTTACTCAAGCTGAGTCAGTTAAAAATGCAACATCCCTAGATGTAGTTAAGGAGAAAAAATGACATTAGAACGAAATAAAACCGAAAGACCGGATAAATTAGATCGTAGTAAGCGGGAAGACCGCGTTCCTATTCATGGAGATAGAGATAGACTTTCCATCGAAGGCCAAGAGGAAGGATACCACTATTGCTGGGTTAATGACAACAACGTGCCTAAGTTTGAGAGGGCTGGATATGAGTTTGTTGAGCATGCAGTTATAGTTGGAGACCGCAGGGTTGATGCAGCGTCGAGCACAGGTGTTAAACACTCGCTTGCCGTAGGTAATGGTGTAACAGCCTATCTTATGCGCATCCCGAATGAATACTTCGATTTAGACATGGCAGCTTTGAATCATAAGGTTGATAGTTATGAAGCAGCTATGTATGACAATTTAAATAGCAAAAAGGAAGGAACATATGGGGAAGTCAAAATTACCCATGGTTCTAAAACTAAAAGCTAAAATTAAAGGATTTTAAATGGCTAATAACTCACACGTATTTGGGTTTCGTCCTCTTAGGGATATGAATAGTTCTCCCTATAATGGACTAACTCAAGTATATGTATTTGCGGCTGCAGAATCCACCTTGGCATTTAAAGGAGATGTGGTACTATTTGATGCGACTAATCGTTCAAGTGGTATTGTTGATCCCTATGTTAGTGGTGTGCCTGCAGTGAAAGCCGCTGTTGCTCCACTCACTACAACTGCATTTCGTGGAGTAATTGCTGGTTTTGTCCCCCAACCTGAGTATAATATGTTGACAACTGCGTCCCTAGGGACAATGTTCCGTCAAGCTTCTACTTTGCGTTATGGGTGGATTGTTGATGACTATACCGTTGTCTTTGAAGCAGAAGAAACGGGCAATGGTTTTACTTCGGCAACTGCTAATGCCGTAAATAAAAACATTGATATTGCTTACACTGCTGGAAGTCAATTGACGGGCATTTCTGCTGTTGTGGTGGATGCTGCTACCGTTGTAACTAATGCAGTGAAGCCTTTCCAAGTTTTACGCTACTCGCAACGGGTTGACAATTTCAACTTCGTGGCGGCTGATGCCAATAGTCGTGCTCACTATGATCTGAAGATTCAAAATAGTGACTTGGCTATGGGTCTTAATGGCGCTTAAGGAGATAACCTATGGCTCTAATTAACACTGGTTCATTCTCAAAAGCATTATGGCCCGGCGTAAATGGCTGGTATGGTAAGGCTTATGACGAATTTCCGGTTGAATGGACGGATCTTTTTGATTCATTTACAAGTCGCAAAGCATTTGAGGAAGATGTTGGTATCAGTTCTTTTGGTCTGGCTCAAGTCAAGCCCGAAGGCACCGGTATCTCATTTGATACTGAGACTCAAGGTTTTATTACTCGGTATACCCACATTGCTTACGGGTTGGGATTCATTGTAACTAAAGAAGCATTTGAAGATGACCAATATGACGTGGTTGCTGAAAAGCGTGCACGTGCCTTGGCATTCTCTATGCGTCAAACAAAAGAAGTTGTTGGTGCTAATGTTTACAATAGGGCATTTAATGCTTCCTTCACCTTTGGTGATGGTAAGGCTCTACTTGTAAACAACCATCCTAATGTGGCTGGTGGAGTACAATCCAACATTCTTTCTGTTGCTGCTAATTTGTCGGAAGCTGCTCTAGAACAAGCGGTAATTGACCAGGGGAAGTGGACAAATGACCGTGGGCTCCGTATCATGGTGATTCCACAAAGTCTACATATCCCAGTTGACCTGCAATTTGAAGCTGAACGTATTCTTAAGTCCCAATATCGTGTTGGCACTGCGAATAACGATATTTCGGCTCTTATTTCTATGGGCAAGTATCCGAAGGGTATTAAACTCAACCACTACTTTACGTCTACAACTGCTTGGTTCCTTCGGACGAATGCTCCGGATGGGATGAAGTATTTCACGCGTAGAGATGACAGTTTTACTGAAGATAATGACTGGGATACTGAGAATGCTAAGTTCAAAGCTACCTCTCGCTATTCCTTTGGTAACACTGACTGGCGTGGTGTTTACGGAACCCCTGGGGTCTAGCAAGTAATTGTTTTTAAAGAGATAAAACTCTTAGTACTATAGCTACTTGTAAACAATTTCGGCCAATCCACTGCTATAGAGTGGACCCGAAGTTTATAGGGAATTAAATATGGCTTTAGGTCAAACACTATCTCAACCGACTCGATTTCCTGGGGGACTTACAAATGTTCCCAATCAGAGTCCGTTGCGAGTTTTAGAAGATTTGTCTCCAATTCACCAAGTATTTACGGGTTGGGGCTATCAATTTCGTGTAGGACTTCCTACCGGTAATACTCCTGCTACTAATGCTGACTTTACAGTTACGTCTACAACGACAACTGGTACGGCATCATTAAATGCAGCTAACGTTTATCCTCCGGATAACTTGTTGACAACTGGAACAACGGCAAATGACCAAGTTGTAATTAAAGACAAAACTGTAATTTTTACAAACTTCCTCAATCGTAGGAAAATTCTTATTGCAGGTAGTTTTCAAATTACTTCTACAGTTGCCAATGCTGGAACGTTAATAGGATTCTTTTCAGGGACTTCTGTTGCAGTTCCAGGCACTGACTCCTTTACATTTAATAGTTCAGGTGCAACTCTAAATTTTGTTAATAGAAATAACAGTGGTACTGCATTAACAACTGCTATCTCCACTGCTCTCCTTATTAACACTCTTTATGGTGTAGCAGCTCTTCTTGATCCTAGTAAATCTACTGTGAGTGTCTATTTTGGTGTGATTAATGATCTTGATCTTACCAACACGGCATCAACTCCTAGAGAACTTCCGGCAGTTGTAACAATTCCGGTTGTTACTGGGAACATCCCAGATGGTACTAATGCAATTCAATTTGGATTTGGTGCACAAACCACGGCTGGTGCGGCAGCAACAGTTCAATTTGGACCTTGCTTTGGTATGGTGGTATAATTAAATTAAGGCTGGTAACTGCGTAGCGGAAGCTGGCCTTTCTTTAACTTAATAGGAAATATAAATGTCGATAAGATCACAAAGAACTGATAGTTTAGTTGTAAGTTCTGCTATTTCTGCCGCTGGAGGCCCAGCAACAGGTCGGCCAGTTATAGATTCATGGGGAGACTTGGGAGAACAACTCCATTTACAAGCTGTAGGAAATGGAACTCTTCCAGTATTAACAGTGACTGCTCCAGGACTTGGATGGCGCACTGTTATTCGATATATTATTCCAGCAGGAAAATTCTTTATTCCTCTTTGGGCCAATTGTAGCTCAGATGGAACACTCCAAAGTGTAGTTCGTGTTTCACGACGTTCCCATCTTTGGGCATATGCTGCTACAGCAATTGTTGATCCTACTGTTCCGGCCGATCCAACAATCTCTGCTGCCAATAGTTTTGGAATGAATATTGGTACTTATTCTTATAAACATACAATTATTAATAGTGTCGGAGAAACTCTCCCAACTGCAGCAACGGGAATTGTGACTACCACTGTATCTACAGATGGTATAACAGTACCTCTCGTGACTATCGCTGCGACTGGTGGCACATATAGACGCCTCTATCGTACTCGTGCAGGACAAGGAGCTACTGGACCTTGGTTCCTACTTCATGAAATTGATGACACTGTTGGTGGCTATACAGATACACATCCAGATAGTGATTTAAATCTTCTTGTCTCACCTCCTACTGTTAATACAACTGCTTCTGGTGCCGCTGGAGTTACTGGTCGTGATAATCCAACCACTACTGTAGTTTCTGACGTGGTGGTGAATGTTGAACGTGTAGCACTTACTGCTGCAACTACACTTAGACTTGTCTATATAGATGAAGACGGACTTCAAGAAAATGTTACTGTTACTCCAACTGTCACTGCTGATACTCAAACTACTGTGCCACTTAAACGGCAAGGTATTGGTATTACAAGTGCGGAATTTGATCAACTTTCTAGATCAGTTGTCCCAACTTTTAGAGGTGGGGATGTAAATTTAGGTCTAAAACAACTTAATGCTGTGGCTGGAAATCCTGCTGCTGGAAGTTATAATATTTATGGATACCTTCCTCTCCTTCGTGGGCCTCAAAATCTTTCTTCTGCTGCTGTTACTGGAGGTAATGATAGACAAACTACTTTTGCTTATCAAACAGCTTGTCCTGCTGGAACAGAAATTGTTGTAGAAGTGGCTCATCCTCCAGGTACAACTGCCGCTGCACAAAATTACATTATTGACTGTATAGGCAGACTCATTACACTTTAAAATTTTTGTAAGGTAGTTTTAATGAAATTTACATGGTGGCGTTCTGGTAGTTGGAACACAATTTGTGATGTATGTGGATTTAAATTTAAAGCTGAACATCTGAAACTTCGTTGGGATGGACTTATGGTTTGTCTTGACGATTGGGAAATCCGACATCCTCAAGAACTTATCAGACCTATTCAAGATCAAAACAAACTTCCATGGACTCGTCCAGAAGCCACTGACACATTTCTGCAACTTCAATCAATGGCTCCTGGGTGTACTATATTAAATTCTCAGGCTGTAGCAGGTATTGGAGTAGCTGGATGTATGATTGCTGGACGGGATTTGGGAATTCGAGATGGAGATATTACTAACGTAGAGGCCTTTATTTTATGAGTCATATAGTATTCACAGATCAAACTACTGTTGTTCCTGCATCTTGGCTTAATGATGTAGACCGCTTTGTTAATGCTGGAAGTCTTTCTTCTCCTGTTTTTGGCACAAACCTTGCTCCTGGGCCAGATACGGGTAGGTTTGGTGCAGATGGTCTTCGCTTTAGAAACACTGTTACGAATAGTAACTCTTACTTGACTTTGATGCCAAACGGCACTGGACCGGAAACGGGATTTCGTCTCTATAATCAAAGTGACCCAACAGGTGTTAACACTGCCGCTCTAACGATACGCTTGACCGGAGCATCGGCATTTATCGAACCAGTTGCATTTGGAACAGGCACCCTCCCAACAAGTTTGGGAATAGTTATGAATACAACTGTAACTGGAATCCTCACTGCCACAACGAGCGTAATAGCACCATATTTTCAAGCCACTGGTGCAGTTAGTGCTGCCGGGACTATGAGTTTTGAATCAAACTTGATTCTGGCGACGCGAATACGAATTTACAGATTACAGACGCCGGAGCAGCAACGTTTCGCGCGAGCGTGATGACGCCGCAACTGCAGTTTCCAGCAACTCAAAATCCTTCTGCTGATGTAAACACTTTAGATGACTATGAAGAGGGGATTTGGACACCAAGTGTGGGAGGAAACACAACCTATGGAACACAAACAGGAACTTATACTAAGATTGGAAGATTTGTATTTATCCAAGGAAACATCGTTATTACTACAATTGGGACCGGAAGTACCTCCGTTATAAATAATCTTCCTTTTACGTGCGGAACGGCAGAAGGATCAGGATCAGTGTCTCTTTCTACAACTCTCGCAACAGCTCTAGTATCCCTGTCTGTTGATGTTCAAAACACATCAACAAATTTGCAATTTAGAGGAAGAACAGCCGCTTCTGTTTCTGATGCTGTTCAAGCCGTATTTGGGAATGGAACTCAAATTGTATTCTCTGCGGGGTATTTTGTTTAAACCACCTATGGATAAACTTAAACATATACTTGACGGATGTGCAGCTGCTGCTGCTTGTGGAGGACTAGCTGCAATTGCCGGTTGGATGCCTATTGTTTTAGGAACAATTGGATCTATTATGTCTATTCTTTGGTATTGTCTTCGTTTTTACGAATATTTTAAAAATAAGAAGGATATTGGAGAATGAGTACATCTGGAACTATTATTTTTCGTCTTAATAGGGATCAAATTATTTCTCAAGCCCTATTAAAAATTGGTGCGCTTGATCCTGAGAATACAGCATCTATTACAACCAGTCAAACCATTAACACTGCAAATGCTCTTAATTTAATGATTAAGGGATGGGAAGCAGAAGGACTTCAACTTTGGGAACGTAAATATGGTGTCATCTTTCCTCAAAAAAATCAGCCTGTCTATGTTCTTGGAAACCCTGCTCCAGGTGGAGATCATGCTTGTCTATCTACTCCTCTCGGGAGTGGCTTTATACGTACTACCGCCACTACTGCAATTGCTGCAGGAGCAACTTCAGTTACTGTTGTAGCCACTGATAATGCTGCGACACCTTTTGCTTCGGTAGGTGTTCCCAAAATTACAATGGCAATTGCAGACAATATAGGAATTCAACAGACAGATGGAACAATGTTTTGGACTACAATTGCTACTGTAGATACAGGAACTAAGGTAGTTACCCTTACATTGGGTCCAACTATTGGGAGCGCCATTGGCGCGACTATTACAACGTACACAACTAAACTTATGCGTCCTTTGCGTATTTTAGATGGTTTTACTAGACAACTTCAGGGCAATGACATTCCTCACCTATTGTTACCTAGAGAGCAATATAATAGGTTTGGTATGAAAACTAGTCCTGGTACCCCAATTCAAAGCTACTATGACCAACAAGAGAATGTGGGTCATTTATATGTTTATCCAACTGCACAAGATGTAACACAACTTATGTTTATTGAATTTCAAAAACCAATTGAAGATTTTAATAATGCAACAGATGACTTTGATCTCCCCCAAGAATGGGGTGAGTGTATTGTATGGAACTTGGCTGCTAGACTTATTCCTGATTATGGTTGTCCAGAAATTAGGGCCAATCAAGTTATGAGATATGCAGATTTGTTCATGAAACGACTTGATGGCTGGGATCAGGAGACAGGAAGCATCTATATCCAGCCTAGTCAGTGGGCCTACTATCAAGGGTCAGGTAGTTAGTTATGACTCATGGATTAGATATTAAGAGTAAAGAACGGCAAACTGTTCGTATTCCTTTTATTGATGAAACAGACTTTCGTCCAGGTCAAGAAGGACTTTTGACTAAAGATCGGTTTTTTCTTAATGGTTATTTTGAACCACTTAAAAATCCTTTAACTCAAGAAATTGAATTTCATTTTGTCAAACGTCCGGGAATCGGACGATCTATAAATCTTGGAAGTCCTCAAACAGGACGGCGTCTATACAATTGGACTAAAACTAGTCAAATCTACGTAGTAACTAATACAGCTATTTATGGAGATAATGGACAAACTAATTTAGGTGTGACAATTACAAATGGTTTTGGAAATGGCAATCATGTTGGAATTGCTGAAACTCGTCCAGGAGCATCCCCATCTTATTTAGGGGTTGCCACAGGAGATGCACTCTATCTTATTGCTACTGATAATTCAGTTATTGTTATGAACAATGTTCCAATTCTTACATCGAGTGTGGCCAATCCCACGATAATTACTACCAATGGCAATCATAACTTAAACACCGGAAATAAAATTATAATTCGTAATCATGTAGGTTCTACGCCCTCAATCAATGATACTATTTTTACAATTACTAAAATAAGTAATACCACATTTTCAATTCCAGTAAATGTTACTGTAGGGGGTACAGGAGGTACCATTGGTTCAATTCCTGCTTTCAGGACCAACCACCTTGTATATACTGACGGTTATTGGTTTATGAATACTAGTACAAGCCAAATTGCCAATAGTGCAGTAGATGACCCAACTACATGGCCTGTTATAAACACTATAACAAGTTTAATGCAAACGGGGAATGGTATTGGTTTAGCCCGACAATCTAATTATTTAATTGCTTTTAATGAAACCCATTTTCAACTTTTTATTGATGCCGCAAATCCAGTTGGATCTCCTTTAGCTAATGTAGAACAAGGAATGCAACAAATTGGTTGTATTGATGGAAATTCAATTGCTTTTAATGAAATATTATTTATTGGGTGTCCAACACTAAAACTGGGGGCTTAAATGTATATCAATTGGCCGGGACTACTCAATTAAAAAGTATTGGAACTCCTTCAGTTTCCCGAAGTTTAGAACAAGCTTTTATTAATAGTAATGCTGCATTTTCTGGGTTTATACTACGATATGCTGGCCATATTTGGTATATTTTACAAATTTCATCCACAACAGTCAATCAAACATGGGTATATGATCAAGAATTAAATATTTGGTACAATTGGTCTAATCCTACAAATAATAACAGATGGCCAATTGCTGATGTTACACAACGAACCATTGGAGCAAGTACTGTCATTGGAATTCATGAATCTGATGGG
>Ga0193733_1000747_pt1 | contig 10275 bp, 14 predicted proteins | sample U1s2metaG_FD_145076 | JGI IMG/M metagenome (GOLD analysis project Ga0193733, IMG submission 145076) | Soil microbial communities from a riparian zone of the East river system, Colorado, United States - U1s2 | ecosystem: Environmental > Terrestrial > Soil > Riparian zone | place: USA: East River... | reverse complement strand
AGCAAACCGAGCGACGCGACGATGTGTGCGTGTCGATTGGGAAGGCCCCGTCTGACATACCGACCTTGAAGCCGTACTGGGGAAAACTCACCGTACGGAATTTTAGGGAGGGCGATGGAAACGTCGGCATCATTCGAAGCCCGCTACGCGCCATTGCTCTACCCGACCGTAGGCCCTCCATGACAGGGTCGAAAATGACTACCATTGCGCGGGGCTCGATTGAGAATTCGGTGGCTCGATCCGATAGCCGAGGCTTCGGAGTTGCCGGATCATTCTCACAGTGCGCTGTTGCTTCGATTGTTTGTTAACAGCCGGGCCTCGTTCTTCGTAACGGACTCCCTGGTGCAAGATCAACCAGATCAGTCGACACTGTCGATGGGCAATCGCGCCAATGGCTTGATTATGTCCCAGGCGCGGTACCAAGCGGCGATACACAATGTCGAAGATGCTTCCTTTGGTTCTGGCTGCGGCGTTGGCACACTGGTTGAGAACGCGCCGCATGTGGCGGTTGCCCTTCGGAGACCGGTGACTGTAGTTTATGCCTGCACTCTCGTCGTCGCCCGGGCAAGCACCAACCCACGAGGAGAGACATTTCTCGGAGGGAAACGTCGCTGCGGTAGGGCCGACTTCGGCAATGATCTGTTGTGCTGAGTCCACTCCCAGACCGGGCACCTCCGCCAGCCGCTGAACGGCATCTTGGTGCTCGCTGAGCAGACTGGCCATCTCCTTGTCCAGCTGGCCGATCTGCTCGTCGATCAATCGCAGTTCCTCCAACGCCATCTTCAGCAGCCGCCGGTAGACGGCGTTCAACTCCGTACAGGCGCCGAGCGCATCACACAACTGTTCCGGGGTGGCGCGCAAACGCACATCAGCCAAAGCGGCCAGAGCCGCTGGGTTGGTTTCCCCGTCAGCGAGCGCCTTCAGCATTCGCCGGGCACTAGCGCCCAGCAGATCCGAGACCAGGCTGGACAACTTAATGTGGGCCTCTTCCAGCAGAGACTCCAATTGGTTCTGCAGCCGCACGTGATCGCGCGTCAACTGGTACTTCCTGCGTGTCACCGTCCGCCACAAACGCTGCTCGGCATCGGGCACAAAGCTCAGCGTCAATTCCCGGGCGACCAGCCGCTTGACTAGGCGTTCGGCATCGGGGAAATCCCTCTTGCGTCCCTTCCGGCCGCGATTGGATTGCGCCATCGCTAAATGCAGCGTTCCCGACCTCCGCCTTGCGCCTTCCCGCTTCTCGCGTGTCGGCTTCCAATACCGCTCCAGCACTTCCCAAACTGGTTTCCAATATTGGGCCGTCGATTCCATGACTACTTCCTCGACCTCTTGCTCGAGCAGCCATGCGGCCAGCGAGCGCAGTTGTTCGGGTTTGCTGCCAAACATTCGCCGCTCAAATCGGTACTCACCGTCAACTTCCACGTCGGACACAACTACGGCCAGCATCTTTTTATGAACATCGATTCCCGCTATCCTATAAGGCATGCGTTCCTCCTGGCCAGGAGCGGAGAGCGTGCTGCAGTTACATTAACCAGGGTCACGGGCTATCGCCGCTCCCCCAGGGGAAGACAACGACGCCCAATTATCCGCTCAATCACGCACGCTCCGGATCAGACAGCCTAGCGGCCTCAACTTCTCCACTGTAGTCTCGACCTCGCCGCTCTGAGCCGTCGCTATCTTACCTCTGGACGATTTTCATGGGGTTTCGCGGGCCGCAGGCCCTAAATCGACAGCCTAGAGCACGGGTTCCGGCTCTTGAGCGCTTACCGCACACACGCTGGCGACAAGTTGTGGATTATCACGGAATCCGATCGCACCGTGACCCTCTTGTTGCCCGAAGAATACTAGGCCCAACGCCAACCCTGCCGCCTTGACAGCGCAAACGGCTAGGCGCCTTGGCTCGCTAAACAGGGCATTTGCTTGATGCACTGCTCTCTGGGCCTCTAAGAGGCAACAAGCAGAAACACAGAAAAGAGTCTTTCCGAGAGTTATTTGTTATAGATCAACGACGCCCGCACTATACACGCGCGAAGCTCTCAGTCATAGGTACTCATCTATCAAGAAAACTCGCGCTAAGAGACTCACTCTGGCCCGTCCGGAGTGACAACGGTTGGCGCATCGGTGTTTCAGTGTGCGACGGCCCCAGTTGTAGTAGTGAAGTGAGTATTTGGTATTACCCAAACTCTCGAGAAGGAGGTGCCCCCCATGGCGCATAACATACGAGCCCTGATTTTCATCTCCATCGGAACTATATTGTTGCAAACTGCCGCCTCTGCCCAAACTACGTCTTCTAACATAGGTGCATGTTTGGGGACCTTCTATGCAGATCCCCACTACAATCTGCCCCTTACTGCGTCCGATGCGTCCAGGACGGTTTTTTTCGGCTCCACCGTCGATTTCTCTCCGACGCTCGGAAACTTCTCCAACGCAACGTGGTCCAGTGGTAACTTGACTCTGGGGAACTTTGGCGACGTTAGCTTTCAGCCCGTCCGGGTCGACGCTACTCACTGGAACTATTTCCTGACGGTAGTCCCCAGGGGTTCTTCGCATATTACCGCGGTTTACGCTACTGTCACGGGCAGAGATGCGACGGGTCGTGTGATCACCACCACCTTCCCCGTTCCCCTCGCAGCCAGCTTGCTGGCAGGTCCTAGCGTGCACTTTGGCCCGCTTGGTCCGGTCGACACGTCCTATGTAGGGTACCCATATTCGTCCCTCGACCCGAGCGTCTGGAACACATATACGAAGACCAGTCTGGCTCCCTCTGCCCAGCTCTTTTATCAGACAGTCAACAACGCTACTCTCGTTGATGTAATCAATACAGGGCTCGCGGCAGCGTTCAAGATCACTGTTGTCGGAATCGCGAATCTGGCGTTGCAGCCCGTTCTCCCGGGTGCTGTGGATTACCTTGACTATATCGAGTGGACGCAGTTACAGGCGGATCTTGCGGAAGTTGGCTCCACCTGGAACTTCCTCACCGGCCAGGCTCAAGGAGTGGAAGCGGCGTTTAACTCCGCTTATACCGTGGGCAATCAAATCGCACAAAAGACCTTTTATCCAACGAGCATCGTCTTGACGGCAGTGAGTGACGATAATGACCCTTCGATTGTGAGGATCGGCGGTCCAGGTCAGGCGTATTACAACTCTTTCGTAGAAATAAGCCCGACTGAAACTACAGGTGCCAGTACTTTCTATAGTTACCAAAACGGGCCGGTGATCGCCTCGGGGCCAATTGATACGGTCGAGACCCTCGATTCATCCGGCAACGTCCTATACGGAGATTCGACGATTGTAGTGAATTCCAATCTTTTCATTAGGAGGCAGGCATACGTCCTTTCTCCGTTCGTGCCGCAGCCCGATGGCTCACTTTTGTCCTCGAACGATGAGTTTGTCTTTTCCCCGACGTCTCCACCGCAACAGAGTGCGACCTATGGCTGTCTCGGCGGTAGCAATCCCCTGAGCGCGTTTACCACGTCGGGCAACGTAACGGTCACTAATGTAGCTGGCACTACGGCCATCGTGCTAACAAAGAGCTCACCAAGTTCTGCCTCTACGGCAGCGCAAGTTCCTGGGCAACCGTCTTTCCTGTTTTTCCAGTACGCATGGCCAAACGCTTTCGACCCAACGGAGGTCGCGACGTTTACCGTTGATTTTACGAGCATGGGACAAACAACACCGCTGTTTCAGTCTTCGGCGTCCGACCCAACAGTCCACGGTTCGATGCTTTTGCCCGTAACGCTTTCAATTCCAGCAGGCTTACAGGGACAGCGTGGGGTGCTCCGTTTCTTGCTCACCCCAGCCACGAATGACCCGGTGCGATCTCAGGTAATATTCGCTGACTTTGCGATCGTCCCGGCACCAGTTGTTGACACAACCCCACCGGTGATAACCGTCGCGGCCTCGCCCAAAATGCTTTGGCCGCCGAACAAAAAGCTGATCCCGGTCATCGTGACGGGAACGATCACGGATAGTGAGAGCGGCGGAACCGGCGTCAATCCGAGTACAGCAACATTCTCGGTAACGGATGAATATGGACAAGTACAACCCAGCGGTAACCTGACGCTAAACCCAGATGGAAGCTATAACTTTATGATTCAACTTCTGGCATCGCGCGAAGGAGGAGACCGCGACGGGCGGCAATACAAGATTACCGTAAGTGTACAAGACAACGCGGGGAACAAAGCGTCGGCAGTCACCGTGGTGACTGTTCCCCACGATCAGGGCAATCATATGTGACGCCCTGGGCGGGCAGCGGACCCATTTCCGAGAGGATCGCCTTCGAGAGGGTCGACTCTCACGGCACGCTCACGCGTTGCCCAATAGAACGACATTTGCCTCTGAGCGGAATTCTTCAAACAGCGTGTACTCCACAGACGCGGCCAATCCCTCCTGCTCAGGTAGATGCAAGAAGGGTAAGAGTTCTGGTCGCGCTAAATCCTCAGCGATGGGGCGACCATTCTCTGCCTGGTACTGTAATGGAAGAACTGAGTATAGGATTCCCTTCCGTCTGTATGAATTGACGACTGCGACGCGGGATCTCATGGCCGGTAGGCACGTCCCTATTATCACCGGTCAGACTATTTTCTCACTCGCTCAAAGCTCACGAAAACTCCCCATGCTCTCCTCCCTTCGCCGCTTGTCCGCTCCCGCATGGCAGGCAAACGGCCATGCCAAAGACGTGTTGTTTGAAGGCCAGTATCGGAGAGCCAAAGCAAAAGGGGAGTGCCCCAACACCAAAGCCGCCGTCCTCATTGACGGCAAGGGCGCTGGCAGCATCTTCTACCTCTGCCAGAGCGAGAAGCGCGACATTCACAATCGCGTGACCCGCTATCAGCCGACGCCGCAAGAGCAAGCCCAACGGAAGCGGGTTTCAGGGTTTGTACTTGCAAACCCTGAACAATCAAGGAAGCGCTTGCCGAGCGCGTCGAGAAACTGTCGCGAGTCCGCATCCTTGAAGCCATCCGCAAGAAGCTGCCCGACGTTCTCTCTCGGCCAGACTTGGAGATGGTCGCCCTCGACTACTTCCGGCGTTTGGGCCACGACAATCACCGCCGTCTCTCCAAGCTCTACGCATGGGAAGAGAAGAAGAGCAAAACCTCATGGGGCGCTCAAGCAGTGGACTACGAGAAGATTGCGGCGGCTGCCGTGCAAGCCATGAAAACCGCAGACCTCCATCGTTTTCTCGTGGTCTGCGCTCTTGTGTCCGACCTGTATTGTCCCGGCTACAACCCGAGGCAGCCCTTAGCGAAAGACTCGAACCTCAATCTCACGGCGTCGCGGTACAAGGTTGACCCTGCAAGGATGGCTACGGCTGTTCGAAAGGAACTGTCGAAGCCAAAAGAGAAGGTGAGAGACGACTGATGGCAAAGCCCTCGGACTTCCCTGCAAGATGGTTCCGCGCTGTTTGTGAGTATTGTGGAGCAGTAATCTGGGTAAGGTTCCTTCCGAACATCCACGCCTACCGTTATCAAGACGAAGAGTGCCCTGCCTGCCGAGAGTCGATCTCGCTCCACGTATGCGGAGAAATTGTCGATATACGGGTAGCTAAAGGGTGTTGCAAAATCCCTGATTTTTCAAATTCCGTCGGCTGAGTCAAAAATTTCCTGGGGCAAGGTGGTTCGTTGTTGTTTTGAGCTGCCGTCTTTGACTGGCAACCGCCAATTTCCGATCGTCTTCGGTGGCCCATGGGTTTCTTGCCCGGGTGGGCCAATATTTCCCTTACTCCACGAATCCTCGAGGACCAAAGATGTGAGCGGTCCAGCACGAGCCGGATCGAATTGCGTGCTTTCGACAATCGATGCAGTGGGCGAACCAGACGCGGGTTCTCTGCATCGATCCAACCATTGGCTTGAGCCCGAAACCTGCGACGAGTGGCCTGCTGAATGAGGCCGAGCACCAGACACACCAGTGCCCAGCAGACCATGGTTAACCAGCACTTTGATTTCATCTTCAATCGGCCTCGCGGGCACTCTGCAAATTCCGTTCCTTATTTAGCTCCGCCAGTTCTCGTAGACATTCCTGCATTTTTTGCCAGGCGGCGACCCCCTCGCGCGTGGCCTCTTGCGCTGCCTTCGGTACATAGTAGCCGGTAGTCTTACCCTTCTCCCCACGGTAGCTCACATTCAGATGCGGACAGAATTCATCTGCCGCGCCGATGCTAACGGGCCACACACGTTCTGGGTTCGATGTGACTAACAAACTTCGGGCCGGGTTAGAGGTTTGGGCTCGCCACTGGTCTGTAGGTTCGCGCTTCAGCATCCCGACAATCGGCAACGTGGTTTTGGATCGTGCCCGTGAGATCAATCCTCGCCCTCTCCGCCAATGTATAGTACGTGGGTGAAGCCGAGGCTACGCGCCATGTCGAGATATTCGTTCAACTTCTTCTCGTCAATCCATGTTTCAATAGGTCTTATCATAACTTCTTTTCCAAAGAACAACGCCGTGAAGTCTTCACCGGACAGACGAATCTTTTTGAAATAAGCCTGAATTGTTTCAACCACGTCTGGTTCAGATAGTTTCAAATTGGCCATCTCTTCGACCTCCTCTCGAAGGGGAGTATCGCCGAGATGGAGCGCGGAGCCTAGCCACACGAGAGGTCAGGTATTCGAATCAGCAACGGGCGAGATAGAAAACCTGGCGCTCGTTTCTGGAGTGCGAGCAACATAGAGAGGAGAGTTGCTCGCGGAGCGATTCTCGACGGGAGAGAATGAAAGTGAGAAAAGTAATCGTAATCGCGTGCTCTTGTATGGCGCTGGTTATATGTTTTCGTCTGTTCAGGACTTACGAGAGTGAGAAGGCCAACGCTTCGCCCATCATAAACACGCACAGCGAAACGGCTCCTGTCCAGACTTCGGTCTGCTATGACGCGCCAGCCTTTTCACTTGTCTATTCTGTCTTGGACGAGAAGTAGCTAGAATTTCAAACGCTTCCCGCCCCCGGTAGTGGGGTCAAAAACTTGCGTGAATCTGTGAATCCAACCTTCACTGCGTAGCGCTTCAATCCGCGCATCCATTGCGGCGTCCACTTCTGGTTCTGTCTTAAACGGCTCGCTCAAAATCGGCACATTAAAATGCGGCGTCTTGTTGGCCTCTTCCCACCAGCCGTGGCGTTCGCAAAGAATCCATTCACCGGTGACGGGCTGCCGCGCTGTCCAGATTTCATGCCATTCCGCGATTGGCGTGGTGTCCGGGTGTTCTTTGTAGATCGTGACGGGAATGCGCGTCACTGAAAGCTCTAGATGGTTCATGCGGTCATATTAGCACAGTGAGTTTCCTGGAAATCCCGTCAGTATCCGTCAGTATCATGCGCTCAGACTGCTTTTTTCTGAACGATTGTGGCGTCTTCGTGCACATGTCGTCGTGGTGCGACGGCTAGGAGCGCGAGTTCGTTGAACTTCTTAAGCGAGACCGGTTGGAGTTCTACCAACGACACGGGCGGGTCACAACAAAGCGAAAGGCTACGTTTTCTGTTGTAAAAAGGTACATCGGGAAAAAATGATGAGCACCGTTTGCAAACCAGCACGCAAGCTATCACGAAAGCAGGTGATGGCGCGTATTACCGATTCGAAGGCGACGCGAGGCTGTCATCATGAACGCCGCGAATAAATACTGATGGATAGCAGCCGTCGCCAAAGAGGGGAGGAGGCAGCAATGAAAATAAAATGTCTAGCCTTGGCCGTGTTGACTGGATTTACATGCGTGGAGGCCACCGCGCAGTCGGCACCGCCTGAGGGATCGGTCCAGGGTGTTCCTCCCGGTTTGATCGCGACGCCTATTAACCCGAAGCCTGCACAGTCCGCGCCGCCTCGAAAAGACATACCAGCGATAGCCAAAGCCGCGAATGGGGCCATCGTATCTATCATCATGTCGGACAAAGGCAAGCCTATAGCTCAAGGTAGCGGCTTTGTCGTGAGCCCAGATGGCGTGATTCTGACCAACTATCACGTCATTAGCGAAGGCACGTCCGCTATCGTTAAACTCCCCGACGGTACTGCATTTGCAGTCGATGGAGTGGTCGCATCCGATAAAGCTCATGATGTTGCCGTCATCAAAACGCACGGTAAAACCTTCCGGACGCTTACTCTAGGGAATTCGGATCGGCTTCAGGTTGGAGAAGAGGTTGTCGCTATCGGCAATCCGCTTTCTCTCGAATCGACCGTCTCGAATGGCATAGTAAGCGGAATCCGGGTAGTTAAAGAAGAGGGCAAATACTTGCAGGTCACTGCGCCGATCTCTCACGGTAGCAGCGGTGGTCCGCTGTTCAATATGTCGGGAGAAGTGGTGGGAATCACAGCGGCGATTCTTGAGGGCGGCGAAAATCTAAACTTCGCAATCCCCATAAATGAAGCAAAGCGTTTGCTCCTGAATCAATCCGCAAAGCTCCAGAACCTGCCTAACGAAATCCCTGCTTCCGCCCCTGGTCCAGGCAATTCCGAAACCAAACACGCTAGCTTGGCAGAACAAAAAGCTTGCAACGAGCAAGTTAAACTGTTGTCAGAATCAAAAGACGAATCGATTCAGAAAAATGCTTTTTATACGATGTATGCAAGTCACTTCGATGCAGCATCGGGAGCCTGCTATATGATAAGGACACGTCCCCGAACGCGCATGTCGCCTGACTGGTTATGGTGGGTGTACATCCATGATATCTACGATGCATTCGAAGGTCGTCTGGTCGGCGCTTATAGTGAAACTTATGTGCACTCAGAGAAGGGCGATGACGAACGAATGGGAGGGGCGTTCTGCCATATCCGCCAACCAGAGATAACCTGCAAGTCCGAGGAAGAGTTTAACGCTTTGGCGCTAAAGTACTTCGGCATAGTGCCGCAGTAGTGAAAGTGAAGAGGGGCAGGAAATGACGAACAGAATAACGGTACGCAAAGGCGAGAAGCCCCTTCTCGTGATGGAAGGGACGGGTGACCTTTCTAAACTCTGGCTGTTCGACCCCAATGGAAAGGTCTTTTTCTGCTACGCAGTCGACAGGGCAGGTTTTTGTTGCTTGCCTTGCTGACGACATTGCGGTAGTTAGAAAAGGGTCCGCCCGAGGTGAATAAATGCAAACTCAAGCACCGAAGGGGCAGTATCGCGTTATAGGACTGGACCCAATCGACACCCTCACATCGCCAAGCGGACCACTTTGGAAAGACTGCCAAACGCTTGATGAAGCACTAGATTTGGCTGACCACAATCGAGCTTTGTATCTCTGGGTCTACGTATACGATGACTCTGGCGCGCTCTTGCACGAGACGGGCTGCCACCCGGAGCAGCTTGAAAGAATTCGAGAGCTGAATCAAAAACCTCCCGACGGGCCTAAAGCGAAACAGTAGGAAGGCTCGCTTCACCGCATTGGTCAGTTTGGCCCGAGTACTCCCTCAGACGACCATAGACCACGCCTTCGCATCGTGCCCGTTTAGCTCAAGTCTGCTCCTCGTCGCGACCCTCACTCATTTCGCCAAGCTGTCCTTTTTCTACCGCACATTTTCCTGGGCACTGCTTCTGGCCAATTCCTGCGCCCGGCAGCTTTGCGGCTTCTGCTTTCCCGGTTCCTCCCGAGCGTCTGTGACTTGAAGGATCGTTTGGCCACTTTTGCACCATCGTTTGGCCGCTCATCTGTCACTTAAAGCATGAGTTGGCCGGAAATAAAGCATGAGTTGGCCACGAGTGCGACATTGTCTCGCAGGAGCGACCTTAAATGCGTTGAAGGGGCCCGCGTTCATGCAAGGTGGATATGGAGGCTAAGCTCCCTATCGTCCGCAGCATTTTTTGAATTTCTTTCCGCTCCCACAAGGACAGGGCTCATTCCGTCCCACCTTAGGGGCTTTCCGAATTGGGGTGTCCCAGCCAAGCTTGACCTTGCGGTGTTTGTTCTCTTCAAAGCACGCCCACCAACTCATCTCTTTTTCCGCATCATCGATCAATCGATACCGCTCCTTTAGCGCTTTCATGGCGGCTTCTTGGCCGACGCCGAGCGCGCTTTCGATGTCCTCCCACCGGATGTAGAATGGATCAATTAGCCCCTGCTCGTGGACCCGGCGAAGATCTTCTCTCACTTCTTCTGCGCACAGATCCTTGCAACGACTGGCCAAGCTATCCCAAATAAGGCTATAAGTCCGTTCGAGCGTGCGGAACAAACCTTTGAAGTAGGCCATCACTTCTTCCCGGCTTCGCTTGCCGCAGGCCACCAGTGTCACGAGACCCTTGAGGGCCGCTGAGCGGACATATTCGTTTGCCCGCTCGTTTTCCACGAGCGAGGCCATGCCGGTCATGTCCCCGTCCG
>Ga0193733_1000746_pt1 | contig 10277 bp, 10 predicted proteins | sample U1s2metaG_FD_145076 | JGI IMG/M metagenome (GOLD analysis project Ga0193733, IMG submission 145076) | Soil microbial communities from a riparian zone of the East river system, Colorado, United States - U1s2 | ecosystem: Environmental > Terrestrial > Soil > Riparian zone | place: USA: East River... | reverse complement strand
ATGGAATGGACCGGCGTGCCCATGAAGGGAGCCGCCTGGGTCCAAACCCTTCGTGGTCAGAATAAGGATGAGTTTCTGAGAGTCGCGCTTCTGGCGTCGATTTCTCGGGAACGATTGATTCTAACCAGTCACTACTTTTCTTGTGCTCAGTTGGCTCGCAGCCGAAAGCGCGTTCGCCTCAGCGACTCGCGCAGCCGCTCGATCTCGATTTCCGCAATGCACTCGTGCACGCTGGGGCCGGTCTCATCGTCGTGGGCTCCATCGTTTGCCAGTTGAAGGACATGAGTTTTCAAACCGCCGTCTCGGGTGACAATATCCGAGACGGCACTGAGGTCCACCGCTCGTTCTCCCAGTAGTAGTTCCAGGCAGAGCAGAGCCTCGGCGCTAACCGCAGCATCAGGTCCAAAGATTTGAATAGGAAACATTGCTTTACCACCCATTCCATCGGCCAAGCGGGCGCGAACTTTACTTCGGGTCAGCGTACTTCGGCGACTCGCAGCCCGTACTTACCATCCACCATTACCACTTTCTTCCCGAGCCAAGACCTGGTCGCTCAGCAGGACTGGAACGCTAACCCATTGTCTTTGGCCGATCGCGTCGGGCTCGCCTTCTTCAAGTGAGCGACCAAACGGCCGCGTAACCGTCGCGCGGCTCCAGGTGTTCGCTCGGCGGCCAGGGGGCACTGCCAATGCAGTCAACTTTGCGGCAACTGCGCGATCTGGTAAAAGTAACCTTGGTATCGGGAAGGCGTTGGACTCACCCGGAGGACTCGTGAGCGAAGCCAAGTTCGTGATAGTGGGCGGAGGAATGGTTGCGGGATACGCGGTCAGGCAGTTCGTTGCATTGGGTTTGAAACCGGGCGAACTGGCCATTCTATCGGCGGACAAGTCCTTGCCTTACGAACGGCCTCCGCTGTCCAAAGGATTTCTGGCTGGAAAAGATACCGAAGACTCTATCTGGATCAACCCCGAAGAGGACTATCGCAAGCACGGAATCGAGGTGAAGCTCGGTTGCGAGATTTCTGGCGTGAATCCCAAGCGCAGGCGGCTCGCTCTGAAGTCGGGTGGCGAGTTCGGGTTCAATAAGTTGATTGTGGCGACGGGCGCCAGTCCGCGAACCTTGGAAATTCCGGGCGCAAATCTTCGAAACCTGTACTATTTGCGGTCCCTGGAAGACTCAAAAGCCATTCGGCGAGCGGCGGAGAAGGTGAAACGTGCGGTGGTGATCGGCGGGGGCTTCATAGGAATGGAAGTAGCGGCGGTGCTGGCCCAGAAGGGCATAGAGGTCACGATGGTTCTGCATGAAGACCGCATCGGGAAGCGGCTTTTCTCACAGCCCACGTCCGTTTTCTTTGAGGCCTACTATGCGGCGCGCGGGGTAGAGTTTCTCAAGTCGGCGACGGTAACTGAGTTGCGTGGGGATGGAGCGGTGAGTGCCGCCATGCTCCGTGGCGGTCAGGAGTTGCCATGCGACATGGTCGTTGCAGGAATCGGAGTCCGACCCATCACGGACTTGCTCGCCAACAGCGGAATCGATGTGGCCGACGGGGTGACGGTAAATGAATACCTTGAAACGAACCAGCCTGGTGTCTATGCTGCGGGGGACGTTGCGAACTACCAGGATGTGCTCTTCGCAAAACGCAGGCGTGTCGAACACTGGGACAACGCAGTCTCCCAGGGGGAGTACTGCGCGCGAGCGCTGATGGGCGAGCGGACGCCATTCCAGCACGTCCCGTATTTCTTTTCCGACGTGTTCGATCTCTCCTATGAATACTGGGGCGACTCATCGGGTGCGGACCAAATCGTCCACCGGGGCGATCTTTCGAGCAAGAGCTTCAGCGTGTGGTGGTTGCGCCAGAAACGGCTGGTGGCCGTATTCACCATGAGCCGGCCCGACGAGGAGCGCGAGCTTGCGCCCAAATGGATTGAGGCCAAGCAGACTGTATCTGCCGCAAAACTGGAAGATGCCTCGCTTCCTGTTTCAGCATCACTGGAATAGTCTCTGCTCGGATTTGGTGCAAACAGCAGAAGGAGGGAGTATGCCAGCACTGCCCGACAACGGGATGGTCCACCTCAGCAGCCCGTATTCAGTACCAGAAACATGCCAGCGATTGGAGACGATTGTTCTGGCACGCGGCCTTTCCATATTGGCGCGCATTGACCATAGCGGCGACGCCGCGAAAGTTGGTTTAGCGATGCTCCCGGCTCAACTCGTGATCTTTGGGAACCCCAAGGCGGGAACACCTTTAATGATTGCTTCTCCGACCGTCGCTATTGATCTGCCTCTGAAAGCGCTAGTCTGGGAAGACGCTGGTGGTAGCGTGCGGGTTTCCTACAACAGTCCCGAATACCTGAAGCAACGTCATAGTGTTCCAGACGACTTGGTAAAAAACATCGCAGGCATAGGGACGCTGCTTCAAGACGCCGTCCAATAGTGTCTTCTCGGACTGGTTTTTCTCCGGTCACCGTTTCACCCTCTGGTTTGGTGCGACCGGCGCCCGCGGCGAACCCTCTTGGGGAGCATGAACCTGTTTCAGGCACAGGGGGTGTCAGATGCGGGGCAGGAGTTTATGAAGACGGGCCCAGAAGCAGCCCGACGAATGAGGGTCCGGGTATCAGAGCACGATCATGGCATCGAGGTCGGCTAGGTCCAGGTCGGCCATGCACAACTCGGTATCTGTCGCGCGTCGTCTTGTTCCCACCGTACTTAACAGGGCATCGAGCAATTCCACACGCCGCGCGAGATCTAAAAGCAATTCCACACGCTGTTCGTTTGTCAGCTTCGTGCTGATCTCAGGAACTCCAGGTTGTGCGGCCATAATCACCTCTTTGGCACTCCGTTTGGTCGATTGCGATCTAACTGTAGCGCAAGCGACTTTGCGCAAAATTAAAATACGGCAAGAATCCGTAACAGTTGTGACCAGAGGGACAACCAGCCTGGTGCAAGTTTCACTCGGGGACAAAAGAACAGAATTGGAACCGCTGGCTTTTGCTTCCCGCCCGGCAGGCGGCTCGTGCCCCCTTGGCCAAGAGATCATTTGCTTGTGAGAAGATGAATTGTAGACAGTGACTTCATCCCTTTGTGGGAGGCACTGCCTGGAGAGACATGAACTACGACGCGATTCTGGTCACTTCTTTCGGGGGTCCGGAGCGGCCCGAAGAAGTAATGCCGTTCCTCGAGAATGTCTTGCGTGGCAAGAACATCCCGCGCGAGCGCATCCTGGAAGTGGCGGAACACTACTACCAGTTCGGAGGCAAGAGCCCGATCAACGACCAGAACCGGCAACTGGTCGCGGCCCTCGAGGCGGAACTTGCCCGGCATGGGATATGCCTGCCCATCTATTGGGGAAATCGCAACTGGCATCCCATGCTCACCGACACGCTGCGCCAGATGAAGGCGGACAGAATCGGTCGTGCGCTGGCTTTTGTGACCTCAGCGTACAGCTCGTATTCGAGCTGCCGGCAGTACCGCCAAGACATCGCAGGCGCGCAAGAAGCAGTAGGTGAGGGTGCACCGGTCGTGGATAAGATCCGCGCGTTCTACAACCATCCGGGATTTGTTGAGGCCATGGTAGATCGCGTACAGCAAGCGTTGGCGACGATCCCGCGGGGCCGGCGTGAATCTGCGCACCTTATCTGTACCGCACACAGCATTCCGGTAAGCATGGCGCAGACCAGTGACTATGAAAAGCAACTCAGGGAAACCGGCCGGCTGGTGGCGGAGCAGTTGGGTCGCAAACAGTGGCAGTTGGTGTACCAGAGCCGGAGTGGGCCCGCGTCGCAGCCCTGGTTGGAGCCCGACATTCTGGACTACCTGCGAGGACTCAAGGGGCGGGAAGGCAGCTCGGATGTAGTAATTGCGCCCATCGGCTTCGTTTCCGACCACATGGAAATTGTTTTCGATCTGGACACGCAGGCGCGTGACCGGTGCGCCGAGCTGGGCTTGCACATGGTACGAGCCCAGACCGCGGGAACGCATCCCAGATTTATCAGCATGATTCGCGAATTGATTCTGGAGCGCACCGACGAGAACCAGACGCGATGTGCCTTGGGCGTGCTGGGCCCGCGCCCCGACGTCTGTGCCCCGGATTGCTGTCCGATGCCGAAGTGGCCGGCAGCGCGCTAACTTGGTTTCCCTTTTGTAGCATGGGCCCACCGTCTGGGAGTCGACTGCGCCCTGTGAAGCAAGTTTCACCATATATTCAGGTCGGGTGACCGGCACTCGGCCTCAGTATCCTTAAAATCGTTTGGGTTTGCCCTGCCCGACCCGCGTCATTAATACTGCTTCAAAGTCGTCACACCGAAGGGCCAACCGGCCTTGCGAAATGTGAGGTTCACGCGCTGCCCGCCCAATGAGCGATGGTAGCTTTCCTTGAGCGGCATGACACCGTGGTAACGAAGTCTCGCCGGACCACCCCAAACCACGACGTCCCCGTGGGTTAGGGGCACACGCTTCGCCTTCTCGGCTCGATTCGATCCACCAAACAGGAATACTGCGGGAACGCCGAGCGAGACAGAAACGATTGGCGCATTGAAGTCTCGCTCGTCCTTATCTTGATGTAACGAAAGTTTGGCTCCCGCCTGGTAGCGATTGATCAGGCAGGCGTCGGGGAGGAATTCAGGGAAGCCCGCTTGGGCAGCCGCATGTTTCGCGAGGTTCAGAAAGCTGAGCGGCATGGGGGGCCAGTACTCGCCGCTGTCCGGATCGATGGCATCGTAGCGATACCCGGTTCTGTCCGCCACCCAACCCAGGGAGCCGCAGTTTGTCATCGCCACGGACATGCGGAAGCCGCCCGGCGTAACCATATGGCGAAACGGAGCCCTTGCGGTTACCACCCTCAACCCGTCCAGATGCGCGGTTTCATCCGGCAACGCGAAACCTCGTAAGAGGAACGCGCCTGGAGCCAGATCCTCTTTTTGAGGGTCTGCGCTGCTCGGGGGTTCGAACAAGCCGATCATCACGAAATATCCTACTTCGCATCATGAAAGATGATGCCAGCTGCATGCCGATGCCCGGAACGCAAACGACTGACACCGTGCCGCAGATGGACCCGATAAATGCCGCGCGTGCCCCGCACCGGACGATGACTCACAGCGAAGGCTACCGCGTCACCTAGACCAAGCGGAACCACCTCCGGCCGGGACTGCAGCCGTGGGCGCTGTTCGGTAAGCACAAATTCGCCGCCCGTGAAGTCCTTCGCCGGCCGGGACAGCAAGATAGCCACCTGTATCGGGAAGAAATGCTCGCCATAGAGATCCTGATGGAGGCAATTGTAATCACCTTCCCGGTATTGAAGAAGCAAGGGCGTCGGTTTGAGTTGCCCGGCTTCATGACATCGGCTGAGGAAGTCGGCGTGCTGCTCCGGATAGCGGATATCGATGTCCATTGCGGTGTTCCAACCATTGGCGATGGGCGCGAGCCACGGATAGAAGGTCGTCCGGAGCTCTGCCACGATGTCGGGCAGTGGATAGCTGAAATACTTGTACTCGCCCCGCCCAAAGCCATGTCGCGCCATAACGACATGGCTTCGAAACAGGCCATCCTCAGGATAAAGCTCAGCCAGGGCATGGCACTCGTCCGGAGACAGCACGTGTTCGAGTAGCGCACTCCCCTGAGCATCAAGATTTTGCGAGATCTGCTCCCAGTCGAGCCGGTTGATGCGTTCGACGGCATTTTTGGCGGGGATTGCGCGACTTGCAGAGGTTTTCATGGGTGCGCCTCACGTTCGAGAAGAGCGCGTTTCCGCCCGAAGCCCCAACGATCGCCTGAGAGGGCTTTCTTTGATCTCGATACGAGCAATGTAGCAATCGCCCTGGGGCCGCCACACTCCGATTCTTGCTTTCAAATTCTAGCAAGGCCGACGGCGCGAGAGGAGCATGCCGGAGGTAGAAAAGAATTCGTCAGGCCAGTCTCCAGGGAATGAATTGCTTGAATGACGAAGTGACCCAACGTATATTCTACCGGTGAAGTAAACGTTTTAGCGCATCGTGTTTTCCGCCTGCGCAGCGGAGCGGATCGGCTGCCAGTACGGCATCCGGATTTCCCGACTGCGCTCGCCCGAAGCCAAGGCAGGATGCCCGTTGTTCTCGACCCACGTAGACAAAAAAGGGAGAAGCACCGATGAAAAGATGTGCCGTGCTGGTCGCATGCTGGCTCATTCTGGCTCCAATCGTGGCCACAACGGGACAGCTCAACCCAGCACCTGCGGCAGCCGAGCCGGCGAGGCCTAGCGGACAATCCGTGCTGGCTGCGACCCCGCCCATGGGATGGAACAGCTGGGATGGATATGGCACGACGGTAAAAGAGGCCGACGTAAAAGCCAATGCTAAATGGCTGGCCGAACATTTGAAGTCCGCCGGCTGGCAATATGTGGTTGTGGATATGGAATGGTTTGTCACCAACCCTACTCCGGAGGGCAATTCCAAGAATTCGCAATACACTCTGGACAGCAATGGCCGATACACGCCGGCGCTGAACCGGTTCCCCTCGGCCGCTGACGGTGCCGGATTCAAGCCCCTGGCCGAGTATCTGCACTCGCTGGGCCTGAAATTCGGTATCCATATTCTCCGTGGTATCCCGAAACAGGCGGTCGAGAAGAACCTGCCGATCGCCGGGTCCTCTTATCGGTCCGCGGATGCTGCAAATATTTCAGACACCTGCCCCTGGAATCCGGACAACTACGGACTCGATGCAACCAAGCCGGGAGCGCAGGCTTACTACGACTCGATTGCGAAACTCTATGCCAGTTGGCAAGTTGACTTGATCAAGGTGGACTGCATCAGCAGTCGTCCTTATGCGGGCGATGAAATCCGCATGTTGAGTACCGCACTGGTGAAAACGGGGCGTGGCATCGTACTTAGTCTTTCGCCCGGGCCTGCTCCGATGGAAAAGACGGAGGAGATGAGAAAGTACGCCCAGATGTGGCGCATATCCAATGACATCTGGGATCTATGGCACAGCACGGTTGAGTATCCGCAGGGCTTGGGCGATCAATTCGCCAATGTCGCCAAATGGGCCGGGAGGGCGCAAGCGGGACATTGGCCGGATGCAGATATGCTGCCGGTGGGACGTCTGGGGCCGGCTCCGGGTTGGGGCCAGGCGCGCGACACCCGGCTTACCCACGACGAACAGAGAACCCTGATAGCCCTGTGGAGCATTTTTCCGTCGCCTCTGATGGTCGGTGGCGAATTGCCTTCGGCCGATGCGTGGACGATCTCATTGCTCACCAACCCCGAAGTAATCGCGATCGATCAACACTCAAGCGGGAATCATCCTGTAGTCACGACGGATACGACAGCCGTGTGGGTGGCACAGTCCACCTCGGCGAACAGCCATTATCTCGCCATTTTTAATCTCGGCGAGTCAACCCAAACCCTTCAGTATTCATGGAAAGAGCTGGGTTTTCCGGCAGCTCAGTATAACCTGCGGGATTTGTGGGAGCGCAAAGACGCAGGGGTGGCGGCCGCTATGAAGGTGACTGTGCCATCGCATGGAGTCATGCTGTACCGTCTATCGCCGGTTCCGAGCGCTGTGCCTTGATCGGCTGCGCCTGGCCTCGCGCCTCGTCGAATTCCAGGATGGCTTCCCGCCCCGGAGCATAAAAGCGACACCTGCGCTGTGGCTGATTGGCTGATGTCACGTGGGACAATTGCGCTATGGCGGCGACGATGAAAGATATCGCCAAGGACTTAGGCGTGTCAGTGGTCACGGCCTCCATGGTCCAGAATCACTCAAACTTTCGAGCAGCAACTCGGATTAATCCACCAATGAGAGACTCATGTGTCGGCAGCTTGAGCCCTGGTGATAGCTCGCGCATCCATAGGCATGGCTCGAATGGAGTCCCGCGCTTCGAGCCAGTGGTAAGAGCGGGAGTTGGTTTAGGGCCAAAGCGAGTTTGGCACTCGCAAAGCTGACTCCAAGAACGCAAATCCCCGTCCCATCACGATGGCTGGCCCGCAAGTTCCTGGACTGCCCGGTAGGCCTGATCGATGGCCGCGTCGGTGTAGGCCGAAGCCCCGGCGTCGGAGTTGGCGATGGCTATTTTACCGAATGGCTTTCTTCCCACCACCCAGGGTTGCTCCCCCTCGGCCCAGTCAGGGTCGAACAGCGAGTTGTATTCGTGGGCGTAACCGTGCGCCCAGCGGTTTACGGTGATGCCCTGGATGTCCCGAGCGGGGTCGAATCCGGACGACCCCAACATTCTCGCCAGTTGATCGCGGATGTTGCGCTCAAAAGTCGAGAACGGAGTCTGCATCAGTTCGTAACGTCCGGCGCGATGCTGATCGAGTTGAGGAATTCCCGGCTGGCACGGAGTCCGGAGCATGAAAAGGACCATGGAGTCTTCTGGCTTACTGGGAAAGGCGTATTGTCCCAGGCTCACCGGAAAATCCAGAGCCACGTAGGAGTGGTAAGAGCCGGGGGACACGATCTGATGGACTCCGAGCTTCTGAAACGACGTCCAATTCCGTAGCGCGACGTGGGTGTAGACCAGTGGCGCCTTGACCCCGTAGGCTAGCGCAGCCTTCTGCGTTTGAGGAAGTTCAGGACACAGATACGGAATCATTCCGTTGTAACAGGCAAGGACGCAGGCGTCAGCCCGTACGGTCTGGAGTTTTGCGCCGCGCATGTATGCAACTTCAACCTCGCGGGCGGCTTCCGGAGGCCCCGAGTGTTGCACATGAACCACCGTGCTGTTCAGTCGTATACGGACGGGCGATCCGGCCTCGTCCAAACGGCTGTAGTCGGCTCGGGCCGCCACGATGTCCTCCATGGTGTGGCCCGGGATGCAGCCCGGGACCAGCGCGCGCACCAGCAGGCGCGCAATCGAAGCGTTTCCGTCGGGAAAATGAAAAATGTAAGGTTCTTCCTTTTCGTCCCAGGCTTCGGAGTCACGTCCCAGATCCATTCCGCGAAACCCGGGGTATCCGATGCCGTAGTCGTCCCCGGAGCGGTGGCAGTCCAACGCCGAGACGGCATCAATGCCGACTGCCCACAAGTCATGCGTGCGGGTTTGAAAGAAGGGAAGGACGTCGGGGTGCGCTTTGACGATCTTGGTAAGGAAGTCGGCATAGCTGGTCCTGGCCAGACGGGCGCGTTTCTGTTGGGGAGAAAGGCCGGGCAGGTAGTCGACTTTTTCCGTGTACAGGCGCGCGATATCATGCTGAGCAGCGGTCGAAAGCGGAGTCTTGGCAAGAAATCGGGGCCAGGGCAGTGTTCCCATGCCGGCGACGAAGCGGTCCTCGCCGAACGTTTCCCGATCAAAAAACGCCCCGGTGCCCAATTTCATGGACGAGTACAAATTCTGATCGTAAGCCCGGTAGAACTTCTGTGTGTCAATCCCGAGATCCTTCAGCACGCCCTTGGCTACCTCGCTGTAGCGTGACGGGCTTTCGATCGACTGGGTGCCGCCGTTGCTCAACAGGAACCGGCTGCCCGCGCGAAACTCGTTGCGTTTGGCATGTCCGCCGAAGTCGTCGTGGTTGTCAAGGATCAGGATGCGGGCGCCCGGCCCGCGAGTCTTGCGATAAAAGTGTGCCGCGGCGAGTCCGCTGATGCCTCCTCCCACCACAATCAGGTCATAGCTCTCCCCGGTCGGTTCCGGGCGGCCCGCGCGGTCCGAGAATTTGCCGTCGCGCAGCTGGTGCGCGTAGGTGAAGGTGCCATCGTGGTTTCCCCTCATCCCGGTCAAGGCCGGGGGATAGTAGTCGGGAGACTTCTCGGGCGCATACACCGGTGAATCGAGCGCCGCCGCCGCAATCCAGTGCGGCGCGGTCAGAACGCCGCCCACACCGACGGCCACGCCGTTGAGGAAATCGCGGCGCGTAATCGGCCGATTCATCCCCAGTTTCCGGTCTTGCCCGCGCTGGCTTTTGTCGGTCATGCTCTTGCCCTTTTTGGGGCCTTTCGGCGCTGGCTTGTCCCCCGGACGGTTTTCGCCCTTACGGCTGCGCCCGATACACCGTGGTGCCTCCGAGCATGGTCCAAACCACCTTGGTATCTTTCAGTTCCTCAGGCGAAACCGTCAGGACGTCCCGGTCAAGCAGCACCAGGTCTGCCTGCTTGCCGGGTGCGAGCGAGCCGATCGAATCCTGCTGGTTCATGGCCCGCGCCGAGTTGCGGGTGTAGGCGTAAAGCATAGCCTCACGCGGCATTCGCTGCCCGGCGTCGAGGACGCCTTCCCGTCCCTTGCGCGTTTCCGCTTGGTAGATCGCCATAAACACGTTTGGGCTGGAAACAAACCAATCGCTCGCGCCGGAAATGCTTGCGCCTGCATCCAG
>Ga0193733_1000745_pt1 | contig 10284 bp, 10 predicted proteins | sample U1s2metaG_FD_145076 | JGI IMG/M metagenome (GOLD analysis project Ga0193733, IMG submission 145076) | Soil microbial communities from a riparian zone of the East river system, Colorado, United States - U1s2 | ecosystem: Environmental > Terrestrial > Soil > Riparian zone | place: USA: East River... | reverse complement strand
GACAGAAGCGTTGGTGGACTTAGCGGGGAGCTAAAATGCTTCTCTACGACCTCATCATCGTTGGCGGCGGCCCGGCGGGCACTTCCGCAGCCATCACTGCTGCCCGCGCAGGCGCGCGGGTCCTGCTGCTCGAACGCTCCCGATTTCCTCGCCACAAGGTATGCGGCGAATTTGTCTCGGCTGAATCCCTCGGCTTGCTCACAAATTTGCTTCCTGCCGATCACGCAGCCCCGTTGCAAGACGCGGTTCGCATTTCTCAGGCACGCATCTTCCTCGATGGCCGCACCCTGCAGACAACCGTAGATCCCCCGGCGGCCAGTATTGCCCGGCTTGATCTCGATGCCGCGCTCTGGCATTCGGCCGAGGGCGCGGGGGTGGACGCACGGCAACAAGTCACCGTGCTGAGCGTCGCCGGCACCGGCCCGTTCCGTATCGTGACCACAGCCGGCGAGTTTGAAGCGCGTTCTCTGGTGAACGCGTGCGGTCGATGGTCCAATCTCAATCTTCCCCCCGCGGAAGGATTTCGCCGCCAAAAGTGGCTAGGGATCAAGGCTCACTTCGCAGAAACGTCCGCCGACCCCTCGGTCGATCTGTACTTCTTCGATGGCGGCTACTGTGGAGTTCAGCCCGTTCATCTCAACGGCGAACCCTTGGCGTCAAGAGTGAATGCTTCGGCGATGGTGCGCGCCGATGTAGCCAGCACTCTGGCTGAGGTCTTCCTCCAGCATCCCGCGTTGCGCGAACGCAGCCGGCGCTGGACTCCGCTCAGCGATCCTGTAAGTACTTCTCCCCTGATCTTCGGTAATCCGCAGCCGGAGCGGGACGGAGTCCTGATGGTGGGGGATGCCGCAGGCTTCGTGGATCCATTTATCGGAGATGGAATTTCGCTCGCCTTGCGCAGCGGAGCACTAGCTGCACACTGCCTTGCGCCGTTCCTTACGGGAGAGGGTTGCCTGTCGCATGCTGCCTCCCGGTACCGTGAAAGCTACGGGCAATCGCTGCTGCCCGTGTTCCACGCGTCTTCGAAGATACGGCAACTGCTCAAATTGCCCCGCACAGTGCGCCGGCCGCTTCTAATGCTGTTGGAAAATGCTCCCGCCATCACCCGGTATGCCGTCAAGAAGACGAGATAAAACCACCTGCCGCAGACGAGAATCCATTCAGAATTAAGAACTAGGCAGTCGTCTCAGGCGATCCTAGCGAACCACCAGCACTTCGCGGACGTTGTCACGCGCGAGGAAGAATTTGATGGAGGAAAAGTCTCGGAAAAGATTTTCGATGTTTCGATTGTTGAACACTCGTTGCAGTCGGAAAGTGTTGGCGGCGGCACGCGGTGCCCCTTTTTTCGCATCGCCGCGCGGGTCAATCAGCTGCATCTCCAGCGTGTCAATCCCCGTAATGTGATAGCGGTAGCAGGGGGCGTCCGGTCCGGCTTCTTGGGTATGAAAGAACGCCAGCAGACTGCCCCCCGGTTTGAGCAGCGACCATAGACGTCCGACCACCGGTTTTACCAGGCTTTCGTCCAGATAGTCGGCTAGATTCCAGCACAACACGATGTCGAACTGCGTCGCGGGAAATACAAGATTTTCCTCCAGGAAGCGCTTGCTGTCCAGAACCGTTTTGCCCGCTTCATCTTTGATGATCAGCGACGGGTCGGTAGAAGACACCAGCAGGTCATCGCTGTAAATCTTGTGCCCGCGCTCCGTGCAATAGCGGATGTTGGCCGGAGAAGTCGATCCCAGATCAAGCACGCACAGGGTTTCTTTCGAGTCCAGCTCTTTGACCAGTTGGGCCAGGCTGCTCGAGCGGCGTGTGAGACGCTTCGATCCCGGGGCTGAACCGGGATTCTGCGCGGAGCTGTCGGATGAACTGCGAAAAAATTTCATCAGGCTGTGTGTCGCTGACGCCATTGGCGGCTGCTGGGCGTCTGGTTCATTCGCTTTTCGGGTCTCACGCTGGTCTTAAACTCTATGATGAGTCAAGCGGACCCGGGGGTGGACTACTTAACTTCGTTCTTCACCGCAACTGCGGAACCCGCGCCCGCAGAAACAGCGCTGGCGGCAGCGGACGAGCTGGCGGTGGAAGCTGCCTTCACCCCGTCGGTCTTGGCGCCCTCTCTCTGGATATCAACCTTACCCTTGAAGTAAGCGCCTTCTTCGATTGCGACCCGCTGCGTCGCAATATCGCCCGTGACCACGGCTGACTTGGCCAGTTCCGCCCGCTCACTAGCGCGGATATTGCCCTCCAGCTTGCCCTGCACGATCACGCCCTTGGCGTTTACATTGGCACGCACCTGCCCGTGGGGACCAATGATCAGCCGGTTTCCGGACAGCTCGATGTTGCCCTCCACCTGGCCGTCCACATAAAGATCCTCGCTGCCGGAGAGTTCTCCCTTGATGACGACGGACTTCCCAATATGGGCGAACTCTGCGGTCTTCGGCGTCTCCATAGATTTCTGCCTCCTCGGTGCTGTTTCCTACCGGACACCTGTGCGGGAACCCCAAGTCACCTGTTACTGGCCAAATCCAGAACAATCAGTGGATAAGGAACCCGTAACGTTTCGCCAACGCCATTCCACTTTATCGAACTATATCTCACGGCGACCACCGGGGCAACCGGCCAATCGCGAAAACCGCCGCGAAACCGGTAGCTTTCACGGTTCCAGCAGGACCGTCGGGGCGCCCCTCCCCCGGCCATTTAGACAACACCTGCGTGCTGTTTTTCGTCTAATCTAACTGAGGCGCCCATACCCTCATGATGCTGATTCCATCTCCTACCGCCTCGCGGATTCTGTTAACGGTGGTTGTGCTCAGCGCCGCTACGTGGAGTGCGACGGAAGGCCCTCCTGCGGAACCGCCCGAGGAACTGGTGAGGCGCACGGTCGCCAACGAAATCAAATCCGGAAATCAAACGGTTAAATACATGTTTCGGGAGCGCAAGGAAACCCCGAACGGTTCGCAGACCAAACTCATGGTGGAAACCCGCGACGCCATAGTGGGCCTGGTTGTGGCCTACAACGACCGTCCGCTCAACCCGGACGAGCGCCAGGGAGAATATAGCCGGATCCAGCGTTTCATCGACGATCCCGCGGAGTTGGATCGCAAGCGCAAAAAGGAAAAAGAAGACTCCGAGCGGGTCAAAACTATCCTAAAAGGTCTGCCAGACGCTTTCCTCTACGAATACGACGGAACGGATATGGGCAAGCCGGGCATGGGCAAGCCGGGGCATCCCTTGGTGCGGCTCAAATTTCACCCCAACCCAAAGTACGATCCGCCGACGCGTGTTGAGCAGGTTCTTACCGGCATGCAAGGCGTCGTTCTGATCGACGCGCAAGAGCAGCACATCGCCCGAATCGACGGGACGCTTTATGAAGATGTGGCCTTCGGATGGGGTATTCTCGGCCACCTGGATCGCGGGGGCCATTTCCTGGTCGATCAGACCGAGGTTGGCAACGACAACTGGTCCATCAGTCGTATGGAACTGGCTTTCACCGGCAAGGTTCTTTTATTCAAGGGCCTCAACATCAAGTCGACGGAGATTTACAGCGACTTTCATCCCGTGCCCGCGGATTTAACTTTTGCTCAAGGGGCCGAACTTCTGAGGAAACAGGTTGCCACCGTGGCGGAAAATACGGTACAGACCGGAAGCGGTAAATGAGATGGTAGTTCATTCGCCGGCCAGGGCTTATAATCGTTGAAAGAGAACGGGCATTTTTGCCGGAGGTGTTTATGTCGGTTCGCGTTCCGGTTGTCCTCCTTCTTTTTCTCCTCACGATTTCAATTTACCCAGCCGCGGCAAAAAACAAGAAGAAGCAACAGTTGCCTGACCTCGTACTGAACGCTCAGAGAGTGCTCATAGTAATTCGTCCCGACGCGGGAGAACCCCTGACGAATCCGAGGTCGAATCGAACTGCCCAGGACGATGTAGAGAGGGCGATCTCGAAGTGGGGCAGATTCGATCTGGTGATGGAAGCGCAGACCGCAGATTTGGTGATTGCCGTTCGAAAGGGACACGCGGGAGGGCCAATGATCAGCAATTCGCCGGCGGACAATCGCTCTGTCATCTTTCAGCCGAGTGGTCAGTCAGGGGATACAGGCGTTCGCATCGGCGGCCGGCAAGGTCGCTCTCCTGATCCCACGAATCCCGGACTTGGACCGGAGGATAACGGGCCGCACATCAGCAACCAGGTTGGTCCGTCGGAGGATATGTTTGAGGTTTACCTAGGGGGCATCAAGGATCCGCTGGATGCGCCGCCCATCTGGCGATACACCGCCAAGAACGCGTTAGATGGACCCCAGGTCGTCGCGGTCGAGCAGTTTCGGAAGGCGATTGAAGAGTCCGAGAAGCAGCGCCAGCAGAAACCCTGATGCTTGTTCGCCTGGCCAGATCGGTTCCAACGGACTAGAGCGCGATCGCCTCCTTGCGCACGGTGAGTCTCTCGATCAGATCCTCGCGAATCCGGTATCCTCTGCCCGGCGCATCATTAACCGCGATGGTGCCCTGGGGGCTGACTTCCACCTCGGGTTCGATGATGTCTTCCTTCCAGTAGCGCTTCGAAGCCGAAACGTCACCGGGCAAGCGGAAATTCTGCAGCGTGGAGAGCGCGATATTGTGGACGCGTCCTACGCCCGATTCGAGCATTCCACCGCACCATACCGGAACCCGATTGGCCTGGCAGAAGTCGTGTACCTTTCGGGCTTCGCTGAACCCGCCCACCCGGCCGACTTTAATGTTTACGATGCGGCAAGCACTAGTTTCGACGGCCGCGGCGGCATCGCGCACATGGCGGATGGACTCGTCCAGACAAATAGCAGTGCGCAGTTCCTTTTGTAGCCGGGCATGATAGTAGATGTCGTCGTTCCACAGCGGCTGCTCGATCATCAGCAAATTGAAACGATCGAACTTGCGCAAGTGCTCGACCTCATCGAGGGTGTAGGCGGAGTTGGCGTCGCAGCTCAGCACAATCTCCGGCCAGCGCAAGCGAATCCGCTCCAGCACATCCACATCCCAACCTGGCTTTACTTTCACTTTGATACGCCGGTACCCCATACCCAATTCGAGCTCAATCTTGTCCAGCAGTTGCTCGACGGAATCCTGGATGCCGATCGAGACCCCGCACTGAATCTCGCGCATTGAGCCGCCGAGCAGCCTCCACAGGGGCTCCTGCTTTTGAATCGCTTCAGCGTCCCAGAGCGCATTTTCGATGGCAGCTTTAGCCATGCGGTGCGCCCGCACCTTGGCCATGAGACCGGCACTTTCGTGAGCCCCCGTCAACGTGCGCCCCAACACCGCTGGCGCCAGGTAATGCTTGATCGTGCACCAGGCAGTCTCGATCCATTCCGAGCTGTAAAACGGATCTTCGCCCGCGACACATTCTCCCCACCCCACCACTCCGTCGCACTGGGTGGTGAGAAGCAGAATGCGGCGGCTATGGAGACGGCCAAAGCTCGTTTCAAAAAAATGGACGAGCGGCATCCGAATTTCGCGCAGAGTGATGCTTTCAATTTTCATCTGAATTCAAAATGAGTACTGCCAGTTTTCGTCCCACCGGCCCAACAGGAACTTCCCATTGCCCTGCTGATCTCGTTCGTACTGCAGCACCGCCAAGCCCTGGGAAAATGCCTCCAGAAAGTCGCGCCGGTTGTGGTCCTGAACTTCCTGAGCCCGATTTCGCGTACCGGACGAAGCTTTCCACTCGTAGATCTGCTTCGGAACTGAAATTGTCTTGGATAAGTCAAATCTCGGCCCCGGCTCCGATCGAAGCAGCCTCTCGACCCTTTTCGACTTCAACCACCATTCCGCAACTAACCGGTCCGAGGGCAAGCCACCCTGAAGGGGAGAAGTGGTCATCCCGTATTGATTGACGTTATACCGGCGGGCAATTGCCCCTAGTCGCTCGATGTTCAAATAAGCGTTCTTGATTTCCAGCGGATCAAATGTCCACTCAAGCAATTCAAATCCTCGGGCAAGAGCGTCTTCCCGCTGAAAAAGCTTGATCTGTCTTCCCAGCCCCGCATTTCGATATTCGGTGCGCACTGCCAGCATCTGGGAATGCAGGTAGGCGTGCCCTCCGCGCGCGCCCGGCATGGATAGGGCGAAGGCCACCAATGTCCTACGATCAAAAGCTGCGATGACTTGCCCACCTATTTTCTCAGCCACCACAAACATCCGTAGCGGCATCAGTTCTGCGTCGGTGAAATTCCAGATTTCCTTCTGCAAAGCGACGCAGGCCAACATCTCGTCTCGGTCGCGACATTTGCGGATTACCATGGTCCCTGGATTCATCCGCCGTCACGCCCGTTCGCGAGTTGGCTCTCCGGCCCCAGGTCCCGCTCCTGGCGTTTCGCCTGTTGCCATAGCGATTCCAGTTCGGTCATGGAAGCCTGTTCTGGGCCGCGCCCGGAAGCTCGCAACTGTTCCTCCATCCAGAGGAAGCGGCGTTTGAATTTTCTGTTGGTCTTTCTGAGCGCAGACTCTGGATCCAGTGAGAGATAACGCGCAATATTCACCAGCACGAAGAACAGATCCCCCACCTCTTCTTCCTGACGTTGCCTCTGAGCTTCCGGCACTTGCGGTTGGCCCGCACCTGCGATGTTCTGGGAATCCGGCCGCGGACCCAGTACAGGAAACTCTTCGAGCTCCCGCTGCAATTCTTCCGTCTCTTCTTGCAGCTTTTGAAACAGGCCGTCCATATCCGGCCAGTCGAAACCAACAAGGGCGGCGCGCGCACTGAGTTTGTAGGCTTCCATCAGCGCTGGCATCGATGTGGAAACGCCAGCCAGTACGGACTCGAGTGCGCCCGCAGTCCGACCCGACTCCGCCTGCCCTTCCTTCTTCTCCTTCTCTTTCGCCTTAAGCCTGTGCCAGTTCCGCAAGACCTCGGATGAGGTTTCAGCTTTCACCTCGCCAAAGACATGCGGGTGGCGGTGGATCAGCTTGTTGGCCAGGCGATCTAGTACTTCGTCGATTGAAAACGTCCCCTGGTCCTTCGCCATCTGAGCATAAAATAGAACTTGAAGCAGCAGATCGCCAAGCTCACCCGGGAGCTCATCCCAATCGCGATTGTCGATGGCTTCGAGAACCTCGTAAGTCTCTTCCAGCGTGTGGGACTTGACGGAATCGAAGGTTTGTTCACGGTCCCACGGACATCCGCCGGGGCCGCGCAGCCGAGCCATGATTGCAACCGCACGTTCGAAGCGTTCTCCGGTGGTTGGCATGGATCAATCACTCTAAACGAGAGGCGGATGCGCGGGCAATAAAAGCTGCGGTTCGAAAGCCCGCGGCGCTAGATTCGATCGGATCGATTGCCCCCAGCCAAGCGACGGCCTGCCGTCTGGATCCGGTTAGGAATTTGGCGCGCGTCTTCGCAGCCGGCGGGTCGCCAAAGCGGGCATGCCGGATCTGTTCGACGGCTGCCCAGGGTACTCTTCGCAGCCCAACCTTACATAATCTAGTAAATCTATATAAATAAATTACATATAAACTGTTGTTAATGTGACACTATAAGCATCGACCGGTCGCCTACAGAATGCTCCCGCGAGTTCCCTGTTACCCTGCTGAACCTACGGGCTATCATTTCTATGCCGTCCAGTAGCGCTAGCTTATCCTTAAAAGTGTGAGCCCGGCATCCGGCTCGGCGTGATTTCGAAAATGTACTACGTTCCCACACTCCGGAGGCCCCTGGAAGGTGAACATTTCCACGTCATCATCATCGGCGGCGGGATCAACGGCGTTGCCATCGCACGGGAATGCGCCCGCGCCGGACGCCGCACACTTCTCCTGGAGCAGCACGACTTCGCGGCCGGCACGACCAGCCGCGCCACTCGCATTATTCACGGCGGGTTGCGCTACCTGGAGCATGCCGAGATCGGGCTGGTGCACGAGTCGCTGATCGAACGCCGACGCCTGCTGCAGCAGCACCCGCACCTAGTGCATCCGGTTCATTTCCTGCTGGCGCTTGATCAGGAAAGCGGCCGCAGCGCTCTCGCCGTGCGCACCGGCCTGTGGCTGTATCGCCGGTTGGGCGGTGGCAGGCTCCGCCCTGACTCGAGCGATGAAGATAAGCGCAAGCTCGAGCGTCTTCTCGACTCCGGCCGCCGCTGGTCAGTTTTTAGCTACGAAGACGCGCAATGTGAGTTCCCCGAGCGCTTGGTGGCAGAGTGGTTAGTCGAGGCCATAGGAGCGGGCGCAGTAGCGCGTAATCATACCCAAGTACTGGCCGTGGACATCCGCCATCGTCGGGCGGCGGGTGTGCTGCTGCGGGATCAGATCAGCGGAAAGGAAGAGCGCGTCGAAAGCACCTGGATCATCAACGCGACCGGACCTTGGGCGGACCGGGTGTGCCAGCGCTCCCAGATCCGTACGCCCCATCCCATGGTAGGCGGAATCCGCGGTTCGCACATCGTGGTGCCGCGGTTCGCGGGCGCGCCCGACGCGGCGGTGTACACCGAAGCCGTGGACAAACGTCCGATTTTCGTCATTCCATGGAATGAACAGATACTAGTCGGCACCACGGAGGTTGCCGACCAGGGCGATCCTTCCAAAGTTCAACCCGCCCAGGAGGAGATCGAATACTTGGTGCGTTCCCTGCTCCACCTGTTTCCGCGGGTCAAGCTATCGGCCGGCGATATTCGTTATGCCTTTGCCGGAATCCGACCCCTTCCCTTCGCACCTAAGGAAAAGGCATCGGCGGTGACTCGCAGACACCACCTGCACGATCACGCGCAGGACGGCGCGGAGCGCATGATTTCGGTGATCGGCGGCAAGCTGACTACGGCAGTAGAACTGGCGCGGCAGTGTGCGGCAAAAATCGGCATATCGCAAAAGTCTTCGAATGCGCTGGCCGTTGCTTCGGCTAAAAACGCTGAACTGCTACTCGACCAGTGGATGATTGAGATCAGGAACGCGGGTAGGATCAGTGAAGCCGCGGCTCATGGCATCGTGGAATGGCACGGGAAGCGCGCCTTGGAGATATCCCGCGTGGCACAGCTAGGCGCCGAACTTCGGGCCCCGCTTTGCTCACACACCGAACACATCGTAGCTGAGGCGGTCGACGCCGTCACCAGCGAGTGCGCGGTGACACTGGGAGATGTGCTGCTGCGGCGGGTCCCGGTGGCCTTGGGCGGCTGCTGGTCGCTCGCCTGTAGCCGCGACGCCGCGGCTCGCTTGGGCGCAGTCCTGGGGTGGACGGAAAAACAGGCAGCCGTCGAACTGGAAGGATTCGAACGTGAGCGTTCTTCCTTCCTGCACAAGCCGCCGCAAGTGAACGCCCTGCTTGAAGCCGCGGCGGACTGATACCTGCCGCCTGCACCCGTTTTCGCTCTTATTCAGCCAGTGTACGCACCAGCAGTTCGGTCTCATCGGAGATGATACCGTCCACTCTCCAGCGGGCGAACCGCAGCATGGCTTCCTGGTCATTCACGGTCCACACAAGAATCTTGAGCCCAGCCCGCTGGACATCCTGTACCAGCATTTCGTCCACCAGAGAGTGGTGAGCAATCACATAGTCGGCCGGCAGTTCGGGCCAGCGCGCGAGTTGGGACGGATTCTCACAAATGATTCCGATGCGGACCGAGGCACTACGGGCTTCCATCTCCATCACAACCTCGGGGAGGAACGAAGAAACTACATACGTCTGCCGTGGGGGGAATGCATGCAATGCCGCCAACACCTTCGATTCCAGATCCTCTACCTTGAGCTCGATATCGAGAAAAGCGCGCTCGCCATAATGCTGCAGGACCTCAGTCAACCGCGGGAGTCCTGGCAACTGGCTGGCTTGCGTTTGTGAAACCGTAGCCTCCCCCACTTTGGGGTCGTGGCAGACGACTGCAGTCCGACACGCGGTAAGCCTCACGTCAAACTCAAAGCCATCGCAGCCATGCTCCAGGGCGAGATCGAATGAAGCGAAGGTGTTTTCTGGAATGCCAGCCGACGCACGGGCACCGCGATGGCCGAGGAGCAGGGGAAGGTTGGCCATTGCGCATCTTATGCATGAATCGATTTAATCGTCTGTAACATGGAAGACCTAATCCAGGTCGAAATCCCTGATCGGCTTGCCGGTATCGGGACTTTCTTTCGCCTTTTTCACTGCTTCCTGAAACTTCTTCTCCAACAGGTCGGAAGCATTCTTTTGCGCCTCCACCGACTGGCGGAAGATGGAATCGCGGCGGCTGTCCTGCTCCTTCATGGCCCGGGCAGCTTCCTCGATATCGGCAAACATTTTTGGTTTCACCGCGGCGGTGTGAGCGATAACTCCCTTGATGCCGGCGTCCACTTTCAGGACCG
>Ga0193733_1000744_pt1 | contig 10298 bp, 8 predicted proteins | sample U1s2metaG_FD_145076 | JGI IMG/M metagenome (GOLD analysis project Ga0193733, IMG submission 145076) | Soil microbial communities from a riparian zone of the East river system, Colorado, United States - U1s2 | ecosystem: Environmental > Terrestrial > Soil > Riparian zone | place: USA: East River... | reverse complement strand
CAAGCGCGGGCTGCGCTGCGTTCGCGTGGTCCACGGAAAGGGTTGGCGCTCGCCCGGACGAGAGCCGGTGTTGAAGGGAAAAGCACTGCAGTGGCTGGCGCAGCGCGACGACGTCCTCGCCTTCTGCGAGGCCCCGAAAAATCAGGGTGGAAGCGGTGCGCTGCTGGTGCTGCTGAAAGCCTAGGATTGAGGCAAGTCGCGCGCTTTTTTCCCTGGATCCTTTAACCCCTTGATCCCCGATGCCGCCGCTAGACGGCCGCCTCGTTGGTTTCGCCCGTCCGGATACGCACCACCTGCTCCACAGTGCTCACAAATATCTTCCCGTCGCCGATCTTGCCGGTGCGCGCCGCCTTGACGATAGCCTCGATCGCGCCCTCGAGCATCTTTTCCGTCACCACGACCTCGATCTTGACCTTCGGCAGGAAGTCCACGACATATTCGGCGCCGCGGTAGAGTTCCGTGTGGCCCTTCTGGCGACCGAAGCCTTTCACCTCCGTCACAGTCAATCCGGTGACGCCGACTTCAGCAAGGGCCTCGCGAACTTCGTCGAGCTTAAAAGGTTTCACCACGGCTTCGATTTTCTTCATGGCCATTCTCCCGCGTTGACTTCTGCTTGTCAGTATAACAAACGGGCGTCGAAACTTGCCTGATCAGGCCTGCGCCATGACCGGCTATTCGTACGGCTCGCGGTAGCGCGATGTGATCGGATAGCGCCAATCCTTGCCGAAACCGCGGTGGGTGATCCGGATGCCGATCGGCGCCTGGCGGCGCTTGTACTCGCTGCGGTGGATCATCTCGACAACACGCCTCACGTCTTCGGTCCTGAAGCCGCGCGCCACCATTTCGGCCGGGCTCAAATCGTTTTCCATGTAAGCCGAAACGATGGCATCCAAAACATCATAGGGGGGAAGATTGTCTTGGTCGGTTTGGTTGGGCCTCAGCTCGGCGGAAGGCGCGCGGGTCAGCACGCGTTCCGGAATAACTCGCTCCATGCCGTTCCGATGCCGGCATAAGCGGTATACCAGCGTCTTGAGAATGTCCTTGATCACTGCAAAACCGCCGGCCATGTCCCCGTAGAGGGTTGCGTAGCCGACCGCCATCTCCGACTTGTTGCCGGTGGTCAGCACGATCGCTCCGAATTTGTTCGACAAAGCCATCAGCAAAGTCCCGCGGATTCGTGCCTGAAGATTCTCCTCTGTTGCGTTCACGGGAAGGCGCGCAAACTCCTTTGCCAACAAGGCGAGAAAAGCGTCGAACACGGGGCCAATGGGGATCTCGTCGTAGCGCACCCCGAGATTTTTGGCGAGTTCGCGCGAGTCTTCGAGGCTCATTTGGGAGGTGTACTGCGAAGGCATCATGACGGCGCGCACCCGCTCTGATCCGAGCGCATCGCAAGCGATGCACAGTGTCAACGCCGAGTCGACCCCGCCTGAGAGGCCGACTAGCGCTCCCGGAAATCCGTTCTTCCCGACGTAGTCGCGTACCCCGAGGCAAAGCGCCTTGTAGACCTCGGCCTCGAGTGACACCTGCTCTGCGATCCCGCCTCGTTGCGGTTCGCCATCGACCACCGTCACGAATTCTAGCGTCTCCTCGAAAACCGGGAGCTGACACACCACCTCCCCTCGCCGGTCGAGCGCAAACGAGGCGCCGTCGAACACCAGCTCGTCCTGCCCCCCCACCATGTTGGCGTAAACGAGCGCCATACCCGTCTCGGTAACGCGTTCGCGCATCACGTCGTAGCGGGACTCTTGCTTGCGCATGTGATACGGCGAGGCGTTCAGCACGAGCAGGACCTGCGCGCCCGCCTCGCGGGCCGCCTGCGGCGCCTTCGCTCCCCAGGCATCCGCGCAGATGTTGATTCCGATACTGACGGCATCCGGCCGGGTCGTGAGCGGCCCCTGCGGCCCCCATGTGTCTTCGCAGATGTTTACGCCGAAGCGGGTCTCTCCCTCTTGAAAGACGCACGGAAGGTCGCCGGGCACGAAGTAGCGTTCCTCGTCGAACACGGTGTAGTTCGGCAGGACGTGCTTATAATACGTCCCCACGATCCGCCCGTCCTTTACGACGGATGCGGCGTTGTGGCGTTTCCCCTGATCTTCATGCGGATGCCCGACGACGAGAGTGATGCCGCGCACCTCGCGCGCCAGCTGCTGAAGCGCGGCGTTGCAGTCGCGATAGAAACCTCCGCGTAACAGAAGATCTTCGGGGGGGTAGCCGCACAGCGCGAGCTCCGGGGTAAGGATCAAGTCGGCGCCGGCGGTGCGAGCGCGGTCGCAATATCGGAGAATCTTGTCGGTGTTGCCGGCGAGGTCGCCGACGACACAGTTGATCTGGGCAATCGCGATCTTGACGATGCTCGCCATCCGGCAAGTTTACCATCGGTGGATGAGCCCTCGCGCTCGGGATGGTTCAATCGATTCTATAATCGGCAACCGTGAACGCCACCTGGGACCGGGTCGATTGAAGGAAGACACGCCCTTGGTCAAAGTTATCGATACGCTCCGGGGCATTGAGCCGCGAGCATGGAATGCGCTTGCCCCAGGGCATCCCTTCTTGCGCCACGAATTTCTCCATGCGCTCCATGAAACGGGTTGTGCCTGCGAGAGCACGGGTTGGTCGCCTTGCTATCTCACGCTGTGGCAGGGCGCGTCGCTCGTGGGTGCCATGCCCCTCTATGCCAAATCGCATTCCTACGGCGAATACGTCTTCGACTGGGCATGGGCCGATGCTTATCACCGTAATGGACTTTCGTACTATCCCAAACTGCTCGGTGCAATCCCGTTTTCGCCGGTCTCCGGACCCCGTCTGCTTGCGCGCGACGGCGAGAGCCGGGCACTCCTTGTTCGTGCCGCACTGCGGCTCTCGCTCGAAGTCTCGTCCCTACATGTGCTGTTTCCCACCGAACCCGAAGCTCGCGAGATGGAGACGGCGGGAATGATGCTGCGCCGCTCGGTCCAGTTTCATTGGGAAAACCGTGGCTACGCAAATTTCGACGAATTTCTCTCCGATCTCGCTTCCGCGAAGCGCAAGAAAATCCGACAGGAGAGGCGACGGGTAGAGGAAACAGGCGTGCACGTGCGACGGCTGGTCGGAGCCGAAATCCGCGATGAGGACTGGACCTTTTTCACCCGCTGCTACGACAACACCTACCGAGCGCATCACTCGACGCCTTACCTGAACCTGGAGTTCTTCCGGCGGCTTGGCAAGACGCTGCCCGAACATCTCCTCATGGTGCTCGCCGACCTCGACGGAAAACCGATCGCGAGCGCCCTCAATATTTTCTCGCCGGAAGTGCTGTACGGCCGTTACTGGGGCTCGGTCGGCCACTTCCCGCTGCTGCATTTCGAGGTGTGCTATTACCAGGCGCTGGATTTCTGCATAGAACGCGGCATCCGGGTCTTCGAGGGAGGCGCGCAAGGCGAACACAAGCTCGCGCGGGGCTTCATGCCGAACCCCACGTGGTCTGCGCACTGGTTACGCCATCCGGAGTTCGCTGACGCGGTGGAAAAGTTTCTTGCCAGAGAGTCGCAGGGGATCGAGCGCTACGTGGACGAACTCAACGAACGGAGCCCGTTCCGGGCAAAAAACTAGAAGCGCCTACTTGTTCTTGGGCAAGCCGCAGAGCAGCGCGGCGACTTGGCGCGGTGCCTGCTGGGCAGGCGCTGGATCCACCGCAACCGATGTCGCAAGAGCCGGCTTGTAGGGAGAGTTGAAAATCGGGTCGACATTCTTCGGGCCCTGAGCTGCTCGGGTCAATCGGTCGCGCTCTCGATCGCCTTGACGGGGGCGCTCCCGCGGCGCCGGGTCACGTCGGCTGGTTGACCTGCTCATCATCGAGGGCGCGACACTCAGATCGGGCTCGAATCCCGGAACGATCTTCCTCGGGATGCTGATCCGGATGGTCTTCTCGATCGCATCGAGCCGTTCATGCTCCTCGGCGCACACCAGCGAGATCGCCTCACCGCTCGCCCCGGCCCGGCCGGTGCGGCCGATGCGATGGACGTAATCCTCGGGCACGCCGGGGAGCTCGAAATTCACGACGTGGGGCAAGTCTTCGATATCAAGCCCGCGCGCTGCGACATCGGTCGCCACCAGCACGCGAACCTTTCCCGATTTGAAGTCGGCGAGCGCCTGAAGCCGTTCCGGCTGACTCTTGTCGCCATGGATGGCGGACGTGTGAATGCCGTCACGGTTGAGCTGGTACGCGAGGCGATTGGCGCCGATGCGGGTCGAAGTGAAGACGAGGACCTGGCGCAAATCGCGCGACTGCACGAGATACGCGAGCAGCTCGCGCTTGCGCTCGCGCCGTACAGGGTGCGCTACGTGCTGCACCAACTCGGCCGCGGTATTGAGGCGCGCCACCTGCACGAGCACCGGGTCGTGCAGGAACGAGTCGGCGAGCGTGCGAATGTCTCCGGACAGGGTAGCCGAAAACAACAGGTTCTGGCGCTGCTTGGGCAGGAGCGCCATGATGCGACGCACGTCCGGGATGAATCCCATGTCGAGCATGCGATCGGCTTCGTCGAGCACAAAAGCCTCGACTTGCTGCAGATTCACCGCCTTCTGCTGGACGTGGTCGAGGAGCCGGCCAGGAGTCGCGACCAGAAACTCGACGCCCTGGCGCAGAGCCGCCGTCTGCGGCTTCATATCGATCCCCCCGAACACCACGGTGCTGCGCAGGCCGACGTACTTCCCATAGGTGCGGACGCTCTCCTCCACCTGCGCCGCCAACTCCCGCGTCGGGGTAAGAATGAGCGCGCGTACCGGATGGCGTGCGGGAGAAGCGCTGGTATTGGCGTGCCGCGCGAACCGCTGCAGGAGCGGGAGCGTGAATCCCGCGGTCTTGCCGGTGCCGGTCTGTGCGCCCCCCAGGACGTCGCGACCCTGCAGCACCAGCGGGATCGCCTGCACCTGGATCGGCGTAGGCTCGACGTACCCTTGCTCCGCAACCGCTTTTAGCAATTCGGGCAGCAGGTCCAGTTCAGCAAAACTCGGCAAACGGATACTCTCCTTCCGCCCTGGGTCCGGGCCGAAGAAACTTCATTCGGTGGTGGTAAATCTGCGGACGAGGTGGATGACGATCCGGACCATTATAGCAAAGTAAGCTCGGCGGTCCGAATCAGCCAGTCCTGTGAAGCTCTAGCGCCCAGGCGACGTGCTCGCGCACCAGCGCCGACGGATCCTGCGCGCGCGAATGCAGCGCCGCGACCACGCGCTCGCTCGTGGGCGCATTGCCGAGTCCCACGGCGAGATTGCGCAGCCAGCGTTCGTAACCGACCCTCAGGATGGCGCTGCCGGACATGCGCTCGCGAAATTGGATTTCGTTCCACGCGAAGAGATCGACGAGCTCCACGTCATCCAGGCCATTGCGCACCCGAAAGTCCGCCTCGGGCGTGAACTGCGCGTAGCGGTTCCATGGGCAGACAAGCTGGCAGTCGTCGCAGCCGAAGACGCGGTTGCCGATTAACGGCCGCAATTCGACCGGAATACTCCCCTTCAACTCGATCGTGAGGTAGGAGATGCAGCGCCGAGCGTCGACGACATAGGGAGCGACAATCGCGTGCGTAGGGCAAACATCCAAGCACTTGGTGCAGCTGCCGCAATGCTCGCCCACCGGAGCATCCAAGGGAAGCGGCAGATCCGTGTAGATGTCCCCGAGAAAGAAGAACGAGCCCGCTTCGCGCGCGAGCAGCAGCGTGTGTTTGCCCCGCCAGCCGAGTCCCGCCTTGCGCGCCAGCTCCACTTCCATCACCGGTGCCGAATCGGTGAATACGCGATAACCGAAATCACCGATTTCGCCCCCAATCTTTTCCGCGAGCTGCCGCAGCCGCCCCCGCAGCACCTTGTGATAGTCGCGTCCAAGCGCATAACGTGCGACGAAGGCCTTGCTCCCGTCCGCAAGGATCCTCCAGCTGTCGGCCGCATCGGGTCGGTAGTCCATGCGCGCGGAAATGATGCGCAACGTGCCGGGAACGAGCGACGCCGGTCGCGTTCTTTTCCCACCGTGCTTTCGCATATAATCGAGTTCGCCAGCAAAACCCGATGCGAGCCATGCGGCGAGGCGAGGCTCAACCGCCGAGAGATCGGTGTCGGCGACTCCGACCGCCTGGAATCCCAGCTCACGCCCCCAGGATTTGATCGTCGCGGCGAGCATCGCAAGATCGGCGGGCCGCATTCGCCGCGCCCGGACTGCCTTCAGATGACCCATCCTCCAGATCATAGCCAGCCGCCGGCGAAGGCGCACTGGACAACCATCTATTCGCCGGACGAAGGCGCAACCGCGGGCCTCGGGGCAAAGCTCGCCGCCGGCATCGGCCCCGGCATGCGGATTTACCTGCGCGGCGACCTCGGCAGCGGGAAAACCACCCTGATTCGTGGCTTGTTGCGCGCCTTGGGCGTTAAAGATACCGTGAAGAGCCCTAGCTACGCTCTAGTTGAACTTTACGTGGTTTCTAGATTAAACTTGTACCACTTTGATTTTTATCGGTTCCTAGATGCTCGGGAGTTTGAGGATGCGGGTCTGGCCGACACCTTCCACGGCGCAGGAGTCTGCCTGGTGGAATGGCCGGAGCGGGCCGGCGATGCACTTCCTCGACCGGACCTTGAGCTTAGTTTGGCCTACGCGGGCTCAGGAAGGGAGATTCGTGTCAAAGCCTACAGCACAGCGGGGGAGCGGTGCCTAGCAAAATCCAAAGACGCCTGATCGCGTGTGCGACAGGGTTGCTGTGCTCGGCCCTCGGCGCTGTTCTGATCCTTTCGAATTCGCTTCTTGCCGCTGAACCGTCTTCGGAATCGATACGGGCGGTCCGCGTCTGGCCGGCGCAAGACTATACGCGCGTGACGGTCGAATCCGGCCAGGCGCTGAAGCACAACCTGCTCAGGGTCCGCAATCCGGAGCGGCTCGTGCTCGATCTAGAAGATGTCGATCTGCAGAGCGTGCAGCAAGGTTTCGCCGACAAGATCTCCACGAACGATCCCTACATAGGCAATTTGCGCGTGGGGCGCTTCAAGCCCGGTGTGGTACGCGTCGTGCTCGACCTGAAGAGCGAGGTCAAGCCGCAGATCTTTACGCTCGCGCCGATCGGTGAATACGGACACCGCCTGGTGCTGGATATCTATCCGATCGAACCCCTTGACCCGATACTGGCGTTGTTGCAAAAGCGCGAGCTGAAGACCGCACCAGGGATATTCGGAACGCCTGATGAGCAGGAACCGGAAGCCGGCCCGAGCATCAAACAGCCGGTCAGCCCCCGCGTTGACCGCCTGGTCACCATCGCCGTGGATGCCGGGCACGGCGGGGAAGACCCGGGAGCCCGGGGGCGCCGCGGGACCCGAGAAAAACACGTCACCCTGACGATCGCACGCAAATTGAAGTCCTTGATCGATTCCGAACCCGATATGCGCGCCATGCTGACTCGGGACGGCGACTACTTCATCGAGCTCGGAGCGCGCGTCGAGAAAGCTCAGCTCGTCAAGGCCGATTTATTCGTGTCGATTCACGCAGACGCCTTCATCAAGCCTCACGTTCGCGGCTCGTCGGTATTTGCGCTCTCGGAACGTGGTGCCTCGAGCACCGCTGCCCAGTGGCTGGCGAGGGGCGAAAATAGAGCCGATCTGATCGGCGGGGTCAACCTCGCACGCAAGAGGGACCGCTATCTTGAAATGACCCTCAACGACCTCAGCCTGACGGCCCAAGTCAACGACAGCCTCAAGCTCGCTCGCGCTGTGCTAGGGGAGCTGGGAGGTGTGAACCCCTTGCACAAGGGAAGCGTCGAGCAGGCGGGCTTTGCGGTGCTGAAATCACCTATCCCCTCCATCCTCGTCGAAACGGCTTTCATCAGCAATCCCGACGAGGAGACTCGTCTCAACGACGCGGCCTACCAGGAAAAAATTGCACACGCGATTCTTCGCGGCGTCAAGAGTTACATCGCGAAAAATCCCCCTCTATCCCGCTCCACCCTCGCGTCGATTCGCTGATTCCCCGGTCGGCCCGCCCTCGGTTCCTGCCACCTTCAGTCGCTGCCTAACGTACTCGAACGCGAGCGGCGTCACGGAAAGGACGACGATGCCGAGGATCACCCAAGTGAGGTTCTGCTTCACGAAGGGCACGTTGCCGAACCAGTAACCGGCGTACAGCAGCGAAAGCACCCACGCAAGCGCGCCGGCCAGGTTGTAAGCAGTGAAGTTCAAGTAAGTCATGCGCGCGATGCCGGCGACGAACGGGGCGAAAGTCCTCAGGATAGGCACGAAACGGGTGATGACGATGGTTTTCCCGCCGTGCTTCTCGTAGAACTCGTGCGCGCGATCCAGCGCCCTTCGATTGAAGAACCGCGACTCCTCCCAATGGAAGACTTTCGGACCTATGACGCGGCCGATCGAGTAGTTCACGGTGTTGCCGAGCACCGCCGCGGCGACCAGCAGCAGAGCAAGCAGGTGCACGTCGATGCCGCCGCCGGCCGCAAGCGCACCGGCGATGAAAAGCAAGGAGTCTCCGGGAAGAAAAGGCGTCACGACCAGGCCGGTCTCGCAAAAAATGATGGTGAAGAGCAACAGGTAAACCCAGGCGCCGTGTTGCTGGAGCAGTGTTGCAAGATGGCGGTCGAGATGAACCAGCAGGTCCCAGCCGGAAAGCAGGAGCTCCACCGCAGTATTCTACCGCGTCACATATAATTGGATCCGCGCGCCGTTTTGAAACGGGCGCGCAGCGCCGTTTAATCGGCCCTTGGGAAGAATCGCAAACGTGCCCGCCATCCGCCCGCTGCCCGAAACGCTCATCAGCCAGATCGCGGCAGGGGAAGTAGTCGATCGGCCGGCGTCGGTGCTCAAGGAGCTTCTCGAAAACAGCCTCGATGCTGGCGCGACCGATATCGGCATCGCGCTCGCCGGGGGTGGCATCAAGCAGATCCGCGTCGTCGACAACGGCTCAGGCATCGCGAAGGACGATCTGCCGATGGCTTTCGCTCGGCATGCGACCAGCAAGATCGCCTCGCTCGAGGACCTCGAGCAGATCCGCTCGCTCGGATTTCGCGGCGAGGCGCTGGCGAGCATCGCCTCGGTCGCGCGCGTCGTCATGGCGAGCCGCTCCACCGGAGCGGCCCACGCCTTTGCCCTCAGCGCTGAAGCCGGGAGCATCGGCGCAGTGGAGCCCGCGGCACAGCCCACCGGGACTGCGGTCGAGGTCAATGACCTGTATTACAACACGCCGGCTCGGCGCAAATTTCTCAAGAGCGACGCCACCGAATTCGCCCACTGCGAGGCCGTTTTCACGCGCGCGGCCCTGTCGCGGCCCGATGTCACTTTTACCCTGAGGCACAACGGCCGAGTCGCGGCGCGGTTCGCGCCCACCGACCCCGCGCAGCGGGTCGAGGCGGCGCTGGGCCCGGAGTTCGCGCAGTCGATGCGCTCGGTTGAGGCGAACAGCGTGCTGAAACTCTCCGGTTTCGCCGGGTCGCCCGCCTACACCCGCGCCTCTCGGGACGCGCAGTTCGTCTACGTAAACGGCCGGTTCGTGCGCGACAAGCTGCTCTCGCACGCGCTGCGCGAAGCGTATCGCGACGTCCTGCACGGAGAACGCCATCCCGCGTACGTGCTTTTCCTCGAGATCGACCCGCGCGGGGTGGACGTCAACGTCCATCCGGCGAAGATCGAGATCCGCTTCCGCGACCCGCGCGCCGTGCACCAGTTCGTGTTTCATGCGGTCGCGAAAGGTCTTTCCGGCACGGCGGCCGAAACGCCGGCCGCGATCGCATCTCCCCTCGTAACAGGCAGCTCCATACGGCCGCGAGCCGCCCAGGCTGCGCTGGGCCTCGCGCAGCCGGTGGCGAGCTATACGGCGATGTTCGCCGACCGGCGCTCGAGCGCCAGCGCCGCTGCGGCACAAAGCACCGCGCGCGAAGATCCGAACGAGCCGGAGGCACCGCCGCTCGGCTTCGCGCTTGCACAGTTGCACGGCGTCTATATCCTCGCGCAGAACCGGGAGGGGCTGATCCTGGTCGACATGCACGCCGCGCACGAGCGCATCCTCTACGAAAAGCTCAAGGGAGCGCTCGAATCCCGCGCGATGAACACCCAGAAGCTGCTCATCCCCTCCACCTTCCACGCGGACCGGGTCGACGTCGCCACCGTCGAGGAGCACGGTTCGACGCTCAACCAGATCGGTTTCGACGTGACCGCGATTTCGCCGTTCGCACTGGCGGTGCGCGCGGTCCCGGCCATGCTGGCCGAGACCGATGCCGCGGAGCTTGCGCGCGCGGTATTGAGGGACATCCGCGAGTACGGGGCGAGCCGCGTGCTCACCG
>Ga0193733_1000741_pt1 | contig 10313 bp, 6 predicted proteins | sample U1s2metaG_FD_145076 | JGI IMG/M metagenome (GOLD analysis project Ga0193733, IMG submission 145076) | Soil microbial communities from a riparian zone of the East river system, Colorado, United States - U1s2 | ecosystem: Environmental > Terrestrial > Soil > Riparian zone | place: USA: East River... | reverse complement strand
CGGCGGCAACCAGGAAAAGCGCGTACAGCACAGCACTGATGCGACTCATGGCTCGAACTACCTCTCTTGCAACTGCCAGAGCGCGGAGCGTGCCGGTAACAACCTCGCTCGCGTACCGGACAATGCGTTCACCGCGACGCCGGGAGGTCGAACGGCCAGGTACACCGTGCTCCAGAGCTGCGCTGCGTTGGACTCATCTGCGTCCGCGGCAGCGGCCCCGAATGGCGCCACCCGATAATGGCCCGCGGCAAACGACCACGACCACAATTCGGAATTGTTGATGGACCGCGTCGCGTTGATCGCCGACCACAGGACCTGCTGCGCCTCGACGAGGTGAGTACGCACGGCAGGCGCAAGATCGCGGCGCTGCAGTTGCCGCTCCAGGCCCGCGGCGAACAGGGCTTGCTGCCACGACCAGACGACAGTGCCGTGGTAGGCGTTGCGGTTGAATCGCGCCTGCAGCGACGGCGCGCAGAATGCGGGATTGGCGACCAGCATGCCCGCCTCGGTCATCAGGCCGGCGGGAAATGGGCGCATCAGCACGGTGAGGGCGCGGTCGACGCGTTCCGCATCCAGTTCTTCGAATAACAGCGCAAAACCCTCGTCCGAATGCATGACCGGGATCGGCATTCCCGACGCATCAAGCGCGATCGCATGAAAGCGCAAATCGTCAGGGCCCAACGCTGCGAGGCCTGGCTGCGCCGCAATTGCCTGTGAGGCGGCATAAGTCTCGATGGCGCTGCCGGCCGCCTTGCGAGGTATGGCAACTTCGAACAGTTGCGGCGCCTTCGCGCGCCAGACCCGCGCCATCTGTGATGCGCCACCAAACAGGGCACGATCAGCCGCGTTCAGATACGGTGACAGCAGACCACTGTCATGGAGCTGCGCCGCGGCTTCGAGCGCCGCCGGAACCAGCACCGCGTTGACGTCGTACGGATATCGCCCTCCCCCGAGGCCATCGTTGCTGTCGCGCCATTCGCCCACCGGGAACCCAGCCTTCAGCCCGATGAGGTGCGCCCTGCTCGGGTCTGCGGCGAACGCCGACGCGCTCTGCAACACGAACCGGAGGTTCTCGACCAACGCCGCGCCGCGGCTGCCGCGGCGCTCGCCTCGCTCGCCGGCGGCCGCGGCGAGGAACGCGGCGGCCCGCGGCCGTGCCAGCTCATCCTGAACCAGCCAGGCGCTGGCCACCGGGGCGAGCAGATAGTCGCCGTCGATCATCTTGTAGTCGAATACCGGTGCCGCAGAGCGGGAGCCATCGCTTTTCAGGTGATCCAACACCGCGCGCTCGCCGATGTCCTCCTCGTGCGCGACCTCGCCTTGCACAGACAGGCGCGCGAGCACCGAGGAGAGTCCGGCCTCGACTGCTGTCGCGCTGAGAACGGGCATCAGCAGGCGCACGGCCATCAGAGTATCCCGCCCGAAATAAGTGTCGAAACGCCAGGAGCCGGCGAGCAGCTTTTCGCGGTAGGCCAGGAATGTCAGCGTGTCACGAGCCGCAGCGTCGGACCCGGCCGAGTCGTTCAACAGCTCGCGGCCGAACAGTGGAGTCAGGGGCGTCTCGCCTGTGAGGCCGGTGATCCGCAGACCGATCTTGCCGTCGGGACCCGCGCGGATGTGCCCAGCGCGCAGCTGCCCATGGGTGACTTCGAGCACCAGCCGATACCCCGCTGCCCCGTCGAGCCGGTCGCGGGACCAGCTGAGCGTGCGCCCGCGTACGGACGGGGCCACGGTAACCGCGGACGGCACGGTCCCGAGCGACTGATAATCGCGCAGTACTCGAATACTGGAGAGTACAGCCTGCCGGACTTGCAGATCCTGCTCCTCGAGGGTGGCGTCTGTCGAGATGCCGTACAAGACGCGGCCGCTGCCATCGGAGTCGTGGACGGCCCCGGGCCGACCGCGAAGCGTCCAGCTCGCCTTGCCAGCGTGGTGCACAAACCAGAGACCCACGCCGCTGTTGCCGGCGGGAAAAGTAATCAGGATGCGCGGGTCGGTTCCGGAGCGAAGCAGCAGATGCGCCGCGACGTTGCCTTCGCGCACGAAGCGGTTGATGTTCAGACCTTCCTGAACCTGGAAATCGAGCCGCGGCCCGGACGGCTGCGGCGCGGCAGCTGCCACTGCCCCCAGGATCCACGAGGCAATGACAATGGCCGAGGCAGATTGCAACACGGCCATTGTGTTCACGGACGGCCTCCCCTCGAAGCAGGAAACTATACATGACGCTGACGAGCGCGTTGCGAGCGGCGATGCTGCGCGTTCACATCGTCAGTTTGATTACCCGCAAATGCCCCAGCCAAAGCCAAAGCTCGGACACTGCCTCCTTTCAATAGCGCGCTTGATGCTGCTCGTTGCCCGCGCGAGCATGGGCGCCGCGCATGAGCAGCAGGAGATTCTCGCGCCGCGACTTCGCCCGGCTGTCGGCGGCTGCCGGAGCCGTCGTCGCGGGATACTCACCGCTCCGCGGCGCCGCCATCCGCGGCGCCGCCGTGCCCGCGCTCACGGAATTCGGCTACGGCGACGTGACCGTCGACAGCGCCCTGCACCAGGCACAGCTGCAGAACACGCACGACGTGCTGATGAATCTGAGCGAAGACAGCCTCCTCAAGCCGTTTCGGCAGATGGTGGGACAGCCTGCGCCGGGCGACGATCTGGGTGGCTGGTACAACTACGATCCGAATTTCAACTGGCACACGGATGATGCGGGATTCGCGCCCGGGGCCACGTTCGGACAGTGGGTATCGGCCCTGGCCCGCTATTACGCGATTACCGGATCGCAACCGGCGCGTGCGAAAGTGCTGCGCCTCAATCGGCTCTATGGGCGCACGATTGGCGAGGATTTCTACGACAAGAACCGCTTCCCGGCATATTGCTACGACAAACTACTCCTGGGACTCATCGATTCGCACCAGTTCGGCGGCGATCCGGATGCCCTCGCCCTGTTGGATCGCACCACCAGGGCAGCCGTGCCGCACCTGCCGGTCGCGGCGGTCGATCGCGAACTCGGCTGGCGCCCCGGCAAGGATCAATCGTTTCGATGGGACGAGTCGTATACGAATCCCGAGAATCTGTTTCTCGCTTATCGGCGCGGCGCGGGGCGCCGCTACCGCGATCTGGCCGTGCGCTATCTCGACGATGCGACGTGGTTCGATCCCCTGGCCCGCGGCGAGAACGTGCTCGCCACGAAGCATGCCTACAGCTACGTCAACTCGCTGAGCTCCGCGATGCAGGCTTACCTCACGCTCGGCAGCGATAAGCATTTGTTCGTCGCCAGCAACGCGTTCGCCATGCTGTCGGCGCAGAGTTACCCGACCGGCGGCTGGGGTCCTGACGAGAAGCTGGTGGCGCCCGATGGCGGTGAGCTCAACGCGAGTCTCACCTCCACGCACAACGGTTTCGAGACCCCCTGCGGCTCGTACGCGCACTTCAAGCTGACGCGCTACCTGCTGCGTGTGACGCGCAACGCCCGCTACGGGGACAGCATGGAGCGCGTGATGTACAACACCGTGTTGGGCGCGAATCCCATGTGTTCCGATGGGCGTGCCTTCTACTACGCGGACTATAATTTCGCGGGCAGAAAAGTGTATTCGAACCACAGGTTTCCCTGCTGCTCGGGCACCTTGCCGCAGGTCGCGGTGGACTACGGTATCAACGCCTACTTCCGTGATCCGCTCGCCGTCTATGTCAACCTGTACGTGCCATCAAGCGTCCGCTGGAGTCAGGGGGCAGTACATTGCTCACTGCAGCAGAGCGGTGAGTATCCTTTCGAAGATACGGTGTCGATGCGGGTCGGCGCGTCGCAGCCGCAGGAGTTCACGCTGTGCCTGCGGATTCCCGGCTGGGCGAGCGGCGCTCGCGTCGAAATCAACGGACAGCTGTGGAGCGGCGCGACCGAGCCCGGAAGCTTCGCCGCTGTTGCCCGCCGCTGGCGCGATGGCGACCGCCTCGAGCTCGAGTTGCCGCGCCGCCTGCGGCTGGAACCGGTCGATCGGCAACATCCAGACACGGTAGCCTTGCTGTGCGGTCCGTTGGTCCTGTTTGCGATCAGCGCGGACAGCGAACGGCCGCGGCGCCGCGAGGTGTTGGCGACCCGGCAAGTGGCGGAGCGCCGTTGGGAGACGAGCGTCGCTTCCGCTCCCGTGACGTTCCTGCCTTACGTCGCGATCGCCCAGGAACAGTATTCGACCTTCCTGACGCTGGCGGGGTGATCCGGCATGGACCGCAATCGACGCCGCCGATGCCGGCTCGCCCGCTTCCGCGTTGGCGATGCACGTGCGGTGAGGCGTCGCGCAGCGACGACAAAAAAAGAGCGCCGCCGGCGTGGATAACCGCACCAGCGGCCCAATGCTGAATCCGTCGAACAGTCACTCGGGAGGCGAGGATGTTCATGAGGGAGTCATGGATTCAGCTGAGTAAAAACCCTACTCGGTCAACGTCAACCAGTCAGTGCGGTAGCGCACATAGCCATACGCGGTCTAAATAGCGCGTAACAGGCGTGCCAGGCCGCGCGTCGACGAGGGAGAGTCCGCCTGGGGTTGGCACTTTCACGGACTGGGTCCTCGTCTGGTAAGCGTGCGATCGAACAGACATCACTGTGGCAGCGCGTAGGGTTACCACCTGACTCAGGCAAGCCCGACCGGGGCAGGAACTAACCATGCAAACCGAACCTCTGATCACCGACCTAGCCACGAACGGGCACAGCGCTGGAGCAACGTCCACCAAGAACCCGGCGGCCGATGCGGCACCGGCAGGCGTTGCTCGGGAGTTTCAAAATTTCGTTGCGGATATGGAAGTCTTGATCAAAGCAGGCACCTCGCTAACCGGCGACGATTTGGCCCGTGCCAAGGCCAACCTTTCTGCCCGCGTCGCCGCCGCACGAGCATTCGTTGAAGAGATGCCTGGAGCGGTCTCCGATCGAGCCCGTAATACGGTCAAGGTTGCTGATGACTATGTGCGCGAACAGCCATGGCAGACAATAGGTATCGGCGCGTCTGTCGGACTGCTCATCGGCTTCCTGCTTGGTCGCCGCGGACCGTGAGGTGTTGCCGACCATGACGCCGGACTCAACCGCGATCAATGCGGTGAGCGCAATTCGCACACTACGCTCAGCCGGCGGAGCCCTGTTCGATCAGGTCGCTTTGCATGGGCAACTTGCTCAGGTTGAATGGGGGGAGGAGAAAAACCCCCTGTTGAAGATGCTCGTCGGTGCGGTGCTGGGCTTTGCCAGCCTCCTGTGCGTCATGCTTTCTCTCGGAGCCTTGGCGCTGGCGTTGTGCTGGGAGACGGTATACCGAAATCCCCGCAGCTGCGGTGCTGGTTGCTCTCTACGGACTCGGAACCGGCTTCGCGTGGCGTCGCTTTGTCGCCCTGTCGGCGCTCGGTGGCCAGAGCTTTGCGGCAACACGCGTAGAGCTTGCTGCGGATCTAGCCCTGCTCAGGAGCAAGCTATGACCTCAATTACCGACACTTCTCTCGTCGAGCAGCGCCAAAGTCTGCACCGGAGATTGCAGGCACAGCGCCAGGTGATCGCCCAGCGGCTTGGGCAAGAATCCGGAATGAACGCCGGCTGACCCCCGCAGCCGGACGATGCGCTTTCTGACTCAGCGACCTGCGCTGATCATTCGGCTGCTCGTGGGCTTGGCGACTCTACTGAGGACGAGCTAGACCAGGCCTAACCAATGGCTGCGCGATGTGCTGGCGCGCTATCGTGCGCAAAACGAACCACGCGCACCACGCCCCAACGCGTGGTGCGCTTGGGACCGACGCATCGGTCCAAACGGGAATCTCAGCGGTCCTTCTCGATCTTAACGTCGCTGTGAACCGTCTTCACGTGTTCCGTCTCACGCGCAATGGACGCGGCCCTGTCCGCCGCTTCCTGGGTTCTTGCGCTGCCGGTCAGCCACACGACTCCATCCTTATCCGTGTCGACGTGAATGCGCGCCATGCTGGTTAGATGCTCCGCAGCGAGCTTGGCCTTGATCGCCGTTGTGATGGCGGAATCCTTCACGAATGCCACCGGGTGTGAACGGTCCGTATCCGAATCCTCGCCGGCCCAGGCCACAGCGGACCCGAGTAACGTGCCGAAGACCAGGCAGGTTGTTGCAAATGCTGACTTCATGACTTTTCCTTGATGTGAACAGGCTTGATTGTCGGCGCTCGCCGCCGTAATTCTCTGTTCGTTATCGCACCCCCTCCAAAATAAGGCACGCGCTGGATGCGCCTTCAGGCATCGGCGGCTCCCGTGACAACACAAACAGAATTGACTGACGTCAAGACGTCACCGGACCTGATGATGGGACGCCAGGGTTCCGCACAAATTCCGCCAGAAAGGGAATGCCCTTCCAGTTTTCGTCACACGGCTATCGCCCCTGTTGCGCCTGGCGCGCACGTCGCGCTGGCGCCGGACTGTCGACACCCTGTGTCGTGTTCACATGATGTCGACGTCCTTGCGGATGCTGTCGGCAGCGAACTGGAATTTCACTTCGGCGGTGATCCGGCGTCCGGAGCGGCAGGCTCGGTGCTCGCTGAGCCTTCCTGGGCACCAGTGGTGGTGCCGCTGGGGGCCGACGGCGTCGTCACTTCATCGGCGCTCTTCACGCCGTCCACGCTTTGGGCGGGAGTCTCGCCTGCGGATTTCTCGACGGTAGGCTCAGCAGGCTTGACAACACGGTCGGTGGTGTCAGCGCTACTAGTGGGCGCCTTCGCCAGATGCCGGTTACGAGCCGCCTTGGGCTGAGCGACCGCAGGGCCGTCCGGGATCGGCGCGACTGCGGCGGGGGCGGCGGGGACCTGAGCGACCGCGGGGGGAGCGGCGGGGGCCGGAACGACCGCGGCGGGAACGTCGGGGGTCTGAGCGACCGCGGCGGGGGCGGCGGGGGTCGGAGCGAGGCTGTCCGCGGATTGGGAGATCTGAGCGGCCGAGGTAGGGTGGTGGGAAGTCAGCGCGAACGTGACGACGCTGACGCCGACGACAACGGCCATGCCGGTGGCGACGATGATCTTGCGAGTTGTTTGGGAATCCATGTTGGGATACTCAGTTGGTTTAGCAGGTAGAGGGCTTTGCCTGTGCCGACGGGGCCCGGTCTTTGCAGCCAACCGTCACACCGGAGAGTCGAAGCTACGCGTCGAAGGGCGGGCTTGTCGGTTGCCTAGCGCGCTTAGCCCACTACTTTGGGGGTGACTTTGCGCAGCGATCGATCAAACGACTGCCGAATCAGCAGCTTGCAGACCGATTCGATTCCAACCCGGAGCCATTCGCAGCGGCAGGCGCGGCGCGCCCGCGCTGCGCCCCCGGCCGAGCTCATGCGTACCGGCAACGCGGGCTCGCCCGTGACCTGGCGCGCAGCGCGCCGCAAGACCGGCTAGGCTCCCCACCGGGGACTGCGCAGCGGAGTCGTGGGGTGAGAATCGTGACACTTGCCTGGTGGCGCCAGGCGCGCGCGCTGGCGGCCTCCGGCCTCGCTCTTCTGGCCGGCTCCGCAGCGGCCCACACCGCGCCCCCACCGTCCCCCTCAACACCCGCCGCGGTCGCCGCGCCCGATCGCTACGGCGCCGACACTGCGGCCGAGATCCTCGCCGCCGGCGGGAACGCGGTCGACGCCGCGGTCGCGGTCGCCTTCACACTCGCGGTGACGTATCCGGAAGCGGGCAACCTCGGCGGCGGCGGGTTCGCGACCGTGTTGGTCGATGGCAAGGCCTACTTCCTCGACTACCGCGAGTGCGCCCCGGGGAGCGCTACCGCCGGCATGTACCTCGATGCGAGCGGCGAGGTCGTGCCGGACGCGACTACGATCGGCGCCGGCGCCGCCGGCGTCCCGGGCACGGTGGCGGGCCTGTGGCAGCTGCATCGGCGCTTCGGCCGGCTCACGTGGCGCGCCGATCTCGCGCCCGCTCTCCGCTATGCACATGATGGCTTTCGCGTTGATCGCCTGCTGACCGCAAGGCGCGACCATTTCGCCGCCGAACTCCACGGGCGCACTAACTTCCTTGCTTACTTCGGCGCGCTCGCGACCGATGCGCCGTTCCGCCAGCCCGAGCTCGAATCGACGCTGCGGCGGATTGCGGCGGCGGGTCCGCGCGGGTTCTACGCTGGGCGTACCGCGGAGCTCATCGCCGCTGAGATGGCGCGCAGCCAGGGCCACATCACACGTGCTGACCTTGCGGCCTATCGTGCCGTGTGGCGCGAGCCGCTCGCCGGCGACTGGGCGGGCTACCGCGTCATCACCGCGCCGCTGCCGAGCTCCGGCGGCATCGCACTGCTGTCGATGCTGGCGATGAAGGCCGACCTCGCCGCCGCGTTCGCGGGCGTGGCATTCAACTCAGCGCAGTACGTGCACCTGCTGGCCGAGATCGAGAAGCGCGTGTTTGCGGACCGCGCCGCCTACTTTGGCGATCCCGACCTCCACCCGACCCCGGTGGGGCAGCTTCTCGACCCAGGCTATCTCGCGCGGCGTGCAGGCGAGGTCAACACCGAGCGTCCGACACCGACCCGCGAGGTAAAGCCGGGGCTTGGCGAGCACCACAACACCACTCACTTCTCAATCGTCGACCACTGGGGCAACGCGGTGTCGAACACCTACACGCTGAACGACTGGTTCGGCTCCGGACAGGTCGTCAGCGGCGCGGGGTTTCTGCTGAACAACGAGATGGACGACTTCTCCGCGAAGCCCGGCACACCGAACATCTATGGCGTCGTCGGCGGTGATGCCAACGCGATCGCGCCGGGCAAGCGACCGCTGTCAACCATGACCCCGACCATCCTGACCGAGCGCGGCCGGGTGGCGCTGGTAATTGGCACGCCCGGCGGGTCGCGCATCGCGACGTCGATATTCCAGGTGCTGACCAACTGGCACGATTTCCACCTGCCGCTCGAGGCTGCCGTGGCGGCACCCCGCATACACCACCAGCTCCTGCCGCCGGATACGCTCTTCCAGGAACCTTACGCCACGCTTGACCCGGCGGTGCGCGCCGCGCTCGCCGCTCGCGGCTACACGTTCGTGAACCAGGGGTGGAACGGGGACATCCAGGTAGTCGTCGTCGGAGATTTGGGCGCCACCGCGGTAGCCGACCCGCGCGGCCGCGGCGTGGCGCGCGTGTTCGCGACGGACAAGAAATGACCTCCGGTCAAGCCCGCAGGCGCAGGTTGTCCGGATCGTAGAGCGGCTCGCGCGCGACGACCGCGTGGCGGCGTTCGCCGAGAATTTCCACCTCGAGCTCCGTGCCCGGCGCGGTCAGATCCGTCCGGACGTAGGCGAGCGCGATGCTGCGGTTCAATCGGTAGCCATAGCCGCCGGAGGTGATGAGCCCGACCACCTCGCTGCCACGACACACGATGGATACCGCCGCCGCGTCGGCGTCTGTGGCATCGACGAGCAGCGGCACGAAGCGCTCCGTTGGACCCGCGGCCGCCGCCTTGCGCAGCGCCTGGCGACCAATGAAGTCAGCCGCCTTGTCGAGGCGCACAAAGCGCTCGAGCGAAGCCATGAAGGGGGTGTACTCGGTCGTCAGGTCGGCCTTCCAACTGCGATAGCACTTCTCGAGCCGCAGGCTCTCCATCGCGTAGAGCCCGAAGTGCGCGAGCGCGAACTCGCGGCCGGCCGCGACTAACCGCTCGTGCACGGCCGCCAGGTGCTCGCTCGGCAGGTGCAGTTCCCAGCCGAGCTCACCCACATAGCTGACCCTCATGGCGACAGCCGTGGTGTAGCCGACGGACATCGTGCGCACCGCGAGCCACGGAAAAGCCGCATTGGACAGGTCCGTATCGGTGACTCGGGCCAGCAACTCGCGCGAACGTGGTCCTGCCACGATGAGCGAGCCGTAGCGGGCAGTGACGTTGGCGATGCTGACTGGACCATGGCGCTGCGACAGGTGGCTATGGAGCCAGTGCTCGTCGTGCCGTTCGCCGGCAGCGGCGGAGATCAACCAGAAACGCCCATCCGGCAGATGCGACACGGTCATCTCGGTCACGATGCCGCCGCGTGGCGAGCAGAAATAGTTGAGCGCCGTGCGGCCCTCGCGTGGCACCTGGCCTGCGATCATGTGATCGAGCCAGGCGGCAGTCCCCGCGCCCTCGATCTCGAACTTCGCAAAGCCGGGCAGATCCAGCGCCGCGACGCCGTTCGCTACCGCCGCGCACTCGCGGGCGACGGCGCGATGCCAGTGCGGCCGGCGGAACGAGCACTCGGGGCCGGCCGGGTCGTCGGGCCTGGCGTAGTACAGCGCGCGCTCCCAGCCGCCGCGCGCGCCGAACACCGCCCCAATCGCCCGCAGGCGATCGTACAGGGGAGAGGTTTTCGCCGGTCGGCCCGCCGGGC
>Ga0193733_1000740_pt1 | contig 10318 bp, 13 predicted proteins | sample U1s2metaG_FD_145076 | JGI IMG/M metagenome (GOLD analysis project Ga0193733, IMG submission 145076) | Soil microbial communities from a riparian zone of the East river system, Colorado, United States - U1s2 | ecosystem: Environmental > Terrestrial > Soil > Riparian zone | place: USA: East River... | reverse complement strand
TCACCCCGCGATGAAAACGTTTTCCGCTAAAGCTTCTGAAATCCCACGCAAATGGTGGGTCATCGACGCAAAGGATCAGGTTCTCGGCCAGGTCGCGGTCAAAGCCGCCAATCTTTTGCGCGGCAAAGAAAAAACTGTCTTCACCCCCCATGTCGATACCGGCGATTTCGTCATCGTGATCAATGCCGAGAAAGTGCGCGTTACCGGCAAGAAGGAAGATCAAAAGAGTTACATGAGTTTTTCGGGCTTCGTCGGCGGCCACAAATCGGAAAACGTCGGTTCGCGGCGGGCGCGTCATCCGGAACTGCTAGTCGAGCGTGCGGTGCGCGGAATGATTCCGCACAATCGCCTCGGGCGCGCAATTTATACGAAACTGAAAGTTTACCGTGGCGAATCACATCCCCACGCCGCCCAGCAACCCCAGGCGGTAGCGCTGAAATAATTGGAGCAACAAATGGCAAAGACAGAGGAATTTATCGCCACGGGCCGGCGCAAGACTTCGGTCGCGCGCATTCGTATGACAGCGGGAACCGGCAAGATCGACATCAACGGCCGCAGCTTTGAAGACTATTTTCCGACGGCGCCATTGCAGAATACGGTGCTGCAACCGTTGCAAACCGCGAAAGTCGTTAACACATACGATCTTTCAATCAACGCCACGGGCGGGGGCGCAGCCGGTCAAGCCGGCGCCGTGCGTCTGGCGATTTCGCGCGCCCTTCTCCAAGTGGATGGAAATTTACGCGCCACGCTCAAGGCCGAAGGATTGCTTCGCCGCGATCCGCGAATGAAAGAGCGAAAAAAATCCGGGCAGCCGGGTGCGCGCAAACGCTTCCAGTTCTCGAAACGCTAATTGGTGTAGGGGCGGCTGTCCTCAGCCGCATTGTGAGAACGCACGCTCGCCGGGCCCGGCGCCTCTACAACTATCTCGGTTTGGGAGCAGCGCTCGGAGTGGGTGCAGTCGAAGGAGCTTTGCTCGGGGCGGGCGCAGCTGCCGGCGGTCGCGCTAACATCGGCGGCGGCATCGTCCCTGGTGCGATTGTCGATCTTGTACCGGCCTGGCCCGATGCACTCGGCTTGAGCAAGCGCAACTGACGATTCGCTTCACCTGCCACAATACTTTCGCGGTATTGCGTCATGATGTTCTCGCAGACGCGACGCGCTTCGTCCGTCCGGCCCTTTGCTTTCAAAAGCTCCACTTGCGCGAGAAGCGCGAAGGGGGCGATGTAACTTTTCGGAAAGCCCACCGCGACTTGTTGATACATTGAGATCGCGTCCTCGGTCTTATCCATTGACTCGAGATTTGTCGCCATGGCCATGTGTGCCGTGGCCTCCAACTCGTGCTTGGGATATTTGCTTACGAAAGTTCGAAGTGTCGTGTTTGCGTCGGCAAATTTCTTGTCTTTGCGCTGCGCTTCCGCGAGTAGCAGATAGGCGGACGCGCCGGCTGGCGTTCGCGGGTACCGCGCCATGACCTGTTCATAATCTTGTGCGCTCTTCGCGCTGGCCAGCAAACCTGCCGCCGCCGCTTCCTGGCGATCAGAATAAAAGCGGTAGCCGGCAAAGCCGATCATGGCGAGAATTACGATGACGAGGACAGCCGTGATCTCCTTCTGGAATCTCAGCCAGAAGACCTGCGCCTCAACCCTCGCGTCTCGGGTAGCTATTGGAGTTGTCGGCATGGTTCGATGTCGATCTTGCGCATAGTTAATTCAACCGCGCGAGCGTGCTCTTATGCCACGCGAAGGATTTGCGCGCAAGCCCGGGAAGTTATCAAAGCCTGGGCGACTCAATACGCTCGCTTCGAATTTCTTCGGCGATAAGATTTTTGCATATGAATGCTTTCTACAACTCATTTTCATCACTCCTCGGCCTAGGCGCAGAGGCGAAAGATTTGACCTTCATCCAAATCTCGTTGCGCGGTGTTGTCGTATTCATTGCCACCATGATCATGGTCCGGCTCGGCCATAAACGGTCGCTTTCGCGCAAGACCGCATTCGACGCCGTTCTGCTGGTTATTCTGGCGTCCGTGCTCTCGCGCGCGATCAACGGCAGCGCCGCATTTTTCGCGACACTTGGCGGCGGGTTGGTCCTGGTGCTTCTGCATCGGCTTCTCGCCTTCATTGCCTTTCACTCGCATTGGTTCGGTTGCCTCATCAAAGGTCTGCCGGAAGTGATTGTCGAAGATGGCAATTTCGTTTTTAGAACCATGCGCCGCAACCATATCTCCACGCACGATGTCGAAGAGGACATGCGTCTCAGTTTGCGAGACGACGATATCTCGAAGGTAAAGAAGGCTCGTGTCGAACGCAGCGGCGACATCAGCTTTATCAGGAAATGATTGTAGGGCGTCTGTGCCAGACGCCAGCCTTCTGCATTTCAACCGTTGAACATTGAACGGTTTGCCAGTCCGCCTCGGACCGTTGAAAGTTTCCCATGATCCCGCACGACAAGCTTTTCATCCCCGGCCCGGTCGAGGTCTCGCCGAAAACGTTCGAAGCCTTCTCGCGGCCTATGATTGGCCATCGCGGCGAGGCGTTTAAAAAACTTTACCGCGACATTCATCCGAAGTTGCAAACGCTCTTTGGAACGAAGCAGCCGGTTTTTCTTTCCACTTCATCGGCGTGGGGCGTGATGGAAGCATCGATCCGCAACCTTGTCGACAAACGCGTGCTTTGCTGCATGTGCGGCGCCTTCTCCGACAAATGGCTCGATGTTGCGAAGCGTTGCGGAAAAGAAGCGGAACCGTTGCAGGTCGAATGGGGAAAACATATTGATCATAAAGATGTCGATCTTGCGCTCGCCTCCGGAAAGTTCGACACCGTCACGCTGATTCACAACGAAACGTCCACCGGCGTGATGAATCCGCTGCCGGAAATTTGCTGTACGCTCGCGAAGTATCCCGGCATTGCGCTTATCGTCGACACCGTCTCATCCTTCTCGGCTCTTAAGATCGACATGGACGCGCTCGGCATCGACGTCATGTTGACCGGCGCGCAAAAAGGTCTTGCTCTTCCGCCCGGCTTTTCGCTTTTTGCCGTTTCCGAAAAGGCATTTGCCCGAGCCGAAACAATTCCGAACCGCGGCTACTACTTCGATTTCCTCGAGTTCAAGAAACAACAAGGCGAGTGGATCACGCCGAGCACACCGAGCATCGGTCATATTCACGCGCTGCAATCAAAACTCGACGAAATTTTCGAAGAAGGCCTCGAAGCTCGCTTTGCTCGCCATGTGCACACTAATGCCCTCGTCCATGCCTGGGTCCGCCGCGCCGGCTTCGACTTCTTTGCCGAAGAAGGCTACCGCTCAAAGACGCTCACTTGCGTAAAAAACAACCGAGCTATCGACGTTCTGGCGATGGCGAAGAAATTGCGCGAGAAACATCACCTCGTCATCGACCCCGGCTACGGCAAGCTCAAAGGCCAAACCTTCCGCCTTTCCAATATGGGCGACGAAACCGAAGAAACAGTTTCGCATCTTCTCGCCTGTCTCGACGATTGTTTGCCCAATCTCTAGATCCAGCGACGCACTCGACGTTTATAGCTGAGATATTCCTCGCCGAACTTGCGCTCGAGATATCGTTCTTCGCGCGTAATCACGATGCGATCGATCAGCACGAGGCCAATTGGTACGGCGAGCAGCATCCAAGCGGAATCCACCAGGATCGCTAGCCCAAACGTGCACAAAGCGAAACCGAGGTACATCGGATTGCGGGTAAAACGATAAACTCCGTGCGCGACGATGCGTGTGCTCGGATTGTAAGGAATCGGGTCGGTGCCTGCGCGTTTCTGCGTAACGAATCCGCCCTGGATCAGCGCAATTCCGGCGAAGAAGATCAGCGCGCCTGGCAGCCAGCGGAACGCGCCATGCACGAAACTGGTCGGGACAAACCATTCGAGCGCGAGAGAAGCCAGGATCGGCAACACGAATAGAAGCGGCGGCGGGATTGGAACGCCGGGACGATCTTCTACAGGCGGCAACTCAACAGGCATTGGATTGATCGAAAAGAAATCTAATCAGCAAATCTTCGCGCGCGATGCGAATCAAAAAGAGAAGGGCGCCTTCGCTTCCGAAAGCGCCCTTCATAATAGATGGCGGTAAGCCGAATTCTGTCCGGCTGACTTTCATCAGCCGCGATGATCATTTATCTCAATCCCGCTTGCGCGGAACCGCCCGATCCCGCAGTTGCGGAACCGTGATGCGACGAACCCGAGGGTCGACGGACCGGCTGTCCTCCCTCTGTTTTGTCTTGCACCGCATGGGGTTTTTCGTGCCTCGCGAATTACTCCGCGAGCGGTGAGCTCTTACCTCGCCTTTTCACCCTTACCTGTGCCTTTGTTGCCAAAGAACCGGCGGTGTCTTTTCTGTGACACTTTCCGTCACCGCAATCCCACCGTGGCGGGACTGCGACGCCCGCGTCTTTTACGCGGCATGCCGCCGTATGGTGTTCGGACTTTCCTCCAGCGAGCCGCCCAGGCGGTTCACCAGCGATCATCTGCCATCAGCGCGGAACTTAGCACAGAACCCGAAAATCTGGAAGCCAGGAAACCAGGAATCGATCCGCAGATTACGCAGCTTTTCGAAATCCCCCGACCGAGAGCGCTACGGCTTTTGGGCTTCTTGCGTCCGGGCGCGCGATTGTTCGGTCACGTCGCGGGCGCGGTCGAGCGCGCGTTTCATGTAATTGTATTCGGACGCCTGGCCTCGCGGCGCTGGCGTTAAGGGCGCGGGCGTCGACTTCGCTGCGACAGACTGATTTGCGACCGGCTTGCTCGCCGCCGGCGGCGTTTCGTTCTGTTTCTGACGCAGAAAAAAATATCCGAGACCGGCGATGAAGAAGAAAATGAGGAACGCACGCATTCTTCATTTCTGAGCAGTTGCCAAGCCATTAAAACCCGTTGCGTTCAATTCACCAAAGGCTTCTTCAGTCCCCGGTTTCGTGATTTGCCTTTGAATTGCTTGTCCGGTTCATCGTTTCAAACCAATGGGCGAGAAAAAACTTCTTCTCGCCTGGAAGAAAGCGGGCCGATGTCCCGATGATCGGCCGGAGCGTTGTGGTCATTTGCAAACAAACGATGATGAAAATAAGACTCCATAATTTCATCTGGCTTGCGGCGGAGCCGCCTAATAATCGGCTCATTGCACCAATCAAGCGCAGTCCAAAGCCGATCCCAATCGCCCAAAGCGCCAAGTGCAGCGCGCCCATGAAGGCCACCGAGTCAGTCGATTGCGAAAAGATCCATGCGACCGGCGCAAATCCGATCAAAAGCAGCGCGCTCAACCCCACGGCCGCGAAAAGGACGCCGCTCACGGTGCGCAGACGCGCATCAATTCCGCCGAGGCAGGCGAAAATGTAGAGACTTGGCAGACAGATCAGGACCGACAGCAGCGTGCCGAGAGCCAGCTTCGTCGGCGCAATCCACATCTGTCTCCCGCCGGAAAAACTTCCGACGACAACGCCATAAGTCGCCATGCCAAGCAAAGTGAGAATGAGGAGCCAAATCGCCAACGGCGCTCGCCAGTTATTTTGCAACTCGTGAATGACTTTCCCCGGATATTTCAGCAAGGCCTCGATTACGAGGATCGGTGATCTGCCTTCCGGCATTGGTTCGAATGCAAGACGGCCGGGAATTTGCGGAGGTTGTGATGGTTGGTTTGGAATGGGTGGTGGTGTGCTCATGGTTTTTTTGGTTTGTTTAGTGAAAGAGGTGCTGGAGTGCGTGCCATACGGCTTCGTAGAAGTTGCCCCGCAGCGGATCGTCACGAAGAAATTGCACGGCGAGCCTGGGCGAACCGATAAACGGGCGCAGATTCCACGCGAGTTGCGCGCCGAGAAAAAGATTGCCCGCCAGCCAACTGAATAGAACCGCTCGCGCGGTCACATGGTTGCCGCTTATTCGTCGAAGGAGACCGAAAAGACGTTGATTCGCGATGATACCAGCCGCGGCAACGGCGAAGACATGCGTGAGCAACATGATGCTGTGCCCAACGACCGCGCTCTTGGTGGCGAGCGGCGGAGCATTATACCAAACAAAGAGCGTGATCGGGCTGAAGCCGGCCAGAACGATCGCTGCGATCGCGAAACTCATAAGAATTGCGAGGGATGTTTGTTTGAAGGAAAGACCGGCACCAAGTAGTTGCGCAAGCATTCCGTTGACGACCGCGTTGCCCCCGCAGGTAAGAAAAATCAGCAACGGAAATTTGATTCCGGTGTAAAGCGACTGCAAAGGCCCGCGCCAAATGCCGACCGTGAAACCGTAAAGCGCCGATCCGGCCGCTATGATCGCGCAGTAACTGATCAGGGACGAGCGCAAGTCGGATTTCTGTAACCAAATCGCGATCCGATCGGCGTCGCCCCGCAAAAGAATTTTGAGATCCTGAATCATTGTGATTTGTGGAGCGCGCCGTGAGCCGCGATTTGCCGCAGCCGCTCATGCACGGCGCCGACGGTTTCCGGCAAAGTCGACGTCCCAGCGGTCAGACCGACGATGTCGATCTTGGCGAACCAATCGGCGCGCAGTTCTTCCGCGCGCTCGATGTGAAATGCCGTCTTACCAGCAGCGCGGCAAGTCTCGACCAATTGCCGTGTGTTATTGCTCTGCCTGCCGCCGACTACGACGACCGCTTCGACCTCAGCGATCAGCTTCCGCAACGCGAATTGTCGATCTTTTGTCGGCCGGCAAACCGTATCGACGAAGCGCACCTCGGCATCTGGATGAAAGCGGCGGATAAGATCGACAATATTCCTGACGAAATCGATCGGTTGGGTTGTTTGCGAAATGATCCCGTAACGCGCGCGCTGCGGAAGTTTCGAAATATCGGCGCGGGTATTTACGACAACTGTTTCGGGAAAATCTCCGATTAATCCTTCGACTTCGACGTGGCTGGGTTTGCCGATGACAACGGGAAAGAATCCGGCGGCGACGAGTTGCTGGAGTTGCTCGTGCGCATGGCGCACGAGCGGGCACGTTCCATCGGCGACATCAAATCCGGCTGCGCGCCACTCCGCGCGTTTCTTATCAGACGCGCCGTGCGCCGTAATCATGACACGAGTGGATGTCGATCTTGTGTGAGCGAGCGACGTCTCCCCAATATCCTGTGCACGCAGCCGCTCGCGGACGACCGGATTGTGCACGAGTTCGCCCAGGATCGTGAGCGGGCCCTGGCGTGCGAGCTGTTCGGCCTGGTTGATGGCGTCGCGCACGCCGAAGCACATTCCGAAATGTTCAGCTAAAATGATTCGCATAGTGGTCGGACCCTCAACTTTGTGATACAAAGTAAGCGGCCAAAAAAAATTATTTATTTTTCCATTGCTTCACAATTTGCTCGAGCACCGCGACGTGATCCCGAAACGACGCCCGCCCTTTCGCTGTCAAGGCATAGCTCGTCTGCGGACGGCCGCGCATTTCCTTGGTCACGGAAATGAGACCCAGTTTGTGCAGGGTCCGCATGTGCGTGATCAGATTGCCGTCGCTCATTTTCAATTCCGCCTTTAGCTCCTGGAACGACCAACTCCGGCGCGAAGCAAGCAAAGCCATGATGGCGAGCCGCCACTTTTCGTGGATGATTTTGTCGAGCTTGTCGAAATCCATCGCTCATTCGTCGACGGGTTGTTCGCCAGCGTCGCGTTTTCGCGACCAAACACAGGCGGCGTAAATCAAATGATAAAGACCGAAAGTGAGTCCCATAACTACGTTGGGAACATCGTCGGGCAAACCTTCTACCGCGTTGGCAACGACCGGAACGCTTACTCCGGTGAGCAAAAACGCCCAGCCCAGAATGGCAAGGGAACGCGGCGCGAATAAGGCCGTGGAGAGCAGGGCTAATCCGTAGAACACCACCCAGATCACGACCAGCTCCAGTTCGACCGCGCCGAGAAAGCCCACCTTTAGAAACCAAATCGTAAAAAGAGCCGGTACAATCAAGTTTGGCGCGATGGCGCGCAGGGCCAACCCCATGCCCGATGAAATGAAAGGCCGGCCGCTGCTTTTCGCCTCGCGCCAGACAAAGAAGGCGTTCGCAATCACGGTCAGCACAAGCACATCGATCCAGATGAACGCGAACTCGTGGGGACGGATGACGCGACCAAGCGAACTCTCTGGATAACCACTCAGTTGAATAAGAGCCGCCGACATGACCGACAACGTGCCGCCAACCAGTGCGGTCGGGGCGGAAATCGCGCGATAAGTGGTAGCGCGCTCCATGAGGGTGCGGATAACGCGAAGATCTTCTTCGGCCCGGGAACGATCGTTCATTTGGATTTAACTTTGTATTACAAAGTAACACGGGCCGCAACACTTTTTTTCGCTTTTTCAGGTCGAGACGCATCTCCGGGGCGTCGGTCGCATTCCATCAACTTGAAACAAGTCGGATCCCGCCGTGGCTCGAGAGAACCACCCTACCTGTTTCAAATCGGCGACGGCACCGTCACGAGGAAGATCGTGATCATGGCCAGCGCGATCACGAGTTTACCGATCATCCCGGTGAGATTGCCGAGCAAACTCCCCCAGCCCGCTTTCCCCGCAGCGATCATTCTTTTGCCGGCAACGAATTCGCCCGCGATCGCGCCGATTACGGGACCGACGAACAAGCCAATAATTCCGAAGAAAAGTCCGATGAGCGCGCCGACGATGGCGCCGAACGTCCCCCATTTGGTCGCGCCGAAATATTTTGCCCCGAAATAGCTACCAAGAAAATCGAGCGCATAAGTCGCAAGGGTGAGCAAAACGAGAACGCCGATCGTCGGCCAACCGATGCTTTTCTCCGGGCCGAGCATCATGCGATGAATGACCGCACCGGCCAGAATGATGGTGCTCCCAGGGAGAATGGGCACAACCGTGCCGATTAACCCGATGGCAAAGAGCACGATCGCGAAGAGCCACCAGAAGAGTTCCATGAGATTCGTGAATCGTGATCCGTGAATCGTGAATCGGAAAACAGATCCCGATTTAACGATTCTCGATTTAACGAATCATCGCTCCCATCTTCCTTTTGACCGGACAGATGTCGATCTTATACTGAAAGTCCCTATGCCACTTGCCGTTGGAACGAAAGCGCCTGATTTCACTTTATCGAGCAAAACCACGGACGGCCCGAAACAAGTCAAGTTGAGCGACAATTTCGGAAAGAAAAACACTCTGCTCCTCTTTTTCCCGATGGCGTTCACCGGCACGTGCACGACGGAAATGTGCGGAGTGAGCATGGACTTGGGCGCCTACGGCACGTTGAACGCGACCGTTTACGGAATTAGCGGTGACAATCCATTCGCGCAGGAAGCGTGGGCGCAAAAGGAGAAGATCGGAGTGCCGCTGCTGAGCGATTACGAGCACAAAGTCGCGCAAGCCTATAACGTCGCTTACAACTCGTTTCTGCCGAACCTGAATCTCGGAATGGGCGGTGTGCCGAAACGCGCCGTCTTCATAATCGATCGCAATGGCGTGATCCAATATGCGGAATGCGATGACGACGCGCGCGCTTTGCCCAACTTCGACAAGGTCAAAGCAAAACTGGCGGAGCTGAAATGATTCTCATCCACCACGAAGGACACGAAGAGCACGAAGGTTGTTCATACTTTGTCTTCGTAGTGCAAATATGAACGACGAATTCAAAACGCCTTTGTCATGTCGAGCGAAGTCGAGACATCTCTTATCGTTATGCAGAAAATAGTGAGAGATTCCTCGACTCCGCTCGGAATGACACAAATTGAATGACTGACGAGTTTAAGGCACTAACGAAGTTCGATGCGGGCGTGGGACGCGAGGGATTTTTGCATTCGCTACCGGCGCTGGAAGAACAAGGCGTCGGGAATATTTCGAGACTGCCGGTCAGCATTCGCATCGTGCTCGAGTCCGTGCTGCGCAATTGCGACGGCAAGAAAGTCCGGCGCAAAGATGTCGAGACGCTGGCGAAGTGGAACGCGAAAAAACCGGCGAACGAAGAAATTCCGTTCGTGGTCGCGCGGATTGTCCTGCAGGATTTCACGGGCGTGCCGCTCGTTGTCGACCTGGCGGCGATGCGCAGCGCCGTGCAACGACTCAAGGGCGATCCGAAAATCATCGAACCGCTCGTGCCGGTCGATCTGGTCGTCGACCACTCCGTGCAAGTCGACTTTTTTGGTTCGGCTGAAGCGTTGCGCTTGAATCTGGAAATGGAATTCAAACGCAATCGCGAACGCTACGAATTCTTAAAATGGGGACAGCAAGCGTTCAAGACGTTTCAACTCATTCCGCCCGGTATCGGAATCGTTCATCAGGTGAATTTGGAATATCTCGCCAAAGGCGTGCTCAGTGAACGGTCAGAGATCGGAGGTCAGAAGTCAGAG
>Ga0193733_1000739_pt1 | contig 10318 bp, 10 predicted proteins | sample U1s2metaG_FD_145076 | JGI IMG/M metagenome (GOLD analysis project Ga0193733, IMG submission 145076) | Soil microbial communities from a riparian zone of the East river system, Colorado, United States - U1s2 | ecosystem: Environmental > Terrestrial > Soil > Riparian zone | place: USA: East River... | reverse complement strand
TCATCTGTCTGCTCTGGTCGACCACTGCTTAACATCGCCAATCGAAATCCGGCTGAACTGTCGCGTTTTGGGACGTCGGGCGCCCCCGTGAATTCAGCATCGCAAGGGTTATGCCGGTTCTGCGCAGCTCGTTCCAGGGCGCCGAATAACCTGGTTCGCGGAATATTTATCAACTTCGCCTAGGATAAGCGCCGAGGCAGGCAGTATTCCCGGACCGGGAATCAGTCATACTGTCCCAAAATGAGGCAATCTTGACATCCACCCTTCCGCAAGCTTCGACCATCCTGGCCTCGCTTGGCCAGGCGGCCTTCGTGTGGGACATCGCAACCGACGCGATTGCCTGGAGCGATCACGCCGCCTCGGTTTTTACCGATATTCCGGCGGCCGCGCTGGCAAGCGGCGCGGAGTTTTCAAAGCTGATCGAGCCGGTGCGCTCGGTCCGGAGCGACGCGCTTGGCCATTCGCCTCCCTCGCGCGATGGCGCGCCCTACCGGGTAGAATATGGCGTGCGGACCAGCACATCCGCCCCTGTGCTCTGGGTCGAGGAGTCCGGCTGTTGGTTTGCCGGCGCCGATGGCAAGCCGGCGCGCGCGCAAGGTATTGTCCGCATCAACAATGAACGCCACGCCCGCGACGAGCAACTCGTGAGGTTGTCGCGGCACGACCCGCTGACCGGCGAGCTCAATCGTACGCATCTCGTGGCATCGCTGGCCGAATCCATCGAGGAGGCCGCGCGCTTCCGCTCCTCTTTCGCCTTCATGCTGATCGGCATCGACCGTCTGGCGCGCATCAATGACGCCTTCGGCTTCGATGTCGCTGATGCCGTGATTTCCGAGGTCGCAACCCGGATCCGCGCGCGGCTGCGCGCCGGCGACGTGCTCGGCCGGTTCTCCGGCAACAAATTCGGACTGATCCTGAAGAACTGCACGATCGATGACATGAACATCGCCGCCGAGCGGTTTCTGGCGGCCATCCGCGACGACGTGGTGCCGACCAAGTCCGGCCCGGTCTCCGTTACGGTGTCGATTGGTGCGGTCAGCGTGCCGCGCTACGCGCGCAACGCCGACGAGGCTGTTAACCGCGCCCAGGAGACGCTCGATACGACGAAGCGCCGCCGCGCCGGATCGTTTTCGCTGTGGCGCCCGAATGTCGAGCGCGACGCCCAGCGTCTCGTCAATATCCGGGTCACCGACGAGATCGTGACCGCGCTCAACGAGCGCCGGATCGTGATGGCGTTCGAGCCGGTGGTGGAGGCACATTCGCGCGACATGGCGTTCTACGAGTGTCTTATCCGCATGGAGCGGCAAGACGGGCAGGTTCTACTGGCGCCGGACATCGTCCCCGTGGCCGAGAGGCTTGGCCTGATACGTCTCGTCGATCACCGCGTACTTGAGCTCGTGGTGGCCGAACTCGCTGAATCGCCGAACGTGCAGCTCAGCCTCAACATCTCGCCCGATACCACGATGGACCCGGACTGGTGGACTTCAATCGAATCGCTGATGCGCGCGCATCCCGGCGTGGCCGAACGCCTGATCGTTGAAATTACCGAGACTGTCGCGATCCAGGATATCGACGACCTGCGCGGCTTCGTCACGCGGCTGAAAAACTTCGGCAGCCGGATCGCGATCGACGATTTCGGCGCCGGTTACACTTCGTTCCGGAATTTGCGCAAGCTCGGCGTCGATATCGTGAAGATCGATGGCGCCTTCGTGCAGAACATCGCGCGCTCGGCCGACGATCGCGCCTTTGTGCAGACGCTGATCGATCTGGCGCGCCGGCTGGAAATCAAGACGGTGGCGGAATGGGTGCAGGATGACGAGTCCGCAGCGATGCTGCGCGATTGGGGCTGCGATTACATCCAGGGGCGGCTGATCGGGCTCGCGTCCTCGCAACGGCCGTGGGATAGACGGGCTGACGCTGCGCTTCCGGCAGCGAGCTAGAGCATGATCCGGAAAAGTGGATACCGGTTTTCCCTCGGGACAAACGCGAAGCGTTTGCCCGGAGATCATGCTCAAACAAAAAGATAGAGCGGGATGACGATTCGAAGAAAAGTCATGCCGCTCTAGATCCCGTTACTCGTCCTTCTTCGGCTCATCCTTCTTCGGCTCTTTCGACATCCGCTCGAGACGGTCCTGCATGTCCTTCATCTGACGGCGGAGATCGTCGATGTTGTCCTCTTCCGCCGCCGGTTCGGAGGCGGCTTTCTCCGGCTCAGTGCCGGACGCATTTCCCGTATGGGGGGCTGCGAACGGCTTGAACATCGAGAAGGTTCGCTCGAACATTTCCATGTTGCGACGAACATGCTCCTCCAGCGGCGCGAATGGCGTCATGCTGAAAGTGGTGGTGAGCTGCTTGCGGAATTTTTCCTGCTCGCGCGTCAGCGTGTCGATGGACTGTTCGAGATAGCGTGGAACCACCATCTGCATGCTGTCGCCGTAGAACCTGATCAGCTGACGCAGGAACGTGGTCGGCAGCAAATTCTGGCCGGCCTTGTTTTCCTGTTCGAAGATGATCTGCGCCAATACTGAGCGCGTAATGTCATCGCCGGTTTTGGCGTCGTAGACGAGGAAGTCCTCGCCCTCCTTCACCATCGCCGCGAGGTCCTCAAGCGTCACATAGGTACTGGTTCCGGTATTATAGAGCCGCCGGTTGGCGTATTTCTTGATCGTGGTCGGTTGGTCTGTTTTCGCCATGGGCTCACACATGCACACCGGGGACGGGAACCCGACGGCATCGCCGAAGGGCTAACGCGCAACGCATCGCAACAAAGTAAGCATTTTCAACGGACTTCCGCTACGGTTTTGTGCGGCACGGTTAATTCCAAAGCATAGGCACTGCTCAGGAAATTGCCAAGAGCATCATTTTAAATGCGCCGCGGCGTCGCCAGCCCCTCTGGCAGATTGACATGCCTCAACTAGCTTAACAGGATAAGGTGAGAGACAAGGCCAGCGATCAGGCCTCCGCCATCCCAAGACCTCAAGCCCAGGAGATGTCCATGTCAGACGATGTCGTCATCGTCAGCGCCGCCCGCACCCCGGTCGGCAGTTTCAACGGCGCGTTCGCCACCATGCCCGCCCACGATCTCGGCGCGATCGCCATCAAGGCGGCGCTTGAGCGCGCGGGCATCGAGCCGGCGCGGGTATCCGAGGTGATCATGGGTCAGATTCTGACCGCGGCGCAGGGCCAGAACCCGGCCCGTCAGGCCTCGATCGCCGCCGGTATCCCGGTGGAAAGCCCGGCGTGGGGCGTCAATCAATTATGCGGTTCGGGCCTGCGCACGGTGGCACTGGGTTACCAGGCGCTGCTCAACGGCGATTCGGAAATCGTCGTCGCGGGCGGCCAGGAATCCATGAGCATGGCCCCGCACGCTCAATACCTGCGCGGCGGCGTCAAGATGGGGCCGGTCGAATTCGTCGACACCATGATCAAGGATGGTCTGTGGGATGCCTTCAACGGTTACCACATGGGCAATACCGCCGAGAACGTCGCCAGGCAGTACCAGATCACGCGCGCCCAGCAGGATGAGTTCGCGGTCGGCTCGCAGAACAAGGCGGAGGTCGCACAGAAGGCCGGCCGCTTCAAGGATGAGATCGTTCCGGTCACCATCAAGTCCCGCAAGGGCGACATCGTGGTGGATACCGATGAATTTCCCCGTCACGGCGCAACGATCGAGGGGATGAGCAAGCTCAAGCCGGCATTCGAGAAGGACGGCACCGTTACCGCCGGCAGCGCCTCCGGCATCAACGACGGCGCGGCCGCGGTGGTGCTGATGACGGCGAAGCAGGCGGCCAAGGAAGGCAGGACCGTGCTGGGGCGGATCGTGTCGTGGGGTCAGGCCGGCGTCGATCCGAAGATCATGGGCACCGGCCCGATCCCGGCCTCCCGTGCCGCGCTGAAAAAGGCCGGCTGGAATGTCGGCGATCTCGATCTGATCGAGGCCAATGAAGCCTTCGCGGCGCAAGCCTGCGCGGTCAACAAGGACCTCGGCTGGGATACCTCCAAGGTCAACGTCAACGGCGGCGCGATCGCAATCGGCCACCCCGTCGGCGCCTCCGGCGCCCGCGTGCTGGTGACGCTGCTGCATGAGATGCAGAAGCGCGACGCCAAGAAAGGCCTCGCCACGCTGTGCATCGGCGGCGGCATGGGCATCGCCATGTGCATTGCACGCGACTAATCATGCGGCGCTGCGTGATGAAAACATCATCTCGCAGTTGCACAGCTTGTTGCTAGAATAAAACGCCCGGCGCCTGCGCCGGGCGTTTTATTCTTGATGTCGGTCAAACCGGTCGCATAATTCGAAGTTACATAAAAGTGGGTTTAAAAAGCGCCTAGGGAAGGATTCGATATGGCACGTGTTGCATTGGTGACGGGCGGAACGCGGGGTATTGGTGCGGCGATCAGCAAGGCGCTGAAGGCCGCCGGCTACAAGGTCGCCGCCAGCTATGCGGGCAATGATGCCGCGGCGGACAAATTCAAGACGGAAACCGGCATCCCCGTCTACAAATGGGACGTCAGTTCGTTCGACGCCTGCGCCGACGGCGTCAAGAAGGTCGAAGCCGACCTCGGCCCGGTCGACGTGCTCATCAACAATGCCGGCATCACCAAAGATGGCGCATTCCACAAGATGACGCTCGAGCAATGGAATGCGGTGATCAACACCAATCTCGGCTCCCTGTTCAACATGACGCGTCAGGTGATCGAAGGCATGCGCGCGCGAAAATTCGGCCGCGTCATCAACATCTCCTCGATCAACGGCCAGAAGGGTCAGTTCGGCCAGGTCAACTATTCCGCGGCGAAAGCCGGCGATATCGGCTTCACCAAGGCGCTCGCGCTGGAGAATGCCAAGGGCGGCATCACGGTGAATGCGATCTGCCCGGGCTATATCAACACCGAGATGGTGCAGGCGGTGCCCAAGGAGGTGCTGGAGAAAAGCATCCTGCCGCTGATTCCGGTCAATCGCCTCGGTGAGCCCGACGAAATCGCCCGCGCCGTGGTGTTCCTCGCTGCCGACGAGGCGGGAGCCATCACCGGCTCGACGCTCTCGATCAACGGCGGGCAATATATGGTGTGATGCCGGGCTGTTTGAGAGTTTGAAATCTGCTTGGGCTGGATCTCGAATTTCGTCATTCCGGGATGCGCCCACTTGGGCGCAGGCCCGGAATCCATACTCCCGGTAGTGGTTATGGATTCCGGGCTCGCTCGTCTCACTCGCGCCCTCAGATGTGCAATTGCACATAGGGGAATGACGAAGTAGATGACCTCACGTACCGCCACGCTGATCGGACTGACCGCGATCCTGATGTGGTCGCTGCTGGCGGTGCTGACGGTGGCCACCGGCAAAATCCCGGCGTTTCAACTGGCGGCGATGACGTTCGCGATCGGCGCGCTGGTGGGATCCCTGACCTGGATCGGGCGGCCGGATGCCGTCAGCAAATTGTGGCAGCCGCCCCTGGCATGGATCGTCGGGGTCGGTGGTCTGTTCGGCTATCACGCACTTTATTTTCTGGCGCTGCGCTTCGCGCCCCCGGCCGAAGCCGGGTTGTTGAACTATCTCTGGCCGCTGTTGATCGTGCTGTTTTCGTCGCTGCTGCCGGGCGAACGGCTGGCGCCGCACCATATCGTCGGCGCCGTGCTTGGACTGATCGGCACGGTGCTCCTGTTTGCTGGCAACAGCAGCGGCGGGTTCGCGCCAGGTCAGGTGCCCGGACTGATCGCGGCGTTCGTCGCCGCCTTCGTGTGGGCGTCCTATTCGGTGATGTCGCGCAAGCTCAAATCGGTGCCGACCGACGCGGTGGCCGGCTTTTGTCTGGCGACGGCGCTGCTCGCGGCGGCCGTGCATGGGGCGATCGAGGTTACGGTCTGGCCCGATACCACGGCGCAATGGCTGGCGATCATTGCGCTCGGCGTCGGACCGGTAGGTGCGGCGTTCTATGCCTGGGATATCGGGATGAAGCGCGGCGATATCCGCGTCCTGGGTGCCGCGTCCTATGCGACGCCGCTGCTCTCGACGGCGTTTCTGATTTTGGCGGGTTTTGCCAAGCCGAGCGCCGGGATCGCGATCGCCGCGGTGCTGATCGCCGGCGGTGGCTTGATCGCGGCGAAGGACATGATGGGAAAGCGATCAGTTTAGGTTGGTTGGCTCATCAACAATAATAACCGTCATTCCCGAGGCGCCAATTGGCGCGTCTGAAATATAGAATCGCGGGCTCAATCGTCCGGGATTCCGCAATATCGGTGATATCGATCGTGCTGAGCATGTTGGCTTCCCCTGTGAAGCCTCAAGGTAGTGAGTTGGTGCGGCAGGCCCACCCGATTCCCGAATACATTTCTCAACGGCCAGGGAACCAATCAGGCGCTGCCAATTCGAATTTCGCAAAGTCGAATCCCGGCGCCACCGTGCAGCCGACCAGCGTCCAGTCGCCGGTGCTTTCGGCAGCCTGCCACGCCTGCGCCGGTACGATGGTCTGCGGCACTTCGCCCGCGGCGAGATCGGGTCCGAGACTGATGCAGCGCTGCCCAACGCCATCGGCAATTTGCAGGTTCAGCGCGCTGCCGGCGTAATAATGCCAGATCTCCGCCGCGTCGATGCGATGCCAGTGCGAGCGCTCGCCGCGCGCCAGCAGGAAATAGATCGCGGTGGAAGCTGAGCGGCCGTCAACGTCGCGGCGACTGTCGCGAAACGTCTCGCGATAGTGCCCGCCTTCCGGATGCGGTTTCAATTCAAGCCGCGCGATGATCTCGGCGGCGGTCGGCACCGAACCCATCAGGACTTGTTCTTGCGTTCGCGCAGTTCGCCGAACACCTCGGCAGCACCCCTGCCTTTCAGCCGCACGCCGGCCGCGACCGACGGTTCGTCGGCGCGCAGGAATACGTTGGCCTTCTTCTCTTCGCCAAGCAGCGTCGGGACAGTCGGCTTGTTATCCGCGCGCAAACGCGTCACTTGCTCGGCGCGCGCTCTAAGTGCTGCATTATCCGGCTCGACGGTAAGCGCGAATTTGACGTTGGCTGCGGTGTATTCATGGCCGCAATAGAGTTTGAAATCGTCGGGCAGCGCGCGCAGCTTGAGCAGCGAGTCCCACATCTGGGGATAGGTGCCCTCGAACACCCGGCCGCAACCGATCGAGAACAGGGTGTCGGCGGCAAACAGCGCCTTCTCGCTGTCAAAGACATAGCTGACGTGATCCAGCGTGTGGCCCGGCGTTTCCAGCACCCTTGCGGTGAGACCCCCGACCTTGACGGCGTCGCCTTCTTTCACGCGCGCATCGGCATTTGCGATCTTCGTGGACTTGTCATGCGGTGCGACCACGCGGCAGTTATATTTCTGCTTCAGCTCGGCGACGCCGCCGACATGATCGCCGTGGTGATGGGTGACCAGGATATCGGTCAGCGTCCAGCCCTCGCGCTCCAGCGCCTTGATGATGGGCGCAGCCTCCGGCGCATCGATCGAGGCGGTCGCCTTGGTCGCGGGGTCGTGGATCAGATAGCCGAAATTGTCGGTGAGGCAGGGGAACAGGCGAATTTCGGCAGCCATGATATCTCCAGGATGCGGGCATTTTCCGGCAAAGTGGAATCCGGTTTTGCCGTAGAAAATGCTCTCTTTAAATAGGGGCGCATATTCTGGTCGCAACACCGGCATCCACCTTTGCGGAATACGCGCTCGGCGGGAACGCTAGCACGCCTCATATAGTCATGAAATATGGCGTTAACGCTTCACAGGCAATGCAATATTCTGCGCCCCGCGTGGAGCGGCGACGTGTTAGATTAAGCCCATGACCATCGATGTCATCGATCTCCGCGATTTCTATTCGCAGCGCCTCGGCATCGTGGCGCGGCGGCTGATCAATCGCGGCATCCACGCGCGCTGGCCAAACGCGCAGGGACAGCGGGTGCTCGGCCTTGGCTATCCCACGCCCTATCTGGGGCTTTTCCGCGAAGACTCAGAGCGCTGCATCGCCTTCATGCCGGCGGCGCAGGGCGTGCTGAAATGGCCGACCGCGCGGCCGGCGCTGGCGACATTGGTCGACGAATTTTCGCTGCCGCTGCCGGATGCCGCTGTCGACCGCATCCTGCTGATTCATGCGCTGGAAATGTCCGACGATCCCGAGGGGCTGTTGCGCGAGGTGTGGCGCGTGCTGGCGCCGTCGGGCCGGATGATGGCGGTTATTCCGAACCGCCGGGGCGTGTGGACGCGCACCGACACCACGCCGTTCGGTCACGGCCGGCCGTATTCGCGTTCGCAGATCACGCAGTTGCTGCGGCAGACCTGGTTCACGCCGACGGCGTGGGGGGAGGCGCTGTTCATGCCGCCGGTTCGGGGCGGCTGGTTCCTGCGCTCCGCCATGGCTTGGGAACGCGTCGGCGCCGCGCTGTCGCTGCCGTTCGCCGGCGTTCACATCGTGGAAGCCACCAAGCAGGTGTACCGCGCGATCCCGGCGCACCGCGAACGCACGCGGCTCATTCCGGCACTGCAGCCGGTGCTGGTGCCGTCGCCCCTGCAACGGGATGATGCAGCGCCACTGCAGCGCTGAGACCGTCATACCCGCCAACGGGCGCGCATTCGCGGGAGCCGCTGGCGGATGGTGACGTCTCAGGAATGACGCGGCGAATTGCTTACTCATTCCCCGTATTGAAATCGTCGCTCGGCGTCACCGGCGCGGGCAGGCCATCGGGGCGTGGGCCGTGCGGCCGGCGGCGGCGGCGCGGGAAACGCTCGCCGCCTTCGAAACCGCCCGGGCCGCCGTTGATCTGCGGCTGCGGTCCGGTGATGAACGACGGCAGGCGATCGACGCTGACGCTATCGGGAATCACCGGCTGTGGTTGTGGCTGCGGTTGAAACTGCGGCTGCGGACGATGTTCGCGATTGCCGCCGTGCTCGCGGGGCGGATGCTGCTCGCGCGGCTGATAGGGCTGACCGTCGCGCTGCTGGTCGCGCGGAGGGTTGTCGCGCGGTACGAACGGCTGCGGCTGCGCCGGGACGAAACCGGGCTCCTGCCCGAAATTCGAAAAGCTCTCGCTCTCGTCGTCGCCGTCCTCCGAGGGCATTTCATTCTCGGTGCGCGGCTGTGGCTGGTTCTGACGGAACTGTTCCTGGGAGGCGGCGATCAGGCGAAAATAATGCTCGGCGTGCTGATAGTAATTCTCGGCGGCCACCGGATCGCCGGAGCTGCGGGCGTCGCGCGCCAACTGGACGTATTTTTCGGCGACATGCGATGCGGTGCCGCGAATCTTGATGTCGGGTCCGTTGGACTCAAACACCCGCGTCATCGGGTTCTGGCCGCGCCGGTTGTTATTATTATTGTTGTTATTGTTGTTATTGTTCCGGTTGCGCATCCGCTTGTTATTGTTCTGACCGTTTCTCATGTCTTGCCTTTATTCCAGCCCTGGATTGTCGTTGTCATGGTCGCTTCGTCATGTCACTTCACCCAGATCCGGCACGCATGACGCGCACTGAATCGCAGCGCAGTTCAATTCACACAGATTTTGCCGTATGTCGCGGTCAGCAAAGACGCGTTCCCCAGCAGTCCAGCGTACGCCGCTGGTTGCATCAAATTATCTAGCCTGCCAAAACAAGCACAGGTTTCTCGCGTGAGTTTTCAAGCGCAATATCAGGCTTTCGTTCGCTTTGCGGTCGGAAGCAGCGCAGCTCTTAACAGCCATCGCGCTTCAGTTGGACCTGCGTTTTGGAACCTTTCACTCGGGGCGGGCTCTCTCGCTTTGAGAACTCTGGCCTTCACCCGTAGCATCTACGGGGCCAGCAACCCTGGACCGATGTTGTGGGCGGAACGTAGTCGTTCCCGGGGAATATTCCAAGTGATTTTTTGTATCTCAATCGGGCTTTATGAGGGCAATTTCCGGCCCCCGACAGCCCGCGCAGTGCCGGCGAGATCGGCCTTCGGGGGGCGCTCAAGCATTAACCCTGCCGCTATCATCAAACGCTCCACCTCGGCGCTCTGATCATGCCCGACCTCCACAACCAGGACGCCGCCAGGGGCAAGCAGCCGCGCGGCCTGGGGAACCAGTGCGCGGTAGGCGTCAAGTCCATCGCTGCCGCCGTCCAGCGCGCCAAGCGGGTCGTGATCGCGGACCTCGGTTGCGAGATGGATGATTTCCGCGGAGCGAATATAGGGCGGGTTCGACACGATCAGATCGAACGACCCCGACAGCGCGGCCGCATAGTCGCCGGCGGTGAAGGCCGTGCGACAGGCCAATTCCAGATGGCGGGCATTGGCGCTTGCGGTATGCAACGCCGCCGCGCTGATGTCGGTACCGATCCCATACGCATCAGGTAATTCGGACAACAGCGCCAACAAAATCGCGC
>Ga0193733_1000738_pt1 | contig 10323 bp, 7 predicted proteins | sample U1s2metaG_FD_145076 | JGI IMG/M metagenome (GOLD analysis project Ga0193733, IMG submission 145076) | Soil microbial communities from a riparian zone of the East river system, Colorado, United States - U1s2 | ecosystem: Environmental > Terrestrial > Soil > Riparian zone | place: USA: East River... | reverse complement strand
GCAGGCGTGATCGACGCTGATGAAGCCGCGTTCGTCCAGCTGAACCCCGGTATCGGGCCCGAGCAGATCCCTGGTATAGGGTCGGCGACCGATCGCGACCACCAGCCGCTCGACACCCAGGTGCTGCGCGCCTTTCGCATCCTCGTACGAGACATCGACCGTCGCGCCCGACACCGCAGCGCCCGTGACCTTGGCGCCCAGGCGAATGTCGAGGCCGAGTTTCCTGAAGTGCCGCAGCGCCTCCTTGGCGAGCTGCTGGTCGGCGAATGCCAGGAAATCCGGCAGCGCTTCCAGCACCACCACCTCGGCTCCGAGGCGGCGCCACACGCTCCCCAGTTCCAGTCCGATCACACCCGCACCGATGACGCCGAGGCGCTTCGGCACGGCGTCAAGGTCGAGCGCTCCCCAGGAATCCACGATGTGCGGCGCCGCGAACGGCGCGGAGCGCAACTCGATCGGGGTGGACCCCGAAGCGAGCACCACGTGTCTGGCGGAAAGTTCGCGGCGGCTACCGTCATGCGCGGTGAATTCGATCCGGCGACCGGCGAGGAGTCTGCCATGCCCCTGCAGCGGGGTGACGCCGGCCGCCTTGAACAGCGCGAGAATCCCCTGGGTCATGCCGCGCACGATGCCGCCCTTGCGCTTCTGCATCTGCGCCAGATCGAGCGTCGCGCCCGATACCTTGATGCCGTGCACGGCGAACTCCTCGTGCACGCGATGGTAGAGCTCGGTGGACTCCAGCAACGCCTTGGAGGGGATGCAGCCCGCGTTCAGGCACGTGCCGCCGAAAGCGGCGCTGCCGTCGCGGTTCTTCCATTCATCGATACAGGCGACGCTGAGCTTGTTCTGCGCGGCGCGGATCGCAGCCGGATAGCCCGCCGGGCCGCCGCCGATGACGACGACGTCGAAAGCATCAGCGCCGCTGGATGGTTGTTTGTCGTCGTTCTTCATGTGCGGATCAGATCCCCAGCAGCATCCGTCCCGGATCTTCCAGAGCTTCCTTGATCGCGACCAGGAACTGCACCGCTTCGCGGCCGTCGATGATGCGGTGATCATAGGTCACCGCCAGATACATCATCGGCCGCGCCACGATCTGCCCGCCGAGCACCATCGGCCGCTCCTGGATCTTGTGCATGCCGAGGATCGCGCTCTGCGGCGCGTTGACGATCGGTGTCGACATGAGCGAACCGAACACGCCGCCGTTGGTGATCGTGAAGGTGCCACCGGTCAGATCCTCGATGGCGAGCGAGCCCTCGCGCGCCTTGCGTGCGTAGTCGGCCACCTCCTTTTCGATCACCGCGAAGCTCTTGGCGTCGGCGTCGCGCACGATCGGCACGATCAGGCCGCGGTCGGTGGACACGGCGACGCCAATGTCGTAGTACTCGTGATAGATGATGTCGCTGCCGTCGACCGAGGCGTTCAGCACCGGAAACTTCTTCAGCGCTTCGATCGAGGCCTTCACGAAGAACGACATGAAGCCCAGCTTCACGCCGTGCTCCTTCTCGAAGCGCTCCTTGTAGCGCGCGCGCAGTTCCTGCGTGGCGGTCAGATCCACCTCGTTGAACGTCGTCAGCAGAGCCTGGGTCGATTGTGCCTCGATGAGACGCTGCGCGATGCGGGCACGCAGCCGCGTCATGGGAACCCGCTGCTCGGCGAGCGCGCCCGCCGGTGCGGCGGGACGGGGCGTGGGTGCACGGGCCGCCGGTGCCGGCGCGGCGGGGGCAGCGGGCGGCGGGGCGCCCGCAGTCCGCGGCGTGGCCTCCGCCGGCTGTTTGCCCAGAAAACCCACCACGTCGGACTTGGTCAGCCTGCCATCCCGTCCCGAGGCCGGGATCGCGGACGGATCGAGGTGGTTCTCCTCGACCAGCCGCCGTACCGAAGGACTCAACTTGCCGGCGTCCTTGCCGCCGTCGCTGTCCGCGGCCGGTGGCGTCTTCGCAGCCGCTGCCGTTGCCGCAGTGCCGGCCGGCTTCGGTGCCGCGGCCGCCGCGGCGCCCTCCTCGATGAGCGCGAGAACCTGGCCGCTGGTCACCACGGCGCCGCTCGGCACACGGATCTCGCGCACCACGCCGTTGGCCGGCGCGGGAACTTCCAGCACCACCTTGTCGGTCTCGAGATCGGCGAGATTCTCGTCGCGGCGGATGGCATCACCGGGTTGCTTGTGCCACGCCACGAGCGTGGCGTCGGCGATGGACTCGGGCAGCTGTGGCACCCGGATTTCGGTGGTCATGAACGCCTTCTTATGGGGGTAGCCGGCACGGGCGCGGCAGGCGGCGCAGACGCCGCGGACGGCGCCGGCACCGCGGGAGCCGCCGTCAGACGCGTGGTTTCGCGCCCGGATTCCTCAGTGGTGGTCGAATGCAGCGCAGCGGCGACCAGTGTCTGCTGCTCGATTTCGTGGATCTTGGCGATACCCGTCGCCGGCGCCGCGGCCGGCCTACGGCCAGCGTACAACACCGGTCGGCGTCCCATCACCAGTTCCTGCAGACGATGACGGATCTGGTACCAGGCGCCCTGATTCTGCGGTTCCTCCTGGCACCACACGACCTCGCGCGCGTTGGGGTAGCGGTTGAGCATCGCCTGGTACTCTTCGCTCGGGAAGGGATAGAGCTGCTCGAGGCGCACCAGGGCCACGTCGCGCAGCGCCTCCTTGCGGCGCGCCTGCAGCAGATCGAAATACACCTTGCCGCTGCAAAACACGACCCGCTGCACCTGCTGGGGGGGCACATCGTCGACCTCGCCGATCACGCGCGCGAATCCGCCACCGCTGAGATCCTCGAGCGAGGACACCGACAGCTCGTGCCTCAGCAGACTCTTGGGCGTCATGACGATGAGCGGCTTGCGGAACGACTGGCGCATCTGCCGCCGCAGCATGTGGAACATCTGCGCCGGCGTCGACGGCACGCACACCTGCATGTTGTTTTCCGCGCACAGTTGCAGAAAACGCTCGAGGCGCGCCGAGGAGTGTTCCGGCCCCGCCCCTTCATAGCCATGCGGCAGCAGCAACACCAGCCCGCAGAAGCGCTCCCACTTGGCCTCGCCGGAGCTGATGAACTGGTCGATGATGACCTGTGCGCCATTGGCGAAGTCGCCGTACTGCGCCTCCCACACCACCAGCGAGTTCGGCTCGGTGGTGGCGTAACCGTATTCGAAGCCCATCACCGCTTCTTCGGACAGCACCGAATCGATCACCTGCACGCGCGGCTGCGAGTCGGCGATGTGCTGCAGCGGAATCCACGTGGCGTCGGTGTTCTGATCGTGCAGCACCGCGTGCCGATGGAAGAAGGTGCCCCGCCCGCTGTCCTGCCCGGTGAGGCGCACGCCGAAGCCGTCCTCGACCAGCGCCGCATAGGCGAGCGTCTCGGCGCATCCCCAGTCGAGCGGCTGCTCGCCCTGCAGCATCTTCCTGCGGTTGGCGACCAGGTGCGCGACGCGCGGATGCAGGCTGAAGCCCTGCGGATAGCTCGTGATGCGCTCACCGAGCGCGCGCAGTCGCGCCAGCTCCACCCCCGTGGCCACCCGCTCGGTCCAGTCAACCTGCCCGTAGGCGCTCCAGTCCACCGTGTACTTGTTGCCGATCATGCCGAGCGAGGCACGCGCCTGCGGGCGGCCTTCGTCGAGTCCGCTGCGGTATTGCTCCAGCATCGCCTGCGCGTCGGCGTCCGTGAGCACGCCCGCGGCGATGAGCCGGTCGGCGTACAGGCGGCGCGCGGTGGGATGCTGGCGGATGACGTGGTACATGAGCGGTTGCGTGGCCGCCGGCTCGTCGGCCTCGTTGTGGCCGTGCCGCCGGTAGCACACCAGGTCGATCACCACATCCTTGCGGAAGCGCATGCGGTACTTGAGCGCCAGGCGCGCGACAAACACCACCGCTTCCGGGTCGTCGGCGTTGACGTGGAAGATCGGCACTTCCAGCATCTTGGCCACGTCGCTGCAGTAAATGGTGGAACGCAGGTCGGCGGGCTCCGAAGTCGTGAAACCCACCTGGTTGTTGATGATCACGTGCACGGTGCCGCCGGTGAAAAAGCCGCGCGCCTGCGACAGCTGCAGCGTCTCCATCACCACACCCTGGCCCGCGAACGCGGCGTCGCCGTGCACCAGCAGCGGCGTTACGCGCGCGGCGCGCTCATCACCGCGCCGCTCCTGGCGCGCGCGCACCGAGCCTTCCACCACCGGATCCACGACCTCCAGATGCGAGGGATTGAATGCCAGCACGGTGTGCACGTTGCCCTGCGCGGTGCGCAGGTCCGCCGAGAAGCCTTTGTGGTATTTCACGTCTCCCGAGCCCTTCAGCCGGCCCGGGTCGTCCGCACCCTCGAATTCCGAGAACAGCGCCGCGGGCGACTTGCCCAGCAGGTTCACCAGCACGTTCAGCCGGCCGCGGTGCGCCATGCCGATGACCACTTCCTCGATGCCGGCAGCGCCGCAGTTCTGGATGAGGTCATCGAGTAACGGAATGAACGCATCCGCGCCTTCGAGCGAGAAGCGCTTCTGGCCGACGTACTTGGTGTGCAGGTAGCGCTCGAGGCCCTCGGCGGCCGTGAGTTGCCAGAGGATGTTGCGCTGCTCCTCGGTGCTGAAGCGATGCTTGAGGCGCCCCTCCTGGAACTCGTCCTGCAGCCACAGCCGCTCCTCGGAGTCGGACATGTGCGCGAACTCCGCACCGACATTGCCGGCGTAGATGTGCTGCAGTTGCGCCAGGATGTCCCTGAGCTTCATGCGCTTCGGCACCGCGACCGTGCGGCTGCCGGTGAAGAAATCGGTATCGAGATCCGCCGGCGTGAGGCCGAAGTAATCCAGGTCGAGCACCCGTGGCCTGGGGCGCCGGGACAGCCCCAGGGGGTCGATGCTCGCCAGCAGATGCCCGCGGTTGATCCAAACTTGAATCAGCCGCGAAACGGCCGCCTGTTGGGCATTCGCCCCGGAGGCGGGCGCCGTAATGCCCGCTCCCCGTCCCTGCGCTGCGCGCCGCGCGATGTCCGACCGGATCGGTCCGTGCGCGCGCTCCGCGCCCGCGGGCCCGAGCTGGGCGAAATACTTCCGCCATCGCTCGTCTACGCTCGCCGGATCGAGAAGATATTGCTCGTAGAGGGCGTCGAGAAAGGCGGCGTTGCCGCCATAGAGGGGCGTTGGTTCGAGCATGCGGGGGAAAGGACCGGCAGGCTAATAGTTTAGCGTAAAAGCCGGCCGGCGAGGGAAACGCGCCCTGCGGCACGTCCTACAGGGCGTTCAGAAGCCCGAATTCGTAGGCAATCAGCGCCCCATAAATCCCCAGCACCGTGTACAGCAGCACGCCCACGGGGATGCGGCCGAAAGCCCGCATGCGCGCCAGCTGTGTCAGCAGCACGACCCCGCCCGCCGTGAGCCCGATCTTCACCAGGGTGAAGGCGACTGCCGACCCTCCGACCAGCGGTGCCATCATCGGGTTGGCTTCGTAGGCGCCGCGCTCGATCAGCATCAGCGTCAGCAGCGCATCAATACCGGAAAGCATCACGATGAGCATCGCGATCGCGAGCCATTGCGGATGATGCCAATCCACGGCGCTGACTGCGCGCTCATCGGCGCGCCGCGGCTCGCGCCGCCGCGGGTTGAAGCTCCCGTGCAGCAGCGCGTGCAGCACGTGCTTGCGGCGATCGGCGGCGCGGCGTTCCTGCGGACCCGGCTCGCTGGCGGAGCACTCCCGGTCTTTCACATCCCTGGTCACGGTTGTTCTTGTTGTGGCGTGCTGAAGCGGTCGGTGCGGACATTCTAGCGACCCGCCGGCTGTACCGGGTTCCGGCAGAGCGTGACACACCGCCCACATCCCGCAGTGACTGCGGTGCGGCGAGGTGCGCGCCACATCTCGGGCGCCACGTTATGACACCTCACCACGCACACCTCTATATGATCACGCCGGATGTCCGCTCCGAGCGCCAGCCTCCCGAGTCCCGGCCCGGCAACCGACGGCCTGCCGGTGCCACGCCGCTACTGGGCAATCGCGGCCATCGCGCTCGCGATTGCGATGTCGGTGCTCGACAGCACCATCGTCAACATCGCGCTGCCCTCGATCGCGCGCGACTTTGGCGCCGCGCCCGCCGCATCGATCTGGGTCGTCAATGCCTACCAGCTGGCGATCCTGGTGGTGCTGCTGCCGCTCGCCTCGCTCGGGGAAGTCGTCGGCTACCGGCGCGTCTCCCAGGCCGGGCTTGCAGTATTCACGCTCGCCTCGCTCGCCTGTGCGTGCGCGCCCACCCTGCTCACCCTCAGTATTGCGCGCGTCATCCAGGGCCTCGGGGCGGCGGGCATCATGAGCGTGAGCGCCGCGCTGGTGCGCTTCACCTACCCCCAGCGCTACCTCGGGCGCGCCGTCGGCATCAACGCGTTCGTCGTCGCGACCTCCGCCGCCCTCGGTCCCACCATCGCCTCGGCGGTGCTGGCCGTAGCGCAGTGGCGCTGGCTGTTTGGCATCAACGTTCCGCTGGGCGTGATCACGATCCTGATCGCGATCCGTGCTCTTCCGGAGACCGAGCGCATACCGCGCCCGCTCAACTACGCGGGCGCGGCGCTGTATGCCGGCACGTTTGGTCTCTACTGAGCGGGCTGCAGTCCCTCGCGCATGATGCCGCGACGCCGCTTGCGCTGGTGCAGATCGGCTGCGGCTGCGCTCTCGGGTGGCTGCTCGCACGGCACGAGCTGCCGCGTGCCGCGCCGCTCATTCCTTTCGACCTGCTGCGCATCCGCGTTTTTTCCCTGTCACTGGCGACATCGGTGTGTTCGTTCATGGCGCAGATGACGGCGCTGGTCGCGCTGCCGTTCGAGATTCAGCGCCTGGGTCACAGCGCAGTTGAAACGGGTCTCTTCATGACGCCCTGGCCGCTCGCGCTGGCGCTGGCGGCGCCGCTCGCCGGCAGACTCGCGGACCGCTATGCGGCGGGCATGCTGGGAGGACTCGGGCTGCTGGTCATGGCCGCGGGGCTGGTGCTGCTGGCGTTCTTTCCGGCGAGCGGCAGCCCCGCGGCGTTCGTGTGGCGCATGGCGCTGTGCGGTCTGGGCTTTGGCTTCTTCCAGGCCCCCAACAATCGCGCCCTCATGGCGTCCGCGCCGCGCGCCCGCAGCGGCGCCGCTGGCGGCATGCTGAGCGCGGCGCGCCTGCTCGGCCAGGCGCTGGGCGCAGCCGGCGTCGCCATTTTGTTTCGCGCCTACGGCGCCGCAGGTTCAAACTTCGCGCTGTGGCTGGCGGCGCTCCTCGCGCTCGCCGGCGCAGCGGTCAGCGTCGTGCGGCTGACCACACACCCGACGGAGGGACGACATGACTGACGTAACACCGGGCGCGCCGGCGGCGGTTGCACCCATCAAGCCACCCTTCACCTGGGCAAGCGCGGTCGCCAAGGTGAGAATGGCCGAGGACGCGTGGAACAGCCGCGATCCGCAACGCGTGTCGCTCGCCTACACCGAGGACTCGGTGTGGCGCAACCGTGCCGAGTTTCTGCACGGGCGCGCGGCCATCCAGCAGTTCCTGCGCCGCAAGTGGAGCCGCGAGCTCGACTACCGGCTCATCAAGGAAATCTGGGCATGCGGCGAGAACCGCATCGCGGTGCGTTTCGCCTACGAGTGGCACGACGACTCGGGCAACTGGTTCCGCTCCTACGGCAACGAGAACTGGGAGTTCGATGCCGGCGGGCTGATGCGCCGGCGCATCGCCTCCATCAACGACGTTCCCATCACAGAAGCCGATCGCAAGTATCACTGGAACGCCCCGGGCCCCAGACCGAAGGACCACCCCGGACTGAGCGATCTGGGCCTGTAGCGCCGACAAATCACCCGCACTTGAGCTCTTAAGTCGTTGAAGGAGCGCGTGCACCGCGAAGCAGCAGGCGCGTCACGGGTTGCCGTTGGATGCATCCGTCGTCACGGGTACCTGATGCCGTGGCGCAGCATCGCGTGCGCGCACTCAACAGCGGCCTCGCTGCCTTGACGAGCGAGGCAGTCGGAGTAGATTGCCCGCCCCTGCCGGGAGAACTCAAATGAATACGAAGCCGTCCCTGGTTGCAGCGGTGTCAGCGGTGTTGGTGCTCCTGTTCGCGGGGAGCGCCACTGCGCAAACTGCGGCGAACAAGAAGGCCGTCCTCAATAAGACTCGCGACCTGATCAACAAGCTTCCTCCACAACAGCAGAGGCTGCTGTCTTCAGGGGCGCGCAGAATTCTGCAAGTGGCGCAGGTGCTGAACGACCCTCATTCCAAGCTGGGTGACGCGGGAACGATTACGACCCCGCCCAAAGTGGCTGGTCTGGCGGCGGCGATTGCTCCGCTCGCGCCCATCCCCGGTCCCGGGCCCGGCGGGACCACGCGAGTGTCGGACCCGAGGCTCGATTTCGTTGATTCGGTGATGACGAGCTTCACACAGAGCGAAACCTCCTCCGCCTGGTGTGGCAACACCGTGGTGGCCGGTTACAACGATTCCGGGGCATTCGCGCGCACTGCGGTGAGTATCGACGCCCCCTGGAGTTTCAGCAGTGCCTCCTATTCCAGTGACGGCGGCCGGACCTTTGTTGATATCGGTGTCATGAATCCGGGGACCAATCCGATCAACTTCATCGCCGGTGATCCGGTGCTCGCGTGCACCAGCCCGACGCAGTTTTACTACGCCTCGATCTTCGCCAGCGGCCAGGACAGTAGCGGTAACTACTTCAACGGCGTGGCGCTCAACATTTCGAGCGACGCTGGACATACGTGGAGCGATCCGGTGGCGGCGGTCGCCAAGGACTTCTCGCACGCGATCGACAAGCCATGGCTGGCGGCGGATCCGACCAACGCCAAGCGTTTGTACGTGAGCTACACGGATTTCGATTTCTCATTTATAAGTGTCCAGTGCCCCAATGACATCCGTATCGCGATCGAGCTCGTCTCCTCGGGTGACGGCGGAACTACCTGGGGTGCACCGGTGGTCGTGCATGATGAGTGCGTCTTCGCAACCGGCAACTCCGTGCAGGGATCAAACCCGGTTGTGACCCCGGACGGCACCGTCTACGTCGGGTACGAGTTCTATCCCGCGGCGGTGCCGAACAATGAAATCCACCTGGCGAAATCGACCGATCACGGCCAGACATTCGCCGCGCCGGTAAAGGTTTCCGATGTCTTGCCAAACGGAAACTTCGGACTGTTGCAGGGGGGCTTCCGCACCAACGAGTTCCCCCAGGTCGCCATAGACCGAAGCCGCGGCTCGTCACGCGGGACGATTTACGTCGCCTGGTCGGATGGAATCGATAACCTCGTGCAGGATCAGCCTTTCCTCGTCGGGACCTACGCCTATCCCGACGTGATGGTGGCGAAGTCAGTCGACGGCGGGCACACGTTTTCGCTCCCACAGGCCGTGAGCCCGCAGCCGTCGAACTTCACGGGCCGGGGCCGCGATCAGTTCTTTCCGGGCCTCGCCGTGGACCGCAGCGGCGCCGTAGGCGTGTGCTACTACGACCGCCGCCAGGACCCGCAGAACACCGTCATCGATCGGTACTGCTCCGTCTCGCAGAATCACGGTGCCAGCTGGCAGGAACACCGCGTGTCGGCGGCACACTGGCTCCCAGCGCATGCGTCCGATGAGGTGATCAACCTGTTCTACATCGGCGACTACGACGCGCTGACCAACGACTTCCTGCTGCAGCACGGCGGGTTCTTTGGAGCATTCGAGGTGCAAACCAACGGAAACCCGGATGTCGTGGCCGCGAGGGTGGCGACGGAGAACTAGCGGGTCCCGCGCGGGTGGTGTTACCCCAGGGCATCACGGTCAGCAAAAACTAGCCGGCGTCGGCGATCAGGTTCAGATCCGGTGCGGCCGGATGCTCGACCGCGCGACGAGCAGCCGGGGCCGCAGACTGGTGTTGGCCGGCAATCATCGCGCGGTCACGACCGGATTCCTTTGCGCAATACAGGGCTTCGTCGGCCATTTTCAGCAATTGCTCGAAACGTGAGCTCATGGTCGTGTCGCAGATGCCGAAGCTGGCCGTGAAGGCGGGGATGTTGCCTGCAAGCAGGGTCTCGGCCAGTTTTGCGCGAATCCGATCCACCACTTCCTGAGCATGCGAGGGGCTGGAGTGGGGCAGAATCAGCACAAACTCCTCACCACCCCAGCGTGCAGCCATGTCGCCGGTGCGCAAGCTCAAACGTAGGGTTTCGGCAAAGAGCCTGAGCGCCTGATCACCCGCCGCATGTCCACGTGAGTCATTGAGCCGCTTGAAATGATCAAGATCCGCCATGACCAGGGCGAACGCTTTGCCCTCGCTGTTGAGGTTCCGGGCCCGCTCTTCGGCGGAACCGCGGTTGGGCAACCCGGTGAGACTGTCGGTGGT
>Ga0193733_1000737_pt1 | contig 10327 bp, 7 predicted proteins | sample U1s2metaG_FD_145076 | JGI IMG/M metagenome (GOLD analysis project Ga0193733, IMG submission 145076) | Soil microbial communities from a riparian zone of the East river system, Colorado, United States - U1s2 | ecosystem: Environmental > Terrestrial > Soil > Riparian zone | place: USA: East River... | reverse complement strand
CCTGGGTATTGAGTTTGGTAAGGAAGAAGGAGTCACCGCAGCTCGTCTGAAGTGCATTCGCGGTCGTCGGAAGGTCACTGGCCGCGTTACCCCCAGCTACATATGCCTCCCCAGTGGAATCGACCTCAATAGCGTATATACGAGCACCGTTCCCAAGGTAGGTGGAATACACCAGAGAATTGCCAAGAGGCGCCAATTTCGTGACAAATGCTTGGCCTACGGTCGTCTGAAGCGCTCCGGTTGACGTAGGAAAGTCAGCTGAGGAGGTGTTGCCTGTCACGTAAGCGCTTCCGGTCGCATCCACAGCGATCCCAGTCGCTTGATCTCCGCCACCGCCACCCAAGTACGTTGAGTACAGCAGCGTCGGGTCGATGACAAGCGCGTACTGAGGGTGACTGGATTTGACTTCGAATGTGTATGACGTCTCGCTGGTTAATTTGAACCGGCCAGTGACGGACACACGTTTTCCGGCAATTTCCTGATAAATTCGCGGCTTGCTTTCTAGGAGGTCTCCGGATGCTGTGTGAACGACCAGTGAACCGTCTTTCGCGACCTCAAGACCGTCAATTCCACGGTAGGCAATCTGGACCCGATTCATGTCAGCTCCCGGATGAACGATGAACTCCTGTTCGACGTTCGCTCCGTTTTTGGCGACTTTGAAGTCCACTCCATCCCAGAGGTTACGGTAAATCACTCCGGCGAAGGGGCGCGCGCCTGTGTGCCATTTCGTAGAGTCACTACCAACGAGGTAGTTATACGTGCCTGGCTGAATATCGATTGGCTCCATCACTGGTACTGAACGTGGGTTAACGAAGTCCTCGTAAAAAACATTCCTCTCGTAAGTGTCCGGAAGCTGATGAGCGGGCGATAGGGGAGGTGATTTTAGTTCGAGCGTGGGGTCAGGCAGCTCTTTGGCCTTGGCACGGACGTTATCGAACACAATTCCGCCATTCGTGAGCCAGAGCGTCTTGCCGCCACTCTTTAGTTGGAATCTTGCGGGTTCGTCCCATTGGCCTTTGTTTTCGATAAAACTCAAGCCGTGCGTTCCGAGAGCGGCTGCATCGGTTCTTCCCCTTTCCTTAGGCAACGAGTCAGGGCGAGTAGGACGAATGATTGGAGGCTTTTGGTCATCGAACAGGGGAGTCAGGTGCTTGGCGAGGTTAGACTTACGACCGTCCACGACCTTCACCGAACCCCCGCGCAGCTCGGACTTGACTTCAAAAGTGGCGGATTTTGCTGCAACGTCCTTTGGCTTCCGAAGAAGGCCAAGCGCGAATGGGAGAGGTTGTCCAGCCTGTGCATGATATGGACGGGGGAAAGAATTAGCTGGCCGGGGAACCGTGGTGTGGATTAAGGTTAAGGAAACGACTGCAGCGACTGCTTGCCTAATGGGGCCGGTCCAGTTCTTCATGGCGCGCACTCCAGACGGATCGGGCGAGTCTGGGATGGATTCCCTTGGAATCATCCCAGTCCGACCTGGGAACACACTCTACCTGGCACAATTTCCTGACAGATGGTGTACGTGTTAGTTGCGGGGACGTTCACGTGTTTATATTACGGCAGAGACGTAAAGTCAATAATCATATGAGAATTATGTGAAAAGGGCTTCGAACGTCATTTTCCATGACAAATGGGAGGCTAGAACTACCACGATCAATCCATGTGTGCCATCGATGGTCGGCTCGGAAACTAAGCCTAGGCCACTCGGCCTGTAGTCGGCTTACCATAGAACTGATCGGGAAAACCGCTGACCACTCGCAACGATATCTTGCACTCATTTGGCTCCAAGGTTCGCTCCGAGTGGGCCTTCAAAGAACACGCGACTTCCGCCCTTTCTCCGTTTCAACTCGGCTCCCACGGTCTGGACCCTCGCGCGATTCTTACTGAGTCCTGTACGTGGCCTTTTTCTGCCGCTCATTTTCTTGGGCACAGCTTCGGGATAATTCCTGCGCCCGGCAGGTTCGCGTCTTCTGCTTTTCCGGTTCCTCCCTACAAATCTTTTGAAACAGCGCCGAAGATTTCTTGTGTTCCTCCCAGAAAGCAGCCTCTCGCTTTTGGGTGCCCCAGGAAAATGGGGCAAGAAAAAGGAGAAAATTCATGTCTTACCAACTCAGTGACGATCATCGGCTTCGTCGGCGCAGACCCGGAGCAGCGTCAAGCGCGGAACAACAACGGCTCGAAGTTCACCGTTCTTTGCGTCGCTACGCAACGCTCCTGGAAAAACGCCGAGGACGAATGGGTCTCGAAGACCGAGTGGCATCGCGTCGCGATTATATGGAATCTGTGCTAAGCACAAGCACGCTGAAATCCACTGCCCTTTTCTGCAATCCCTGTTTCTCTGGAAGCCGCATTCTGAATGATCTCGCTTGTCAGTAATATTTTCCTTGACACTGACGGGCCCCTTTGTTATTGATATGATATAAATCGTTCCCCAGGTAAAACCAACGAATTTGCACTCGCAGCACTCCTGAGTCGCGCCGGTCTCGAGCGAGGCGCTGGCAATGCTCCTCGATTCGCCGCTTGCCCGCTGGATCTAAAGCTACATGAGGAGGCAACCGGCAATGCGTAAGCGTGATCCTCTAATCAGAAGCCTGAAGTATTGGTTGAGTATTTCAGCGCTCGTGATGTGGGTTTCGGCTGGCGTCGAACTCCGAGCGGATCAGACTATAACAGTGCGAAGCGGAAATGGGTCTTTAGGTTCCCAGGATAGCCAGGTCCACGCTCTTCCATATGGCACGACCGGCGACATTACACCGACGGCAGCACAGTTTGCAAGCGCCCAGACAGCACCATTTGCATATGTCGTCGCCCCATACCAGACGTACATACCTACGCTGCCAAGCGATGCGAGCGCGAGATGGATTGCCACAACTCCCAACCTTTCACAGGGATCGGCTTTGTTTGCCATGCCATTTCAGGTGACCGATTCAACTATTACGACGGCGAGCCTCGACTTTCATTTTGCGGTCGACAATGCTGTCAACGGCGTGTTCATAAATGGCAACCGTATCAGCGGCAATTCTTTTGACGGCGATTACCACACGGAATTTCGCTTCGTGCGAAACGACATTGCGCCGTTGCTAATTCCAAATTCAACAAACTGGCTGTACGTGAACATGTCTGATTACGGCGCGCTTGCAGCGCTAGTCTTCAGCGCGACGATCACCACAAGCAATGGGGGAGCGGGCACACAGGGTATCTCTCCAAACCACGGAGGCAATGTAGGCGGTGTCACCGTGCGTGTCAACGGCAACGGCTTCCAATCCGGCGCCCAACTCAAATTGACCGGGATAGGAGCGGATATCGTCGGCACCGGCACTGCCGTCTTCAATGCGAATATCCTGACGTCTACTCTTAATCTGACAGGCGCCCCACCGGGCTTGCGAGACGTAGTCGTCACGAATCCTGATGGTACCTCGAATACTCTCAGCGAGGCGTTCACTGTTGAACAGGGCGGTGCACCCCAGACTTGGGTTCAAGTGCTCGGTCCGGCCAGAATTCGAATTGTGAGGGAAGGGACATTCTACATTGTCTATGGAAATCGCGGGAACGTCGACGCGCTGGGCGTCCATTTAACACTGGCGTTTCCCAGCACCCTTGCGTCTGGCTTGGGATTTGGCAACGAGGTCGGTCTGGTCACCAGCGCTACAGTGGGTCCCACTACTTTCGTTACGGTCAACCTCGGAAGAGTCGCAGCTGGGTCAAGCGGTCAGTTGCCAGTTTTCTTGACGGCAAGTCCGTCGCAGCCGCCATTCACCATTCAGGCGAGCGTTCGCGGTCAATAGGAGACGTATCGTGCGACTCAACAAGGTAAGAATAATCCTGCTGATCTTCTCTACTCTGGTGATTACCACCAGCAATGCGTTCGCGCAAACCCTGCCGACTCAAGACCCTGAACTTGACAAAAGGCTCTTCCTTTCTCGAGGAAATCCCACAATTTTCGTGGGGACACAATGTGTGCAACCGAGTTTCGGCATCACCGCAAATGCGCAAGTTGGTGGTGTCCTTTGGCCGACGCTAGTTCAGGTAAAGAATTTCCTAGCTGGCTATGTTGGTGGCCAATTGTGCGTTACAGGCGGCAGTGAGGCCGGACATAGAGACTTTGGGCACCCAAATGGATTCAAGGTTGACCTCCGGATTAGTAAGACCAATACATTCGACGATCCCTTATCAACCTTCGTAATTTCGCCATTAAGGACGCATCCGTTTTTCAACACGAACAACAGCACGTTGTGCCGAAGCGATGGGGCACCCCAGTACCAAGATTTTTCCAGCGTGTTGTATGCCATGGAATATCCCATGCCCCCATTCGGCAGTTCCGGCTACAAAGGTCCCGCAAGCTGTGTGCCGGTGCCTTCTTCAATCAACGTCGCTGCAGCCTGCTGCCATTGGGACATTCTATCCAGTTTCGCGAGTATAGACCTTTCGTCCCCATCTTTTGACACTGTAAGCCAGTCAATCAGATTCAAATTGGGGGAATCGGCCAGCATCGTGCCATTAGCCAGGGATTCGAACGGTAATAAGATCGATTCCTTATTCTCTTGGATGTTTGACTACAACATCGTTGCTCATCCCGACCCGGGAATCGCTTTAGTAGACCCCACAGGAATCGTTGTAGGCACAAAGGTAGGTTCGGTTCCTGTAATGGTTTCTGAAGGCACGGTATTCTCGACGATCAATGTGACGATAGACATGCCTGATCCTCCCGATTCCCGAACTTGCGATGTGACTGGTCCGCCCTGCTGGATGTGGGACCCAAGCGGTGGCAACGGGGACGGTGCCTGGATCTGGAATCCTGGCCAACCTACATCTAATCCGAATCCACCGGGTCCAGCCCCGGCCCCGGGTCAATGCGCTGGCAATAGTGCGCAGAACGTACCGCCCACTGGCTGTTGGGTTTGGGATCCGACTGCTAATAATGGAGCAGGTGCGTGGATCTTCATTCGCCCGCAGGGCGGTGGTACTACAACATCTTGGCCAGTCACACCTGTCTCATCTGTTGATCCCAATGACATCTTTGGCCTGCCGGGTGTGGGAAGCGCGCGTTACTTGACCAACATTTCTCAGTTTACGTATTTGATTCAGTTCGAAAATCAGGCAACGGCAACGGCCCCAGCACAACAGGTGACGGTGACAGATGCGCTCAACGCTGCTAACTTCGATCTCTCCACCGTTACTCTCGGCCCGATCAATTTCCCTGGCCAAGTCGTGACTCCGCCGGCTGTGCCGCTGGTCGCATTGGGCGCCTTCTCGACCGATGTAGATCTTAGGCCGACCACGAACCTGATCGTTCGAGTTATGGCCTCACTGAACCCTCAAACCGGCTTGCTGAGTTGGAGCATGACTTCTCTCGATCCGGCCACTTTGCAGCCACCCTCGGACCCCCTCGCTGGCTTCTTGCCGCCGGGTTCAGACGGTTCGGTGTCTCTTGTTGTTAATGCGAGGGGTTCACTCGCAAGCGGTACAACCGTGAGCGATCAAGCGTCGATCGTATTCGATACGAATCCAGCTATTGCGACGCCGGTCTGGTCGAACACAATCGATTCGACACCACCGGCGAGCTCGGTGGCTGCTCTTCCCGCAACGGAAAGTTCTGCTAATTTCACCGTAGCTTGGCAAGGAACCGACTCAGGCGCTGGAATTCAAGACTTCACAATTTTTGTCTCGGATGACGGTGGCCCATTCTCTATCTGGGTGCACAATACGACGGCCACCTCGGCCACATTTTTCGGTCAATGGGGCCATACGTATGCGTTCTACAGCATTGCGCGTGATCTAGTAGGCAACATAGAGTCTACAAAGACAACCGCTGAGACGACGACCCAAGTTATTCCTGACCCCATTCCACCGACAACCACGGCCACTCTGTCTCCGCAGCCCAATGGGGCGGGGTGGAACAATTCCGATGTCACGGTGGATCTGACTTCGTTTGACAATCCGGGAGGACCGGGCGTCAAGCAAATTCAATGGTCGCTTGCGGGGGCGCTGGCAGGATCGAGCACGGTTCCCGGAAGCGCCACTGCCGTGACGATTTCCGCCGAAGGAACTACAACTCTGACTTACTACGCTACGGACAACGGGGGAAAACAAGAAATACCCCATTCCTTGACAGTTCAGATCGACAAAACGCCGCCAGTGATCGCGGCGTCCGCGAATCCATCTGCGCTTTGGCCGGCAAACGGCAAAATGGTTAACGTCACGGTGTCCGGGAGAATCACGGATCCAACATCTGGCGTGAACCCGAGCAGTGCGCAGTTTGCGGTCGTTGACAAGTACGGCAGCGTCCACCCAAGCGGCAATGTCACACTTGCCGCGAACGGGGCGTATTCCTTTATGATTTCGCTCCAGGCCTCTCGCTTGGGAACTGCCCAGAACGGGCGGACGTATACGATAACCGTCACTGCCCAAGACAACGCGGGCAACCAGAGCTCGGCTTCAACCGCAGTCGTGGTTCCCCACGATCAAGGGCATTAGTCTGGTGGCCGAGGTTGGCTTCAGAGTTGTGTCCGCCTGAGACGCTTGGATGCCAAGTATTCGTTTCGGATCTTTAGAGGAGCTCCAAGCGTGCCTGACCTTTCACATTTTCCTGGACTTCCTGCAGATGGCCGACCAGATGTGAGTCAGACCGTCTGTTAATCTCCCGAGTAATCGCTGTCACTGACAATGCTACCTCACGGCCATGTTCTCAGCTCTCTGTTTCAATTCACTGGTATTGAGAGCTGCCTTATAAATACTTCTGCACGCAGCCTTCGTCAATCCCACTATCAGATTAACCGATTAACCAGACCCGCTTGAGCCAACGGCTCAAGGATTTATTGTCGGTCGCCAGTTCCCGTTTTGCCCTTCCTTGTAAAAACCTGCGCCTGGACCGCCCGCTTCTTCTGTCAAGGCTCTCCCGCTTCGCTCCGATGAACGCGAAAACCACGCGGCCTTGACAGCGCGGACGGCCAAGCGCTTTGCCCCGCCAGGAAGGGCATTTGCTTTTAATGCACCGCTCTCTGCGGTGCCTCTAAGAAGCAAAAACCGAAACCAACGAAAGGAGTTTTTCCAATGCAACAACTCAGCAAACAACCTGCTTTCGAACTCGGCCAGATCGTGGCAACACCGGGCGCTTTGGCCGCGCTTAAGAAGGCAGGACAACAGCCGGGCGAGTTCCTCACACGCCATGTCAATCGTGAGTGGGGCGATTTGTCCGACGAGGACCGCAAGGAAAACGACTACAGCCTAGAGCACGGGTTCCGGCTCTTGAGCGCCTATCGCACACATGCTGGCGACAAGTTGTGGATTATCACGGAATCGGACCGCTCCGTAACGCTCTTGCTGCCCGAAGAATATTAAGCCCGGAGAGATTCTGCAAAAAGGAGACGAGGACTACGAAACTACGGGAGGCTGCGCGTGAAGCGCAGCCTCTGCCAAGTTCGCCCTCTCGTCCCATCTGCCTCACCTACATTTAGTGTGTGTCACTCCAGAACTCGGGATCATTTTGTGTACACCGCGTGTACCTGGGTTCGGCGTTTTTGCGGTTTTTCAGCCTTGGCGTTTCCAAGAATCAATAACGGCGCGTCTTCAACGCCACAAATAGTTCGATCCCCACCACCCCCACCAACCATCTCATTTGCTGCGAATGACTTAGTGATTTCAGCGAGGCGGCGAAAGGCGGCAATAAGAAAATAAAGAGCTTCAAGCGTGGCCCCTATGGCTCTCGCGAACCAGAATTCAATTCCAGGCCGATTAAGAGCTGATTCCTGCACTCGACGGCATAGCGTCGGATTACTTCGGCTGATGCCCGGGCCGGAGCAGGCTGCTTCAAAGGGCGTGGGACTGCTTATTTTATAAACGCATCATTTGCGTCTGCCAGTCTTCGACATACCAAAATTCCTCCTGGATGTCTGCTACCTCGACCGTGTGATGTGCGCTGCGGAATCTTTCCGCTAGGGTCGCCGCATGGTTCCGACCGCAGATTGCGATTGCGCTTTCCTCGCCGCCAGCCTCTACAAAGAACTTCCGGAACATAAAGTCCTCGCGCAACTTATTGAACCGATCCATTTCACTGGGTTGTATGGTGCGGTCATTCTCATAATTGGGAGGAATTTTGCGCGCCTTTCTCTCTTCTAAAGGCATCTCGATATTTTCGTACCGACACCCTACCGAATCGCAAACCTCATGGGCAATGGCGGGCTCGCCATGCTTGGTTTCTTCGCCGACAAATTGGGCGTTTCGCTCCGCAATTCTTTTGCGCAATAGTTCCCGAAACTTATCCTTTTGTTCTCGTTCGAAGCGTTCAGGTCCTCCACCCGCGGAGCTTCCAGCACTCCAGAGTTTCACCCATTGAATCTGGTGGTTAATTCCCAAAATGTAGGCTCGCATTAACAACTCCCTCCCCTTCGGTACTCTGAGGCAAGGCACACCACAGCGGTGGTCTATGAACCACTACGTCCCCATCTCATCATTTCGTCAGATCGTCCCCATGAGGAAGAAAAGATACTGGCTGAATACCCGATGGGTGACCGATAGCAAGACCGGGAGGCTCTGCTCAAGAATCGCGCGTCCGACGGGTTCTCCACGGAACCGTGAAAAGTAAAGCCCCTCCTCGCTGGCCGATGCGACAAGAAACGTGCTTCCGATGTTCGGATGAACAAGGTCGCAGAACAGATTGTACGCGACACGGACCCCAGGCGTTTAACGACTCCAGTTCTCGATGCAGAGACCGATTCTGACCTGCTGAGGCGGCGCTTCGTGGTCCAGCGGTCTGACTTTGGCCTGATTCACAAGGTCTCCATCTGCGCATTGAGCAACTTTGATGCTTCACGTAGGTACCATTCCAGGCCATGAATCCGAATGGTACGTCACTTTGATCCCGCGGCTAGCTCGTGCGGGTGTTCACTTAATGTGAGAAACAAGCCATACCTTGAATAAAGCCGCTTTTGTCTATGGTAATTGAAGGCGAGGCACGAACCCGCGAAAATGAAACACAACACTGTCAACCACACAATCAGGAACAAGTCAAAACCCAGAAAACACCCGTCCACCACACCAACCACAATCATGGTCAAGCTTACAAGCACGAAGGATTGTGCTGCCATTGAGTCAGCATCCCACCGACCTTGCATCGCTCCAAGAATTGGGTCTAATTTCCAGGTATAGAAGACGCACAAGAAACTAGATTCATTGAGCGAATCATCCGTTGGTTCTGAACCGAATTGAATTTTGAATTGCGTTTTCAGGAACGCGATATTCTCGATTCCGAGGAACTTGCCCAGCCTTTCCAGATTCAGTGGACTCCAGAGCCTCCACACTTTTTCCACTAGAAGGTTGGACAACGCTGCAAGAATAAATCCAAGAAAGGATGAACTGACCGCGAACACAAAAACGGCCAATCCAAGGGCCAGAGTTGCAAACCCGAGAGAGATTTCAGTAAGCTTCGATGCGTTTAGGAGAGAATCAAAGTAATACAACGGCAGAAAACGCCGCGAACTTAAGCACGCCCCCAATATTAGAAATCCCCCAGGAAACATGCGACCAATCACGTCGTAGAAAAAAAACGGAATGTTGGCAACTGTCTTACTTCCTTGCTCCGACTCCGGCATGTGACTGCCTCCTTCCACCGGCACGGCCCGGCACCGGATGACGCGGCCGAACGCAATCAGTCACGAGTACGGGTGGAATCAACCTTACCGGCCGCTGAGACATTGCCTTTGACAGTTACTGGCTGAGGAGGTATCTCAATGGGGCTGGCAGCGTGTTCGAGATGCGGGGCTGTCTTCGTGTCTGTCGGATGTGGTAGACCCTTTTGCCAAGCCACATAAGCGACCGGGAAAATCGTCCAGAACAACCAAACAAATGCGATTGCGGCTAGGACCACACACAGCGCACTCCAAGGGCGCGTAGGGGGCTCAAAGATTTGCAGGATGAAGACTGCAACGGCAAATACTAAGAAGACACAAATTGGAGAACCTGAACGGCGCACACAACTTTGGCGTTGCGCGATCCTACTTTGCGCCGCACGCCATTGATCCATGCCGCCAATGAAGTCATAACATGCCGTCGTCGCACCACTCTCACTCAGGAGTGCCTTGCACCCACACATGATTCTCTGAGCAGCATCATTTTGGTCGCTGGATTCGACCTCTACGATCCACTTAAGGAGTCGCTGTTTTCCCCCAAGATTCATTACCCAGTAGCCAAGACCTAGTACAAAAGGGATCAGTATTCCCAAGAGCGATTCGATGAGTTTCCAGTGTGGAGATAGCCTTTGCGCTAGAGTGAACATCGGCCCCTTCTACTGCCCGCCGCGTGTGGAGGACGTTCCTAGTATTAGCCCGATCAA
>Ga0193733_1000736_pt1 | contig 10330 bp, 10 predicted proteins | sample U1s2metaG_FD_145076 | JGI IMG/M metagenome (GOLD analysis project Ga0193733, IMG submission 145076) | Soil microbial communities from a riparian zone of the East river system, Colorado, United States - U1s2 | ecosystem: Environmental > Terrestrial > Soil > Riparian zone | place: USA: East River... | reverse complement strand
CTGCCGGTTTTCAAGACCGGTGCCTTAAACCGCTCGGCCAACCTTCCGGCACGCGATCGGCAAGTGCAAGTGCCTGTCGGCGCTTGAAATTGTATCACCCGACCCCCATATGAAGACCGCAATAGCGCCGCGCGCCAAGCATCGCTATACTGCCGTGCGCGGGTGAACCTTGCTGGCGGTACCTGCTCTAAGCGTCCGTCAGCGCTTCATTCGATGGAGGATGGACATGCAACCCGAACTGCAACCAGTGCGCCCGAACCAGAACACGTACGGGACTTTCGGCACGGCGATCTCTGCCGAGTCGCAAAAGGTCCTGCGCAACACCTATCTACTCCTCGCCTTGACGATGGTGCCCACCATCGCCGGCGCCTTTATCGGCATGGCGACGGCGTCGGTCGTGTTGGCGCACCCGATCATGACAACGTTTGCGATGCTCGCCGCGGTGGTCGGCCTGCAATTCGCAATTGCCGCCAACCGCAACAGCGTGCTGGGTGTCGCATTTCTGCTGCTGATGACCGGCCTGCTCGGCTGGTGGCTGGGGCCGATCCTCAACTACGCTCTCGCCTTGAGGAACGGTGCGCAGCTCGTCGGCTACGCAGCAGGTGGCACGGCAGCGGTATTCCTCGTCATGGGCGCAATCGCCACGACCACGAAGCGCGACTTCAGCTTCATGGGCAAGTTCCTGTTCGTCGGCATGATCGCTCTTCTCGTCGCAATGATCGCCAACATGTTCCTGCAGATCCCGGCGCTCGCGCTCGCGATCTCGACTCTGGTGATCGTCGTCTTCTCGCTGTTCCTGCTGCACGATCTCTCCAGGATCGTCACCGGCGGGGAAACCAACTACATCATGGCGACGACAGGTGTGTACCTGAGCCTGTTCAACATCTTCGCAAGCCTGCTTCAGATATTGCTCGCGCTGGGCGGGGAGCGAGACTAGGAAGAAGCTGTGCCGCGAAAAAGGGCGCTGCGGCGCCCTTTTTTATTGATCCCGCTCGAACAGCGCGATCGACTCCACGTGCGAGGTATGCGGGAACATGTTGACCACGCCGGCCGCGGCGAGCCGGTACCCCTGCGTGTGAACGAGCACGCCGCTGTCGCGGGCCAGAGTCGCCGGATCGCACGCAACGTACACGATTCGGGACGGCGGCTTCGCGGCGAATGATTTCACCAGCTCGATCGCCCCTTCCCTCGGCGGATCGAGCAGCGCCTTGTCGCACGCCGGCAAACCGGCGCATGTCGCGGCGTCGAAAAGATCCGCAACCGCGAACCGGCAGCGGCCGGCGAGGCCGTTGGCTCGGGCGTTCTGTTCCGCGCGGGCAACCAGCCCAGCGCTGCCTTCCACCCCCAGCACCTCGGCACCGCGGCCTGCGACCGGCAGCGTGAAATTGCCCAGCCCGCAAAAGAAATCGGTGATCCTCTCTCCCGGGCGCGGATCCAGAAGCGAAAGCGCCCGGCCCACCAGCAGCCTGTTCACCGCGTGGTTGACCTGGGTGAAATCGGTCGGGCCGAACGCGATGCGAAGCCCGTATTCGGGCAGCGTGTAGTACAGATCCGGCGCATCGGGCGGCCAGAATGGGCGAGCGGAGTCCGGCCCTTCGGGCTGGAGCCACAGTTGCACGCCGTGCCGAACGGCAAACTGCCTGAGGCGCTCGGCGTCGCCAGCCCCGGGGGGGACCAGAACCCGGAACACCAGCACGACCAACTCCTCACCTACTGCAACTTCGATCTGGGGCAGTCGCCCCTGCATCTCGAGCGAATCGACCAGCGTGCGCAAGGGTTGCAAGAGATCCGAGATGCGAGGGGGCAGCACCTCGCAACTGGTCATATCCGTGACGTAGCGCGATTTACGCTCGCGAAAGCCCACGAGCGATCCACCTTTCTTGGGCACCCAGCGGACCGACATTCGAGCCCGATGCCGGTAACCCCAGAAAAGCCCGTAGAGCGGCCGCAACAGGGTCTCTGGACGCAGGCGGGCGATGTGCCAGAGCGCGTCCTCAAGCACGCGTTGCTTCGCGGCGACCTGCGCGCGCTCCTCGATATGCTGCATGGAGCACCCGCCGCAGGTGCCGAAGAACGCGCATCGCGGCGAAGCACGTGCGGCGCTTTCTTTTTCGATCCGCACGATCTGCGCGGCTTCCCACGCGGGCTTCTTGCGGTAAGCGGAGTACTCGACGAGCTCGCCCGGGACGGCATTGTCGACGAACACTGCCTTTCCCCCGACGTGGGCCACGCCGCGACCTTCCCGATCGAGGGACTCGATAAGCGCGATTGGCATCGGGGACTGCGGGTTCAGCTCCACCGGCCGACGAACTCGCGCCAGTGCTCCTCGCCCGATTTGACGAACGTTTCGCGCACCAACTGCAGCTCTTTGCGGTATTGCTCTTCGTCGCACTGACCCCGGATCAGCTGAAAGCGCTGAAACACGAGATAGGTATTCGCGGCATCGGTCGCGCAGTAGTTGCGGATGCTCTCGATTTCACCAGCCTGGTAGGCTTCCCACACCTTCGAGCCGTCCAGACCGAGCTTGCCGGGGAAACCCAGCAGGCGCGCCATTTCATTCAGTGGAGCCTGGCCTCGGTTCTGGTAGAGCGGCAGGACATCCATCAGGTCCACGTGCCGCATATGATAGCGGGCGATGTAGTTGTTGTACCTGAAGTCCCTGTCCTCGTCGCCCTGTTCCCAGTAGCGCGGTGCGCTCACGCCGTGAACGAGGCTGCGGTAGTGCAGCACCGGAAGGTCGAAGCCGCCGCCGTTCCACGATACGAGCTGCGGGGTGTACTTCTCGATGCCGTCGAAAAAGCGCCGGATGAGCACGGCCTCGCTTTCTTCGGCGTTGCCCAGAGACCAGCAGCGGAACGAATCCTCGTCGCGCAGGGCGCAGGCGATCGCCACCACGCGGTGCTGATGCAAAGGGAGGAAGTCGTGGCCCGTTCTTGCGCGCCGCTCGCGGAACGCGAATTCGGCGACGTCGCTGTCGGAGATCTGCGCCTCGATGCCGTGCAGCAGGCGCAAGCCGGCGATGTCCGGCACCGTCTCGATATCGAATGCGAGGATCGGCGTCATTCGCCCGCGGTGAACGCAGTCAGTCGGGGAAAACGCCTGTCGAAAGGTAGCGGTCGCCGCGGTCGCAGATGATCGTCACGATGGTCGCGTTCTCCGTCTCGCGTGAAACTCTCAACGCGACCGCGAGCGCGCCGCCGGATGAAATGCCGGCGAAGATGCCTTCCTCGCGCGCCATGCGGCGTGTCATGTCCTCGGCGTCGGCCTGGCTCACGTATTCCAGCCGGTCCACGCGCGCCTTGTCGTAGATCTTGGGCAGGTAAGCCTCGGGCCACTTGCGGATGCCCGGGATCTGCGAGCCCTCCTCGGGTTGGCAGCCGACAATCTGGATTCTCGGGCTCTTTTCCTTGAAGAAGCGCGAGCAGCCCATGATGGTGCCGGTGGTGCCCATGCTGCTGACGAAATGGGTGATCGTCCCCTTGGTGTCGCGCCAGATTTCCGGCCCCGTGCCCTCGTAGTGCGACAGCGGATTGTCGGGGTTGGCGAACTGGTCCAGGATGCGCCCCTTGCCTTCGCGCTGCATCTTTTCGGCGAGGTCGCGCGCGGCCTCCATTCCGCCCGCCTTGGGCGTGAGGATGATCTCCGCGCCGAAAGCGCGCATGGTCTGGCGCCGCTCGGCGGACAGGTGCTCGGGCATGACGAGCACCATGCGGTAGCCGCGGATCGCCGCGGCCATCGCGAGCGCGATGCCGGTGTTGCCGCTCGTCGCTTCGATCAGCGCGTCTCCGGGCTTGATCGTCCCGCGCTTCTCCGCGCGCACGATCATCGACATCGCGGGCCGATCCTTGACCGACCCCGCGGGATTGTTGCCCTCGAGCTTGGCGAGGACGATGTTGGAGGTTTTTCCCGGCAGGCGCTTCAGCCTCACCAGAGGCGTGTCGCCGACCGTATCTTCGATCGTCTTGTAGGTCAGTTCCGGATTGCGATCCATGTTTCTATGATATCTCATGGCGCGGCGTATCAGCCGCCGGTCGCTTTTCGCTCGTCGAGCAGTTGGCGGCAGTAGCGTCCGACGCCCTCCTCGACCGGAAGGAAAGGCGCGGCGAAACCTGCGCGCCGCAGCGCGCCGACGTCCGCCTGAGTGAAATTCTGGTACCTGCCTTTCAGCGCGTCCGGGAAGGGCGCGTACTCGATCAGGCCCTGCCTGCGCGCCTCCGCAAGGTCCACGGGTTTATCGCCTTTTGCATTGCGGCAGCAGTTGATCGCGGCGAGCGCCACGTCGTTGAAGCTCTGCGCCCGGCCGGTGCCGGTGTTGAAAATGCCCGAGAGCTCGGGATGGTCGAGAAAATGCAGGTTGACGTTGATCACGTCCTCGACCGAGATGAAGTCGCGGCGCTGCTCGCCGTCCGTGTAGCCCCCGGACCCGACAAAGGGGCGCACGCGCCGCTCCGCCGAATACTGGTTGAAGAAATGCCAGGCCACCGACGCCATGCGGCCCTTGTGCCACTCGTTGGGACCATACACGTTGAAGTAGCGGAACCCGGCGATCTGCGAGCCCGCTTCGCCCAAGCGCCGCCGGACCGCCTGATCGAAAAGGAATTTCGAGTAGCCGTAGATGTTGAGCGGCGCCTCGAACTTTCGCTCCTCGCGAAAGCCCGTGCCGGCCCCGTAAACCGCCGCCGAAGACGCATAGAGGAAAGGGACTTGGTCCTCCATGCAGCAGTCGAGCAGCGACATCGAATAGCGGTAATTGTTTTCCATCATGAAGCGGCCGTCGGTTTCCATGGTGTCGGAACAGGCGCCCTGATGGAACACGACGTCGATCGACCCGGAAAAATCGCCCGCCTCGAGGCGCCTCCGGAATTCGTCCTTGTCGAGAAAATCGGCGATCTCGGAGGCCGCCAGATTGCGGAACTTGTCGCCGCGCTCCAGATCGTCCACGGCGAGGATCTGGGTCTCGCCGCGCGCGTTAAGCGCCCGGACGAGGTTCGAGCCTATGAATCCGGCGGCGCCGGTGACTACGAAGTACATGTTCTTCCAGCCTCTATCTTCCCTGCGCCAACTCGGCCATCAGTTCCTCGGGATGGACTACAGCCGTGCCGAGCTTGCCCACGACGATCCCCGCTGCCTGGTTGGCGGCCACAACGGCATCGTGAAGCGGCACACCGGCGCCGAGCATTGCGCCGAGTGTTGCGATCACCGTGTCGCCTGCGCCGCTCACATCGAACACCTCGCGGGCACGGGCGGGCTCATGGTGCACTTGTCGCTCTTCGAAAAGGGTCATGCCGTCCTTGCCCAAGGTCACGAGCAAAGCCTGCAGGCCAAGCCGCTTGCGCAGCGACAGAGCTTTTTCCGCGAGCTGGTCATCGCTCTTCCAGCGGCCCATGACGTCCTGCAGCTCCTTGCGATTCGGTGTCACGACGGTCGCGCCGACGTATCGCGAGTAGTCGTCGCCTTTGGGATCGACGAGCACGATCTTGCCCTGAGCGCGGGCGAGCTCGATCATCCGCGTGATATGCGTGAGCCCGCCCTTGCCGTAGTCGGACAGGATGATTACGTTCCGGTCGGAGATCATCCGCTCGTAGTCCGCGAGCTTGTCGAGCAGAACCTCGTGACTTGGCGGGGTCTCGAAGTCGATCCGCAGCATCTGCTGCTGCCGTCCGATCACGCGCAACTTCACCGTGGTGGGGACGTCACCGTCGTAGTGCAGTGTGGCGTCAACGCCGGCTTTTTCCAGAAGCTTCGCGAGCGTACGCCCCGCCTCGTCGTCTCCGACAACCGAGAGCAGCGCCACGTTCGCACCCAGCGCTGCAGCGTTCGCTGCGGTGTTCGCGGCTCCACCGGGCGTTTCCTTGGTGCGATCGGGCTCGATCTTGACGATCTGCACGGGCGCTTCGTCGGAAACGCGGTCCACCTCGCCGTACCAGTAGCGGTCGAGCATCACGTCGCCCACTACGAGGACGCGCGCCTTGTGCAGCTCCGAGAAAACCAGATTTTCCGCTTTCACCCGCCCGCCCTCACCGCGGCCCGTCCTATCGGATAGTACTCCAGGCCGAAGCGCTTCAGCTCGTTCGGATCGTAAAGATTGCGCCCATCGAAGATCGCCGGCGTCTTGAGCCGCGCGCGGATCGCCTCGAAATCGGGGCTGCGGAACTCCTGCCACTCGGTGACGACCGCGAGCGCATCCGCGCCGTCGAGGGCCGCGAGCGGCGATTCCGCGTAACGAATCCCCGCGAGCCCGGCCAACGCGCGCTTCGCTCCAGGCATCGCTACCGGGTCGTACGCAGTCACCGTCGCGCCGTTCGCCACGAGCTCTTCGATCAGAACGCGGCTCGAGGCTTCCCGCATGTCGTCGGTATTCTGTTTGAAGGCGAGCCCCCAGACGGCGATACGCCGTCCGGAGAGTTTTCCGCCGAATCGCGCAAGTATTTTCCTTGCGAGCACCCTTTTCTGGGCTGCGTTCACTTGGTCCACCGCCTCGAGAATCGGGAGAGCTCCGCCGGCCTCCTCCGCAGTGCGGATGAGCGCTTTCACGTCTTTCGGGAAGCAGGAGCCGCCGTAACCGGCGCCGGCGTACAAAAAGTGAAAGCCGATGCGCGGGTCCGATCCGATGCCTCTGCGCACTTCCTCGATATCCGCGCCGAGGCGCTCGGCGAGATTGGCGAGCTCGTTCATGAACGAGATGCGCGTCGCAAGCATCGCGTTCGCCGCGTATTTGGTGAGCTCCGCCGAGCGCACATCCATCAGAAAAAAGCGGTCGTGGTTGCGCTGGAACGGCGCGTATAGCGCGCGCATGATCTGTACCGCCCGCTCGTCGTCGGCGCCCACCACGACGCGGTCCGGCCGCATGAAGTCCTCCACTGCGGCCCCTTCCTTGAGGAACTCGGGGTTCGATACCACCGCGAAGGGCGTGTCCACGCCGCGCCTGCGGAGCTCTTCCGCAAGCGCGGTGCGCACCCTGTCCGCGGTGCCGACCGGCACGGTGGACTTGTTCACTATCACGCGGTACTCGGTCATGTGCCGGCCGATGGCGCGTGCCGCAGAGAGCACGTGCTGGAGATCGGCCGAACCGTCCTCTCCGGGCGGCGTCCCGACCGCGATGCACTGCACCGTTCCGAAGCGCACCGCGTGCTCGACGTCGGTCGTGAAGTGCAGGCGTCCCGCGGCCCGGTTGCGCTTGACCACTTCGAGCAGCCCCGGCTCGTGGATCGGGATTTCGCCCGCCTCGAGCGTACCGATCTTCGACGCATCGAGATCCAGGCAAAGCACTTCGTTCCCGACCTCCGCGAAACAGGCGCCGCTAACGAGACCGACGTAGCCGGTACCGACGATGGTGATCTTCAAATTTTGTCTCCGCGTTTCACGGCGTCAGCTCGAATTCCTCATTCCGCATCGGCGGGTAGGTTTCCCAGCCGCCACAGGCGGGACAGTGCCAATAGAACTGCCGTGCTTTGAATCCGCAGTTCTCGCAATGGTAGCGCGCCAGGCGTTGCGTATGGCTGTGTATGAGATTGCGGACAAGTTCCAGATCGTGGCGCCTTTCGGCGGGCGCGACCAGGAGCTGGGCTTCGAGCAGCTTGTCCAGGCCGAGCAAGGTCTGGTTGCGGCGCAACTCGTCCTTCACCAGCTTGTATGCGGCCTCGGGGCCTTCCGAGTCCAGCGTCGACTGGAAGGCGACATCGAGCAGGTCGAGCGAAGGAAAGTTCGCCAGGTAGCCGCGCAGCAGCGTGAGCCCTTCCTCGGCGCGCCCGAGCGCACGATGGCTCTCGAGCAGGCGGTGCGCGACGAGCGCGAGATAGGCCGGGTTCTGTTGCTCGATCCGCTTCCAGGTCTGGATGGCGCCGTCGTGATCGCCCGAGGCCGCCGCGACATCGCCCAGAATGATGTTGGCGCGGACGCATTTGCGGTGCGCGGCAAGAGCCGCCTCCAAGTGACGCTTCGCCCCTTCCGGGCGCGAATGCGTCACTTCGGACAGCGCAAGCTCGCAGTAGAAATTCGCGATTTCCTTTTGCGCGGACTGCCCGGAGTCCTTTTCCAGCTCGAGCGCGATCCCGACGGCCTTCATCCAGTCCTTTTCCTGCTGATAGATCTCGAGCAGGAACCTCAGCGCCTCGGCACGATGCGGCGAACCGTTGAGCTTGAGAAACATCTCTTCCGCGCGGTCGAGAAGCCCGGCCTTGAGATAGTCCTGCCCCAGTTCGACCATCGCGTGCAGCCGCTGCTCCCCGCCCAGATCCGGACGTTCGAGCAGGTTCCGATGCATGCGAATCGCCCGCTCGGTCTCGCCGCGGCGGCGGAACAGGCTCCCCAGGGCGAAGTGCAGCTCGACCGTCTCCGGATCGACCTTGACCACCTCGATAAAAGCCTCGATCGCCTTGTCGGGCTGCTCGTTCAGCAAAAAATTGAGGCCCTTGAAATACGAGCGCGGCAGCTGCCGCGATTCCCACAGCAGCTGCTTGATGTCGATGCGCGCCGCGAGCCAGCCCAGCCCGAAGAACAGCGCGAACCCGAACAGCCACCAGAGCTCGAAGTCCATGGAGAGTTCGACCTAGGTATGCGGCGGCAAGGTGTGATTGCCGGCCGCACGCAGCTCACGCTCGAGCTTCTGGATTTCGCGACGTTGCCCGAGCAGGCGCGACAGGCAGGCGAGAACCCCGATCGCGGCGCCGAAAGCGAAAGAGATGAGCAATGCCAGGATCATCGGGGTCTCCCAGGTCCGCCCGAGGAAGAAGCGCAGCGTCACCGGATCCGTATTCATGAGCGCGAAGGCAAATACGGCGAGGAACAGCAGCGCGCGCAACAGCCACGACAGATGAGTGATGAGCTTCATCTAATCACGGACTCCAAAGCAAACGGCGGCACCTCGTCGATGCCGCCGTCCGCACGCCGCCGGCCCAGGCTCCTATTTTTGATCGACCCTCTCGCGCAGTTCCTTGCCGGCTTTGAAATGCGGCACGAACTTCTCCGGCACGTGCACCCTCTCGCCCGATTTCGGATTGCGGCCGACGCGCGCCGGCCGATGATTCAGCCCGAAACTCCCGAAGCCGCGGATCTCGATGCGTTGCCCTTTGACCAGGCTCTGCGTCATCGCATCCAGGATCATCTTGACGGTGAATTCGGCATCCTTGGCTACGAGTTGTGAATAACGCGTCGCGAGCCTCGCAATAAGTTCGGACTTGGTCATGCCGGTCGATTACTGTTGAGCGTTCTTGTTGTCCAATTTCGCCTTCAGGAGCGCGCCCAGGTTGGTGCTTCCCGTGCTGGCGGCGCTTTCGCTCTGGAGCTTGGCCATCGCTTCGTTCTCCTCGGCGAACTCCTTCTGCTTGACCGAAAGATTGATGGTCCGGTTCTTGCGGTCGACGTTGATGATCATCGCCGTGACGCTGTCGCCTTCCTTGAGATGGGTGCGGGCGTCCTCGACGCGGTCGCGGGAGATCTCGGATGCGCGCAGGTAGCCCTCGAGGTCGCCGCCCATCGAGATGACCGCCCCCTTGGCATCGACCGACTTGACGGTGCCCGAGATGAGCTTGCCCTTTTCGTGGCTCGCGACGAAGTTGTTGAAAGGATCGCCTTCGAGCTGCTTGATCCCGAGCGAAATCCGCTCGCGCTCGACATCGATCGACAGCACCTGCGCCTCGGTCTCCTCGCCCTTCTTGAAATTGCGCACCGCCTCCTCGCCGGGCAGCGTCCAGGACAGGTCCGAGAGGTGCACCAGACCGTCGATTCCGCCCTGAAGCCCGATGAAAATGCCGAAGTCGGTGATCGACTTGATCTGGCCTTTTACCTTGTCGCCCTTCTTGAAGTTCATCGAGAACTCCTCCCAGGGATTGGGAAGGCACTGCTTCATCCCGAGGGAGATGCGGCGGCGCTCCTCGTCGATCTCGAGGATCATGACCTCCACCTCGTCACCGAGCGCGACCACTTTCGACGGATGCACGTTCTTGTTGGTCCAGTCCATCTCCGACACGTGCACGAGGCCTTCGATGCCCTGCTCCACTTCGACGAAGGCGCCGTAGTCGGTCAGATTGGTCACTTTGCCGAAGAGGCGCGTTCCCGTGGGATAGCGGCGCGAGAGACCCACCCAGGGATCCTCTCCCAGCTGCTTCAAACCGAGGGAAACGCGATTCTTCTCGGTGTCGAATTTCAGCACCTTCGCGGTGACCTCGTCGCCCACATTGAGCATTTCGGAAGGGTGCTTGACGCGCCGCCAGGCAAGGTCGGTGATGTGCAGCAGGCCGTCGATTCCGCCCAGATCGACGAACGCGCCGTAATCGGTGATGTTCTTGACGATGCCCTTGACGACGGCGCCTTCCTGCAGGTTCGCCAGCAG
>Ga0193733_1000733_pt1 | contig 10356 bp, 8 predicted proteins | sample U1s2metaG_FD_145076 | JGI IMG/M metagenome (GOLD analysis project Ga0193733, IMG submission 145076) | Soil microbial communities from a riparian zone of the East river system, Colorado, United States - U1s2 | ecosystem: Environmental > Terrestrial > Soil > Riparian zone | place: USA: East River... | reverse complement strand
CCGTCCGCTGATGTTTTCGGGCCGGCGTCTGAAAATATTCTACGCCGCACAGGCCAGTGGCGAAGGAGATCGACAATTCCAAGCCCCCGAATTCGTCCTGTTTGTGAACGATCCGAAATTGCTTGGCGACACTTATCGCCGTTACCTCACCGCGCGCATCCGCGAAATTCAGCCTTATCCCGGGCTGCCCATCATCCTGAGAGCGCGACCTCGAAGCAGCTCGCCGCGCAAGTAGTTGCCGATCTTGCGGCTGCTTGTGCAAGAGGCAGTTTGATCGAACATTATCCCCTCGCGCCTGTCTCAAATCAGACGAATGAAATCAACGCAGGAAATCACTCAGGAAGTGCAAACGCTGGGCCAATGGATCCCGGCGTTGCGCGAGGAAGTCTCGCACGTCGTCGTGGGCCAAAAATATCTCATCGACAGGCTCTTGCTCGGCTTGCTGGCTAACGGTCACCTCCTGCTCGAAGGCGTCCCGGGTTTGGCCAAGACGCTGGCCGTAAAAACCGTCGCGGCCTGCATCCAGACCGGCTTTCAACGCCTTCAGTTTACCCCCGACCTATTGCCGGCCGATTTGATCGGCACTCTTATATATAACCCGCGTACGGGCGAGTTCACGACCAAGCTCGGCCCGATCTTCTCCAATTTGATCCTGGCCGACGAAATTAACCGCGCGCCCGCCAAGGTGCAAAGCGCGCTACTCGAAGCCATGCAGGAACGCCAGGTCACCATTGGCGAAAAGACATACCCACTGCCCGATCCGTTCCTTGTCCTCGCCACGCAAAATCCGCTCGAACAGGAGGGAACCTATCAATTGCCCGAAGCCCAGCTTGATCGCTTCATGTTGAAGCTGAATGTCGCCTATCCGTCCAAACCGGAGGAACGAACGATTCTCGATTTGATGGCAACCTCCGCGCCAGATTTGCGCGTCAAACCGGTGGTTGAGCCGCAACAAATCATCGCGGCACGCGATGTCGTTAACCAAATCTACATCGACGATCGCGTGAAAGATTACATTGTCGATGTTGTTTTTGCGACACGTGAGGCGGCCACCTACAATTTGAGACTCGAAGGGCTGATTCGTTACGGTGCTTCGCCGCGCGCCACCATTTATCTCGCGCTCGGCGCCCGCGCGCACGCCTTCCTGAACGGCCGCGGTTATGTCACTCCGCAGGATGTAAAAAGTGTCGGTGCCGATGTATTGCGACATCGCATCATCGTCAGCTATGAAGCGGAAGCAGAAGGTGTGACCAGCGAAACGATTATCGAACGAATCTTTGCCGGCTTGCCCGTGCCGTAAATTTTTGTTGATGGAAGAAAGGCAACAAACCCCCGCGGAGATTCTCAAGAAGATCCGCGTCCTCGAAATCAAAACGCGCGGCCTCGTCGAGACTGCTTTCGCCGGCGATTACCACAGCGTCTTCAAAGGCCGTGGAATGAACTTTGAAGATGTGCGCGAGTACCAACCCGGCGACGAGATTCGTGCGATTGATTGGAACGTAACGGCGCGACTCGGCACGCCGTTTGTGAAGAAATTCACGGAAGAACGCGAACTCACTGTCATGTTGATTGTCGATGTTAGCGCGTCAGGAAATTTCGGCAGCACGAATCAGTCAAAGCGCGAGCTCGCCGCGGAAGTCGCCTGCCTGATTGCATTCAGCGCAATTCGCAACAACGATAAGGTCGGCCTGCTTCTCTTCACCGACCGCGTCGAGCTCTTCATCCCGCCGAAGAAAGGCCGCTCCCACACGCTGCGTCTCATTCGCGAGATTTTGTTCTTCGAACCGGAGGGTCGAGGAACAAATCCCGCCCTGGCGCTTGATTCGTTAAATAAGATCGTGACGCGGCGCGCGGTCGTCTTTTTTATTTCCGATTTTCAAGCACCCGATTTTTCCAAAACGCTCGCCGTCAGCGGCCGCCGCCACGATTTCATCGCGATCCACGTTCAAGATGAGCGCGAGAAAGTGCTGCCGAACATCGGCATCATCACGCTGGAAGACGCGGAGACAGGCGAGCAGATTGAAATCGACACGGCCAATCGCACCACGCGAACGCGCTTTGTTGATCTTGCCAATGAGCAAGAACTGGGGCTCTTGCGAACATTGCGCCGGAACAACATCGATGCGATCGGGCTGCGCACGGGCGAGGACTATCTGCCGGCGCTGCGCTCCTTCTTCAAACAACGCGAGCGCCGCCTCGCCATTCGATGAAGTGATGATGTACGATCTTCCTTTGCTCTTACTGACAGTAGCCCAGCGTTTCAACGCCGGGTTACAGATCAACACCGTGTCCGAGTCCAGCGAGGGACGAAAGAACGTTACTGTCGCCGCAGCAGACCCAGCGTTAAAACGCTGGGCTATTATCGGTTGAAGCGGAGCATGTCTATGTTGTCCATGTCAATCTTTCTAGCCCAGCAATTCCACGATATCGCGCCGCCGGTAGATTATTCGCTCATTCCGACGTGGATCGTTTTCGTGGCAACATTTGTCACGCTCACAGTCATCGGCGCGATCGTCTGGTTAATCACGCGATCGCGTAAGCAGCCCGTGCCAATAAAGTCGGCACGCGAGCGCGCCTTGGAACTTCTCGATCGCATCGAGGACGAGATCGAAATGCTGTCGCCATATCAGTTCAGCATTCGCGTCTCCGATATTCTGCGCCGTTACGTGACGGAGCAATATAAGTTGCCGGTGACGCGACAGACCTCGATCGAGTTTCTGAACATCATCAAGACAGCATCGCCGTTTTCGGAAGACGAGAAGGAGCTGCTCAAAGATTTTCTGGACCGATGCGATTTGATCAAGTTCGCGCGGTATGAGGCGACAACCGCGGACAGCCGCTTGCTGCTCGAAGAAGCGACGCGCTTTCTGAAAGGAGGCCAACTTGCAACTGTCTAACTGGTGGCCGGCACACAGCGCGCTGACCTTCGCGCATCCTTGGCTGCTTTTGCTTTTGCTCGCAATCCCGTTGCTCGCTTATTTGCGCGGCAAACGCGGTCCGGCCGCAGCGTTAACGTTTTCATCGACAGAAACATTGCGCGCCATTGGAAAGCAAAGTGCCGCGCGCGCTGGAAAAATCCTGCGGACATTGCTCCTGGCCACGCTCGCTATTTTTGTGGTCGCAATCGCGCGACCCCAACTCGGCAAGAGCCTCACCCAGGTTGAAGCGAGCGGGATCGACATCATGCTCGTGCTCGACGTCTCGGGCTCGATGCTGACTAAGGACTTTACGATTGGTGGCGAGGAAGCCACACGCGTCGATGCGATCCGAGAAGTAACGCGCAAGTTTATTCAAAGCCGTCCCAACGATCGAATCGGCATCATCGCATTTGGGGGACGGCCATACGTCGTCAGCCCGATGACATTAGATCATGACTGGTTGCTTCAGAACCTGGACCGCATTCGCATCGGCCTGGTCGAAGACGGAACTGCCATCGGATCAGCCATGGCCTCGGCCGCGAACCGGCTTAATGATAAACATTCCAAGAGCCGAGCAATTGTGCTTCTGACTGATGGAGAGAACAACGCGGGCAAGATTCCGCCGAACACCGCGGCCGAGGCGGTGAAAGCGTTAAAGATTCATTTCTACGCAATCGGCGCAGGGACAAATGGAATGGCGCCCGTCCCGGTCTTCACTCAGCAAGGGCCACTTACCGACGTGGCAGGCAACATTCTTTATCAACGAGGCCATGTGGAATTCAACGAAGCCGGGCTAAAGGAAGTGGCGAAGATTGCGGACGGACAGTTCTATCGCGCAACCGATACGAAGTCGCTCGAACAAATTTATCAGGACATCGACAAGATCGAAAAATCGACCGTGACCGTGAAAAAGTATCAGCAGTATCGCGATTTGTTTCCCATCTGCATCATGAGCGCGTGCGGTTTGTTGCTCGGGCAAATCTTGCTGTCGCAAACAATTTGGAAAAAACTGCCGTGAAGAAAACGTCGAAGCGTTTAAGCGTTGCAGGGTTAAAGCGGTCACTCGCTTCGTCGCTTCATCAGTTAATCGCTTTAACCAAGGTATGAGTTTCGGCGCGCCACAATGGTTTTGGGGATTGCTTTTGATCCCCGTCCTGGCTGCGTTCTTCGTCTACGCGGAACGCCGGGGGGCCAGACGTTTGCAAGAATTCGCCTCCGCGCGCTTGCTCCCGCAGCTCGCCGGAACTGTGAATCGTTTTCGGCGTGTTTTGCGCTTCGCTCTCCTTCTCCTCGGCTTCGCCTTGGCCATCGTTAGTCTCGCCCAGCCGCGTTGGGGTTACGAATTTCAAGATGTGCAACGCAAAGGGCTCGATCTCCTTCTCGCGGTCGATACTTCGCGCAGCATGCTTTCCAACGATGTGCAGCCGAACCGACTCGAGCGCGTCAAACTCGCGACCCAGGACCTGATCAATGAGTTGCAGGGCGATCGCATCGGTTTGATCGCATTTGCCGGACGCGCCTTCATCCAAGCGCCGCTCACGATCGATTATGATGCGGTCAACGAATCGATCAACGATCTCGACACAAAGACAATTCCAGAAGGCGGAACAAATATTTCACAGGCCATCGCATTAGCGGTTGAAACTTTTGGCAAAAGCGCGACGGGAAATCGCGCGCTCATCATTTTTACGGATGGCGAAGAGCTCAGCGGCGATGCCGTGAAAAGCGCCAAGGCCGCGGCCGATGCCGGTGTTCGCATTTTCACGGTCGGAGTCGGCACGCCCGAAGGATCGCTCATTCCCATTGCCGGAGAGGACGGCGGAACGGCGTTCGTCAAAGATTCGAGCGGACAAGTGGTGAAATCGAAGCTCGACGAAAAACGGATGAAGGAGATTGCGCAGGCCACGGCGGGATTTTATTTGCATCTCGAAAACGGACCTCGCTCGATGAAGCAACTCTATACCGAGGGCATCTCCAAGATGACGGCGGCGGAATTTGACGCGCGCTTATCGCGGCGGCCGATTGAGCGTTATGAGTGGCCGCTCGGCGCGGCCATGCTTGCAGTCTCGATGTCGATCTTGATCGGCGAACGCAAACGCGTGTCCGTTCGAAAGCGTTCGAGCGTACCAATAAGAATCACAGCCGCCGCGACGGCTTTGGTGCTGTTGTCGTTTCAATACGTTTCCGGCGCGGCGCCCGGGCTCGACCTTTATCACGATGGCAAGTACGCCGAGGCCTACCAAAGTTTTCAGGACGATCTAAAAAAACATCCTGATTCGCCGGTGAAGGATAAAATGCAGTTCGACGCCGGAGCGGCCGCCTACAAGCTGCGGGACTACAACAAGGCGGAGGAAGCTTTCAGTCAGGCACTGCTAACGAAGGACAAGGGTTTGCAGGGAAACAGTCACTTCAACATGGGGCGGACGTTGGAAGAGCGCGCGGACATGACCAAGTCCGACGACGAGGCGCTGAAAGACTTGATGAACGCTCAAACGCATTATGAGGATGTCTTGAAGCTCGATCCAAATAACAAAGCGGCCAAAGCGAACCTGGAAGCAGTCAAAGAGAAGATCGAGCGGCTCAAGAAGAAGCGACAGGAGAAACCCTCACCCACGCCAACGCCTCCGCCGCCACAGAAGAAAGATAAACAGGGGCAACAGGATCAAGATCAGCAATCCTCTGGAGACGGTCAGCAACAAGGCGGCCAGGGGCAGCAGAAAAACCAACAATCCGCCTCAGGCGGACAAGATCAACAATCACAGAATCAGCAAGGCGGACAAAAGAACCAGGAAAAGAAGGACAACAAATCTCAGGCGAAAAACGATCAACAGAAAAAAGAACAATCCAAGGGGGGAGAAAGTCCCACGCCCACGCCCGGCCAAGGCGGAAGTGCATCGCCATCACCCAGCGCCGGAGAAAATAAGAACGAACGAGCTTCTCCCTCGCCTTCGCCGGGCCAAGGCAAAGACGAACAAAAGAAAGAATCTGCTGACAAAGGACAGCAAGAGCAGCCTTCGCCGTCTCCCGGCGAAACAGGAAGTCCTTCGCCATCGCCTTCCGCTGACAGCGGGGAGGGATCAGAGGAAAACGGAACGCCGTCCCCCACTCCTTCTGCCTCGCCGCAGAAAAAATTTGCCGGCGAAGTAAAAGGCGCTGCCGGCGACAAATCAGAAAAGCCGCCGGAGAAGAATGCGGAGATGCTTGAGGCCGAAGAGGAAAAAGAAGGCAAGATGAGCGAGCGCCAGGCTGAGGCGCTTTTGCGGTCACTGAAAGACGAAGAAGCGCGCGTGCAACTGGATGAACACAAGACAGCGCGCCGTGTCTATAACGACTGGTAGAATCTCATGTTTGACGTTCGATGTTTGATGTTTGATGTGCGGCGCACAGCCTCGCGCACCATCCTGGCTGCTGCGCTCGCAGGATTTATTTCGAGTGCCACGGTCTTTGCCGATTCGCCGAGCGTGACCGCGGTCCTAAGCAACTCGGAAACGGCTGTTGGTGAAACCGTTGAATTGCAAATCAGAGTAACTGGATCAGGCGCAAAGCTGCCCGAAGAAATCGCAGTCGATGGTCTTGAGATTCATCAAACCGGGACTTCCCAACGTTACGAGATGAATAATTTCAATCTCTCGCAAAGTGTTACCTACACTTACACGATTCTGCCGATGAAAGCCGGCAAATTCAAAATTCCGGCTCAAGCTATTGACGTAAGTGGAAAAAGTTTACGCACACAGGAACTCGTCTTGAATGTCACGGATTCGAGTGGCCGTTCCGCCCAATCGAATCCGAAAGGTGCGCCGCCGTCGACGGTCGATCCCAGGAAGATCGGCTTCATCGAGCTTCTTGTGCCGAAACGGCAAGCCTATGTAGGCGAGATCATTCCTGTAGAAATAAAGGTGTGTCTTAATCCGCGCGTCAGATTTCAGCAGGTGGAGCCGCCGGAAATCAATGCTCAAGGTCTGACGATGCAGAAGTTCGACAAGTCCACCAGAAATATGGAGACCATTGGTGGTGCGACTTACGACGTGACCACGTTCAAAACGGCAATAGCCGCGGCCCGCACCGGAAAATTCGAGATTCCGGCATTGGAATCGAAGGCCGTGGCGCTACTGGCGCGGCGCGATTCGTCGAACCGAAATACGCCGCGGCGCCGCTCGCCGTTCGACCTCTTTAATATCGATCCATTTAACGATCCCCTTTTTGGCGATCTCGCATTGCTCGAGCCTCAGCGAATCACGCTTCGAAGCGAACCGGCCACGCTCGAGGTGAAACCCTTGCCGCCGAATGCGCCGCCGAATTTTTCCGGGGCAGTGGGCAATTTCGCGCTGACGACCGAAGCGAATCCGAAGAGCGTGCAAGTGGGCGATCCCATCACGATAAAATCGACAATCGCCGGCCGCGGCAATTTCGATCGCGTTAACGCACCGGTCATCGACGACGAGCGCGGATGGCACAAGTATCCACCGTCAGCGAAGTTCCAAAAGGACGACGACGTTGGGATCAGCGGCGTGAAAACTTTCGAGATGGTTCTATCGCCCAACGAAAAGAAACAAACTGTCCCGGCGCTGGCGTTTTCCTATTTCGATCCGATCAAGGAACAATATGTGACATTGCGCAGCAATCCGATCGCGGTGCAAGTCGAAGGCAATGCACTACCATCCGCTGCGCCGTCGGCCGTGGCCGCCGCTAGCGCGCAGCCGGGGCCAGCGACCCCAGCCACAACGAAGCCCCAAGATATTTTGTATCAGCTAAGCGACTTCGGCCGCGCGCAACCGTTCACGCCGCTTTACGCGCGACCCGTTTTCTGGACGGCGCAGTTAGTTCCGCTGTTTGCTCTGCTTGGATTGGCCGGTTGGAAGGTCCGGCAGGCTAAAATCGGTAATCGCGAAGCGCAAAGAGTGGCCGCATTGCATCAGGAAGCGGCCGACCTCATGCGAAGATTGCGGCGCAATGATGCGTCGCCGCAGGAATATTTCTCGCAGGCATCGCGTGCCGTGCAGGTGAAGACCGCGCTTGTTCGAAATGTCGATCCAAACGTGGTCGATGTGGACGCGGCGGTGAATGCGTTCGGACTTGGCGAAACGGAGCGGGCGCAATTGCGACGATTATTCGCGCGCAGCGACGAAGTCCGCTACAGCGGCGCCCAGAACGGCGCCGGAACAATCTCGGCGCAAGATCGAGATGCAGTTTTGCAATTGATCGAAAATTTACGCGCATGAAACGATTCATCCTGAACCCCGGCATCTACAGCGCGATCATCTACGCTTTCCTGATTTCATCTGCGTTCGCGCAGTCCGACGCGCAATTTGCGAAAGCGAACCAGGAATTTGCCGCCGGCCAGTTCAAGGAAGCAATCGACGATTACGAAGGGCTCGTTCGCACAGGGCTATGGAGCGCGAATCTGTTTTACGATTTGGGCAACGCTCATTTCCGCAACGGGAATTTGGGTCGCGCCATTTTGAATTACGAACGCGCCCTCGCGCTCGACCCGCGCCATCCGGAAGCGGACGCAAACCTGCGGATCACGCGGGATGAAGCACGCGCGCTCGAGCTGACGGCGAGTCGCACGGAACGGGCATTGCGATTCATGAACTTGAATCAATACGCGATCACCGCCGGGATTGCCTTTTGGGTCGGTGCGTTCGGCATAACCGCGCTCTTTTTTGCACGACGTCGTTCGGGCGGCCTGTTGACGATGTCGATCTTATCAATCTCGATCTTCGCTGTGGCGATGGCAGCGATCGTTGAGATCGACAATGGGAACAGAGGACGCGCCTTGGCCATCGTAACGGACACCGGCGTGGAGGCGCGCGTCGCGACGGCGGACAACGCAAACCGTGTGCTAACGCTGCCGCCGGGAAGCGAAATTCGAATTCTAAGCAAACGCGGCGATTGGATTTACGCGGCGCTGCCGAATAATCTGCGCGGCTGGATTTCGGCCAAGAGCGCCGAAAACGTACGATTGTGAGCGAGACAATCGCATTGTGACAGTATTTCGGCGGTCATAGACCGCCGCTACAACATTTGCGGCTCCGAAAGCTTTCGGGGGCGACACAGTTGAGAAGGCACGAAAACTTCTCATGTTGATCTCTATGCAGGCAGAGATGGACGTCGGGACCAACAAGAAGGCATTCCAGATTAATCTGGACATCAAAAAGTACGGGACCTTCGCAGAGATCGGCGCGGGCCAGGAAGTGGCGCGGCGCTTTTTCCATGTGGGCGGCGCGGCCGGTACGATCGCCAAAACGATGTCGGCCTACGACATGACGTTTAGCGATGCGATCTATGGCCCGACCGATCGATATGTCAGCCGGGTGCGCCTGCAAACGATGCTTGATCACGAATACAAACTTTTAATCGAACGGCTCGATACAAAGTTTGGCGGTCAGCGAACATTTTTCGTGTTTGCGGACACGGTAGCGGCGCGGAGTTTCAAGCAGCACAACGAGTCACACGGCTGGCTCGGAGTTCGTTTCCAAACGCAGACGCGGGGCGAGCCGAGCCAGATCATCATCCACGTCCGCTTGCTCGATGAAGTTAATGTCGATCAACAGGAAGCGCTCGGCGTTATCGGAGTGAATTTGCTCTACGGCGCGTTTTATCATCAAGAACCCGAAAGATTGATTTCCTCGTTGCAAGAAAATCTGAACCCGGGACGAATCCAGGTGGACCTGATCAAGTTCTCCGGCCCGGCCTTTGCCGGTGTGGACAATCGCTTGATGAGTCTGCAGCTCGTCAGTCAAGGATTGACCGACGCCATCATGTTCACGGCCGACGGCGAAACTGTGCAACCGGCCGAAGTCTTTTACAGAAAAGCGATCCTGGTGGAACGAGGAAGTTTTCGCCCGGTGACGTACGCCACGAACGACATGTTAGACGGCGCGCGCAGAGTTTTTCTGAAGGAATCCGGTTGTTCCGAAAAAGACCTGTCCGTGCTGATGGAGATGACGCTGGAGAATCTGCTCTCTGAGGGGCAATTGAACCACGCGGATTTCTTGGCGCGCGTCGACATTCTGGGAGCGCTGGGGCGAACCGTGCTCGTGTCACGATTCGGAGAGTACTATCGGCTGGCCGCGTATCTGTCGCGTTACACGAACAAGATGATTGGTTTGGTCATGGGCGTGCCGAGTTTGATGGAGATTTTTGATGAGAAATATTACCTCAATCTCGAAGGCGGAATTCTGGAAGCGCTCGGCCGAATGTTTAAGGGCGGACTGAAACTCTACGTTTATCCGATGATGGATGAGGATTCGGACAAGGTCATAACCGCGACCAAGATCGAGGTCGCGCCCAACTTGCGCTCTCTTTTTCAGTACTTGATCGACAACCAGTTTATCGCGGAGATCGCGGATTATAATCCGGATTATTTGAGAATTTATCCACCGGAGGCGCTGGCCAAATTGCAGGCGGGCGACAGAGGTTGGGAGCAAATGGTTCC
>Ga0193733_1000732_pt1 | contig 10372 bp, 11 predicted proteins | sample U1s2metaG_FD_145076 | JGI IMG/M metagenome (GOLD analysis project Ga0193733, IMG submission 145076) | Soil microbial communities from a riparian zone of the East river system, Colorado, United States - U1s2 | ecosystem: Environmental > Terrestrial > Soil > Riparian zone | place: USA: East River... | reverse complement strand
ACAAACCGCATCACCGCTGGGACGCACCCGTTGCAGAACCTTCCCCTCGGGCAGATCAGTTAGCGAGGCGACCGGCTCGAACTCCGGGCTTCCAGCCGGCGAATGGAAAACGGGACGGGAAGCGCCTGTCACTCGGGTCGTCTAATGAATGAAATCGGGCGCATTCTGGACATTTTCAGAGGGCGTAAATCCTGGCGAGACAATGGGATAGAAAGGCACGAGCTCTCGGACTATCCCGATAGAATTGCTTCGGATTGAATCTACGCCGGAAGTACAGAAACGCCAAGGAGTTGGAACGAGCTCGGGAGTCGGGGCGCTGATCGACGCAGAAGGCTCTGACGCGACGGTGAACGCCCCGACGATTCCCATCTAAAACGTGTAAGCGAGTCCTGCGGTCCATTCCGCCGCGCTGCCGCCGAAATTCGAGCCTGTTTGGTCTGAGTGGTAATCCCAGCCACGCAATCGCAATTCCGCCCGGGCAGCGAACCGAGGCGACAATCCGACTCGCAATCCCGCGGCGGCTGAATAGGTGGGAGATGTCGCCGCCCTACCAGCCGCATTGTTGAAATAGTGAAGCCATCCCGCTCCTGCACCTAGATACGGACGGACCCGGGCGAGCGGCAACTGAAATTGCACCTGGCCTTCCGCCAAACCGACGCGTGTGCCGACGTTGCTGAACTGTTCATCGAGAGATGCGTACGACAGATTGCCCTCCCCAAGTAGCCAGGAGCCCACAAATGGGACGGCGGCGCGAAGGGCGATCACTGGGGCGGTACCCGTACCGCTCGCATCGAACTGCATCACCCCAACGGAGACCGAGATTTCGGGTGTAGGCGTCTGCGCTTCCAGCCAGATCGCAGAGACAAGCAACAGGATGGAGCCCCAGAAGAGTGCGCGCCCGAATGTGTTGTTCATTTTTCCGCTCCGGATTGACAGGTGGGTGCGTCAGGCTAGCGAGAATCGTGCAACATCCCGGACGCCACTTCTCCCCACGGGAAGGGGGTTAACTCGGTTCCTGGAGGGTGGACGACACCCGTCAGCGACACGTTTTGTCTCTCGTGCGAGACCTGATCAGTCCGAGCTCCTCGCCCGCGCGTTCGAGGCAAAGTCCGAACACGCTGGGCCTACACGTTGAAAATTGGTGCATTCCAATGCCGGGGAGGCCAATGTTGCAAAGCACGATTCAGAACGCGTAAGTGCTGACGAGGCAATGGGATAGAAAGGCAGGTCTTTGCTTGACTATCCCGACAGAAATGCTTTAGATTGCGTCTGCAGGAAAGTGAGAGACACCAAGGAGTTGGAATGAGTTCGGGAATCGAGGCACTGGTCAACCGCGAATACGCTTATGGGTTCGTCACGGATGTCGAGACGGACACCGTACCGGCCGGCCTCAACGAGGACATCATCCGCACGATCTCGGCGAAAAAGAACGAGCCGGAGTTCATGCTGGAATGGCGCCTCAAGGCGTACCGCCGGTGGCTCACGATGAAGGAGCCACACTGGGGCAACGTCCGGTACCCAGCCATCGATTACAACTCGCTCGTCTACTACTCGGCGCCGAAGAGCGTAAAGCCGCTTCAGAGCCTCGACGAAGTCGACCCCGAGCTCCTTCGCACGTACGAAAAGCTCGGCATTTCGCTGAACGAACAGAAGATGCTCGCCGGTGTCGCGGTCGATGCGATCTTCGACAGCGTCTCCGTCGGCACGACGATGAGAACCGAGCTCTCCAAGCACGGAATCATATTCTGCTCATTCGGCGAAGCGGTCCAGAATCACCCGGAGCTGATCGAGAAATACCTCGGCACCGTCGTCCCGCATAGCGACAACTTCTTCGCGGCGCTGAACGCCGCCGTCTTCAGCGACGGATCGTTCGCTTACGTCCCAAAGGGCGTGAAGTGTCCGATGGAGCTTTCGACCTACTTCCGCATCAACAGCAAAAACACCGGACAGTTCGAGCGCACACTGATCATTGCCGATGAAGGCGCGTCGGTCAGCTACCTCGAAGGATGTACGGCGCCCAAGCGCGACGAGAATCAGCTCCACGCCGCGGTCGTCGAGCTGATCGCGCTCGACAACGCGACGGTGAAGTACTCGACGGTGCAGAACTGGTACGCCGGCGACGCCCAGGGTAAGGGCGGCATCTACAATTTCGTAACCAAGCGTGGCAAGGCGGCCGGCGTCAACTCGAAGATTTCGTGGACTCAGGTCGAGACCGGCTCCGCCATCACCTGGAAGTATCCGAGCGTAATTCTCCAGGGAGATAATTCAGTCGGCGAGTTCTACTCCGTCGCCGTCGTCAACAGAAAGCAGCAGGCCGACACCGGCACCAAGATGATCCACATCGGCAAGAACACGAAGTCGACGATCGTCTCGAAGGGAATCTCGGCCGGCGAAGGCAACAACAGCTACCGCGGGCTCGTTCGCGTGCTTCCCAAGGCGGAAAACGCGCGCAACTACACGCAGTGCGATTCGATGCTCATCGGCAACAAGTGCGGAGCGCATACGTTCCCGTATATCGAGGTGCAGAACAACACCGCGACTCTCGAGCACGAGGCATCGACGTCGAAGATCGGCGAGGACCAGATCTTCTACTGCAAGCAGCGAGGCGTGAGCGCCGAGCACGCGGTGTCGATGATCGTGAGCGGCTTCTGCCGGGAAGTGTTCAAGGAGCTGCCGATGGAGTTTGCGGTCGAAGCGCAGCAGCTCCTTGGAATCACGCTGGAAGGCAGCGTCGGTTGAGACTCAGGCGCGCAGACTGAGCAAACATGGCACGACGGAATCTCAGCGACAGAATCCGCGCTGGCTGGGCCTGGCTTCGCTCCGGTCCCAGGACGCCTGGATATCCATTTACGGCAAACTGGACGCTGTTCAGTCAGGCAGTGTACGCGATTCAAACAACATTCAATCAATGGTTTCGTGCTCGAAATAAATGATCTGCACGCCGGAATAGGCGATCGGGAAATACTCACGGGCGTTACGCTCCGTGTGAATGCGGGAGAGGTGCACGCCGTCATGGGGCCGAATGGCTCGGGCAAGTCGACGCTCGCGCAAGTTGTGGCCGGGAATCCCTCCTACCAGGTCACCAGCGGAACGGTCCGCTACAACGGGCAGAATCTACTCGAGATGGATCCGGAGGTCCGCGCGCAGAACGGGATCTTCCTGGCGTTCCAGTATCCGGTGGAAATTCCCGGCGTCTCCAACGCCTACTTCCTTCGCTCCGCGTACAACGAGATCCGCAAGGCGAATGGCCAGGAAGAAGTGGATCCGCTCGAATTCCTGGATCTGGTGCAGGAGAAGCTCAAGCTCGTCGACATGGACGAATCGCTGCTTTCCCGCTCGGTGAATCAGGGATTCTCCGGTGGCGAGAAGAAACGCAATGAGATCTTCCAGATGGCGGTGCTATCGCCACGGCTTGCGATTCTCGACGAAACCGACTCGGGGCTCGACATCGACGCTCTCCGCATCGTCGCCGAGGGCGTCAACAAGCTTCGCTCGCCCGATAACGCGACAATCGTCGTCACGCACTACCAGCGGCTCCTCAATTACATCGTCCCCGATTACGTGCACGTGCTTGCGAATGGGCGGATCGTGAAGTCCGGCGGGAAAGAGCTGGCGCTCGAGCTCGAAGAGAAGGGATACGACTGGCTGCAGGATGCCGGGGCAGGCGCGGGTGCGGGGGCAGTTGCTTGAGCGAGATCGCAACGAGGAAGAGCGGTCGTGAAAACCCGGTGGTCGCGAGGGACGGCGCGGGGTCGGTGAGCACGCGCGCACCAAGCTCGATCGAGGTGTATCGAGAGGATTTCGAGAGCCAGCCCGCCGGGCCGGATTGGCTTCAGGCCCTACGGAAACATGGGATGGCGCGCTTCCAGGCGCTTGGATTTCCCACGACCAAGAACGAAGACTGGCATTTCACGAGCGTCGCACCGATCGCGGAGCGCACTTTCCGTCTGGCGTCACGCGGATCCGCCACCGCTGCGAGCGGGGTTGCGGATCGCCGAGAATCGTCGCGTCGGAGGGACGACGGGTCCAGCTCGTTGGGGGTCACGCGAGCCGATCTCGACAAGTTCAACTTCGGTGAGAACGGGTGGCACACCATCGTCTTCGTGAACGGTGTGTTCTCCGAGGATCTTTCGTCGAAAGCAGGACTGGGCAACGGCATCCGGGTGAGCAGTCTTGCTGATGCCATCAAAGCCAGACCGTCGGGCATTGAGCGCCACCTCGGCAGGATCGCGAAGTTCGAGCAGCACACATTCACTGCGCTCAACACCGCGTTCATCGCCGATGGCGCGTTCATCGAGCTCGCGGTCGACGCGATCGTCGAGCAGCCGATCCATCTGGTGTTCGTCTCTGACGGAGAGGGTGCCTCCCATCCGCGGAATCTCATCGTCGCGGGACGTCACTCGCGCGCGACCGTGATCGAGAGCTACGTCTCATTGCGGGACAGCGGTTATTTCACCAACGCCGTGACCGAGATCTCTGTGGGCGAGGGCGCGCACCTCGATCATTACAAGATGCAGCGCGAGAGCGAGAGCGCGTTCCACGTCGGCACGGTACAGATCGGCCAGGCGCGGGACAGCCAGCTCCACTCATTCTCGTTTGCTGTCGGCGGCTCGCTCGCGCGGACAAATATCTACACGTCCCTCGATGGAGATGCGGCGACCTGCACGCTCAATGGCCTGTATCTCACCGACGGCACCCAGCACATCGACAACCAGACGAGCATCGAGCACATCGCTCCCAACTGTCCGAGCCACGAGGTGTACAAGGGAGTCCTCGACGGCCGTTCACACGGGGTATTCAACGGAAAGGTCTACGTCCACCCCGAGGCACAGAAGACGGACGGGAAGCAGAGCAACAACAACCTTTTGCTCTCGCCCGGCGCTCGCGTCGATACCAAGCCGCAGCTCGAGATATTCGCCGACGACGTGAAGTGCACCCACGGCGCGACAGTGGGACGGCTCGATGAGCAGGCGATGTTTTATCTCAACAGCCGCGGCATCGGGCCGGAAACGGCGCGGATACTCCTGACGTACGCTTTCGCCGCCGATGTTCTCGAGACCATCGAGCTCGAGCCGTTGAAGGTGCAGCTCGAGAAAATGGTGCTCGCCCGTTTCGCCGACGATGTTTGAACTACACGGGTAGCGAAAAGCGACCCGCAGGTAGCGGGTGGCAGCGTAGTTCTTAGTTGTGATTGGTCGTGGAACGAGCGGTAGCCTACCGTCCGAGCAGGTACAGAATGACGACGATCACCGCGATCGCTCCGATGATGATATTCGTCGGAACCCTGCGCGGCGAATCGGGATCGAGATCGCCTGCCAGGATCGGATGCTTGATGGTGTTCCGGCGGGTGTTGATGTCCTTCTCGCGCTTGCTCGCTCCGGCGGGCTCGATCACCGCGACGCCCAAGGGGAGCCGCTTCGTCGTGAAAGTCAGTATTGCTGACCCTACTTCCACCTTGTCGCCTTCGGCGAGGGATCGGGGCTCGGCGAGCGTCATTCCGTTGACGCTGGTAGGATTAACGCCACACGGATGAAGAACGAATTTGCCATCCTCTGACCGCAACTCGGCGTGATTTCGCGAAACGGCGGGCTCGCGAATGAGGATATGGCTCGCGGCATCGCGCCCGATTGTCAGTAACGAGTTCCTGACGGGGTAGGCGCGGCGCTCGAATTCGTATATAAGGTGGGCGCTGTCATCGCCCGGGGCCTGTAGAGCCATAAAAGCCATTCGTTCTCCGTGTAATTACAGGACGAACGAGTCTTTGGGCAGGCTACATTTAAGCTCGCAAAAAGACGGAGATGGGGCGGGGGCTCGTAGGCGGGGCCCGGACCGCGTATTATACCGCCAACCCACATTTAACTCCCCGGAGGGGGCATGGCGACAAAACTAGAAAAAACTCTGAAGCGCGAAATCGAGATCGACGGAAAGGCCTACATGGTGGCGATCTCACCGGAGGGAGTTAAAGTCACCCAGAAGGGCTTCCGGAGAGGTCCGGAGATGACATGGCGCGCCATCATCAGCGGCGAAGCTGACTTGGGTCAGCAGCTCAAATCGTCGGTTAACGCGACTGGGGGCGGCCCGGAGGAGTAAAGCTTCAGGGGTTGCCCTGTGGCGCGTTCATGTTCATCTGGAGATTCGGATTGCTCTGCACATCCGAAAGATGCTCCTGGATGATCACCCATCGGCCACCCCGTTTCTGAAACACCGCCGTCCACGCACCGGCAATGACGTGATTCATCCCCATTGGCGTCAGGTGCGGGACGCGATATGTGCTCGTCATAACCGCGGCATCCGGGGCGAGCACATCCACGTTCATCGAAGTCCACTGCCACTTGGGGTTCCGCATGTTCTGGCCGACGTAGGTCCAGAATGCCTTTATTCCTTGCTCGAGCTCCGGGCGCGTCGTGGTTATGACTCCCCCGCTTGCTGAGATGACGCGCCCCTCGGCGGGGTAGAGACTCATCAGGCTTTTCACGGGATCCGGCTTGGAGAGGTCGTAAGCCGAAACTACTAGCCGCTTGAGCGAGTCGGCGATCGCTCTTTTCTCCGCCGCGGACATGTCGGAGGCAGAGCGCGGTCCGCACGCGAAAGCAGCGATGATCGCGATGCCGCCCAACACCGTGTATCTCATTGCGGCGAAGCTATATGGCGGGCGCGAATCACGCGAGTCTCATTCTGGAGACAGCCCCTGTCACTCGACGATGACACGCACTCCGAAAAACCGACGTTAACCCCTCGGTTAAGGGTGCAATTGCGGGCGTCGGAGTTGCCTTTATAGATGGCGCCGGGCGAATCACATGTTCCATCCTGGTGTATCTCCCGAAACAGTCATCTCTCAGTCGTTGGATAGGAGCTTATATGCGGAAGAGTTATCTGTTGCTTGCAGGAGCTGGCGCCATTCTTCTTGGCGCTTGCAGCGGCGACAAGAAGGCGTCGATCAACGATGATCTCAAGAAGGACCTGGAGCTCGCCTCTTCGTCTGATGGGATCACGTTGGCCAACAGCTCCCCGAATGCGGGCACGCAGGTCATCTCGGCCATCGAGCGGACGACGCCCCCGGCGCGTCAGCAGGCTCCTTCGGCTCGCGTGAGACACCACAAGGCCGCTCCGAAGTCGCCGCCTCAGGTCGTTCAGGCCAAGGCGCCAGCGACTGTCACGCAGACCGAGCCGCAGTCGGTCGCCTCGGCGCCGTCCGCAAACGATCCGACTCCCGTCTCGCCGCGCCCTCAGCCGGTCGCGGTTTCCTATCCGAGCGGTCCGTCGTCTGGTGGTGACGATGGACGCGTGAGCAGTGGCGGTTCGAGCGTTGGCGCGGTCCTCGGCACGATCCTGGGCGCGGTCATTCGCGGTGGCGTGGTCGGAGATGTCGACAACTGCGATCCGCGCACTGAAGGTCGCAACGGGAGAGCGGTCAACAACCGGCTTCCGTTTCCGATCCCGACCGGAGTCTACCCTGGTAGTCGTTCCGGTGGAGCTCCAATGGGCCGTTTCCCGCGCCGATAGGGGTAGAGGGATGCGGCCGAATCAGACCGCATCCTTTTTTCGTTTTCCGAGATGACAACCATGCAGACAAAAATTTCGAGGATCGCGACACCGGTCCTCCTCATTGCTATCCTGGCGCTGGGCGCCTGCAAGCAGGGCGACAAGCCTGAAGACGCGTTGGCGCAGGACACTACGCTAGCTCACGACCTCCAGCTCGCCAACGCCGACACCGCGGCGCAGCCGCAGCTGAAAGACGTCCCCGTGACGATCGCTCCGGCTCCGAACCCGGTCGCTCCGACGCCGAAAGTCTCACAGCGTCAGAAGCCATCCGAGATTCTCACGCCGAGCAGGAATCCTCATCGTGTGGCGACGACACCGCGGTCGACTCCGCAGCCCGTCGAGCCGGCACCGGTCACGACTTCCAACGGCAATACCGTGACTGAGGGCACCACTGGATCGGAGCGGGGTATCGGCACCATCGCAAGCGGATCCGAGATTTCGCTCTATTCCGGCCAGCGTGTTTGCACCAACACCTACGCGGTTGGCGACCGTTTCACCGCGAGCGTAGCGGAATCAGTACAGGGCTCGAATGGAGTCTCGATTCCGGCGGGCGCTACGGCGGTGATAGAGCTGACGTCGCTCAAGCGCAGCGAGAACGCGAACGACAACGTCACGATGGAGTTCGTGGTTCGTTCGATCGCGTTCAACGGCAAGACCTACCCGGTCAATTCGTCCGTGACGTCCGCACAGGTCGATAAGGTTCGCAACGGTGACGCCAGCAATGACGGGAAGAAAGTCGCCACCGGTGCGGTGGTCGGTGCGATTCTCGGGCAGGTCTTCGGGCATCACACGAAGTCCACGGTGATTGGAGCAGCTACTGGCGCAGCGGCGGGAGCAGTCGTCGCCGGCGTGACCGGAAAGTACGATGGCTGCGTTCCAAATGGCGGACGCATCTCGCTCAAGCTCAATCAAGCGATGGTAGTGCAGCAGTCGGTTTGATTCGACGGGCTGATATCATCGAAAAAAGAGGCGCGCTCATCTGAGCGCGCCTCTTTTGCATTGTCAATCGATGAAGACCCTAATCGACGTAGATCTTCGCGATGCGGCGCCCGTAGTAGATCCCGATCCCGGTGCCGACCATGCTAACCATGACTGCGGTTGTCAGTCCCACGGTCGCCCCAAGGGCCCAGCCGGCATACCCGCCGATAGTGGAACCGACGAAAGCGAAGAGTTTTCCCATACCAGATAGACGAGCGCGGAGTGCGATTGGCACTCCGTTTTTCTACGCTACGGAGTTCTCTACGCCACGGAGCCTTCGGAGTACAGCTTGGCCCCGGCCCACGCTGAAAGAAAGAAGTTCACCAGTCCGATGAACGCGAACGTCCACCAGAGTCCCGCTGACATCATCCCCATGTGCATGAATCCCGACATGAAGATCCCGGCGAGGAGCCAGAACAAGACCGCGGCATAGGTGGCCGTCTTCAACCCGGGACCAAAACGCGGACGAATCGCCGCGTAGGTCCAGACCAGCAGAATCCCGAGCACGAAGTCCATGACGATGTAACCGGCTATTGCCTTGCCCGTCATCATCTGATCGGACAGGCCCGGTTTGAACGCGTCTGACTCCGCCTTCATGCGCGCGCCCAGGATGTACGTGTTCGATACGAAATCGATGATGTTCATGACGAAACCGGCAGCCAAGCCTCCGATCAGGACCTTCTGCGTGTTTATAGCCATGCTAATCCTCGGACTAGGAAGGTAGATGCAAGTGGGCCGTATCCGAGACAGTGTCGATGTCAACGGCCGCCACGTCAAGAGGAACACATGTAACCTCGCTCGGCCTGCTCCGCAGCCAGCTGCCGGCGCCTGCGTCACCGGTGAGACGCATGAGATCGGCGAAGTACTCGCGCGCGAATAGTGCCGGTACGCCCATGGTGTCATCGTAGGACGAGGCGACGATGCGCCGTTCGCCGCCGAACGCAGAAATCAGCCGCCTGAGCGCTGCCGCGTCGACGAGCGGTTGATCGGCGAGCGTGATTAGCACGCCCTCACACGAGGCGTCCTCGAGCACGACAGCAAGACCTGCGACAAGGGACGAGGCCAACCCCATGCTCCATTGCTGGTTTACAACTGTCCTCACCCGCTCGAGACCGGACAAAGCTGTCGCGACCGTCTCAGCGTTCGCGCCGAGAACCACGACCACCGGATTCGCACCGGCTTCAATGGCGGCCTTTGCTATCCGCCGCACCAGTGGTTCTCCCTCGTGCACGATCAACTGCTTGGGGAAACCCAATCGCGTCGATGCACCTGCCGCCAGTACGACGGCGCCGATGCGAGTCGGAGACTTGGCGCCGATCAGATGCTGCCTACCGCCGCGACTGGCGATGGGGATGCATGGAGTGGCGCGCGACGATCGCGCAGGTGTCCGCCCGCGCGGCCACTCGTCACCGCGGAGATCTGTGAGATAATCGAGAGTGCTATAGCGTCCGGACCTTCGCCGCCGATGTCCATCCCTACTGGCGCGAAGAACCGTTCGCCCATCTCAGAGACTGTGCCCTTGCTGGTGGTTAGCTCCGATAGCATGCGCTCAGTCCGAGCACGCGGGCCCAACACACCCAGGTACGCGACGTTGGCCCCGAGAAGCGCGTGCATGTAGTCGCGGTCGCGGGTGAGATGGTGGGACATCACGACAGCGGCCGATCGAGGAGTAAGCATCACCACATCTGCCAGTCGGAGCGCTTCCGCGCATTCAACGACACGCGCCCCTGGAAAGCGCGAAGAATGTGCGTTCGTGAGCGGGCGGTGATCGACGACGGTGACGTCCCAGCCAAGCTGGGACGCGAAGCGCGCCACTGGTGCCGCATCGGGACCCGTACCGCACACGATGAGT
>Ga0193733_1000731_pt1 | contig 10372 bp, 12 predicted proteins | sample U1s2metaG_FD_145076 | JGI IMG/M metagenome (GOLD analysis project Ga0193733, IMG submission 145076) | Soil microbial communities from a riparian zone of the East river system, Colorado, United States - U1s2 | ecosystem: Environmental > Terrestrial > Soil > Riparian zone | place: USA: East River... | reverse complement strand
AGCGGTGTGAGGTTGCGTGCCTCGACGGCCACATACTCCGCCAGCGTGCCGTCGCGATACCAGTCCGTGAGGCCGAACACCCGCTGTCCAATCGACAGCCCCGTCGTGCCATAGCCGAGAGCGGTCACTACTCCGGCCAGTTCGTGTCCGGGGATTGAAGGCGTCCGGTCACGGCCGACGCGATCGGTCCAGGTCGAGGGCCACGTCAGCTCATCCCCGGTGAATCCCGATGCATGAATCTGAACAACGACGTCGTTTATCGCCGCCTGCGGCTCGGGCCGCTCCACCAGCTTCACCCCGGCCATTCCCGCAGCCTGATCCGTCACCACGATCGCCTTCATCGGTCACCCCCCTGTGTCGAGTTCTTGCCTGCAAGGTATACGAAGTCGCGGAGCGCGTGGAGCGGTAAGTCGGAGCGCGCCAGTGGACCCATGGCTGGCAGTCTGGCTCGCCATTCGTGATAGTAAAGGGTATCGAACGCTCCAAGGCAGGCCAGCACGACAAACAGCGTGAGCGTAGTGGTCAAGGTCGATACTCCGCGCCCGAGGGACGATTCTAGAACTTTTCTCGGCGATTTCGTGACAAGGTTGACGCAGATTGAATTCCCTGGCGGTTTGAGTCTGCAGTATTCACCGCCGCCTAGGGTTTCGTTAGATAGGGTGCGTGACCGCAATCCGATGGAACTTGGCGATGACTTACGGCACCGTTTTGGCGATTACTTCCGTATGGCCGACCATCCACCAAGAAAACGATCAAAGCAGTCTGTCGTGAGTGTAATGGCGATTTTTCGCCAACAATCCTTATTAAGATACCGCCAACTCCACAGCTTTCATTGACTTGCCTGTTTCACATGTTGCTCTGCAAGCGTTCCGGGAACAAGCTTAGTCATTCTTGGTCGAGTGCCCAAAAGCCGGCCTTGGTGGCGCGGCTGAAGCCGTGCCCTTTCACCAGAGTCGCTCAACCCAAACCCTACGCCACTCCCTCAACAATCGAATCCCCGGCCGCCGTGGGAATGATCCGCGAGAGTTTCCATCCCGACGCTTCCAATAATTTGCGGAATTCTGGTTCAGTGCGTTCGCGTCCGCTGGGGAAAATCAGCATTTGCAAATCCAGAAATTTTCCGGGAGAGAAGTCGTTGCCCGGCTGAATCACGCAATCTACCACCAACAACTTTCCGCCGGGATTTACGCCTTGGCGGCAGGCTTTTAGAATTTTGACGCAGGCATCATCCGGCCAATCATGAATGATGTGTTTCATAATGTAGGCGTCGGCGCCTGCAGGGACCGAAGAGAACATATCGCCGGAGGCCAGCGTACACCGGTCCATATATGGCTTGAGGGCACCTGTTTTAGCTCCCTCCAGCACATGGGGTACCTCATAGAGCGTGCCTTTCAAGTGCGGATTCCGCCCGAGCAGCGTGGCCAGCAGAAGGCCGTGGCCGCCGGCGACATCGACAATGTTTTGTACGCCGGCAAAGTTGTAGGCATCGGCCACAGCGGGGCCATCAATGCTGGAAAGCCCGGTCATGGCATTGTCAAAAATCCGCGATTCCTCGGGATTGTGCTTTAGATAGTCGAAGATGGTCATGCCGTAAATCTCGTCGAGTGCCTGCTTTCCGGTGCGCACGCAATATTCCAGCCTGGACCATCCCCGCTCGTGCCATTCCCGGCCGGTCATGATGGCGAGCCCGCGTAGGCTGGGGTGCGCGTTGGTGCGCAGAACGGCCGACATGGGCGTCTGTGAGAATTTCTTGTCCGACCATTCCGCTAGGACTCCAACGCAAGCGGTGGCGCGCATGAGGCGGTAGAGCGCGTCCGGTTGAGCGCCGGTTTGGGCAGCTAATTCCTCAGCTGATTTCGCCCCGTTTTCGAGCAAGTCGGGGATTCCAAGCTGCGCCAGGCACGACACCGCGCCGGCAACATACGCACCGTTCACGATCTGCAGGATGCCAGAGTGGGCTGGGGGATCTTGGTTCGGTGTAGTCGGGTTCTGAGTCATCAACCGGAATCTCCTTTTTGAATTCAAGAGCGGCGAGATTGTACACCCATCCTGCCTGGTCGCACTCTCTCACGCGAGCCTGATCGGCGGCCTTTAGACAGCCTTTAGACAGATGATGAAGAAGGGCGTCCAGTGCACAGTTGACGTAATCGGGCGATTACACTCATAGTGCCGACCGGGGCGTATCACGGGCAACCCGGAAGTTATCAGCGCCCCGTCGGGTTATTACCGACAAACGCGTTCACCGTTAGTGACTCCTGAGTCGTCGGCAATCCGGAAAAGGGGTTCTGTGAGATTGGAATGACCCCTTGAATTGGCACACTCGCGGTGGACCTTTGCGGCCAAGGCCTCTGGTGTTATCTTTCGAGGCAGCGCCTCTGGTCTGCGCCGGGATTGCCACGTTCAACGCCCTGCGACATACCGGTGCGGCGGCTGCGGCGAAAGGAGCCTGAGACCATGGCAGATAACGAGCCTCGCATCAGCGAGGTGCCTACAGGATTAGTCGTTGAAGTTGGGAGAATAGAGAAGGGAGTTGTGACAGAAGCATCTCATTTCGTCACTTCGCACGCCGCGGGAGAGTGGGGGATGGGCCCCAACACCGGCGGTCGACGGGCCCCTACTCACGACGAGATTGCCCGACTCGCGTTCAAGCTGTACGAGTCAAGTGGCCGGCAAGATGGCCACGACGTCGAAGATTGGCTGAGTGCCGAGGCGGAACTCGGGCGTTACGTGTAACTGCAAAGTGCCGAGGAGTATAAGGCCCCGCACTGGGACATCCTTTGCGCTGGTATTTAATGTCGGGGCAGGCGAAGCTCAACGCTTCTGGTACGGGTGGAAGATGTAGTCCTTCGCCTTCACAGCCACATGGCATGAGTGTCCGCAGTCTGCGAGGCTTTTCTCATCGGCCGTGAACTTGTCCGATGCAGCATCGTAGTTGAACACCGCGTATCCCCACCCGCCGGTTTTCGGAAATCTCTTGCTGTCCTTTTCCATGACGAAAGCCTGCTTAAAGACGTCGGGCACATCTACGACAAAGGGGGCCTCCGTGCTCTTCTTCGGCTTCCACTGGAGTTTCACGATCATGGAGCCTTCGGGGAAAGGCTGGCCGTTGCCGGGAACCCCGGCCTTGTATGCCGTGATCATGGTCGGATTGCCGACGATCACCTTGAGCACTTCGTCGGTCCGCGCGGAAGAGACGACAGCCCAGTCCTCGTATCCCTTGAAGTCGGAAAACGCGATTCCGCTCGGCGATTTCAGCGAGTATTTGTCCTGTGCGTAAACGGCCGTAGCGACGAGGACGGCGAGCACTGCGACGGCGGTCACAACAACGGTGAAGCCGGCGACACGTTGCGCGGCGGTGCGTGTTTCTATCTTCTGTCCTGGTTGTTCTTGCGCCACAGATTTCGTCACGAGTTCAGACATGGTGTGTTCTCCTTCACAGGGAAAGCTTTCTAAGGTCGAGTGGCTCGGGTTGGAATCGCGTCTTAAGATGACCGCCGGGGGATGGTACCACACCGTATGTTCCGGGAGTCTAGCGACGCCGCGGGTGGTCCTCTCCGGGCTGCTACGCACGGTAGTGGGTCAGTTTGGATTTTTTGGTTCGTGACACAATCGTTCAAAAATCCAAACTGACCACTACCCAACGCACAACTTGTTTTGCTCGGAAGGGCTCTTGGGTATACAAGGGTGAGCATCCGGGAGCAGAATGGGAATCCCAGTTGAGAGGGGCCGTCAATGAGCAGTGTACAAATCGAACAGAACAGCTATGAGAACCGCGAGAGGGGATGAGCATCGCGCAATTTCTTACCGTCGCCGACATCGAGCGATCGGCTCACTACTACGAAAAGGTCTTCGGCGCTCGCATTCTGACCCTGGGCGACGGCAACGCGCCTGCGTACCTTCTGCTTGCGAATATCTGGATGATTCTGAACGTTGGAGGCGGGCCGACCCCGGATAAGCCGACGGTAACGCTCAGCGTCCCCGACCCGAATCACATCAACAGCTTCATGAATTTCCGCGTCGCGGATATTCAAGCCTGCTACAAATTATGGAAAAGTCGAGGAGCGGAGTTCATCACGGAGCCGATCCCCAAGTACGGCGAGATCCGCTGCTACATCCGCGATCCTGACGGTTACATTATCGAGGTCGGACAGAGCACCGATCTCAAGTACGGTTAACGCTCTGCGCGGCTAGGATGCCGACCCTGCGCTCCGTCGTCGCGCTTCTGCCAATCCTTCCCTTGAACAGTCACTCGCGCTGACATCGAAAGGAGTACCAGATGGATGGCACAAATGGACTGAAAGAGACCACACTTAGTGTGAACGTTTTTACCGCTCCGGGAAAGGCTATGGTCGGCGAGCGGCCAAGGCCCTTCGGCGAAGCGCTCGGCTTTGACCCGATCACGTCGACTTTAATCTTCGGCGAGCACGACGCGGTGCTGGTAGACGCAATGATGACGGTGGCTGAGGCCGAGGCTCTCGCGGATTGGATTGCTCTGCACAACCGAAACTTGGAGACGATCTATATAACGCACGCCCATTTCGACCACTTCTACGGTTTGGGCATTCTGCTCGACCGTTTCCCGGGCGCTCGGGCGATAGCAACGCCCAAGACGTTGAACGCCATGCAACTCTATCTCTCTCCCGCAGTGGAGCGGTTAGCCCGCCGGTTGTTTCCCGGGCAAGTGCCCACGAAGTTGCTGGCACCTGAGCCCTATGAGCATGACACGTTCACTCTAGAGGGCCAGGAATTGCGCATCATCGAACAGGAGCATACCGATAGTGCCGACACGACATCTCTCTACGTTCCATCGATCGGCCTGATCGTTGCCGGCGACGTTGTGTACAACCAATGCCGCATGTACGTCGGCGACACCACCGCCGAGAGCCGAAAAAATTGGATCGCGGCACTAGACCGGTTAGCGGCGCTGAACCCGGAGATTGTTGTCGCCGGCCACAAGAAGCCCGGCGCGCCCGACTCTCCCTCGGCGATCCAGGACACCAAGCGTTACCTACAGGATTTCGATCGGGTCAAGAAAACCGCGACGTCCGACCAAGAGCTGTTCGATCAGATGACGGAGCTATATCCGCATTGGGTAGCCAATCAGTCGTGGCTGATGTTCGGATTCCCCGGGGCATAACTCACATCAACCGCGGTGGCCCGTCCTTGCGCACTTTGGAGGAAGAGCGAGCTCATATTCAGGAGAACAGAATTCGATTTCAAAGAGGAGAACAAAATGACAACAAAAGGAAAAGTCTTAGTGTTAGTCTCGAGCGGTCACGGTTTGCCCTTGAAAGACGGCAAGGTATATGCCGGCGCTGGCTACTATCTCAACGAGCTGACGGTTCCGGTTCGCGCCCTGATGAAGGAGGGCTACGAAATCACTTTCGCCAACCCCAAAGGCAACACGCCGCAAATGGATGTCCATTCAGCTGTCGCCGATTTCTTCTGCGGGGACGAGGCTAGGCTTCAGGACTATCTAAAATTCCGCGACACCCTGACTGGGCTCAAAAATCCAACTCGTATCTCGGATGTCATCGCATCGGGCCTGGATCAATATGACGCTGTTTTCGTCCCCGGCGGCCATGGCCCGATGATGGACCTGCTCGATGATCCCGACGCTGGCACCGTGCTGAGACACTTTCATAAGACATCCAAGCCTACGGCAGTGCTCTGCCATGGCCCGATTTCACTTCTCGCGGCACTTCCGAATTCGACGGAGGTGGTCGCCGCGCTGTCGGCGGGCGATGCGGCTGGAGCACACGCAAAGGCTCAAGGCTGGATCTATTCTGGATATAAGATGACCATCTTTTCGACTGCGGAAGAGCAGCAGCGGGAGCCGCTTGAGATTGGTGGCAAGGTTCTCTTCTACCCGGACTTCGCCTTGCGTACGGCGGGCGGTGACGTAAGTGTGGTCGCTCCATGGAAGAGCTACGTTCTTCAAGATCGCGAGTTGATCTCAGGTCAGAACCCGTTCTCGGACGAAGCGCTTCTGAAACTTCTTCTGCTGGCACTCGATGGGAAGAAGAAGTCGGTTTCAGCGGCATAAGAATCGGGGACGCCCAGAACGAGCTAATTGAGAAAGAGACGACACTAGGAGGGCGTAAATATCGATGAAAACTACGTTCGGCGGTTTTCCGCTGATGCCGCCCGAAAATCAGGCAAGTGTGGGCCACCCGCCCAGATGAGCACTGTTCATCGGATTTGGAGTCGTCAATGAGCAGCGTACGAATCGAACAAAAATTGCTATGAGATGCCCCCGCGCGACGGGTTTACCGTCACACATTTCATCACCGTCGCCGACATCGACCGATCGGCTGATTTTTATGAGAAGGTCTTCGGCGGCATTCTCAGCAGAGGCGACAGCAAGGCTGCGTCTGGGCACATTCAGATCGCGAATACTTGGCTGATCGTCAACGTCGGAGGCGGCTCACCCCGGACAAGCCGTCGGTGACGCTCAGCGCCCCCGCCGACCCGGATAAGGTCAGCAGCTTCCTGAATTTCCGTGTTGCGGATATTCGAGCGTGCTATGAATTATGGAAAAGTCGAGGAGCCAAGTTCATCACGGAGCCGATCCCCAAGTAGGGCGAGATTCGCTGCTACGTCCGCGACCCCGACGGCTATATTATCGAGGTCGGACAGAGCACCGATCTCACGTACGGTTAACGCTTGGGCGGATCGGATGCCGGCGCTGCGCCTCGTCGTCGCGCTCCTGCCAATCTTTGCCTTGATCAGTCACTCGCACTGACATCGCGGCATCACTGGCGGACCTGTCTCGAAAGTCTGCATTCATGTTTTACATTTTCTGCACGAAAGGAGGTTTCTATGTCTCAAAAAGCCAGCGCGGTAAAGCCTGCCGCGCAAAGCGGCGTCCGTAGTCACCAACCTGGACAGGAAGTATTCAAAGCCATCCTGTCCGAAGATATTGATTGGAAACCGTTCCCGGCGTTCCCACCCTCCATACGGCTTGCCGTCGTCGTCGGGCAGCCCTCGGAGCCCGGCCCTTACACTATCCGGGTCAAAGTGCCCCGTGGCGAGAAGCTGATGCCTCACAAGCACCCGGAGGACCGAGTCTACACCGTGATTTCTGGCGTCTTTTATATCGGGTTGGGTGATGAATTCGACGCGAATAAGTTGGAAGCCTATCCGCCCGGCGCCGTTGTCATTCTCCCTGGCAACACTCGCCATTTCCACTGGGCGAAATCCGGCGAGTACGTCACGCAAGTAACCGCAATGGGGCCACTCGGCCTGGAGTACATTGATGCGAAAGACGATCCTCGGAAGAAGAATGCTTAGAAAGTGTTAAGTATGGAGGAATGACGATGCACATTTTGGGCTCGCCTGACCGGATCCGCAGCTTGCATGTCTTCAGCACGAGGCTGCTGGCCGCGGCGATGCTTGTAACCTTTGCATTGCCGGCCCACAGCCAAGGGAGGGAACGCTCCGTGGAACACCCGATTGTTTATCGCACTGTACAGATAGATGGCCTCTCCATCTTTTACCGGGAGGCCGGTGCCAAAGACGCCCCCACGCTCGTCTTGCTGCACGGACTTCCCTCTTCCTCGCGCATGTTTGAACCTCTCTTCGCGCGCCTCTCCGACCGCTATCACCTCGTCGCCCCCGATTACCCCGGCTTTGGCCACAGTGACTGGCCCGACCCAAAAAAGTTCGCATACACCTTCGACCACATCGCCGAGATCATCAATCACTTCACAGACGCGCTCGGCCTTTCGCGCTATACCCTGTACATGCAGGATTACGGCGGCCCCGTCGGCTTTCGCATGATCCTGGCCCATCCGGAGCGTGTCGAAGCTCTCATCGTCCAGGACGCCGTGGCTCACAATACCGGCCTCAGCGAGAATTGGAAGACACGCCGCGCCTACTGGGCCGATCGCGCCGCTTACGAAAGCGCCCTGCGCACAAATCTCCTGTCGCTGGAGACCACGCGTTCACGCCATGTCGGCAACGATCCCGACCTCCAACGCCACGACCCCGATCTCTGGACCGATGAATATTACTTTCTCAACCAGCCCGGCCAAGTCGACATTCAAAGCGACCTCTTCTACGACTACCGCACCAACGTCGACAACTACCCTAAGTGGCAAGCCTGGATGCGCGAAAAGCAGCCTCGCCTGCTCGTCCTCTGGGGCAAGTATGAAGCCTCGTTCGATCCCTCCGAGCCGGAAGCCTATCGCCGCGACGTTCCGAAAGCCGAAGTCCACATCGTCGACGGCCCCCATTTCGCCCTCGATACCGCAGCCGATCAGATTGCCGACTTCGTCCGAGGTTTTATGAAGCAAGCTCGTCAGAGACCCACTAAGTCCTGAGTTACGCTAGTGCTTTAGCGGATGCGCGTTCTCGATAAGGTGTGAACAGAGGCGAGGATCTCTGCGCGCGTCCGGTAAAGCCGTTTGGACGTGGCCGTCCGTGGTTGCGGTGGACGCGGTCTCTATGCAAATTCAATCGTGGGAAGGAGCGGCGTTAAGCCGTGCCGAGACTGTGCTGCAGGGCACGACACATGACACCGTGCGCGCGGAAATTGGCTTCGGCGAAAAAGTATCGCGAAGACTGTGGTTGAAGAAGCTGGAAGAAGGAATCGGTTTGACGGGGAGGCAGGAAAATGCGGAGCGCCCCGAAGAACGCGGAGTTTTCGAGTTGGAGAGAGTAGTCTCATGCCGCAGCGCTGATGCGTGGTGGAGAACGAAGTTGGATTTCAGCAGCGCTGAGCCTTTCGATGACCTTCATCGGTCCACCGCATTTAGGGCAGCGCCAAAGGTCGGGACAATCTTCGGTGGAAGAGGCGTGTTGTTCGGCTTGTGACTGTTGTTCCGAACCCAACAACTGAAAGCAAAGGGGTAGGAGCGTGGCGCGTTTGCGGTTGGCCAAAAAGCCGAAGTTACGGATGCGCACGAAGCCTTTCGGAAGGGTGTGCAGTAGGAAGCGACGCAAGAACTCATCAACAGTTAGAGACAGCAACTTCTGTTCGTTGTGGTGAGCAGAATCACGCCAGCGAAAAGTGACTTGGCCATCGGTGAGGGAGACCAGGCGATGGTTGGAGATGGCCACACGATGAGTGTAGCGGCCGAGATAGTGCAGCACATATTCGGGGCCACCGAAGGGACGTTTCAAGTAGACCACCCAGTCCTGTCGAAACAGCGGCCGCAACCAGGCGGCAAAGATCTTGGACTGAGCGAGGAGTTTCAGATCTCCCTCGAAGCGAAGCTGACCGTTCTGAAAAGCCTGTTTGAGCGCATCGACGAACTTGCCGCGAAAGATTTCACGCAGCACCCCTTTGGGAAGAAAGTAGTTGTCTCGTGAACGAACCCAGCGGGTGTGATCGGACGAGAGGCCGCCGGCGGGAACGACACAATGGACATGCGGATGAATGTTGAGCTTCTGACTCCACGTGTGTAGCACGCTGAAGAAACCAATCTCTGCGCCGAGATGTCTCGGATCGCGCGCCACTTCGAGAAGAGTTTCGGCACTGGCGCGGAACAAGAGAGCGTAGAGGACCTTTTTATTCTGCAGCACCAGTGGAGCCAAGCGGTGGGGCAGTGTAAAGACCACGTGCAGGTAGCGGGTCGGGAGAAGTTCTCGTCGACGCGCAGCGATCCAGCGGTCCCGAGCAGCGGTCTGACACTTCGGGCAGTGGCGATCGCGGCAGCTGTTATACGAGATGGGGGCACGATGTCCGCAGCGGGTGCACTCATCGAGATGACCGCCGAGTGCGGCGGTACGACACCGGCGAATGGCCAGCAACACTTTGCTGTGCTTCCAACCGAGCCAGTGGCGATTTCGTTCGATGAAGGCATCTCCCGCGGCGCGGACCACATCGGCCACCTCGAGTGGTGGCCGGGCCATCTAGTGCTCCTGCGGCGAAGGGCCTTCGAGCGGCAGTGAATCCAATGGACTCGAGGCCGCATGCAGGTGACGTTGCGAGAGATGCAGGTAGTGAGCCGTCTCTTTCGGATCGTTATGACCCAACAGGATCTGAATGGTGCGCAGGTCAGCACCATCCTCGAGTAGATGCGTCGCAAAACAGTGTCGAAGCGTGTGAGGATGAACACTTTTCTGGAGGCCCGCTCGTTGGGCGGCTTGCTGGCACGCATGCCAAACGGTTTTCGTATCGATGGGGTGATCGGCGCAATGGTCGTGGTTGCCCGGAAACAGCCAGACTCTTGGTTTTCGGCGTAAGCGGTGCCAATGCTCACGAAGTTCTTCAAGTAATTTAGGACTGAGCATCACGTCGCGGTCTGATGTGCCGAGAAAAGTTATGTACTCTGGACCCAGACGGAATCTACGGAGACAAGCCCCTGGGAGTGATTGTCCTGCACATAACTATTTGCCTCTGAATGAAGCGATGAGCTTGTCTGCG
>Ga0193733_1000730_pt1 | contig 10373 bp, 9 predicted proteins | sample U1s2metaG_FD_145076 | JGI IMG/M metagenome (GOLD analysis project Ga0193733, IMG submission 145076) | Soil microbial communities from a riparian zone of the East river system, Colorado, United States - U1s2 | ecosystem: Environmental > Terrestrial > Soil > Riparian zone | place: USA: East River... | reverse complement strand
GGAAACGAGGGTGATGCGCCTTTTCCAGCGCAATGACGTTATAGCCCCGCTGGGCGAGCAACGCCGCGGCGGTACTACCCGCGGGGCCGCCGCCGATCACCGCCACGTCGCATTGTTCGGCAGCCGGTTCCATCCGATCCAGCATGCTTCCCGGATCGGCTTGCCGCAAGCCGAACGGCAAGCCAGGCGCTCCTGCACGTGTCGCGTCAGCCGGTCCTCGACCGCGTGGGACTCAGCTTCCCGCGCGCAACTGGCTGATCTGGCTGGGAGATTGGAAGGGGGCCGATCGGCGCGACGGGCTTGCGACGATTCGCGCCGTGAAAGCGAGGTCACTCGCGCACTTGCGTCGTTTTCAGAACGCGACTAAAAATCAGCGCATTGATGTCGAAAAACACGGGGTCAGCCATGGGATCGACGCGCATCGCTTACGTCACCGGGGGTATGGGGGGCATCGGCACGGCCATCTGCCGGCGCCTCTGCCAGGAGGGTCACACGGTCATCGCGGGCTGCGGCCCGGGCTCGACGCGCAAGGAGCGCTGGCTGAGCGACATGCGCGCCGAGGGCTGCAAGATCCACGCCTCTGAGGGCAACGTCGCGGACTGGGACTCGACCAAGCGCGCCTTCGAAATCGCGCGCGCCGAGGTGGGCGAGATCGACATCCTGGTCAACAACGCCGGCATCACCCGCGATGGCATGTTCCAGAAGATGACCAACGAGGCCTGGCACGCGGTCATCGAAACCAATCTCAACTCACTGTTTCACGTCACCAAGCAGGTGATCGACGGCATGCTGGCGCGCGGCTGGGGCCGGATCGTCAACATCTCCTCGGTGAACGGCCAGCGCGGCCAGTTCGGTCAGACCAATTACTCGACCGTCAAGGCGGGCATCCATGGCTTCACCATGGCGCTGGCCAGGAGGTCGCGGCGCGCGGCGTCACCGTCAACACCGTATCGCCCGGATACATCGGCACCGACATGGTACGGGCCATCAAACCCGACCGGCTCGAGAAGATAATCAGCGCCATCCCCGTCAAGCGGCTGGGAGAACCGGAAGAGATCGCCTCGATCATCGCCTGGCTGGTGAGCAATGACTCCGCTTTCGCCACCGGCGCGGACTTCTCCTTGAATGGCGGTCTGCACATGGGCTGACGCAAGCCCTGTGTTGAAAGTCTGTGTAGTCGGCGCGGGCGCCATCGGTGGCTTTCTCGGCACGCGCCTCGCGGCCGCCGGCGAGGCCAGCGTTGCGGCGCTGGCGCGCGGCGCGACGCTGGCGGCGCTGCGCGATCACGGCTGGAGACTGGAGAAGGGCGCCACCCGGCTGCAGGCTCCGGTTGCCGCGGCGAGCGATGACCCGAGGGACCTCGGACCCCAGGATCTCATCATTATTACGGTGAAGGGGCCGGCACTGCCGGCCCTCGCACCCAGCCTTACGCCCCTCATCGCGTCGGACACCCTGGTGCTGCCGGCGATGAACGGTGTGCCCTGGTGGTTCAGCGACGGAATCCCGGCTCTCGGGACAGGGCCGCTCGAGAGCGTAGATCCCGGCGGCGGCATCGCCGCGACGATTGCCGGCCGGCAGGTCATCGGCTGCGTGGTGCACGCGAGCGCCGCCACCGCCGCTCCGGGCATCGCGCTGCACCGCATGGGACGGGGTTTGATCATCGGCGAACCCGCGGGCGGGCGTTCCGCGCGGGTGCGCGCGCTCAGCGAGCTGCTCACGCGCGCCGGTTTCGAGGTGACCTGTTCGCAGCGCATCCGCTACGACATCTGGTACAAGCTGTGGGGCAACATGACCATGAATCCGGTCTCGGCGCTGACCGGTGCGACCATGGACCGGGTGCTCGACGATGACCTGGTGCGTGCCTTCTGCTCCGCCGCCATGGCCGAGGCGGCCGCCATCGGCGCACGCATCGGCTGCGACGTGCGTGAGTCACCGCAGGACCGGCATGCCGTGACGCGCAAACTCGGCGCTTTCAAAACCTCCATGCTGCAGGACGTCGAAGCGCTGCGCCCGCTCGAGCTCGACGCACTGGTCGGCGCGGTGCGTGAAATCGGCCGGCGTGTTGGAGTTGCAACGCCCAATTGCGACGCCTTGTTCGGGCTCACGCGTCTGTTCGGACGGGTGCGCGGGCTGTATCCGCTGTGACGCGAAAACCCCGGCGCGCCGTTGCGACGCCCGGCCACGTCTGCCAAACTGACCCTGCGAGCCAAGCTCCCGATGAAAGCGTTCGCCAAGCGTTTCGCGCTCGTCTTCGCTCTGTGGACGATCGCCGCCATTTGTGGCGGTCTGGCGGACTACCTGTTCGCCGACCTGCTGGGAAGGCATCCGGCCTTCTGGGCGGTGTTCCGACGGCCACTGACGGAACAGTGGATCTGGGCCGCGCTTACTCCGCTGGTGCTGTTCGTTGCGCACCGCTTCCCCTTGGCACGGCCGGGCCTGGCGAGGGCGATCGCCGTACACGTCGCGGCGTTCCTGCTCCTGTCGCTGTTGCATTGCGTGCTGGCCGGCGCGGTCGGGGGGCCGCTGTTGGCTGTCCCGGCGCACTACCCGGGCTCGCTCCTCAAGCTGCGCTTCCTGGAGGAGATCTACGGCGACATCTGGATGTACTGGCCGCTGGTATGCATCCAGGCTTTGATCGACTCACACGCGCGCGCCCGCGAGCGTGAGAAGCGCGCGGCGGAGTTGGAGACGCTGCTGGCCACCTCCCATCTGGCGCTGTTGCGAGCGCAGATTCAGCCGCACTTCCTCTTCAACACCCTGCACGCCGTGTCGGCGCTGGTGCGCATTGACGCCGGCGCCGCCGAGGACATGATCGCGGACCTGGCCGAGATCCTGCGTGCGGCTTTCGCGGACTCCACGCTGCAGGAGACGACCGTGCAGCGGGAGCTCGATCTGGTGGCCTGTTACCTGCGCATTCAGCAGCGCCGCTTCAGCGATCGGCTGCGTGTCAACTTTCGGATCGCGCCCCAGGTGCTGCCAGCCGCGCTGCCGTCCCTGGTCTTGCAGTCACTGGTCGAGAACGCCGTGATCCACGGCATCGCCCCGCTCGCCCGGGGCGGCACAATTGAAATCCGTGCGGACCGCCGTGGCGCAAGGCTCGAGTTGCAGGTCGTGGATGACGGCGCCGGCATGCAGCCCGGGCACCGCTCGGGCATGGGTCTTGCCAACGCGCGGCGGCGGCTGCGTGAGCTGTACGGCGAAGAGCAGTCGCTCGAAGTGCAAGCGGCTCGCGGCGGCGGCGTCGCCGCCACGGTGTCGATTCCGTTCCACGACGCTCCGGGCGGTGCACCATCGGAGGAGGTGGAGCGGGGACGACGAAGCGCTCGCCCGGCACACTCTTTCGTTGGGTCCCGCGGCCATATCAGAACTTGGCGGTGAACGCGACAAACAGTTGGCGACCGAGCTGGTCGTAAGCCGAGTACGCGTTCGCACCACCCGGCTGGATGAAGAACGGGACCACCGGCGGATCCTTGTCGGTGACGTTGTTGATGCCACCGCGAAGCTCCAGGTTGTTCAACGCGTGCCAGGTGAACGCCAGATCCAGATAGCTGTACGAGCCAACCAGCGCCGGTTGGCTGCTGAACGCGCCATACACGGCGAAGTGCAATGACGGATCATTATCGTTGTTGTCGTTACTCACTTTGCCCAGATAGCGCCAGGTGGCGGCCAAGTCCACGTTCAAGGGCGTCAGCCAGGATGCCCGGAAGATATGACGCCAGCGCGGGTTGACGGTCTGGCAGGTGAAGCCAAAGAGCCCCGAGCAGTCGTAGGTGTGTTGGCCCGGCAGCGGGGTGGCTTCGTCGTGCTGCAGGTACGAACCATTCAGCGCAAACCCCAAGGCGCCGAGGTGCTGGCCCGGCAGGGTCCACTTGTAGTTCAATTGCGCGTCGACACCGCTGACCAGTGCCGCACCGACGTTCACGTTAGTCTGAATGAAATAACCCCCACCCGGGATGTTGTTTCCGACCAGTCCGCCGGTGTTGGGGCTACGCACGATCTGGCTGCAGTAAAGGGGAGCGCTGCTCGCCAGACACGTGCTCATGATCACTGAGGCAGGAATGACGCCCACTTCCTTATCCACCGCGATGTGGAAGTAGTCGAGGCTGCCCGTGAATCCCGGCGCGAATTCCGGCGTGAACGTGAAGCCCGCGGTCCAGGACTTGCTGGTCTCCGGCTGCAGCTTCAGACTGCCGCCCGTCAGCTGCGAGAGCTGGCCGTTCGACGCTTGGGGTACGGTGTTGGTCGTGCCACCGTTACCGTACTCGGCCGCCGTCACACCCTGCACCGCACACTGGGCGGCGGAGGCGGTGGCGGGCACCACTTGGTTGGCTGCATTTAACGTCGGCGCGCACGGGTCGTTGCCGAACTGGATCAGGCCGACGAGCTGCGGGTTGAAGAGCTCGATCAGGGTCGGTGCACGAATGGCCCGCTGGAACGTGCCGCGGAAGCGGAGGTCGGAGATCGGCGCCCACTGCAACTCGAACTTGAAGGTGTTGACCTTGCCCGCGATCGAGTAATCTGAATGACGGACCGCGGTATCGAACACCAGGTCTTTGGCGAAGGGCATGTCCTGCACGAGCGGCGCACGCAGCTCCGCCCACTCCTCAGTGACCGAGTCACCGTTGTCAATGGCGACCGCGGCGCTGCCGAAGCCCGACAGCTGGCCGCCCGCCTCGGCCGCATCGGGATTGAACACCTGCTTCTGGTTGCGATGCTCGGCACCGAAGTTGATGGCGATGCCGTCATGCGCGGTCGGCAGACGCAGGCCGTACTTGCCGAGCTCGCCGGTGATTTCACCGTGCGTTGTACGCATGGTGTAGCTGCCCGAACCCGTGCCGGTGAGGTACAGGTAGTTCAGCTGGTCCGGCGTCACGCCGCCATCTGACCAGATGTTGTACGGGACGCAACCCCTGGCGTTGGCGTTAATACACACCGGGTTAGCCTTCGTGCCGGTGACCAGCAGCGCCTGGTCGACATTGGCGAAGTTGAGGAACTTGTTGTTCGAGTTGAAGAAACTCACGAAGTAGTACTGCCCGTACACGTCGTAGTTCCAGGCGTCGAGGAAGTCGCCCTTGCTGCCGAGCACCGCGCGGTAGCTGCTGTGGTCGAATTCTGCGAAGCGCCCACCACCCTCGATGTTGCGGCGGCCGATTCGTACGTTGACGGTCTGCGATCCCGGATTGGCTGCATCCGCCGCGATCATGGCCGGCGTACACAAGATACCCGCCTGCTGCGCGCTCAGGAGCGGATTGCTGCAGTTGACGTTGTAGTTGCCGCTGATGGAATCGTTGGGATTCGAATCCTTGAACAATGCCGCCGGCGCGATGGCCGTGTGCGTCTGGTCGTCCGTGAAGAAGAACTGTCCGTAGGGCTTGAAATAGTCGTTGACCTCTTCATGCGCCATGAAGCCTGCGGTGTAACGCGTGTCCTGGCGGGTCATGTAGATGTAAGGCTGCGAGTTGAAGGCGGCCGGGGGCGTCGTGAGGACCGATCCTTGGGGCACGAAACTGGTGCCAAACACGCTGTAGACCGTGCCCGATTTAAGGGGCCCGTTGTTCACTCTGAAATAGTTCGAGTTGGACGAGCCGCCACAGACCTGGCCGGTCACGTTGCCGGCGGCATCGAACACCTCACTCGCCTGACAGCTGCTCCAGTCGCGGTCAGCACCCGAGACCGGATCCGTGTGGAAGTAGCTGAAGTAGGCGGTTACATTGCCCTTGCCGTCCGCGAAGTTCGAGCCCAAGACGGCGTCGACGTTGCGGTTGCGGCCATCCTTCGAGGTACCGGTCGCCGGGGTGCTGTGGAAGGCGATGTCCTGCTGCTGCCAGTAGTTACTGTGATTGCTGTGCCAGTTTTCGCCCAGCTGGCCGTCAACCTGAACACCCTGGAAATTCTTCTTCATGATGAAGTTGATGACGCCTGCGATAGCGTCCGACCCGTAAGTCGCCGAGGCGCCGCCGGTTACCACCTCAACACGATCAAGGAGGAAGGTCGGAATCTGATCGAGGTCAGGTGCGGGTGACTGGATGAACGTGTACGGCGAACCGATGCCGAGCCTGATGCCGTCTACCAGCACCAAGGTGCGGTTCGGCCCGAGGCCGCGCAGGTCCGCGGTAGCCACACCGCCGGCGGTCGTCAGACCGCTGGTGCGGTTGCCCAAGTCCTGACCGAGACCGTTATCGTAGTTCTGCGGCAACTGCAGGATGATGTCACTGATGTCAGTCTTGCCGGCGACCCGAATGTCGTTTGAAGTCACGACCTGGATCGGGCTGGTCGCGGTCAGATTCGGAGCCGCGATGCGCGATCCGGTGATCACCACCTCCTCGATCACCGGCGCCGTGTTCTGCGTGGCTGGCGGCGTCTGCGCCGTCGCGGCGCTGGCGAAGCACAGGACGCCTACCAGCCCCAGTGCGCGTGCAACAGCTGCTTTCATTGGAATGATCTCCCTCGTTTGATTGCGCCGGCTTACGGCTGCGCACTTACGGCTGCGCGGCGGAAACGTAGCGACAGTCACGTCGTGCCCGCAACCCAACAGGCGCGAGCGGAGCGCTTCACGGCGCAAGCGGAGTATCAGCTGCGCAGACAGCAGGCGGCGCACGCGGCGGCGGCGGGCGTGGGTTCTTTACAACGCCTGGCGCCCGCGCCCGCGAGTCGACACGCGAGTTCCGTTCGTGCAGCGCCTGCGCCGTTCACGCCGCGGTGAGCAGCCGCTGGCGCCGCGACGATTGCGGTTGCTAAGGACAGTTCCCTACGCTCGATGGCACAGATGCTGGAGGTGTGCGTCTTGCGACTGTTGGATCATATCGCGCAGTGCACCACCCCCTTCGTGATCGGCCAGGACTGCGGCGACATCTGGCGGCTCAGCGGCGCTGCCGATTTCGCGCAGCCGTTGGTGCGCTGTCCGCTGCGTTACGTCCTCGCCGACGACCTGGTGCGCACCTGCACCGCGCTCGCCTATTCCGACGGCGATGAGCTCTCCGGCTGCCTCGATCTGCTGCACATTCCCGCCGAGCAGATGTGGATCGAGTGGGACGAGGCAGCGCGGCACGATGCGTTGGCGCGCGTGTTGCCGCAGCTCATGCCGGCGGCCGTTCCCGACATTCTGCGCGCCGGAACGCTCATATCCGCGCATCCGCGCGGCCGCTCGGGGAGTCTGCGTACCTTCTGGCTGGCACGCGGCGAGCCGCAGGAGCCGCTGCTGGCGGCTGTCGAAACCATCATTGATCTGGACGGCGGTGTGGTGGCCGGGCCGAGCGAGGGGCTGCTCGATGGACAGACGGTCGCGGTCCGCGACCCTCATAACCAGCAAGTCGACGATCTGTTGCAATGCGCCGGGTTCCGGCTCGACTCATCCTGGCAACGCTACTATCGAAATGTGGCGTGCACGGCGGCGACGCGCCAGCAGACGATCCACCACTCGCTCGCGGCGGTCGCCTTCGACATTCCGATGCTGCTGGCGCTGTTCCTGCTGATGGCCATTCGCGCCGAGCTGGTGCAGACGCCCGTCAGTCCGCTGCGCCTGAACGCCAAGCGCTCGCGGCTCGGCAAGCGCCCGCTGCTCGAGCACATCGAGGTCTCGTGCCCGGTGTTCGCCAGCGCTGCGGTCTCCCACTCCGACGGCGCAGGCGTCGCCCGCCGCGGGCCGCGGTTCCATCACGTACGCGGTCACATCGTCAGGCGCCGCAACACTGTCTACTGGCGCGGACCGCACTGGCGCGGACACGTGCGACTCGGCAGCGTCCGCAGCCGTACCGTCGAGCTGCGGCTGCCGGGCTGAGCGCTACTGCAGAAGAAACGGCGCCAGGCGATCCCGATAGCGCCGGCTCAGCGTCAGGCGTGTACCACGCCTCAATATCAACTCGTAATCGCCGTGAAACAGCGGATGCATCTCGGCGATGTGCTCGACGTTGACGAGCGTCGAGCGGTGCACCCGCACGAAGGACGCCGGGTCGAGGCGGCTCTCGAGCTGCCCGAGCGACTGACGAAACGAAAAACAGCGCCCGGCGGCGTAGATTTTCACGTGTTTCGCTGCCGCCTGGACGAACTCGATGTCGCGCATCGCCAGCACCACGACCTTGCCCCGCTCCGAGAGCAGCAGGCGCGTGCGGCCCGCGACCAGGGATGGTGGTAGCGCGGCGGGCGCGGCGCTCGGCTCTTTGGCGGAAGCGATCAGTGACTTGGCGCGCGCCACCGCGCGCGCAAAGCGTTCGTCGTCAAACGGCTTCAGCAGATAGTCGATCGCGCCGACTGCGAATGCATCCATCGAGCGATCCGAGTAGGCGGTGACGAAGATGATATAGGGGTTCAGGCCCTGCTCGGCGAGCGAGGCCACCAACTCGAAGCCATCCAGCTCCGGCATGCGGATGTCGAGCAGCATCAGTTGCGGCGCAAGTTCGCGCGCCTGCGCGGCGGCCTCGGTCGCAGAGCTGAATGTGCCCACGATGTTGATGTCGGGGTCGCCGCGCAGCAGGCGCACCACGCGCTTGCGCGCCAGGGGCTCATCGTCCACCACCAGGGTCGGGATGGCGCCGTTCATGGTCGGGCCGTTTCCGGCAAGCCGGGGCCGGCGAAACTACGCAGCGGCAGGTCGAGAAAGGCGCTGGTGCCGCCCTGGCGGTCGGGCCCGACGGTCAGGCGCGCGTCGTTGCCGTATGCCGCGCGCAATCGCAGCTCCACGTTCGACAGTCCATGGCCATAGTCGGCCGCCGAAAGATCGGTGAGCAGCTGCGGGCTGCTGTTGTTCACCACGATGCACAGACGCTCCGCGACCAGCGACGCCGCGACCCGCACGTGCAAGGTGGGTCCGCCCTCGTTGCGGCCGTGCTCAATCGCGTTCTCGGCGAGCGGCTGCAGCAAGAGCGATGGCACGTAGACGCCGAGCGACTCGGGGCTCGCGTCGATGGAGATGCTCAGGCGATCGGAAAACCGGGTCTGCTGCACGGCGAGGTACGCCTCGAGGCCGGTGAGCTCGGTGGCCACGTCGACCCACGGCCAGTGGCTGCTCTCCAGAGCGTGGCGCAGAAAATCTCCGAGGCGCGCGAGCATGATCATCGCCTGCCGCGGACTGTCCTCGATCAGCACGCTGATCGCGTGCAGTGCGTTGAACAGAAAGTGCGGTTGCAGCTGGGCCGACAGCATCGCCATGCGTGCCGCAGCATAGGCGCTCGCCAGTTCCGCCGCGCGCACCGCTTCGCGGTGGTGGCGGCGCGCCATCAGCACGAGCGCAATCGCACACAGCCCCAATACGTAAGGCGGCAAAAAGAATCGCAGCGGCGTTGCCCAGAAACCCCAGGACATTCCAAACGGCGTCCAGGCGGCGAGCGTCTCACGCATATCGCGAGTGTGTCCATCCACGAACCCCGCCGCCAGAGCCGTCGCCACCGGTGCCCATGCCACGACGCTCAGCGCAAGTAGCGTGTTGGCCATTGCGACCCGCGCGCGGGCCCACACCGCCTCCGGCCACCCCAGCGCGATGGCGAGACGGTAAACGAACGCCGCCGCCACGAACACCAGCAGGTGTTGCACGGTGCGAGCGCGGCTGGTGATGATGTACATCCCGTCCATGGTCGTGCCGCTCATCGGCAGCATCCAAAGCAGCGCCGTGCCAGTGACGACCAGCCAGCACAGTCCTCCCACGCCCCAGATCACACCCCAGGGCCCCGGTTCCGCGGGCGTGCCGGCGGCTGGCCGCGGACCCAGGGACGCACGGTGCAGAAACTCCATGGGGGGAGTCTAGGAGGGAACCGGCTCAGGAGGTCAGCGGACCGGCGCGAGCGGGACTCGCCACGGCGCAATCGGTGCCGGTGCCGGCGTCCCATCGCGCGCTGTGGCGCCCAAAGAGTGGGGTTCTGGCGGATGATCCCGCCGTAACACGCATGACTTGGCCACGAAAGGTCTGTACGAATGCGGCCCAACAACAGATTGGCGGGTGTACTGCTCTGTGCGCTAATCGGTGTGGCGTGCTCGGGTCCACCGAAGAGAAGTCCGGCAGCAGCAGCGACGCCCGTCGCGCACTCGACGACAACGGGGACGCCGAGTTTGGTCAATCCGAACCTGGTCAAGCAAGGGTATCGGGTGGTGAAGCGCGGGGATCAAGTACTGTATTGCCGCTCGCAGTCGGTGACCGGCACGCTATTTTCTAGCACGGTATGTCTGACTGAAAGCCAGGTCAAGGACCAGGACGCCGACTTGCAGCGATCGAAAGACACCCTGAACCAGTCGCGTCCTGCCAAGTGCGTGGGAAACCTGTGCGCCGGCGGCTGATCGGCTGCCCGATCCCCTGTCGCCGGGGCTCAGCTCGCCCGCGCTTCGTCCTCGCGGATGGTGGCGCCGCTGGTCCACAAATGCCACGCCGCCCAGAACCCCGTCGGTGC
>Ga0193733_1000729_pt1 | contig 10378 bp, 9 predicted proteins | sample U1s2metaG_FD_145076 | JGI IMG/M metagenome (GOLD analysis project Ga0193733, IMG submission 145076) | Soil microbial communities from a riparian zone of the East river system, Colorado, United States - U1s2 | ecosystem: Environmental > Terrestrial > Soil > Riparian zone | place: USA: East River... | reverse complement strand
TGCCCCGCGATGCGGCACGGGTGAGAGCCGCCTGCGGCAGCTGACGCACGGCGAAGCCGAATTCAACACCGGTCAAGAAACGGACAGGGCGCGGGTTGGTGGATGATCACCAACCCGCGCTTTTTTTCGTCAGTTCTGCGCCCCGTTCCGCACTGCCATCTGTTCTCGGACGGACGCTTTGCTCGGAGCCGCTGGGCTGGCCGCTCGCCATGGCGCTGTTTCGCACGTACTCCCGCGGCGACGTCATCCGCATCGGAAAAGCATCGAACGGCGGCTTCAATCCCGAGACGAATCCGCGCGCAACGCCGAGCATGAGTCCAGCAAAAGTTCTGTCGAACGGATTCTGCGCCGAGCTCCATTGCGCCTCGAGAGCGGCTTCCGGAATCTCGATGACACTGAACTTCTTGCCGTAAGCCTCCTCGAAAATCCGCACTGCTTCGCGCTGACTGATCTCTTCCGGCCCACCGACGTCGATGGTCGCGTTATGAGCGATCGGCGCTGTGAGCGACTGTACGGCGAACTCGGCCACGTCTGCAACGGCGACGTATCTGATCTTGTCCGTTCCCTTGCCGTATACCTTCGCCGTTCCGGCGACGGGATCAGCGAATAGCATTGGGCCCAGCCAGCTCTCGCAGAAAAGCGAACCATGGAGAATCGTGTAATCGAGCCCACTCGCCTTGAGATGCGCCTCCACCGCCGCCTTGGCGCTGGAAAGCGGATTGTCCGGCGTCACGCCAGTGTCGAAAGAGACAAAAACGAATTTGGCAGCGCCGGCGTTTTTTGCGGCGTCGATCAGTGCCTCGTTTCCTTCTCCATCGGTCGCTTCGAACGAGTCCCCTGGCTGTGAAGTAAGGATCGTGGTGATGGTCGAGATGACTGCGCTCACACCCTCGCAAGCGGCGAGCAGCGTGCGCGGCTCCTTCACGTCGGCGCGGACTATCTCCGCTCCCAGCATCTTCAGGCGTTCGATCTTTTCAGGCGCCGAGGTCGTGCGAACCATCGCGCGAACCTGGTCACCGCGCGCGGTGAGGCGGCGAACAATCTCCGAGCCCAATACTCCTGTGGCACCAGCGACGAGAATCATGACATCCTCCTGCGGGAAGAACGGTCGCATCGAATCTGCGACATGGTTCGACACCCGGCAATTCGGGTGCGGGATTTGCCCCAACAGACGGGTTTCCGCCCACGGTGATTCCCATGAAGAAGACGCTTCTGTTCGCCTGTGTCCTTGCTGGATCCGCCAACGCCCAGAACCGCCTGCCGCCTGGTATGCGTCCACCGGGATGCTCCGCTGGACTTCAGTTGGCCGAGGGTTTCTGCGCCACCGTTTTCGCCGACAGCGCGAGCGGAGCGCGCCATATCGTCGTCGCACCGAACGGCGACGTCTTCGTCAATACCGATCCATCTCGCGCCAGGCGCACGGCGCCGGGCGCGCCCCCCGCGCCTAGCAGCGGGGGTATCCTCGCGCTCCGCGACACGAACGGAGACGGAAAGGCGGACGTGCAACAACGGTTTGGCGTGGCGGGCGGAACCGGCATCGCGCTGGCCGGGAACCTTCTTTACGCGACTTCCGGGAATTCGATCGTCCGATACCGTATGGAGCCTGGCTCGCTGACTCCCGCGGGAAATCCTGATACCATCGTCACCGGTCTCCCGATGACGGGGTCGCACCACTCTCACAACTTCGTCCTCCAGGGAAGCACGCTCTACGTCAACATCGGGTCCGCCTCGAACACCTGCCAGCAGCGCGATCGTCAGGCCGAGTCGCCGGGATACGATCCCTGCACGGAGCTGGAGACCCGCGCTGGAGTGTGGGAGTTCGACGCAAACCGGTTGCGCCAGAAGCCGGGCGATGGACGCCGCATCGCGACGGGCCTCAGAAACGCCGTGGCGCTCGCGCGCAATCCGTTGGACGGGTACCTGTACGCCACGGTCCACGGGCGTGACCAGCTGCACGACAACTGGCCGAACCTGTTTTCAATCGAGAAGAGCGCCGAAAACCCTGGCGAGGAATTGGTGCGAATCGATCGAGGCGCCGACTATGGCTGGCCCTACTGCTTCCACGACGTCGATCGCCGTGGATTGGTACTGGCTCCGGAGTACGGAGGTGACGGTCAGAAGATCGGGCAATGTTCGAGCAAAACCCAGGCACTGATGGCGTTCCCCGGCCACTGGGCTCCCGACGGAATGCTTTTCTACACTGGCAGGCAGTTCCCTAGCCAGTATCGCGGCGGCGCCTTCATCGCGTTTCACGGCTCCTGGAATCGGGCACCGCTTCCGCAGGCCGGATTTCGCGTCGTGTTCGCGCCCTTTCAATCCAACCGTCCGACGGGTTCCTATACGACGTTCGCCGACGGATTCAATCCCAATCCCGGCGCCGGAGGCGCGCGGCCGGTGCGCCGCCCGGTTGGACTAGCCCAGGCGCCAGATGGCTCACTCTTCATCACGGATGATACGGGCGGCACCATTTGGAGGATCTCGTACCGCGCCGCTGGGCGTTGACCGGGCTGCCGGCAGGCGGTGACCCGCGTGGAAAGATTGCGTTTGGCCGGTTTCGGTGAGAGAATGAGAGGCAAGTTGATCTCTCGTTCCGTAGTGACCCGGCCGCTGAGACCATTCAGCAATCTGCTCAAGCGCATGCTTGGGGGATTGAGGCCGCCGCCGCCAAAAAAAATAGCCGCGGTTCGCCACAACGGCCTCGACACCGAGCGGCGCCTCAGCTTCATGCTGGAGTCGGTGCCGGTCAACCTCTGGTCCACCGACGCGCACCTCAACATCACCTTTTCGCAGGGCGCCGGCCTCCATCTCATCGGCACCAGCGCCAACGAACAGGTTGGAATGACGCTGTACGAGGTGCTGAAGACGCGGGACCCGGGCGTTACACCGCTCGCGGCGCACCTGAAGGCCCTGCAAGGGGAGCTGGTTCGGTATGAGACCAACTGGCGGGGAAGATCTTTCGAGACCAGAGTCGAGCCGCTGCGCGGACCTGATGGGCGAATATCCGGAACCGTTGGAATCGCGATCGACGTGACAGATCGCAAGAGTCTTTACGAGGCACTCCAAACCCAGAACGTCTACTTCGCCGCGCTCTTCGAGAATGCGCCGGAGGCGATCGCGATCCTCGACGAGCACGATCACATCATCCGCATCAACAATCAGTTCACGACGATGTTCGGCTACACGGAAGACGAGTGCGCCGGCCGCAGCATCAATGATCTGATCGTCCCCCGGGAGGAGGTTGAAGAAGGCGAGAAGCTCACCGCGCGAGTTGCCGCCGGAGAAAAGCTGCGGACGGAAGGATTACGGCGTCACAAGGACGGCCACACAATCTGGGTCGCAATCGCCGCAACGCCGTTTGGTGTCGTGGATCAGCCGGGAAGAGTCTACGCCATGTACCACGACATCTCGGCACGGAAACACGCGGAAGACGAGCTCAAGGCGCTCCTGCTGGTCGACCAGCTGACGGGGCTTCACAATCGGCGCGCGTTCATCACTCTGTCAGAACAGGCGCTCAAGTTGGCGACGCGCATGGAGCGTGACGTGCTCATGATCTTCATCGACGTCGACCATCTCAAGCAAATCAACGACACTTACGGGCATCTGGCAGGCGATCGCGCTCTTATTGATACAGCGCGCATGCTCCGAGAAAGTTGCCGCGAGGCGGACCTCATCGCGCGTCTTGGAGGCGACGAATTCGTCGCGCTGATGACGGTCGATTCGGATCAGACCGCCGAGCTCGTGTGCGAGCGCATCACTGCGCGCGTGGCCGCCCACAATCGCGAGATCGATCGAGGCTACGAGCTGTCGCTCAGTCTGGGCGCCAAGAGATCAAAGGCCGAAGGCACGATGCTGGCGGATCTTCTCGCCCAGGCGGATACGGCACTCTACGAGCAGAAGCGGGGACGCGGCCGCCCTCACGCACTCTCGCGATAGTACTCCGCAAGGCACCATGTAACCATGTCGGCGAGCAGAACCTGGGTGCGCTCGGACGATGGAAAGCGCGCACCGACGTCATTGACAAGTGCTTGCGCCAACCTGACAACGCCCTCGCCGGTTTCGCCCCCGTCTTTCATCTCTGAGACGAAGGTACAGACGGCGGCTTGCAGATCTTCCTTGGTGTAGACGCCAGCGGAAAAAACCGTCGCCAGCGCCGTCGCGAGGTTCATTTGAGCACTGCTTCTCGCGTTGCGCGCAACCCGTTGGTCGCTGCGCTTGTCTCCGCCTCCTCCCGACGCTTTTCGACCAGGGCGACCCGTCATGCGTGGAACGTGCGGCGGGTCGCCGATTGTGTCAAGACAATTCGATCATTACGGAAGCGCGCGTACTACTCCGCATGCGATGCGCGCGCCGCTGTTGCCCGCGGGGTTCGAGACCTGGTCGTCGGCACCCGCGTGAATCACGAGCGAGCTGCCATCGGCATCGAACAGGGATGAAGTCCCCGGTGTGAGTGAAACACGATCCGTGGTGAAAGCGACCGCTCCAACGCCGCTGGCCGGAATCACGATGTTGGGGTTATCGCCGGCATGCGGCCCCAACGGATTCGCGAGTCCGTGCTCCTTCCCCATCGGGTTGTAGTGCCCGCCGGCGGTCGAGAAGGCGGGACTGGCGCGCCCGTCGCATCTTCCGACCTCATGAAAGTGAATTCCGTGGGTTCCTGCTGGGAGCGCGATGCTGGAGATATCCACGTGCACCAGTCCGTTCTTGTCCTGCCATATCTGGGCGGTGCCAAGCGGCGCGCCGTTGGCGTTGTATATGATCGCGTTTGCAGCGGAAACGGAATTCTGCATTCGCTGGGCTGATGAACAAGCGCCGCAGAGCGCGACGATAGCGGCGATGTTGAACAGCAGGGACCTGCTCGGCACTTTCATCTTCGACTCCGGATTGAGGTTTTCCCCGAGACGGCGGTTTCCGCGCGTCGATCGCGGATTGGCCTACCCGGCGAAACGACCACAATGCGCAAATTTCCGTCCTCCCGGCGGATATCAACCAGATAGTCCGCTAAAACCGGGGGGAATCGGACGTATTATCAGTTCCGAATCTTGAATTTCGTCCAGATAACGACCGTCACGCAGTCCTGCATGCTGCGTGTATACTGGGCCGGCGCGCCGGGGCCGGCATAAACCTCGACGCCCACGACTTCGGGCCCGTTGACGAAGTTGTTGATGTCGCCGGGCGTCACCGACTGCCACGGCATGTCGTCGACGTAATACTGCACGCATCCCGGGCCACCCGTCAGACTGGTTGATCCCCGCGAACTGGTTACCTGCTCGCCATCTGGTCCGTAGCTGACGCGAAGTCCGGGGACGCGGCGCAAGATGTCGGTGAGAGCGTTCGGACGGATCATCTGAATCTGATCAGGTCCCAGATAGTATCCCGTTCCCGATCTCTGCCTTTGGTTGAATCCGACCTTGTCGAGGCTGCTCGCCCGACGGGCGGTGACGACAACCGGATCGATCACGGCCACGAACTTCGGCAGTTTGATCGTTACCTGTTTCGCTTCGTGCGACGATAGATCGACCGGCACTGTCTCGGCGCCAAACCCGAGGTGCCGCGCCAACAGAACGTGAGTGCCAGAGGGCAGATTCCGGATCGAGAACTCGCCCCGCTCATTGGTCATCGCAATAACGTCGGTTCCGACGACCTCGACGCGGCTGCCGGCGTTGGATGGGGCGCCCTCGAGCACGACACGTCCAGATACGATCGCGTTGCCGGTTTTTGCTCCGGAATCCGCGCGCGACAGCAGCATCGTGCGCGCAAAGAGCTCCGAGTCCTGGTCGCCGAGCGTAATCGGGATCTCCGCCGTGACGGCGCCCGCTTTTCTCGCCTGGAGCGTCGCCTGCATGGAGTTCGGCAGTCCGCAAAGCCGGAAGGCGCCTTGCGCATCGGTACTGTCGCGAATTACACGCGGGGTACGCCTGACGCCTATCTCCTTTGACACTTCGAGCTGGCTCCAGGCGATCGAGACCTCGGCTCCCGCGACCGGCTGGAGGGATTCAGGCTCGGTTACGTGTCCAATGACAGCCGACGTGCCTTGCGGGCGGAAGCCTCCGGCGGGACAGGCGGCGCGAATAATCGTGCGCGCCGACGGGACCGCGAGAAAAACGAAGCTCACGCTATCCGGCCCGACGTGAAAAGGCTGGCTCGCCAGTGAGATTCCGAGAGTGTCGAGCATTGGATGGAAGACCCCGACCTGGTAGGTGCCGGGCAGAAGGCTGTCGATCCTGAACTTGCCCTGAGAATCCGTGACGAGCGACGCCTTTGCGCCCTGAACGATCACATCCGCGCCGGAGAGATATCTCCCATTGACGCTATCGACGACGACGCCGGCGATTGACGCATTTCCCTTCGTGGCCGGCGCCGGTGCGGGCGGCGTTTTCTGCTGCGCGAGTAGTGGCGCGCCGGCGGCGTAGACGGCGAAGGCCGCGACAAGCGAAAGGGGTGGGGCGAATCGCATCAATCTTCCAGTGCCGGTTCGTAAGCAGTCTCGGTGTGCGGAGCCACCTGAGCGTTCGAGCGGATGAGACGCGCGCAGGTGTTCCACCTGAGAATCGCATCGTCGTTTCCAGCGGGCCGGATTGCCTCGGCCTTTTCGTACCAGCTCATCGCTTCTCGCAGCGAATCGTACGCCATGCTACCGCTGCCCATCCCGCCCCTGTGCAGATGCGCCTGCCCGCTGCGCTCGGACGCGATGCCGGTGTAATATGCCCGTTGATATGGGTCAGAGATCCGCGGCAGCGTTTCGCGAACGGCTTTCATGACCGTCGCGTGTCCCTCCGCCAGCTGGTCGGTCAGGGCAAGCACCAGCATCACTACCACCTGTTGATTGCCGGGGTCGATCTCCAGGATGTCGCGACAAATGCTTTCCGACGCCCACGATTGATTGATGAGGCGGTAGCGCTCGGCCTTCTGGACCGCGCGCGGTATCGCTTCCTTCGAAATCGGCTTCAGCTTGAAGTCCCTGAAATCCTCTTTCACCGTGCTTTTCCCTGCCCCGTGTCGGTTGACTTCCTACCCCTCACCAGCCGTACGAGTTTCCCGAGTGGGTCATAATGCTTGTCGATCACGCGTTCTTTCAGGGGAATAATGGCGTTGTCCGTGATCGTTATGTTCTCGGGGCAAACTTTCGTGCAGCACTTGGTGATGTTGCAGTAACCAATGCCGTGACTCTCCTTCAGCTCGTCCGTTCGATCGAGAATGTCTAGCGGATGCATCTCGAGCTGGGCGGCGTGAACCAGGAGTCGTGGGCCGACGAATTGCTCGTGGAGCTGGTGGTCGCGCAGAACGTGGCAGACATCCTGGCACAGGAAGCACTCGATGCATTTCCGAAATTCCTGAACCCGGTCGGCATCGGATTGCGACATCCGCCAAGTGCCGTCGGGCGCATCGGGAGGTCGGGGTGTGAACTTCCGGATTCTCTTCTTCGCCCGGAAGTTGGAAGAGACATCGGTCACCAGATCTTTCACCGGTGGAAAGGCGCGCATTGGCTCGACGGTGACCGGCTCCTTGAGATCCAGCTCGCTCAATCGCGTCATGCATAACAGGCGCGGCATGCCGTTGATCTCCGCCGAGCACGACCCACACTTCCCTGCCTTGCAGTTCCATCGCACCGCGAGATCGGTTGCGCCTTCGGCCTGTATCTGATGGATGGCGTCGAGAACGACCATGCCCTCCGAGACGCTCGTCGAATAGTTCTGGAGTTGTCCACTCGCGCCCGCGCCGCGCCAGATGCGAAAAGTCGCGGCGCGTGTTTCGGTGCCCGCACTGGTGTCGCTCCTGGCGGCTGCGCGCTGGCCGCTTTCGGCAATGTTTCGCGCGAACGACTCGTTGGCGGCCATTACTTGTTCTCCTCGACAATCCGCTTGAGATCGTCGCGCATCTCGGGGATCGGCTCGCGCGTTACCTGCATCTCACCATTAGGACCACGCCGGATGACGATGTTGAACTTGCCGTAGCTCGGATCCCTTTCCGGAAAATCTTCCCGGAAGTGTCCTCCGCGGCTCTCCTTTCTCTCCAGAGCCGCACGGGCGACGATCTCCGAAACGGTCAACAGGTTCTGCAGGTCGAGCGCAGTATGCCATCCCGGATTGTACTCACGGTTTCCGGTAACGGAAACCTTTCGGGCCCTCTCTCTCAGCGACTTGAGCGCATCGATTGCGCGCTGGATCTCATCCTCCCGGCGCACGATGCCCACCAGCTCCTGCATCATCGTCTGCAGATCGTGCTCCACCTGGTAGGGGCCTTCGCCACCGCCCTGCCGGTCGAAGGGCTCGAGCGCCGAGTGGATGATCGCGTCAGCATGCTGCGCATCGACTCTGGCCGATGTTTGTCTCGCCGCAAACTCAGCGGCGTACTTTCCGGCCCGCATTCCGAAAACCAGGAGATCGGACAGGGAGTTCCCGCCCAGTCTGTTCGCGCCGTGCAGACCTGCGCCCACCTCTCCCGCGGCGAAAAGACCCGGTACGGAGGACATTTGCGTGTCGCCGTCGACGCGTATTCCACCCATCACGTAGTGCGTCGTGGGTCCTACTTCCATCGGCTCCTTCGTGATGTCAATGTCGGCGAGCTGTTTGAATTGGTGGTACATGCTCGGAAGCTTCTTCTTGATGTGCTCCTCGGCGTTGGGGAGCTTCGAACCGATCCACGAGATGTCCAGGAAGACTCCACCGTGCGGGCTTCCCCTGCCCTCGCGTACTTCCTTCATGATGGCGCGCGCGACGTGATCGCGCGTCAGCAGCTCGGGCGGACGGCGCGCGTTCTTGTCGCCCTGCGTGTAGCGCCAGCCCTCCTCCTCGTTGTCGGCGGTCTGGCCACGGTAATTCTCCGGAATGTCGTCGAACATGAAGCGACGCCCTTCCTTGTTCACCAGAATTCCGCCTTCACCCCGCACACCTTCGGTCACGAGGATTCCGCGCACGCTCGGCGGCCAAACCATTCCAGTCGGATGGAACTGAACGAACTCCATGTCCTGCAGTGCGGCACCCGCGTTGTACGCGAGCGCGTGTCCGTCGCCCGTGTATTCCCAGCTGTTGCTCGTGACGCTGTATGCTCTCCCGATACCGCCGGTGGCAAGCACTACAGCCTTCGCCGCGAACAGCTTGAATCTTCCGCGCTCGCGATCGTAGCCAAGGGCTCCCGCAATCCGATTGCCGTCCTTGAGTAGTGAGACGATCGTGCATTCCATGTGGACGTCGATCGGCTGATAGATCGCGTAGTCCTGAAGCGTTCGAATCATCTCGAGTCCGGTGCGGTCGCCAACGTGCGCCAGGCGGGGGTATTTGTGCCCGCCGAAATTGCGTTGGAGGATGCGGCCATCCGGCGTCCTGTCGAATACGGTCCCCCATGCTTCCAGCTCCCGCACCCGATCGGGCGCCTCTTTGGCGTGGAGCTCCGCCATCCTCCAGTTGTTGAGATACTGGCCACCGCGCATGGTGTCGGCGAAGTGGACCTTCCAGTTGTCACGGTCGTCGACGTTGGCGAGCGCAGCCGCGACTCCGCCCTCAGCCATGACCGTATGCGCCTTTCCGAGCAACGACTTGCAAATGAGACCTACGGATGCTCCGCCGTGGGCCGACTCGATTGCCGCGCGAAGCCCGGCGCCTCCAGCGCCGATCACGAGCACATCGTGCTCGTGTCTCTGGTATTCCGCCACCTAGAAAAGCCTCACGTCGTGCCAGACGCCCATCGCGCAGAGTCGGATGAACACGTCGGAGAACGCGACCCAGATCAGGCTCAACCAGGCCCAGCGCATGTGGCCGCGATTGAGGCAGCTGACGCAATCATACGTCTTCCTGCGCACGGGCGCGCGGGAAAGCTGGTCGAGATATCCGCCTACCAGATGCCGGAGTGAATGGCACCCGAGAGTATAGCCGCCGAGGAGGATGACGTTGACGACGAGGACGATCGTCCCGAGGCCGATCCCGAAATTCTGGTGACCGGTGTTTCGATCGAAGAACCACATCGCTTTGTAGGCGTCGCTGGCAAGGATGACGAGGAATACCAGCGCTGCGTAGAGGAAGTAGCGGTGGATGTTCTGAATCACGAGTGGGAAAAATCGTTCGCCCCGATAACTCTTGCGGGGCTCGCCCACCGCGCAGTTGGGCGGGTCCGCCCAGAAGCTCTTGTAGTACGCTCCCCTATAGTAGTAGCAGGTGAGTCGAAAGCCTGCTGGAAAGGGAAGAATCAGAAGGGCCGGCGAGAACGGAATGAACGCGGGGAGCCAGTTTGGGCGGGCGCCGTGGATCCACGCGTGGGGAGAATCGGAAAACAACAGCGGCGAGTAGAACGGGGAGAGGTAGTTCCCCCACGAGTAATACTTGTTCTGAAACGCGGCCCACGTCGCATAAACGAGAAAGCTGGCGAGAACTATAAAGACGACGAG
>Ga0193733_1000728_pt1 | contig 10381 bp, 12 predicted proteins | sample U1s2metaG_FD_145076 | JGI IMG/M metagenome (GOLD analysis project Ga0193733, IMG submission 145076) | Soil microbial communities from a riparian zone of the East river system, Colorado, United States - U1s2 | ecosystem: Environmental > Terrestrial > Soil > Riparian zone | place: USA: East River... | reverse complement strand
ATCGAGTTATCGCGGCAAAAACAATTTCGCGACGATCTGCCGCGCGTCATTCGACCGGATCTCATTTTGACCGATGACGGCTACACGATCGCGGAGATCGATTCTGTTCCCGGCGGAATCGGACTGACCGCTTGGCTCAATCAAACGTATTCGGCATTCGAGAAAGAGATCATCGGCGGCGCCGATGGAATGCTGGAGGGATTTCGGAGCGTTCTCCCGAACGGCGGCGACATTGTTGTTTCCCAGGAAGCCGCGACTTATCGACCGGAGATGGAATGGATCGCGGCGCGTTTGAATGAGCGAAATTCTGTAGGCGGGATCGCTGATCCCGGTTCTGAGGCAAAATCAGCGCCGGCCGGGGTCACCGACCCCGGCTACAGCTGGCGTGTGGTCGCTGCTGAAAACTACGAGCCGCAGAATGGCCGCGATGTTTACCGGTTTTTCGAGCTGTTCGATCTGCCCAACATTCCGAACATCGACAAGACGCTGCGCGCGGTGGCCGAAGGAAAAATCAAGATCACGCCGCCGATTAAACCGTACCTCGAGGAAAAGATGTGGTTCGCGCTTTTCTGGATGCAGCCGCTCCGCGAATTCTGGCGACGCGAACTGGGCGAGAAATATTTTCTGAAGTTGCAGGGAGTCATTCCCTACAGCTGGCTACTCGATCCGACACCTCTTCCTCAGCACGCCGTAATTCCGCGATTGGAGATCCAGGATTGGCGGGAAGCGGGACGGTTCAGCCAGAAGGAGCGGGACCTTCTTCTAAAAGTGAGCGGGTTCTCGCCGCTCGGCTGGGGAAGTCGCGGCATCACACTCGGGAGCGATCTTCCGCACGCCGAATGGCAACAGCGAATCGACAACGCGCTTGCTACGTTTGAAACCTCACCCACGATCCTGCAAAAGTTTCATAAAGGCCGATTGTTCGAGCATCGCTACTGGGACAGTGGTGGATCGGCCGCTCCGTCGGGCGATGAAAATGCGGCTTCGCCGACAAACTTTAGCATCGAGCAAGGGACTGCTCGATCCACCAAATTAGAAACGATGAAGGGCCGCGTCCGGCTTTGTCCTTATTATTTCGTAGAAGAGGACAAAGTGAAGCTTCGTGGCGCATTGGCGACGATCGTTCCGGCAGATAAGAAACTCTTGCACGGAATGAGCGACGCCATTCTTGTGCCGAGCAAGATCGACAAGAGTTAGTGGTTCGCCGAAATGAACGCCGCAAACGGCGAATGGATTGAATCACATGTACCGGCGCGATTGGATCGATTGCCGTGGAGTCGTTGGCATTGGCTGATTGTGGTCGCGCTGGGCGCGACCTGGATTCTTGATGGGCTCGAAGTGACTTTGGCCAGCGCGCTCGGCGGAATTTTGACGCGCCGCGAGACGCTCGGGCTGAGCGACGCGCAAGTCGGTGCGAGCGCTACTTTTTATCTGGCGGGCGCGGTAATCGGCGCTCTCCTTTTCGGCTATGGCACAGATCGATTCGGACGAAAGAAGCTCTTTTTCATAACGGTCGCCGTTTACCTCACGGGAACGGCTGTGTCGGCATTCTCGTGGAACTTCGCGAGTTACGCTTTCTTTCGTGCGCTGACCGGCGCAGGTATCGGCGGCGAATATGCTGCGATCAATTCGGCGATCGATGAATTAATTCCGGCGCGCGTGCGCGGCCGCGTCGACTTGATGATCAACGGTTCGTATTGGATCGGCGCGGCGCTCGGCGCGGCCGCTACAATTATACTGCTCAATCCGCGTTACCTGCCCACTTGGCTCGGATGGCGATTCGCGTTCGGCATCGGCGCGACGCTCGGCTTGTTTGTGATGTTCGTGCGCCAATGGATTCCGGAAAGTCCGCGCTGGCTGATGATTCATGGGCGGAATAAGGAAGCCGAAGAAATTGTCGATGGAGTCGAAGGGCAAATCGCAGCGGAGCACGGAAATTCGGTGGTCATAGACCGCCGCTACAGGGACGCGCCGCCCACGCGAATCCGCACGCGCACGCACACACCCTGGCGGGAAATTTGGAACACGATTGTGCACGACCATCGCCGGCGTTCGCTGCTCGGTCTCGTTCTCATGCTGACGCAGGCGTTCTTCTACAACGCGATCTTCTTTACATACGCGCTGGTGCTGATGCGGTTTTATGGCGTGCCCGGGAAAAGCGTCGGCGGCTATCTCCTGCCGTTCGCCCTGGGGAATGCGCTTGGCCCATTCGTGATCGGACACCTTTTCGATACGATCGGACGCAAGACAATGATCTCGGCGACGTACGCGACGTCCGGCGTGCTTCTCGCGATGACCGGTTGGCTCTTTCATGCAGGAATGCTGACGGCGCAGACGCAAACGCTGGCCTGGTCGATAATCTTCTTCATCGCATCGGCGGCGGCGAGTTCTGCCTATTTAACGGTGAGCGAAATTTTCCCACTGGAGATTCGCGCGTTCGCCATCGCCATCTTCTATGCGATCGGGACATTAACAGGTGGCGTGTTTGCGCCATTGTTATTCGCCTGGATCATTGGAACAGGATCGAGCACGGCGCTCTTTGCGGGTTATCTCATGGCCGCGGCGTTGATGATTGTTGGCGCGATCGTCGAGATTTGGATCGGCGTTCCGGCCGAGCGTCAGTCGCTCGAAAATGTGGCCGCGCCGTTATCGAGTCGAAAACTATACGAACAAAGAAAATAGCCCAGCATTTTAATGCTGGGTTTTTCGATAATAAACAATCGGCCGAGTCCCGGATCGGGACGAAAGAAATTCATCCCGAAGTATTCTTTCGTCCCTGACGGGACTCGATTCCGTTGCAAGCCAATTTTCCCAGCGTTAAAACGCTGGGCTATTATCGCCGGAGAAATGGCACCGCGCCGCTATCGAGTCGACTGTAGCGGCGCTTTGCGAGCGCCGAATGTAACAAAGAGCGGCGGTTTCTAACCGCCGGGGCGATTTGGAAATCGCCCTTCCTTGATTCCGGCGGTCATAGACCGCCGCTAGAGGGGATCGACAACTCGCAAGTGTGGATCGGACCTGCCGGTGTCAGTTGGCTGCAATAAAGGTGAAACGCCTCGACGCGAAACATTCCAGTGTGGAGCTCGGCATTTGATTTGAGAAATTTCCGGAGCGCGCCGCCGGGGACATCGCGGCACCGTGCAAGCGTGACGTGCGGATGCCATGGACGGAGATCGGCTTCGAGCCCAACGGCCAGCGCAGCTTCCTGCACGCGCTTGTGAAGCTGAAACAAATGTGGATGGCCTTGCCCGACGCCGATCCAGATAATTTTTGGCGGACCTTTGGACGGAAAGGTTCCGACACCTTCAATCGGGAGAAAGAACGGGCGGAATTCGATAGCACTCAGTTTCTCGCGCAAGGCAAGCTCGACATCTCGCGTTACGTCGGGAAAGAATCCCAGCGTGAGATGCATTTGACCGCCCGCAACCCAGCGCACACCGCGGATGCGCGGGTCAAGATCGGCAAGTGCCTTTTCGATGGACGGTGGCAGATCGATTGAAACAAAGAGGCGTTTGACCATTACTTCTCGTAGCGAACCTCCGCGCCGGATCGCGCTTGATCACCGCTTTGACCAACTTGCTGCGGCAGAAAGCCGTCTACGATCCTCATCACGCGCGCGACCAGATTTGGGAGAAACGCGTTGACCGCGATAATGAAGTAGGCGGGCAACGGCATGGTTAGCGCAGGCTTTCCCTTTGCGCAGGCCGCGAGAATTCTTCTCGCCGCGTTCTCGGCGGAAATGGAAGCGAGCGGCAGATTACTCGATAACTCGAACCATTTGTATTCGGCAAAGTGATCGCCTTTGAATTTCGCGTGACTTTGCGAACCGGTTCGCATCATCCCGGGCGTGACTGTGGTGACCCAGATGTTGTCGCGGGCAAGCTCGGTGCGGATGGCATCGGAAAAACCGGTCAGGGCAAACTTGCTCGCGCTGTAAGCCGCCATGTGCGGGACGGCGACTTTGCCGCCAACAGAAGAAATGTTCACAATGCGCCCGCCACCGATGCGGCGCATTTCGGGAACGATCTGCATGATCAGGTCATGCGGTGCCCAAAAATGCAGTTGCATGGCACGCTCGAAATCTTGGCGGCGCATGTGATTGAGCGGTCCGACTTCGATAATCCCAGCGTTGTTGATCAAGATGTCGATCTTGCCGAAACGATCGATGGTCTGCCGGACCGCTGATTGAATCTGCGCGGGCTCGAGTAGATCGCATTGAACGGCCAGCACATCGCCGCCGCGAGACGCCAGATCGGCCTTGGCGCGGGCCAGTTCATCAGCATCGCGGGCCAGAATCGCGACGCGGCTGCCTTGCGCACAAACCTGCCGCGCGAGAATTAAACCGAGACCGCGCGATCCGCCGGTAACGAGGACAACTTTGTCCTTGAAAGAAAATTGGCCGCGAATGAGACGGATGATCATCCATGCGAGGGCAAGGATGGCGACTGCCAACACGATGAAACGCAGGACCATTGGATGGGATAAAGTTCCGGCGGTCATAGACCGCCGCTACAGTTACGAGTGTTTGCGATTGAAGCGCGCGACTTCGCGCGCGGTCTCTCGATCGACAGTCCGCTTCTTGAGATCGGCGCGCTTATCACGCGCGACCTTGCCCTGGGCGACACCAAGCTCAGCCTTCAACTTCCCACTCTTCCAGTAAAGCTTGAGAACGACGAGCGCGCGGCCGGCTACTTGCGTTTCGCCGTAGAGTTTGTCGATCTCCTGTCGATGCAACAAGAGTTTGCGCGTGCGTTTCGGCGGCGGGATTTCGTGGCTGGCCTGCGCGTACGGCTGAATATCGGCGTTATAAAGGAAGGCTTCACCGTTCTCGATGCGAGCAAAAGCGTCGCTGATGTTTGCCTTACCAGCACGGATCGATTTGACCTCGCTGCCCTTCAGCTCGATGCCGGCCTCGTAGCGCTCGAGAATGTGAAAATCGCGGAGCGCCTTGCGATTGAGAATCGATTCGGCGGCCATGCTCGCGCGCGGAACCGCGACGGCAGTTAGGCGCCGTCGGTTGAACCTTTAATAGATTCGAAGGTCAGCTTGCCCGCGATAATTTCCTTAAGGGCGATATCAGTGAGCGAGGCACGCGGACCTACCTCGACCATCGGGCGGTGCCCCAAGCCGAGTTGACGCACTCGTTTGGAAACAACGTTGATCAAAAGTTGCTGGTTTGGGATCACTTGGGCCGCTTCTTGGAGAAGTTGAGTCGTCATAATACGCAAGGATCTGACGGCGCGGGTCGCCTCCGTCGGGAATTGAAGGATGGTGGGCGAGCTGCCAGCAAAGGCGGACGGGATAAATTGCGGGACGAGCATCGCGGAAAAACGAGTGCTGACTGTGCGAGCGGGACGGCCGGTTGTCAACCGATTTGTTCAACCGCGCTGAGGGCGGAACTGCGCGACGAATCTAACGAGTGTCTTCTACGTAGCTTACGACACGGTAATCGGTCGCCTTGCCCTCGTTATCGAGAGCGCGATCGTAGTGCCAGTGGATGTTGCCGTTGGTATAGAAATTTCTGCAGACAATCGCCCCGGTAATGTCTGGAGCGCCATTAATTGTAAAATCAGCGGTTGGTGCGTAAAATACCGCGGAAAAGCCAGCGGTGGACCCGCCGCCAGAGTTTAGATTGATCGTTTGCTGAACATTCGGATCTGGCAAACCGTTGGGGAGCACGGGACTGATTGCATAGAACTGAAGGTTACCAGCGTACCCACTCGTGTTGATGATGTTCTGGGCTTTGGTCTGCAAGTTTCCGTCGAAGTAGATTTGGAGGTGAACATTTGCCGGCACGGTGATGGTCGGCTGGCTGCTGGTGTTGCTACCAATATCTCCGGTGACACGAATGGCCACATATGTGTCCTGGGCTACACCGTTAACGATCGCAGGGTTCACCGTCAGGTTGCCATTGTTGACGAAGGAAGACATCAGGTAATAGTTGGGGCTGGCCGGGCTTCCCGTTTGCGGCACACCGTTCACAACAGGAGGAGATATGGTCGTATTGGGGTTTACCATGGTAGGAGAAGACACATAATTCCACGAGTCCGTGATCGGCATTTGAAATGGATCCAGGGAAAAGGGAACATTGTTGTCGATGACTCCCATAATGCTGGTCGTCTTTTTGGTGACACTTCCACCGTTCGTATAAAGATTCCCGTAGATAGTGCCCTGAATCGTCGCAACGGCGCCGTTGATCTCCACTGTGCCGGCTTGCGAGTCGGCATATCGGGGGTCAGCGGGATTGGTTTTAACGGACGAGTCGTAGGGTCCGGTGGTTGATCGAAAGCTGTGCCAGCGGCCTTGATCGCGGCTTCAAACGGCGTCATCGGTGCGGCGATAAGCTCGACGCGCCGCGTGACCTTCGCTTGAGACACAGGCACGATCGCTTTGCCAACATTATTTCCATTAGGGCCGTAGGCGGCGATAAAATGGTCGAACTGGAAATCAATCTTGCGGAGGAGACTGTCGCCGCGAGTTCCCACACCCATGCGATCATCCATTGTTACACGGTTCAATCCTCTTAGCGGAGCCGTGCCTTTAACACGGATGCGATACCAGGGGTTGCCACTGAAATCGTAGTAAAAGCTATCGACTTGGCTGCTCGTCGTCAGATTGTCGCGACCGAAAGTGATAGGTGAGTTCGAATAGACGCCTCCGGTATAATCCCATCCGTTGAAAGCGTGACTGGAATCGAGAATCTTCTTGCGCACCTCAGCGTAAGCGACATCTCCGCCGGCTTCGGCAGCATAGAGCGCTTCCTTCCAGCAACGCACCTGGCTGGACGAGGCATTGAACCGGGTAACGCAATTCAAGAGAACGTTTCCGCCGATGAGCGACACAACCAGAATTGTGCCAAGCACGCAGAGAAGCACATTGCCTCTCTGCGATTTTCCCTTCGAGAGTTGCATAAGGGGTTCCGTTGAGATTAGCCGCGACGTTTGTTTCGCAAGTACGAGGTGGTGTACAAAGCCGTGCCGCTCCTTTGTGCCGCACTTCCGGAGCTCGTAAAAATAGGCATGAAGGTGACCGAACTCTTGGTGTATTCGGTGTTGGCCAACTCGACGTCGGTCGTCGTTGGCACGAGCTGATCTGTGCTGGAAGCGATCGTCGTGACGACGCCGTTTTCAATGCGAACAATTGAATTGCCGTTAACAGAATAGACGACTGTGCTGGTCGAGCCATAGTTCACCTGCAAACCGCTTGGTGTGGACGTGATCGTCGGCGTGCGCGGGGTGCCAACGAGCGACGGATTGGCGATTGCCTCGGGGTCGCCTGACTGGATCAAGTAATTCGGGATCGTCACCGTGACCGACTGCAGAGAAGCGGAAGTGGTTACGATTAAACCCCTTTTCACATCGCGACTGAGGTAGTCGATGATGCGGATCTGCTGCATATGGGTGCCGAAATAACTGTCCACCGCCTTGAAGCTTTTTTGCAAGGCAATGCCGGAAGTCATCGCTGCCCCGACCACGACAGAACTGATGCTCATGGCAACGAGCAACTCGTATAAGGTAAAACCGCTGATTTGAGGTAAGGACTTGAGTTTCATTTTTTTGATCCGTTTGATATGATCGTGCTGGTTTCTTCGGAACGCGCCCGTCCGCCGAGCGTCATGTTCCAAATGGTTGAGACATCGACCTGGACAAGAGTTTTCCCGAGGTCGGTGGCAGTAGAATTCTTTGTAACCGTGCCAGCGGGAGTGCGCGTGAATTGCGTAACTCCGTTGGCCGTTGGGTAGGCACTGATTTTTACTACCTCGGTCGCTTTCTTGCAGAAATCGGAGCCATTGGCTGGCGTCGCTAACAGAGTTTGGATGTAGCTCGCCGTAGTCAGGTCGGTGAAGGCGATATTGCGAAAGACTTCGCAGCGATCATGAACGCTCTCGAGCGCGGCAACCGACTCTTTAGTGGCGTCAATATATCGGAGGCAAACGCCGTTGAGCTCGAAGATGGACGCGCAGAAGACAGCAAGCAGCAGAACGGCTATGAGCACCTCCATCAAGGAAGTTGCGGTTTCACGCTGGGGGGATCGCAGTCTCATCGTCATTTTGGTAACTATGGAACATAGCAGTAAATATGCCCATTTCGCATGTCTGAGAGGGCCGGATCGTCAATTGAGAATCTGTTTGAATTTTTCGCACTTATGAGATGTTTCGCGCCATAATGTCCCTGTGTTCTCGGGCTTTTCGCTCCAAAATGACCAGGGATGCGCCCGTCGTAGAGACGTCCGCCTGATTGATTCAAGATCATTCCGTCATTTTTGGCCTTGTCGGAAGACTTGCTAGTTTTTAGAAAATACGCGATGTAGGCGCGCCGAGATCGTCGATCCTACGCGATTATAACAGTTTCGGGCTGTGGCTCAGCTTGGTAGAGCGCCTGCCTCGGGTGCAGGAGGCCGTGGGTTCAAATCCCACCAGCCCGATTTCATCTTGCGCGTAAACGAACGAGTGAGTTAGCGATTGGCAGCAACCAATTCCCTCCTCACATTCTCTTTTGGAATGAATCAAACCGTTCTCACCACGATTGCGATTACAGGATTCGTGGTCGCGTTTTTTCACTCCGCTATTCCCACGCACTGGCTTCCGTTCGTCCTGGCGGCGCGCGTGCAGCGGTGGGGCCATCCGAAAACATTGCTCATCACCGCAGTGGCCGGAACCGGCCACGTCTTTATGACCGCAACCCTAGGATTTCTCGCGACGTTTTTTGGGATGGCACTCAGTGAAACCATCGGCAGCTGGTTCCCGCGCCTGGCTGGTGGATTCCTTCTCTTATTCGGGCTTTACTACGTCGTCCGCCAACTTCGCGGAAAGGGACACGTGCATTTTGGTTACCCACACGAGCATTTGCACGAAGCGGACGAGCACAAAAAAGACTTCGCCAGGCGCACGTCAGATCGCATGGCCATTACCAGCCTGTTGGCGCTGCTTACGCTCTCGCCGTGCGAAGCATTTATTCCTATCTACGTCTCTGGCATACGTTACGGCTGGAGCGGGTTCGCCCTGCTGACAGGAATACTCTCCGCTGGCACCGTGACTGGCATGGTCATTTTCACTGGATTGACGCTGACCGGGACCAAACGACTTCAACTGGGAGTGCTGGAGAAGTACGAAAGCGGATTGATGGGCTTTTTGCTTTGCGTGGTCGGGCTTCTGGTTCTTGTTTTGGAAAAATAGATGGCCAGGGAACTCAAAGTTGGTGATGCCGCGCCGGACTTCAAGGCCGTGGCGGTGGGCGAAAAATATGGCGACAATCACGAAGTCAGCCTGGCCAATTTCAGGGGAAAACCGCTCGTTCTCTATTTCTATCCGAAGGACGACACGCCCGGTTGCACGGCACAAGCTTGCGGATTACGCGATGCGTGGGACGGGATCAAGAGTCGCGCAGCCATTTTCGGCGTGAGCATCGACCCGGCGAAAAGTCATGCACGTTTCATCAAGAAATTTCAACTGCCTTTCCCATTGCTCTCCGATCCTGAAAAGAAGATGGTGCAGGCATACGGCGTTTGGGTGCAGAAGAATTTTCTGGGGAAGAAGTACATGGGAACAGAGCGGAGCACATTTGTGATCGATCAAGACGGACGTATTTCGGCGATCTTTCGCAAAGTCAAACCCGATGAACATGTCGATCTTGTGAAAGGTGCGCTGAACGAGCAGCAGAAGTGAGTTGCATCTGCCCCAACGAGATGCTTGGATTGCTGCTCCAAACGTTATGGGCTCTCTGAAGAAGCGACGGAAGTCAAAAATTTCCAAACACAAACGCCGTAAACGCATGCGGGCGAACCGCCACAAGAAGCGTTTGCGCTACAAAGCGTAGGGCGCGTTTGATTTTCCCGATCCTGGCAAGTTTGCGAAGCGCGAGCGCCGAGTTAGAATCGCGGAAATGACGAAGCGTCAAAGCCCCCGTTTGCTTCGCGTCTCTGTTTTTGTGGGGCTGGCTTTGGCGTTAATCACGCCCGCGCATGCCCGACGGCGTCCCGCACCACCCCCGCAGATCCCGCTCACCGCTTCCCCGACACCGGCAAGGAAAATCGAACGCCTGGACGATTCCACGAATCTTAGGCCAGCCAAAGATCTGGTCCTCCGCGCCGAAGGCGAACATAAGGCCGAAGCGCTCGCGCATTTTGTTGAAGGAATAACCTTCGAAGAAAATGGCGAAATGGAAAAGGCTCTCGACGCCTATCGCAAAGTTCTCAATGTTGATCCGGGTCAAGCCGAGCTCGCCGCGCGGGTGGCAGCGTTGCTCACGCGGCAGGACGATTTTCCTCAGGCGATCGATATTTTGAAGGATGCGATCAAGGCCAGCCCGAACGCGTCGGAGCCATACATGCAGCTTGCTTTTATTTATGCGAAATACCTCAAGAAGACCAACAAGACGATCGA
>Ga0193733_1000727_pt1 | contig 10390 bp, 5 predicted proteins | sample U1s2metaG_FD_145076 | JGI IMG/M metagenome (GOLD analysis project Ga0193733, IMG submission 145076) | Soil microbial communities from a riparian zone of the East river system, Colorado, United States - U1s2 | ecosystem: Environmental > Terrestrial > Soil > Riparian zone | place: USA: East River... | reverse complement strand
GCTCCACGTCTTGGCCGTCTGCGGTGCGCGTCTTGATGCGGCCGTCCTGCGGGCGGCGCTTCTCCACCACGTCCATGCGCCCGAGGATCTTGATGCGCGAGGTCATCGCCGCCATCACCGCCATGGGGATCTGGTACACCGGGTGCAGCACACCGTCGATGCGGAAACGCACCTCGCCCGCGTCGCGCCGGGGCTCCATGTGGATGTCGCTGGCGCGCTGATCGAACGCGTACTGCCACAGCCAGTCCACGACGTGGACGATGTGCTGGTCGTTCGCGTCGAGCTGCTTGCTTGTCTGGCCGATCTGGACCAGCTGCTCGAAATTGCCGATGCCGGTGCGCTGCTCGCCCCTCTGGGCCGCGCCCTTCACCGATTTCGCGAGGTTGTAGAACTCGACCTGGTAGCGGCTGATGTCCAGGGGATTGGCGATGACGCGGCGGATCTCCAGCCGCAGTATCTGCTTCAACTCCTTTTCCCAGTCCTTGACGTAGGGCTCGCAGGTCGCGATCACCACTTCGCGCGTGCTCACTTCGACCGGAAGGATCTTGAAGCGCGCCGCGTAGTGACTGGACATCACGTCGGTGACCGCGGAGAAATTTATCTTGAGCGGATCGATGTGGAAGTAATCCATCCCGGTCTGGCGGGCGAGCCACTCGGTGAGCCATTCGAGGAAGAGGACCTTCTGCGGGGGCTTGAGGGAGCGCCACTTCTGGTCGGCGATCACGACAAGGGGGTGGTGATCGCCGCGGTGCAGCCTGCGATCTGCGATCAGCTTGTCTGCGTCCGCCTTGAGCGCGAGGCCTTCGGCGACGAGGGCCTGGAGCACCTCGGAGATCGTGAGGCGGTGGTCCTGGTTCGCTTCTGCGGCGATCTGCATGGCCGGGAATATAGCCAGCCCCCGCGGAACGGGCAAGCATTTTGACTTTGCCGTTCAACTGCGCGATGCTAGCCGCTCCAAAAACCGCAACTTCCGGAGACCGAAATGACCATCAAAGTCGGCGACAGACTCCCCGACGGCAAGCTTTCCGAAGCCACTGAATTCGACGAGGCCGCGGGCTGCCCGATCAATCCGAAGGACATCAGCGTCGCGGAAGCGGCCAAAGGCAAGAAAATCGCGATCTTCGCCGTGCCGGGCGCGTATACACCGACCTGCTCGGCGAAGCACGTCCCGAGCTACGTGAAAAACTACGACAAGCTCAAGGCGAAAGGGGTGGACGAGATCTGGTGCGTCGCGACGAACGACGCCTTCGTGATGGGCGCCTGGGGCCGCGACCAGAAGGCGGGCGGCAAGGTCCGCATGCTCGCCGACGGCAGCGGCGAATGGACCAAGAAGCTCGGCCTCGAGCTCGATCTCATCGCGCGCAACATGGGCGTGCGCTCGCAGCGCTACTCGATGCTGGTCGAGAACGGCGTGGTGAAGAAACTGAACATCGAAGCGCCGGGGAAATACGAGGTGAGCGGGGCCGAGGTGATGCTGACGCAGCTTTGAACCCCGCCCGGCTCATTGCGGCGCTCGGCCTCATCGCCGGCTGCGCGACCGGCATCGGATCGCAGGCGCTCGCGCAGGAGTACCCGGCGAGGCCGATCCGATTCATCGTGTCCTTCCCGCCCGGGGGCACCGTCGACATCACCGCGCGCATCATGCAGCCCGCGCTCTCGCAGAGCCTCGGGCAGCCGATCGTCATCGAGAATCGGGGCGGCGCCGGCGGCGCGGTCGGCACCGAAGCGGCGGCGAAGAGCGCGCCCGACGGCTACACGTTCCTGTTCACGCTCTCCTCGCACACGATCAATCCTTTCCTCTACAAGCTCAACTACGACGTCGAGCGCGACTTCGCCCCCGTGTCGCTCATCGTCAGCGTGCCGCAGCTCATCGCCGCGAACCCGAACGCGCCAGCGAAGACGCTGCGGGAATTGGTCGCGGCGGCGCGGGAGCGCCCCGGCTTCTACGCCTACGCTTCGCCCGGCAACGGCACGCCCGGCCACATTGCGGCCGAGCTGCTGAAGCTCAGGACCGGAATCAACATCGTGCACGTGCCGTACAAGGGAGGCGGCCCGGCGGTCGCGGATGTGCTCGCGGGACAGGTTCCGTTCCTCTTCCTCACCGCGTCGGCGGCGCTCTCGCACGCGCGCTCGGGAAGACTGCGCGCGCTTGCGGTCACGACGCGGAAGCGCACTGCTTCCGCGCCGGACATTCCCACCGTCGCCGAGGAGCTGAACCTTCCGGACTACGAAGTCGATTCCTGGTGCGCGATGTTCGCTCCCGCGAAGACGCCGGCGGCGATTGTCGCGCGCATGCAGAAGGAGGCCGCCCGCGTGATGCACCTGCCGGAGGTGAAGCAGAAGCTCGTCGAGCAGGGTGCGGACCCGGTGGGCAGCAGCTCGGAGGAGCTCGAACGCGTCGTGAAGTCCGAGCTCAAGAGCTGGGCCGCGGTGATCCGCGACGCAGGAATCAAGCCGGAGTAGCTAGACTGCGGCGCGCGCGGGCGCGCCCGAGCCCTTGATCTGCGTGCGGTGCATCACCCGGCGCGCCTTGGGATCGAAGGCGTCGCGGCGGTGCATGGTGGTGCGGTTGTCCCAGAGAACCAGATCGCCGAGCGCCCATCGGTGCCGGTAGACCGCCGTCTCGACGAAGGACCAGATCTCGTCGAGCAGCCGCTCCGACTCCTCGATCGCGAGGCCGACGACGTAGGCGTTGAGCCTGCGCCCGAGGTAGAGCCCACGCTCGCCCGATTCGGGGTGGCGGATGACGATCGGGTGCGGCGTGCCGGTCGAGGTGCGCGGATCGCGCGTCGCCGTCAATCCCTTGCGCAGGTTGCCGCCGGAATCGTAGGTGCCGTCGTGCTTGATGTCGAGGTCCTTGATCCGCGCGACCAGTTCCCGGGGCATCGCTGCGAGTGCCGCCTTCATGCCGCAGAACCAGGTGTCGCCGCCCGCGGCCGGAATCTCGAGCGAATAGAGCATCGAGGCATCAGGCGGCCGGGCCAGGTAGCTCATGTCGGTGTGCCATGCGGCCTCCCCGTCGCCCAGCGCGCCGATCGGCTCGCCGGCTTCGTCCCGCACGTTCGAGATGACGTAGATGTCCGGATAGCCCGGAGGCGACCTGCGCCCGGCGCCCTGGTTGGGCGGCGAGTCGAGCGCGCCGAAGTGCCGGGAGAAGGCGAGCAGGTCGTCATCGGTGAGTTTCTGCTCGCGGAAGATCAGGACGTCGTGCTTGTACCACGCCCGCTTGATGGCATCGACTTCGGACCGGCCTGCCCTCGCGATGTCGACGCCCTTCACCTCGGCGCCGACCGTGCCAGTGGAAACGACTTCGACGGCTAGAGATACGGACATCCACCTCTCCCGGAGGAACTGCGGTGCGCCGATTACTCTAGCGCATGTCCCCGGCGGGTTCAATGCAGGAAGAATCAGTCCCCCAGGGGAGCTCGAGCGTCTCGGCGAGTCCGTGGTTCGCCGAGACGCCGGCGGGTTTGCCTGCGCGCGCCCGCCTATGGAATGCAGCGGGTCGATCAGTTTCGCGCGCGATTCGGTTAGGCTCGGCGCTGGCACGGGCCGGGTCCGCTGAGCATGAAAGCGTGCGGCGCCAGCAAGACCAAGTCAAGTCACCCCAGTGTCATCGACCCCGGGGCGCAGAGCGCCGAGGTGCGCGGCGTGACGGTGAGAGTTTGAGTTCCACCGTTCTGAAAAAGGGCTTGCCAACCGGTAAGTGGACCACCGTCGAATACGACGGTGCTCCAAGCGACAAAGATCGGCGGAGCTGGGATTCCTGTTGGACCGCCGCTGACTGCCGTTTCACCACTCAAACAAAGTGAGGCGATGCTTGCGCTCTCGCCCGGTGCGAGCGTGACTGTCCTTTCGGAATGGCGAAGAACCACGTTCACAGGCCCAGAAACTCCTTGTGGACCCGCAGGCCCCTGTGGACCCGCAGGCCCCTGCGGACCCGCAGGCCCCTGTGGACCCGCAGGCCCCTGTGGCCCCACTTGATTCCACGCAATCGCCTGTTCTCCATTCTTGCAGGATGTCGCGTCCGAAACTATACGCACACCGCCGTTGGACACCGTAACGCACGCGCGGATCACGCCTGTTTGTGCATGCGCCAAGCCTGTAAGCAACCCGGCTATCGACAAGCCAAGAACTGCGATAGGTCGTTTCATACGATCTCCTTCGTTGAGTTATTGAGCTGGGCGTGGTAACTCCAGAACCAATCTTGGAGAGCCGCATGCACGTGCCAGCCTTGCCGAGTGTTTCTTTTCGGAACTCCCGTCAAATCCTACACGGGTCCACGGCAGCTTTTTTGGAGGGATTCACTGCGAGGAGGGCTTACGCTACGCGCAACGTCTCCGACAAGCAAGAGCAATCGTTTTCCGGAAAAGCGGGTCCTTCGCTGAGCGAGGCGACAGCGGATCTTCGGAAAAAATCAATCCCCCAGCGCCACGCCTTCTCTCCGCGGATCCGCCCCGCCCGCCCAACCCGTCGCCGTTCGCACGATGCCGTGCAGGCCGCTCGCTTCGGCTCGGATGCGAATGCTGTGGCCCATGCGCTCGAGCTCCGGCGCGAGCCGCTCGAGCCGCGTGCCCCGCTCCAGTTCCGTCGGGCCGTTGCGGCTGCCCATGCGCGGGGCGTCGATGGCCTTCTGGATGTCCATATTCCAGTCGAGCACGTTCACGAGGGTCAGCGCCACGTAGTTGATGATCGAGTGGCCGCCGGGCGAGCCGATCACCATGAAGAGCTTTCCCTTTTCGTCGAACACCAGGGTCGGCGCCATCGAGCTGCGCGGGCGCTTTTTCGCTTCGACGCGGTTGGCTACGGGCTTGCCGTCTTCCTCCGGCCCCCAGGAGAAATCGGTGAGCTCGTTGTTGAGGAAGAATCCGCGCACCATCTGGCGGTTGCCGAACGCCGCCTCGACGCTCGCGGTCAGCGCCACGGCGTTGCCCTCGGCATCGACGATGGAGACATGCGAGGTCGCGGGGAGCTCGAGCGGCTCGGCGAGCCCGTAATTCGCCGAGACGCCGGCGGGATTGCCCGCGCGCGCCCGTCCCATGGAATGCAGCGGATCGATCAGTTTCGCGCGCGAAGCGAGATAAGACGATCCGAGCAGAGCCGCGAGCGGCGCTCGCACGAAATCCGGGTCGGCGATGTAGAGATTGCGGTCGGCGTAGGCAAGCCGCCCCGCTTCGGCGAAGAGGTGCACGGCCTCGACCGAATCGGGCCTGAGCGCGCGCAGATCGAAGCGCTCGAGGATCTCCAGGATCTGCAGCACCGCGAAGCCGCCCGAGCTGGGAGGAGGCATGCCGCATACTTTCCAGCGGCGGTACGCGCCGCACAGCGGCTCGCGCTGTATCGCGGAATAGGCGGCGAGATCCGATTCGGCGAGATCACCCGGAGTGCGCTTGTGCCTTCGCACCGCGGCGGCGATGTCGCGCGCGATCTCGCCGCGGTAGAACGCGCCCGCTCCGGCCGCCGCGACGCGCTTCAGCACCGCGGCGAATTCCGGATTCGCGAGCAGCGTGCCGGCGGGCTTGGCCTTGCCGTCGGGCAGATAGAAATAGCGGCGCGCGTTGGCGTCGAGCGGGAGAAACCGGTCGGCGGCGACGAGCGCGGAGAGGCGCGGCGAGATCGGGAATCCTTTCTCCGCCAGGCGGATCGCCGGTTCGAAGAGCGCAGCCCACGGAAGCTTGCCGTGCCTGCGGTGCGCGAGCTCGAAGAGCCTCAGCAGGCCGGGCACGCCCACCGATTTTCCGCTGACCACTGCGTCGGGCCAATCGAGCGGGCGCCCGTCGGCCGCGAGAAAGCGCCCGGGCTTCGCACTGGCGGGCGCGGTCTCCCTGCCGTCGTAGGCTTCGAGCTTCGCGTCGCGCGCCGCGTAGTGAAGCAAAAACCCGCCGCCGCCGATTCCGGAAGATTGGGGCTCCACCAGATTGAGCACGAGCTCCGCGGCGATCGCGGCGTCCACCGCGCTCCCGCCGCGGCGGATCGCGTCGTAGCCGGCGCGCGCGGCGAGCGGGTGCGCCGCGACCACCATGAAGCGCTGCGAGCTGACGAGCTGCTTCGAGATCCATCCCGTCGCCGGTTCGGGGGCGGGCTGGGCGCAAAGGCTGGACGCGGCGAGAAAAACCCCGGCTGCCGCGAGGGCGCCGCGCCAGAAACTCTCTTCAGGCATGTGACGGATTGTAATCCGTCATGTCCGCGTCGATCGGCGGTTCGTCAGCGCCCCGGAACGATGATGCGGCTGCCCTCGCCCGCCATATCGAGCATCAGCTCGTTCATTCGACGCACGAACCCCGCCGGATCCTCGAGCTGCCCGCCTTCGGCGAGGAGCGCCTGGTCGAACAGGAGGTGGCTCCAGTCGGCGAAGCGCGTCTTTTCCTCGTTCAGGCGCTGCACCATGGGATGCGCCGGATTGATCTCGAGGATCGGCTTGGCCTGGGGCGCTTTCTGCCCAACGGCCTTCAAGATGCGCGAGAGATTTCCCCCCATGTCGTGCTCGTCTGCGACCAGGCACGAAGGCGACTGCGTGAGGCGCGAGGAGACGCGCACGTCCTTCACCCTGTCGCCGAGCGCGTCCTTCAGTTTCGCGACGAGGGCCCGGTGCCCGCCCGCCTGCCTCGCTTCCTCTTTCTTCTCGTCGTCGGACTGGAGCTTGGAGAGATCGAGCTCGCCCTTCGCGACCGAGGCGAGCGCCTTGCCCTCGTATTCGGCGAGATTCGCGACCAGCCACTCGTCGACGCGCTCCGAGAGGAGCAGCGCTTCGATCGAGCGTTTGCGGAAGATTTCCAGGTGCGGGCTGTTTTTCGCGGCGAGGAACGTCTCCGCGGTCACGTAATAGATCTTGTCCTGTCCTTCCTTCATGCGCGCGATGTAGTCCGCGAGCGATACGCTTTGCTCTTCGCCGTCGGCGTGGGTGGAGGAAAAACGCAGGAGCTTCGCGATGCGCTCGCGGTTGACGGCGTCCTCGCCCACCCCCTCCTTCAGGACGCGCCCGAATTCCTTCCAGAAACCCGCGTACTTGTCCTTCTGATTCTCGGCGAGGTCTTCGAGCAGGCCGAGGACGCGCTTGGTGCAGCCGGCGCGGATCGCCTCGATGTCGCGGCTCTCCTGCAGGATCTCGCGCGAGATGTTGAGCGGAAGGTCGTTCGAGTCGATCACGCCGCGCACGAAGCGCAGATACGCGGGCAGCAGCTGCTCGGCGTCGTCCATGATGAAGACGCGCCGCACGTAGAGCTTGAGGCCGCGGCGCTGGTGCCGGTCCCACAGGTCGAACGGCGCGCGCGCGGGAATGTAGAGAAGCTGCACGTACTCCTGGCGGCCCTCGACGCGGTTGTGCGTGTAGGCGAGCGGCGTGTCCGGGTCGTGCGCCACGTGCTTGTAGAACTCCCGGTACTGCTCCTCGCTGATCTCCGATTTCGGCCGCGCCCACAAGGCGCTCGCCTGGTTGATCGTCTCATCCTCGTCGGTGACTTTCTCCGCCGACTTCTCCTTGTCCCACTTCACCTTCTTCATCACGATCGGGATCGCGATGTGATCGGAATACTTCCGGACGATCTCCTTCAGCTTCCAGTCCGAGAGCAGCTCGTCCTCACCCTCGCGCAGGTGCAGGACGACGTCGGTGCCGCGCCCTTCCTTCTCCGCGGCTTCGACGGTGAATTCCCCGCCCCCGTCCGATTCCCAGTGCACCGCCTCGCCGGAAGGCAGTCCCGCGCGGCGCGTCAGGAGCGTGACGCGATCGGCGACGATGAAGGACGAATAGAAGCCCACGCCGAACTGCCCGATCAGGCGCGCGTCCTTCGCTTGGTCGCCGGTGAGCGACTGGAAGAACTCGCGCGTCCCGGACTTGGCGATGGTTCCGATGTTGTTGACGACTTCCTCACGCGACATGCCGATGCCGTTGTCCGACACCGTGAGGGTCCGAGCCTGCTTGTCGAAGGAAACGCGGATCTTGAGGTCGGCGTCCGAGCCGTACAGGGCGTTGCTGGAAAGGGCCTCGAAGCGCAGCTTGTCGGCCGCGTCGGAGGCGTTCGATATCAGCTCCCTCAGGAAGATCTCCTTGTTGCCGTACAAGGAGTGGATCATGAGGTTGAGGAGCTGCTTGACCTCCGCCTGGAAGCCCAGGGTTTCTTTTGCGACCGCTGCCGGCATGGCGCTCTCGACTCCGATGTTTTCGGGATATGGCGGGCCTAGACCCGAGCGAAGGATGAGGCTGCGCCCCGGGAATTTCAAGTCTCCCCGGGTCCGCGCCGCCGCTTCCCTCCGGCAAGTTAGAATTGAACTTGACCGGCTCGAGCCGGTCAAGAACGCAGGCCCGATGAACTTCCACCGATTCCGCTTCCTCGCCGCGCTTCCTTTGATCGTGCCGGCGCTCGTCGCCGCCCAGCCGGCCGGTACGGGCCTGCCCGCCGGGGTCGCGCGGGTCACCTCGGTCGAAGGCGTCACCGAGTACCGGCTCGCGAACGGACTGAAGGTCCTGCTGATTCCCGACCGCTCGATCGACACCGTCACGGTCAACGTCACCTACCTCGTCGGCTCGCGTCATGAGGGCTACGGCGAGACCGGCATGGCGCACCTTCTCGAGCACCTGATGTTCCGCGGGACGCGGCGCTTTCCGAACATCAAGGCCGATTTCCAGCAACGCGGAGCGCGTTACAACGGCAGCACTTCGTTCGACCGGACCAACTACTACGAGACTTTCCCGGCGAGCGAGAAAACCCTGGCCCACGTATTGGACGTCGAAGCCGACCGCATGGTCAACGCCTCGATCGCCCGGCGCGATCTCGACGCGGAAATGACCGTGGTGCGCAACGAGTTCGAGTCCGGGGAAAACAGCCCCTTCAACGTGCTGCGCGAGCGCGTGGCGGCGAGCGCCTACCTCTGGCACAACTACGGAAAAGCGATCATCGGGGCGCGGTCGGACATCGAGAACGTGCCGATCGAGCGGCTTCGGGCGTTCTACAGTCACTACTACCAGCCGGACAACGCGGTGCTGCTGATATCGGGCAAGCTCGAGGAATCGGACGCGCTCAGGCTCGCGCAGAAGCACTTCGGGAGGATCGCCAAGCCGTCGCGCACGCTGCGCAAGACCTATACCGTGGAACCGACCCAGGACGGCGAGCGCGCGGTCACGCTGCGGCGCGCGGGCGACGTGCAGCTCGTCTCGGCGCTCTACCACATGCCCCCGGGGACTCATCCCGAATACGCCGCCGTGGACGTGCTGGTCGCGCTGCTCAATCACGTGCCTTCGGGGCGGCTGCACAAGGCGCTCGTCGAAACGGGCCTGGCGAGCTCGGTTTTCGGCACCGAGCGGCAGCAGCGCGAGGCCGGTTTCGCCTATTTCGGCGCGAGCCTGCGGCAGGACGCGTCGCTCGAGGCCGCGCGCGACGCGCTGCTGCGCGTCCTGGAGGGTTTCTCGAAGAGCCCCGTCACCGAGGACGAGGTCGAGCTCGCAAGGAGGCGGCTCGTCAACGATATCGAGCTGACGCTCGCCGATTCCCGCGAGCTCACCAGCGTCCTTTCCGAATACGCGGGCATCGGCGACTGGCGCGTGCTGTTCCTGCACCGCGACCGGCTGAAGCGGGTCACCTCAGCCGATGTCCAGGCCGCCGCGGCACGCTATCTGAAACCCGCCAACCGCACTCTGGGAACGTTCCTCCCGACCCAGTCGCCCGACCGCGCGGAGATTCCGCCGGTGCCGGACCTCGCCGCCGCGCTCAAGGACTACCGCGGCTCGGCCACGGTGGCGGTGGGCGAGGATTTCAATCCGACCCCCGCGGGCATCGAGGCGCGCGTCATCCGCAGCACGCTCCCCGGCGGCATGAAGCTCGCGCTGCTCCCCAAGAAGACGCGCGGCGGCACGGTGGTGGCGCAGCTCACCCTGAGATGGGGCGACGAGCAGAGCAAGCTGAACCGCGCGGCGGCCTGCGGAATCACGGGCGGGATGTTGCTGCGCGGCACGCAGAAGAATTCCCGCGAACAGCTCCGCAATCAATTCGACCGGCTCAAGGCGAACGTGGGCGTCAGCGGCGACGGAGGCTCCATCGAAACCGTCCGCGAGAGCCTTCCGGAGGCGCTGCGCCTGATGGCCGAGGTATTGCGCCAGCCGTCTTTTCCGAACGAGGAGTTCGAGCAGCTGCGCCGCTCCTCGCTCACCAGCATCGACACGCAAAGGAGCGATCCGGGCGCGCTCGCGGGCCTTGCGCTCGCCCGCCACCTGAATCCCTACCCCCCCGAGCACTGGCTGTATACCGCCACGCTCGACGAGCGCAGCGCGCGGCTCCAGGCGCTCTCCGTCGACGACGCCAAGCGGTGCTACGCCGATTTCTACGGCGCCTCCGACAGCGAACTCGCAGTCGTGGGCGATTTCGATCCGGAGCAGATCGCGCGCCTCGCCCAGGAACTC
>Ga0193733_1000726_pt1 | contig 10401 bp, 7 predicted proteins | sample U1s2metaG_FD_145076 | JGI IMG/M metagenome (GOLD analysis project Ga0193733, IMG submission 145076) | Soil microbial communities from a riparian zone of the East river system, Colorado, United States - U1s2 | ecosystem: Environmental > Terrestrial > Soil > Riparian zone | place: USA: East River... | reverse complement strand
GCCTACCTTACTGGCGTCCAGATGCGCTCGGTGCGCACGCCGGACGGTCGCCAGATGCTCAAGCTCAAGTCCACGGAGGCGATCTCCGAGCCCTTTATTACGCTGCTGGTCGAGGTGAGCTGGGCGCGCGGGCACCTGGTGCGCGAATACACGATGTTGCTTGATCCGCCCGTGTTCACCCCGGGCCAGTCGGCCGTAGCGAGCGCACCGGTGAGCGCACCCACGACCGGCTCCGGCGTGCGCGAAGGCGCGATCGCGCGCGGTGCCGACCCACCACCCGCGGCTGCGTCGCCTGCGTCGGGCTCGAGCGCGGCGAGCACGGAAGCGGGGGCTGCGTCGATGCACGTGGTCCAGCGCGGCGAGACGCTCTCGGGAATCGCCAGTAGCACGGCCGCCGCGGACGCAAAGGCTCCCCGCACCCGCAGCTGGATGCTTGCCATCTACCAGGCGAACCCGCGCGCCTTCGAACAGAACATGAACGTGCTGCGCTCCGGCGCAGTCCTGCGCATCCCGGACGCCGCGCAGGCGGCCGCAGTGTCGCCGAGCGAAGCGTCCGCGGAGATTCGCCGCCAGTATGCCGCGTGGCGCTCCACCACCGGCGCCCCGGTTGCGCCCGCGGGTGAGCGGCCCGGACGGCTGAAGCTGGTGACGCCTTCGGAGTCGCCTTCCGTGGGCGCCACGCCCGGAGCCCCGAGCGCTGAGGTCAGCCAGCTCAAGGGCCGCGTGCACGATCTGGAAGGGCAGCTCACCGAATCCAAGCGGCTGCTGGAGCTGAAGAACGCGGATCTGGCGCATCTGCAGGAGCAGTTGGCGGCCAAGCAGGGCACGCAGCCCGCCGCCCCGCCGGCGCGCGTCCCCGAAACAGCCCCTCCCGCGGCCCAAGCTCCTGCGGCGCAGGCCCCGGCCGAACAAGCTCCGCCAGCGCAGGCGGCTCCGCCGCCGCCGCCCGTGGCCGAAGAGAAGCCGCCCCAACCGGCGCCCGAAGCACCCCCCCCGGTGAGCGCGGAGCCTGCGCCGACGCCGGCTGCCCCGGCCGCCGGTGGCTCGCTGTTTGACACGCTCAAGGGCTACTGGTGGGTGGTCGCGCTGCTGCTCCTGGCACTGGTGGCGGTTGCGGCCTCGAGGATCGTGCGTTCACGCCGCGCGACGCAGTTCGACGATTCCCTCGGCCGCCTGGCGGTGGCGGGGGCGGCCTCGGAGTCGGCCTACGCGAACCGCGGCTTTGCGTCCTCGGACACGCAACCGCTCGCGGTCGCGCGCCCCGAGTCCGCCTTCCTGGTGGAGGAAACCGGGACGCACGAGCGGCCCCGCTTCCCGGCCGGAGCGGCCCCTGCGGGGCCCGCGGCGAGGCATGTGACGAGCGATGAGACGATCAGCAGCGAGACGGCAATCAACCTCGACCAGGGCGACCCGCTCGCCGAGGCTGACTTCCACATGGCGTATGGCCTGTACGACCAGGCCGCGGATCTGATCCGCATTGCCATCGGCCGCGAACCCGCGCGCCGCGATCTGAGACTGAAGCTCCTCGAAGTATTCTTCGTGTGGGGCAACAAGGACCAGTTCCTGCACGCGGCGCGCGAGCTGGCGGACACCCGTGCCGAGGCCGTGCCCGGGGAGTGGGAGAAGATCCTCATCATGGGCAAGCAGCTCGCGCCCGAGGATCCCCTGTTCTCGGGTCCCGGCGCGGTGAGCGGTGCGATGGCCGGCGGCGTGGATCTGGACCTGGAAGGCGGACAGAGCCGCGTGGACTTCGACCTGGCGGGCGAGCCGGTCGCAGGCGACGCGACTCAGGGACTGGATCTGGACCTCGGTGCGGCGGTGGGCGACTACGGCACAGCGGAGTCGCCGACCAACGTCACCGACCGTAACGCCGCCCTGCTCGAGAACACGTTCCTCAGCACCACCGGCACGACGCGCCAGATGACGGCCCGCATGCGCCAGGAGGGGGGCGCCGCCACCGGGGAAGTCGAGGGTCCGACCGTGGAGCAGCCCACGTTCGACACTCAGGAGCACCCCACCATACGGCAGAAAGTCGAAACCGCGCTCAAGCAAAGCGACCAGACCGCGGAGCTGGCGCTCGATGATCTCGGCCTGGACGTGGGGGCGGCCGACACGGCGGATCAGCCAGGCCTCGCAGCAGCTTCCGGCCCGGATACCCCGACACTGGTCGCGGGCCTCGACGATCACTCCCGCCGGCTCATGGAGAACGCGCAGCAGCGCGGCAGGGGGGACACCGGCCCCTCCACAGGCGCCTGGCAGTTCGATCAGGATGAACTCGAGGCGGCGCTCACGCACACCAGCCTTGCCGTGCCGGACAGCTCGCCGACCTCGCGGCTCGCAGCCCTCGGCGCGCATGAAGTGGATGTCGATGTGGGGGATTCGAGCGGGACGCACCCGGCGGTGCACAGCGGGGGTGTGGACCTCGACGTCGGCGCCGCCCCCGGGATGCACGCCGCCAACGGCGGATCCCTGGACCTCGACGTGGGCACCGCGACGGTGCCGGACACCGCGTTCGCCGCGACGCAGAGGCTGTCCTCGGAAGACCTGGCACTGCCGGACCTTGAGCCGGTGACCATGAGCGAGGTCGGCACGAAGCTCGATCTGGCTCGTGCCTACATGGACATGGGCGATCCTGACGGTGCGCGCAACATTCTCGAGGAAGTGCTCGCCGAGGGCTCGGCGGCGCAGAAACAGGAAGCGCAGCGTCTGATGGAGTCGCTTCCGGGGTAGTTGATTGGCTGCAAGCGCCTGCGGCGCTCGCCAGTTGTCGTTGCGGGTGGATTGCGCGTGAGCAGGATTGCCGTCGGGATCGAGTACGACGGCTCCGCCTACGCAGGCTGGCAGGCGCAGGCCTGCCTGCCGACCATCCAGCACATCACCGAAAGAGCGCTGAGCAGCGTCGCGGCGGAGCCGCTCACTCTGGTGTGCGCCGGGCGCACCGACGCCGGCGTGCACGCGCACGGGCAGGTTGCGCACTTCGACACGCGCGCGACACGCAGCGCGCGCGGCTGGGTTCTCGGAGCCAACAGCGAACTGCCGGCGGACGTGAGTGTGTCCTGGGCCGCGCCGGTGCCGGCGCACTTCCATGCGCGCTACTGCGCCGAGGCGCGCACCTACCGTTACCTGATTCTGAACCGCCTGGCCCGTTCGGCCCTGCTTGCGCGACGTGCGACCTGGATCCATCGGCCGCTGGATCAGGAGCGCATGGCGCAGGCCGCGCTCGCCCTGCACGGCGAGCACGACTTCAGCGCCTTCCGCTCCTCGGAATGCCAGGCCAAATCGCCCATCCGGCGCATGGAGCGCCTCAGCGTGGAGCGGCGCGGCGACTGGGTCGTCATCGAGGCGACCGCCAATGCCTTCCTGCACCACATGATGCGCAACATCGCGGGCCTCCTGATGGCCATCGGCAAGGCCGACGCACCGCTGTCCTGGGCGCGCGAAGTGCTCGAGGGCCGCGACCGCGCCCGAAATGCCGCCACCGCCCCGGCCGCCGGGCTGTACCTGGTGTCGGTCCGCTATCCGGCCGCGTTCGCGCTGCCGGCGGCGTGCCGGCACGAGGTGCTCCCGCCCGATCGGCTATGATCCCGCACCCGGTTTCACTCCCCGCGCGCGACCGCCCGAATGTCCTGGTTCGAGAAGATCATGCCCTCCCGCATCACGACTGAACGGCGCTCGCGCTCGGTCCCGGAGGGCCTGTGGATCAAGTGCCCGGCATGCGATTCGGTCCTCTACCGCGCCGAGCTGGAGCGCAACCTGTATGTCTGTCCCAAGTGCAGCCATCACATGCGCATGGGTGCGCGCGACCGGCTGGAGCGCTTTCTCGACCCGGACACGACCGCGGAAATCGGCGCCTCCATCTCACCGGAGGACCCGCTCAAGTTCCGCGACAGCAAGCGCTACCGCGACCGGCTCGCCCAGGCGCAGAAAGCGACCGGCGAGAGTGATGCCCTGGTGGTGCTGGCCGGCACCCTGCACGCGCTGCCGATCGTGGCCTGCGCATTCGAATTCCAGTTCCTCGGCGGTTCGATGGGTTCGGTGGTCGGCGAGCGCTTCAAGCGCGGCGTGGACTACTGCATCCAGGAGCGGCGGCCGTACGTGTGCTTTTCCGCCAGCGGCGGGGCGCGCATGCAGGAGGCGCTGTATTCGTTGTTCCAGATGGCGAAGACCGCGGCGGCGCTGTCACGCCTGGCGCAAGCGCACCTGCCGTTCATTTCAGTCATGACCGATCCGACCACCGGCGGCGTCTCGGCGAGTCTCGCGCTGCTCGGGGACCTGAACCTCGCCGAGCCACGCGCGCTGATCGGCTTCGCCGGTCCCCGGGTCATCCAGCAGACCGTACGCGAAACGCTGCCGGAGGGCTTCCAGCGCAGCGAATTCCTGCTCGAGCACGGAGCCATCGACATGATTGTCGACCGCCGCGAGATGCGCGACCGGATCGCGACGCTGCTGCGGCTGCTGCTGAAGCTGCCGGCCGCCGCTGCCTGACGCGCGCGCCGCTTCCAAGCCTCAGGTCCGATGCGCACGCTCGCCGAGTGGCTCACGCTGCAGGAGTCGGTGCATCCCAAGAGCATCGACCTGGAGCTCACGCGCGTCGCCGCCGTCGCGCGCGCCCTCGGGGTCGCCGAGCCGGCATTCCCCGTCATGACCGTGGGCGGCACCAACGGCAAGGGCTCCACCGTGGCGCATCTCACGGCGCTGCTCAGTGCGCTCGGGGCCTCAACGGGCATGTTCACCTCGCCGCACTTCATCCGCTACAACGAGCGCATCCGCGTGAACGGGGACGAGGTGGGCGATCAGGAGCTGATCGCGGCGTTCGAGCGCATTGAGGCCGCCCGCGGCGCGATCACGCTCACTTTCTTCGAATACAACACGCTGGCGGCGCTGCTCATTTTCGCGCAGCGGGCCGTGGACGTTGCGGTCCTGGAAGTGGGGCTCGGCGGCCGGCTCGACGCCACCAACCTGGTGGCGGCGGATGTCGCCGTGGTCGCCTCCGTCGGCCTCGATCATCGCGACTGGCTCGGGGACACGCTCGAGCTCATCGGCGCGGAGAAGGCCGGCATCTTCCGCGCGAGTAAGCCGGCGGTACTCGGCACGCCGAGCATGCCGGCGAGCGTGTTTGCGACCATCGCCGCGCTCGGTGCGCGCGCGCTGGTTGCGGAGCGGGATTTCAGCTGGCGCGTGAGCGCTGCGGGCTGGGACTACGACGGTCTCGGGGTGTCGCTGCGCGCCTTGCCGCCGCCCGCGCTCGCAGGTTCCATCCAGTACCGCAATGCCGCCACCGCCATCGCCGCGGTGGAGGCGCTCGCCAGTGACCACGCGCCGCGCGCGGCGGCCCGGCGCCTCACCGAGCGGCTCGCGCGGCTCGATGAGCGCGCCGTGGGCGCAGCACTGCGCGCGGTGCGGCTCGCCGGCCGCTTCCAGGTGGTGCCGGGCGAAGTGGAGTGGATTTTGGATATTGCGCATAACCAGCCCGCCGCCGAGGTGCTCGCCATGCAGCTGCGCGAGCGAGCGCTGCCCGGCGCGCCTGACGGCCGGCGCGACCCGGGACGGACCTTCGCGGTCATCGGGGTGCTGGCGGACAAGGACGCCGCGGCGATCGCCGCGGCGCTCAGCGCCGTCATCGACCACTGGATCGTGTGCGCGCTGCCCGGTCCGCGCGGTGGCAGCGCGGCGCAGCTGGCGCAGCGCCTCGCGCGGCCCCCGGGCGAGATGACGCTCGCGGCCTCGGTCGCAGCGGGCTGTGAGCTGGCGCGCGCCGCGGCGCGCCCGGCGGATCGGGTCGTCGTCTGCGGCTCCGTCTACACCGTGGGGCCGGCACTGCAGTGGCTTCGGATATACTGAACGGCAGCCGGCGGCTGCCTGGCGAGCGGCCACGGTTGCGCGCGGCGTCCGCTGCGCCTGGCTTTGTCGGGTTTCGCCCCCATCGTGGGTAGCTAAGTGAAAGAACGGCTGACGGGCGCAATGATTCTCGTGGCCCTGATCGTGCTGTTGGTGCCCGAGCTGTTGACAGGACCCATCCGCTCCGCGCCGCGGACCGCGGCCGTGGCGCCATCGGCCGAGGAACCGCCATTACGCTCCTACACCATCAATCTCGCGGACGATACGCATTCGCGCAGCGCTGCGGCAACCGCCAGTGGACCGCAACAACCCACGTCGCTCAGCGTTGCGCAACCCGCGGCGGCCGAGTCGGCCCCGCCGCCCGCCTCGAGTGCCGCCCCGCGTGCGCCAGAGGCTGCGCCCGCCGCGCCGCCCCCGCTGATGCCGGCGAAGAGCGCGCGGGCGAGCGCTGCAGCGGCGAGCGCAGCGAACAGCGCCGCAGGGGATTCCGGCACGTGGATGGTGCAGCTCGGCAGCTTCGCCAGCCGCACGAACGCCGAACGCCTGGCGCGGCAGGTCAGGGCCGGGGGCTTCAAGGTGAGCGTCTCCCAGGGCAGCTCCGGGCGGCGGCTGTACCGGGTGCGGGTCGGCCCGGCGCACGACCGCGAGGCGGCGACGCAGCTGGCGGTGAAGTTGCGGGCTGCGGGTCACAGTGGCTCGATCGTGCCGAAGTAGCGGGTCGCGTGACGCGCTGCGTGGGCAACGCGTGCGATGCTCTTGTACAATCCGCGCCGCGCGGAATGACCGCGATCGCGACCGGCTGCGATGAACCTGACCGACTACCTGGTGATTGTCACGATCGTGCTCTCGGCGATCGTGGGTGCGGCGCGCGGCTTCCTGCGCGAGGCGGTCGCCCTGGCAGCCTGGGTTATCGCCCTGTTCCTCGCCTGGCACTTCTCCGATCTCATCGCGCCGCACCTGGGCGGCCTCATGTCGGATTCCGAGGTGCGGCCGTGGGCGGCGCGGGTCATTATCGTGCTGCTGGTGCTGCTGCTCGGCGCCGGCGTCGGTGCGGCGCTCGCGCACTTCGTGCGCCTGTCGATTTTCAGCGGCATGGACCGGCTGCTCGGCTTCGCCTTTGGCGTGCTGCGCGGCTTCGTGCTGCTCGGCGTGTTCGTCATTCTCGGCCAGCTGCTGCGCCTGCAGGAGGAAAACTGGTGGCGCAGCAGCGCGCGGCCGATCTGCGGGTCCGGCTCTGAGGAGTTGGGGCTGACATGTGTGGGATCGTCGGCATCGTCGGTACCAGCGCGGTCAATCAGCGTCTGTATGACGCGCTGACGGTGCTGCAGCACCGCGGCCAGGACGCGGCCGGCATCGCCACCTCCGGCGAGGGCGAGCTGTACGTGCGCAAGGGCAGTGGCCTGGTGCGCGACGTGTTCCAGCAGCATCACATGCTCGAGCTCAAAGGCAACGCCGGCATCGGCCACGTGCGCTACCCGACGGCGGGCTGCGAAGGCGTCTCCGAAGCGCAGCCGTTCTACGTCAATGCGCCCTACGGCATCTGCCTTGGGCACAACGGCAATCTCACCAACGCGACCGAGCTCGCCGAGATCCTGATCCGCGAGGACCGGCGCCACCTCAACACCAGCTCCGACTCGGAGGTGCTGCTGAACGTGTTCGCCTCCGAGCTGCAGCGGGTCGGGACCGCGCGCATCACGCCCGCGGACGTATTTGCCGCCCTGAACGCGCTGTACCGCCGTTGCCGCGGCGGCTATGCCGTGGTCGCGATGATCATCGGCCACGGCATACTCGGCTTTCGGGATCCGAACGGCATCCGCCCGCTGGTGCTCGGTGAGCGGCGCACGCCGCGCGGCACGGAATGGATGCTGGCCTCCGAGAGCGTGGCGCTCGACAGCCTGTCGTTCCGCTTCGTGCGCGACGTGGCGCCCGGGGAAGCGGTATTCATCGACGAGCAGGGCAGGCTCCATACCCAGCAGTGCGTCGCGACGCTGCGGCACACGCCGTGCATCTTCGAGTACGTGTATTTCGCGCGGCCCGACTCCAAGATCGACAACATCTCGGTGTATCGGGCGCGCATGCGCATGGGCGACCGGCTGGCGGACAAGATCCTGCGCGCGCATCCGGCGCACGACATCGAGGTCGTCATTCCGATCCCCGATACCAGCCGCACCAGCGCGCTGCAACTCGCACAGCGGCTCGGCGTGAAGTACCGCGAGGGTTTCATCAAGAACCGGTACATCGGCCGCACTTTCATCATGCCCGGGCAGGATGAGCGCGAGAAGTCGGTGCGCCGCAAGCTGAACGCCATCGATCTGGAGTTCCGCGGCAAGACGGTGCTGCTGGTGGATGATTCCATCGTGCGCGGCACGACGTCGGCGCAGATCATCGAGCTGGCGCGCGAGGCGGGCGCCGCCAAGGTGTACTTCGCCTCCGCCGCGCCACCGGTACGCTTCCCGAACGTCTACGGCATCGACATGCCGGCGGTGAGCGAGTTGGTCGCGAGCGGCCGTACCGTGGAGGAAGTGGCGCGCTTGATCGGCGCAGACTGGCTCGTCTACCAGGATCTCGAGGACCTGATCGCCGCATGCAAGCACGAGGATGCGCGCATCCAGGAGTTCGACACCTCGTGCTTCTCGGGTGAATACGTCACCGGCGACGTCACCCCCGAATACCTCGAGCGGTTGCAGCTGGAGCGCTCCGATGCGGCGAAGCACGCGCGCCGCGAGCGGCGCGCCAAACTCAAAGTGGTGCGCGGGAGCTGAACTGGCGGACGCCCCCGATCCGCGCCGCGAGTTGCTGCTCGGCCTGTGGCAGGCGGCCCTGCAGCGGGTCGACGGCCGCCGTTGCGTGCGCGAGGCGCTCACCGGACTCGCTCCTGCGCCTGCGCGCGTATGGCTGGCCGCGGTCGGCAAGGCCGCCGAGTCCATGGCGCTCGGTGCCCACGAGGCGCTCGGGGCCGCCATTGAGCGCACGCTGCTGATCACGCGCGACGCGCCCACCGCAGCGCAGTTCGTTGCCGGCGGCGCAGTCGAGACCCTGCTCGGGGCTCACCCGGTACCCGATGAACGCTCCCTCGCCGCCGGCGAGCGCCTGCTGGCGTGGGTGGACGCATTGCCGCCCGAGGCGCAACCCATGTTTCTCATCTCCGGCGGCGCCTCGAGCCTGGTGGAAGTGCTCGAGGCGGGCGCCACCCTGCACGACCTCGAGGAACTTACGCGGCTGGCGTTCGCGCAGGGGATCGCGATCGGGGAACTCAACGCGCGCCGCGCCGCGCTGTCGCGCATCAAGGGCGGGCGGCTCGCGGCGCGCCTGCGCGGCCGGCCGGCGCGTGCGTTGTTCGTGTCGGACGTGCCACAGGATGATCCGCGTGTGATCGGCTCGGGCCTCATGGGTCCTGCGGGCAGCGGTGCCGATCGGGTCGAACGCCAGGTGGTGGCTTCGGTCGATCACGCCGTGGTGGCGGTTGCGGCGGCGGCGGCCCAGCTCGGCCTCAGCGTGCACGCGCCGCCGCGCCGCTTCGAGGGCGACGCTGCGCGCCTGGCGGCGCGCTTTGCGCACGAACTGCGTCTCGGGAGCGCGCAGCTGTGCGTCTGGGGCGGGGAATCCACCGTGCAGCTGCCCGTGTCCCGCAATGAGGCGCGCCGCAACCAGCACCTGGCGCTGGCGGCGGCGCGCCTCATTGCGGGACACGCGGACCTGATGCTGCTCGCGGCCGGCACCGACGGCATCGACGGCGTCACCGAGGACGCCGGCGCCCTGATCGACGCCGAGACCTGCGCGCGGCTCACGCTCGCGGAGCTTGACGCCGACCGCTGCCTGCAACGGGCGGACTCCGCGCGCGCGCTCGCCGCGAGTGGCGATCTGGTGCATACCGGTCCGACCGGAACCAATGTCGGGGATCTGGTGATCGCACTGAAGCTGCCCGCGGCGGCGGCGCGCGCTCTCGCGGACCGTCATGGCGGCACGCGTTCGCGCGTGCTGTAATTTCACCCGATGCGACTGCTGTTGATCGAGGAAGACGCGCGCCGTTGCGCTCATATCCGGCAGTGGCTCGCCTCATGGCGGCCGCAGGCGCAGCTCATCGTGCACAGCCCCGTATCGCAGGGCGCGCTCGCGCCGGAGTTCCTGGCCCAGGGGTTCGATGCGGTGCTGCTGGCGGAGGCCTGGCCCGGTGGCCGCGGTCTCACCTGGGCACGCGAGCTGGCAAGCCGTGCGGGATTTGCGCCGCTGGTGCTGCTGTGCGGCACGGACCGCTCCGCAGCGCGCGATGCCGCGGCGCTGGGCGCTTATATCCTGAGCTACGACGAACTCGATCAGGACGCCTTTGCGCAGGTGCTGACCGCCGCCGAGCGGCGCCAGGCGCACGCGCGCGCGGTGTGGCGCACCAGCCTCGCGGGACGCGAGACACAGCGCTTTGGCGAGGCGTTCATCCGCGGCTATCGCTGCATTCGCAGACTCGCGGCCGGCCCCATGAGCGACCTGTTCGTCGGGGAGAGCGAGCGCGCCGGCACGCTGGTGGCGCTGAAGGTCGCGCGCGATCTCCAGAATGAGGAACACGAGCCG
>Ga0193733_1000722_pt1 | contig 10427 bp, 6 predicted proteins | sample U1s2metaG_FD_145076 | JGI IMG/M metagenome (GOLD analysis project Ga0193733, IMG submission 145076) | Soil microbial communities from a riparian zone of the East river system, Colorado, United States - U1s2 | ecosystem: Environmental > Terrestrial > Soil > Riparian zone | place: USA: East River... | reverse complement strand
TGCCGGGAACGATGAGGCGATCGACGTCGCTGAGAATTTTCTCGAACGGCTCGCCGTCTTCAGGCGGCTGCGCCGGAAGCTGGGCACGAACTGCGCCAGGTTTCTCGTCAGGCGCGACGCGCAACGATTCGATATTTTCGCGAAAATCCGCGATCCAGTCCGCAACCTCATGCAATTGTTTGCGGAATTCCTCCGGCGGCGTGTCACGAAGACTCTGTGGATCTTTCATCAGTGATGCAGGCAATCCTGCCAGCAAGTATTCACGGCGCAAACGAACATTAACGCAGGCACGATTGCCTGCGCCGCATTAGTCAAAAGGCAAAACCAAAGCTGAAATGAAACGCGCCGAAATCTTCGTCTGGGCGCGGATTGGGATTGACGCCGTAATCGAGGCGAATCGGACCCACGGGCAGCTTATAGAGCAAGCCCGCGCCTATGGCGTATCGCATATTGTTGAGACCAACGTCTTCCGACGTCGGCAAAAGGTTGCCGGCATCGGTGAAGATAGCGCCCTGCAGTTCTCCAAAAATCGGGAAGGTGTATTCGATGTTAAACACGGTAAAGAATTCGCCACCGACAGGATGACCGTGATTATCGTGCGGGCCGAGATCGCGTTCGCCGAAACTGCGCACGGTTGTGGCGCCGCCAATGAAAAAACGTTCGTCAATCGGGATCGCAGTCGCTTCGTCGGGACCGCTGGTTGTGAGCGAATGGATCACTCCCACGCGTGCGCCGAACGCGATTGAGGACTGCCGAAACCACCGCTGCAAAGGTGTGCCCGGGGGTTGATCTTCAACTACACCCGGCGTGAGTGGCTTGGGTCCGAATGGAAGGTAATAACCAACGCGCATCGTGCCGCGGATAAATTCGATGTCGCTGCCGAATGCGCCCGGCGCCAAATCCAATGTATTAGCAATGAGGAATCCGCGCGGGTTCACATATGGACTCTCACGAAAATCAAGCGTGTTGGTAAGGCCGACGGTGTTTACGAGGTACTTTGTCTGCCCGAGGAGGAATTCCGGCCTGATCTCGGAGTCCGTGATCTTTACACGGCGCACTGAAAAGGTCAGGGTCGCCTCGTCATATTTGGTAATTTTGCGGCTCAGTTCGAGCCGTCCGCCTAGTTCAAATTTTGAGTAGCCATCGTAATCAAAAGTCAGGGCGAACGCTCGTGCTGTGAAAACAAAATCTGTATCAAAGAAGAACGGATCCTGGTAAAGAATTTCCCCTTTATAACTGCGCTGTGAGACTTCGATCGACGCCGTGACCGGACGGCCGTAGCCGAACAGATCGCGATCGCCGGCCTGAACGCCAACGATTCCGCCTTCGTAAGTGCCGTATCCGACCCAAAAGCCAAATTCTTTGCTCTTGGCTTCCTCTGCTGAAATGTCGAGGCGCAACAAATGTCCATCGACTGGCACCGGCTTGATTTGCAGCAGATTGAATTGGCCCGTTTTCATGAGGGTGCGAAACCGCTCATCGAGAACATCCGGGCTATACGTTTTACCGCGCAATCTGGTAAAGCGGTTGGTTACAAAACTGGGATGCAGTCGAGTTAGCCCGTTAACCGTCACACCATCGAAGTGGTAAACGGGCCCCGGAGACACCGCGATTTGCACCGGCACGCGACCATTTACTGCCTGCTCCGGCGCGCCAGTGGCTTCCACGTTGACGTCGTAGTACCCGCGCGCCTTGAAATATGCCTCAAGACGGCGCGGAATATCTGCTACGCGCGCGTCGGTGTACGGCCGCTGCAAAAGATCGACGATCTGTCCCCGGAGCGCCTCCGCACCGTAAATAATTTGTCCAGCAAATGAGATGTGACCAAAAAAATATTGCCGCCCTTCGTGAATCGGAACGGCGACATCAACTTCATTGCTCTGTTCCTGAAACTTGTAACGCGGCGAATCGACTACGACGTCCAGGAATCCTTCCGCCACATAAAATCGCTGCACCAAGTGCACGCCTTCCTCCATATCGGCCGCCACAAAAGGCAGCCTTTTCTCAAGCTGCGAATATCGCTCTCGGGTCGGCTCCACCATGTACTCGAAGAGTTTGTCCGGTGGCTCTCGAGCGTTTCCGTCGAAGATTACGGTGCGCAGCATGAATCGCGGACCTTCCGTAATATCCAGACGCAGCCGGCTCCCCGATTCAATGACGTAATGCACGTTCACTTTTGCGTAGCCGTGCTTGCGATAAAATACTTCAAGGAAAAAGGCCATGTCGTCGGCCCGGGCCGGGCTTAAGCCAAAATCCTCAATCGTCGTGATCTCTTCTTTCAGCGCCGAACGCAGTTCTTTTTCAGAGAAAGCCTGCTGGCCGCGAAATTCGATGATGCCGGCCCGCTTCGCGCGTTTTTCCTGCTCCTTTACGACCGCTCGCCGCGCTTTCTGCTGCTCCTCCGGTCGCGTGACATCAACCGCGCTCTGGGCTGCCAGTTCAAATGCGAGGGCTGCGCTTCCGAGACAGAAAAGGACCCCGTGACGCATCTTAGGAGCCTGTTGAAATACCCAGCCACGCCGCGGGAGAGCGGTTTGGGCTGGATAGCGAGGCGCGAGCGACGAGCATGTCCGCAGAGACCTGTGAGGAGCGAGCAACGTTGCCAGACAGCCCAAAGCGCGCTCGCCCTCCGGGTTGCGCCGCTTTTTCGCCTCTCCGGCGTTGCTCGTCGGTTATCCCGCCACCGCGGGACGGGTATGCGCCCTGCTCACGCCTTGGAGAAACGAAAAATCGGCAGCAACGTGGCATGGCTGGGTATTTCAACAGGCTCCTAGCGAAACCGAATCAAATATTTTAGCTTCCCTCGGAAATCGCCGTGAACGCCGACATCGCCAGTGAGCACAAAGTGATCGTCGATCTTGAACCGCACAGTGGCTTGCTGTTGACCAGTTCGCGGATCAACCGTTCCCAAATCCAGATCGAGCCGATTGAAAGCCGTGTTGCTCTCGGTCGGCTCGCCTTTTTTGACGATTTTGCGGTAAAGCTGTTGCACCAGTAGCGTAGCCGCCCGCCCAGCCAAGACGTTGCCAGTCGAAAGTTCCTGTCTCGTTGCGCCGGTGGAGATCAGCGAAATGATTTCCTCCTGCGCCAGAGGCGGTTCGCTTGTGAAAATGGCTTCTGGCGAAAGCAACGTTCCGTAAACGTAAACGCGCACGGTGTAATCGCGGATAACCGATGTGCCGTGCAGATCAATTGTCGGATTCATCGAATCGTCCGGACTGAAAGTGAGGAAGCCGCGGGAAACCTCCAGCCGACTAAAAGGCAACGTCGCTTCGACATTTTGCATCTGCACCACGCCTTGCAACGCGGGACGCAATCCCGTTCCCGTCAACTTCAGATCCCCGGTTGCTCCGCCGGTTGCCAGATTGCCTCGAATGAGCACTGGATCTTTGGTTTTGATTGCCACATCAAACTTCCAGTCGCGAAGCGGCGGACTCGGAAAAGAAAAAAAATCAGGACGCTCCGCGGGCGGCTGCGGTGCGGGTCTGCCGGGCAAGCCGATCGGAATCAGATCGATATTTTTTAGAACATGGCTGCTCGTCATCGCGACATTGCCGGTAACCGTCGCGGCCGCAAACGGTCCCGTTATCTTGATGTCTGCATTTGCGCGCGCGGTGAGCGTATCGTTTCGCGCAAGCAGCACGCTGTCGCCTTTGAGCTGCAAATCGAGAGTCGGCGCCGTCAATTTGGGAAAAGTGACTCTGCCGCCCATGGTGAAACGACCGCCGGCCAAATCGCCTCCAAATCGATCGAGCGTGAGCGCGTTCTCTCTAAAAGTGAACCGCGCATTGAAGCTGCTCAACGCGGGAAGAGTCGCATTCGTAAAACGAGCTACATTCACCGTCATGTCCCCTGCTCCGCTCAAAACGGGATGGCCAATCGTACCGCTCACATCAACATCGAGTCCAAGGTCGCCATCCAGTTGCTCAAGCTCCGGCACAAATTGTCGAACAAAATTCACAGACGTACGCGGAACGTGAGCTTTGGCCGTGATGGGCGTGTCGTCAGGAAACTTTCGGGCACGCGCGATCTTTGGAATGTCGAGCGGTACGCTTGCATTGATTTCGATTGGCTGAAGCCGCGTCTGTTCCAGCTTGCCTGAAAGTGTCAGCCGATCGTCTACAGCTTGCGCGCTCAATGAGAACGTCGCCGGCTCCATTTTCGGCCAATATTCATTTCGTATATCGTGAATCTGAAGGTCCAATCGCGCGTTGAGATCGGTGATCGTTCCATCGGCATCAAGCTTCGCGTTCACAATTCCCGACGTCTTCGCGTCCAGTCCGAGATCATCGAAAAGTTCTTTTAAATCGAGATTCTCAGACTGAACTGTTGCCGACACTTTGCCAGATGAAGGAATGACCGGCGAGTTAGTGCCGAGATTTCTCCACACAAACGGAATGGAAACGTAACCGTACGCGTAATTCGTCCGGGCTTGTGGCGCCGCAGGCTCGCCGCGTGCTCCGCGGACAGCCCCTCGCGGTTGGGCATTTACGATCTGATTAAGTTCAATCTTATCGATTTCAAGCTTGTCGCCTGTCGCCTGCGCGATCGCATGAAAATCCATGCCGCTCGTCGCGAGAAAGATGATCGGCACATCGAGACCATCGGGCGAATACGACGCATCGACGTTCGCCTGCAACGATTGCAAATTTCCATAACGCCCTTTTTCGAGAACGAGCTTGAGCTTGCCGGAGTTTTTCCAAGGAGCGACGGCTTGGGCAGCCGTCGATTTCGAACTTGACGGCTGGGAAGCCGTCATTCCTTGGCCGCTTCCTTCCCAGTCCAGTCTAACTGAGCCTGCCAATGCATTCTGATTGCCGGACGCCCGAAGCAATGGCTGAAGCGTCGATAAGTTCGCCACGCTTGCGGACATCTTGCCGCTGTAATGATAAGGTCGCCGCAAACTCACCGTCCCAGTGGCGTTAACGAAATCGGTATCGTTCAAAGTCGCGCTGCAATCGTTTAGGTAGACCACGTTGTTCGAAACCGAACACTGAGTGTTGAGTTGCCGGAAAACCAAATCTCGCATCCGCAGATTTGATCCGAAGAGCCACACTTGTCCGTTGGCCGTCTCTTGTTTCCATTGAATCTGCGCGCCTAGCTGCAGTGGCCCGCTCAATCTGTTCGGAGAATCAGCAGCCCAGAAGTCGCCAACGTCAGGCGCATTCAGAGCGACGTCCACCGCCGCAGGCTGCGAGGAAAATTTCCCGACTTCTGCGGGAAGCAGATAACGCCCGTGAGCATTCAGTTCATTTTGCCTTCGCCGGAGATTCAATCGGTCCAGTCCGAGAACGTCATCGCTTGAGTTGAGCGATCCACCCGCTGAATCGATGATGTAGTCCCGATAACGTATTCCCGTTAAATTGAACTCCATTGCTGTTCGAAGGTCTGCGAACCACGCTCTCTTAGTATCGCCGCGCGCGACGCCCTTGGACGCGCGAAGCGTACAATTCAGCTTCTCAACGATTCCATCCTGGAACCCAATAGCCTGTACGGTTACGCCGAGGTTCGCCTCTACAGTTGCATTGACAATGTCGATCCTACCGGTGAACTGAGCCGAGCCGGTCAACCCCACAGGAGTCCCCGCTGTTAGTCGCTTCAGATCAGGCGCCGAGCCGGAAATTTCAAGATTCGCCGGTGTGCGGCCAAAGTCTTCGATTGTGGAAGGCAACTCCATCCAGCCGCGAAGATGAAATTCGTTCTGGTCTTGTACGAGGTCGGCTGACTGTAAGGTCGCTCTCCCCTGCCCTGCGAAAATTTCAACAACGCTCCTGTCAAAATTGATTCCCGGCCTGCCCTCCGTAGCCTCGGCGAAGGCGGACCGATGCACGTCGCTCATTCGCAACGATAGGTTTCCGCTCCAAGTGCGCGGCTGATCGATTATGCCTGAGCCATTCAGAGCGAGATGCTCAATTTCGCCAGAAAAATAATTCTCTGGAAAGATAAGGAATTTGTTTAGCAATTCCGACGCGACTTTCTCTGCGGCCACATTTAATTTCGCGTTCACCGAAGATTGCGTTTCCGTGAACGAAGCAGACGCCGATAATTGGCCGCCGCCGACTGTGCAGTTGAGATTGGCCCCCAGGGCATCAGCGTCAATTCGCGACGCATCGACATTCAGCAGATGAATCTGATCCTGGTCGCTGAGCAGAACATCGCGAACGATTAAGTTTTTATTTATGTACGACGTATGGCCGGAAACTCCGGACCACTTATCGCCGGACGGGAGTTGCAGCGTTGCAATTCGTAGCTCGCCGGGATGCCGCGGGTCCAACTCAAGATCGATGCCTTCCGCCACGAAATCGTCCGGCTGATTTCTGACGACCAATGTGGCATCGGTCAGGCGGAGTCGCTCCGGGAAAAATCTTGGCAACTGCAATCGCGCCCTGAGTGAACGCGCTCTCAGCGGCGCCTTGGACGGATTCAACACAATGCGCGCCGAACGCGCTTCCACATTATCAAACAACCGCGAGATACCGTGCCGCGCGAAACTAAATAGATTGTAATCGACATGCAGTTGATCGATGTCGATGGATTCAATCGGAGATGGCCCAGTTGGGAATGCATGAAAATTTCGCGCCGTAACCCGGGTAAAGGGATTGCCTTCGAGAACGAAATCGATCTTTAGGTTCTCTTTTGCCGCATACCGAAGCGCAATCCGCCTCCCTACTGCTAGCAAAATTGGCCGATGGAAAATGATCAGGAGCACCGCGCATACACCAAGGCCAACGATCACACGGCGCCAAAGCCGCCGGTGGCGCCGTGTCTCTGCCTGATCGTCCTCGGCCACAGAGCGACTCTATTGCCGCTCTACGTCAGGGCAAAGGGCAAATGCCGTAGTTGGGGACGGCTTCCTACTTAGCAATTGCACACAAAGACCTCCGGAGTGACGCTTTCGCGGATATTTGTAGGGCGTCTGTGCCAGCCCCGAATGCTTTCGGGGTTCACAGAAACGCCCTACAATTTATGAGGCAATGAATCCTGATAAGCTTTTTGATTATCTCGAGGGTAGGTTGCCTGCAGCGGAGCGGGTCGCGCTGGAACAGCGACTGATCTCGGATGAGCAATTGCAACGCGAGTTGGCAGTGGCGCGGCAGATTCACGTGGGAATGCGCGGTGACTCCCGCGAAGTGCTCTTGCCACCACGACCGGATTTCACGGAGCAAGGCCGCAAAATGGCGCTTCGCGTGGGCGCGGCGTTCATCATTCTCATGGCTGTCAATGTGGGATTCGGTCTCTGGTTAATCGCCAGACACGAAACCAGGAATCCGAATCGGGCGCTGCTTGAAACGCAAATGCGGGAGCAGATCGCGAAATCCCTCGAGCACGCTGCGGCGACGCTAACGCCAGCGCCGGACGCTCTCGGCATAAGCGAAATTACAATTCCAGCTGCAACCGGGAAACTGGATGCTGTCGCTGATCAAATTGTCACGATCGCTTCCCTATGCGGTGGTTCTGCTGCAAAAGGACTTCCGGATCGAGGCCGGGTCAGCGTTCTTGTCGATCTTCCATCGAATCGGGAGACGGAATTTCGCGCAGCAATTGCGTCGATTACAGGTGGAGCGCAAGGGTCGCCGACTTCAGCTGCTGCAACTGCGACGGCGGAGAAAAAGAGTTTTGTTGTGCAGATCGTCGAGGAACCAGCAAAGTCAGATTGATGACAAGAACCCTCGTGAATGTGCCGCCTCTCCCCTTTCGCAAAGGGGAGAGGACTGAGGTGAGGGGTTTCTGGCGCAGGCGATGATTGCAGTCACATTTGCGTTGCCGGCGGAAAGCTCGGAATTCTTGCGGCGTCTGCGCGATAGAACCGGCGCTGAGCGCAATGGCGTAAGAATCGTGCGCGGCAAGATGGATGATCGAATGATTGAAGTCCTTCATACCGGCGTTGGAGAAAAGGCCTGTCGCCAGCGAGTCGCAAAATTTCTCCAGGACCAGCAATTCGACCTTTTGATCAGCACCGGATTTGCTGGCGCGCTTAGCGATCAATCGAAAGTCGGCGATCTTTTGCTGGCGAAGAATTTTTCGACGATCGAGCTGAACAACAGGCGCAAATCCTTTTCAAGCCTGCCGATTCATGAAGTCGACCTGTTAACTGTATCTGCGTTGATCGATTCTAGTGAGAAGCGACTTGAAATTGCGCGCGCATCGGGGGCCGCCGCAGTGGACATGGAAACGGAATTCATTGCGCGCGCCTGCGCGGATTACGGTATTCCGCTGCTTTCGCTGCGCGTGATCAGCGACACACTGGACGAACCGTTCCCTGCTCCGACCAAAGTCTTATTCGACATCGAACAGCAGCGAACTCGCTTCCTAACGTTGGCGACCTTCTTCCTTGCGCATCCGAATCGCGTCCCGCGCTTGATTCAGTTCGCGAGAAGAATTGCACGTGCACGAAAAATTCTCGCGGGCGCGCTGGTCGCAGTTATCAGCGAGCTGTAGTCGGGGGCGCTGACTCCGGCCGCCGCGGTCACCGACCGCGGCTAGCGTTGCGCCGGCTCGATGTGAACGAGCACGTCCGCGACCCGCGAGTCGCTCTGCTGGATGGCGCGTTTGACGCGATGCGCGATCTCGTGGCCTTCGTGCACGGACATGTTGCCATCCACTCCGACGTGAAGATCGACATAAAAATCCAACCCCATTTTTCGGGCGCGACATTTCTCAACCTCAACGACTCCTGGCACTGACCGCGCCACCTCGCGAATTGATCGAATAAATTTACCGCGCGGAGCTGTATCCATGATTTCAAAGAACGCCGGACGCGCAATGCGATACCCGTTCCAGCCGATGAGCACGCAGGCTACAAGAGCGGCCCAGTCATCGGCGCTTTGCCAGGCTTTGCCGCCGATGAGCGCGATAGAAATCCCGATAAACGCCGCGGTAGAAGTCATGGCATCGATGCGATGGTGCCAGGCGTCTGTTTTCACCGCGGTGCTCTCCACTTTTTGCCCAAACCGAATGACGTACCGGAATAACACCTCCTTGACGATCACTGCCACGATCAGAACTACCAGGGTCCACGGGGCAGGCCCATGATGGGGGAGCAAGATTTCGCGCACACTTTGAATGGCAATCGCCAGCGCGGCAGCCAATACGCCGAGAGCAACCACAATCGCAGCGATTGGTTCGGCTTTGCCGTGACCGTACGGATGCGTCTTGTCCGGAGGCCGCGCGGCAACGGTCAGTCCGCCCCAGATCACAATTGAGCCGCCTATATCGAGTGCAGACTCGATTCCGTCGGCGATCAGCACATAGGCGTGACCGAAAAGACCGGCCACAATTTTTGTGGACGCAAGTACTACGTTGACCACCAACCCAAGCAACGCGACACGCGCGCCGGTTTGCAGATTCTGCTTCGAGGCGTGAGCTTGGGGTACCATCGATGAACAAAACTATAAACGCAGCTGTTTACGATACGCACGGAAATCCGGCGGACGTCTTACGTGTGGAATCGCGGCCATGGCCGACGCCGGGTCCGGGCGAAGCGGTTGTAAAAATGCGCGAAGCGCCGATCAATCCGGCTGACTTAAATCAAATCGAAGGAAAATATCCGGTGCGACGAGAGCTCCCGGCAACGCCCGGCTTCGAAGGTGCGGGAGTGGTTGCTGATCTGGGCGCGAACGTGACGACTGTCGCCGGCGGTGATCTGGTAATTTTGCCGCACAACGTCGGCACATGGCGCGATGCCGTTGCCGTGAAAGCCGAAGATTTGGTCGTTGTGCCTGCGGGAATCGAGCCCGTGCATGCAGCAATGTTAAAAATCAATCCGATGACCGCGTGGCGGTTGCTGCATGATTATGTCGATCTCGAAAAAGGAGATTGGCTCATACAAAACGCATCAAATTGCGCTGCCGGCCGCGCCGTGATTCAAATCGCATGCGAGTTGGGCTACAAAACGGTGAACGTGGTCCGACGCGCGGAATTGATTGACGAACTGCGCGCGCAAGGCGGCGACGTCGTGCTCGTCGATGGCGAAAATCTTCGCGAAGAAGTGAAGAACGCTACTGGCGGCGCACCGATCCGTTTGGGATTGAATGCCGTTGGCGGCGAGAGCGCATTGCGTCTCGCAAATTGTCTCGCGCCTGGATCAACCCTGGTGACGTTCGGAGCAATGAGTTTGCAGCCGCTGAAAATTCCCAACGGGTTGCTGATTTTCAAAGACCTCCGTTTCCGTGGCATCTGGATTAACAAATGGTACGATAACGCGACCAAAGAGCAGCGCATGGAAGCGTTCCGGCCACTTTTTGAAATGGCAAAACGCGGTCTGTTAAAGACGAAGGTCGAAAAAGCCTACCCGCTGAGCGAAGCGAAAGTAGCCGTTGCGCATGCCGCGCAAGGCAAACGCAGCGGCAAAATCATTTTTGAGTTCGGCGATTAAGTGCCGGCTCATCTGCGGTGCAAAACGAAGAAGCCCGCGGCACGGCACTGCT
>Ga0193733_1000721_pt1 | contig 10436 bp, 10 predicted proteins | sample U1s2metaG_FD_145076 | JGI IMG/M metagenome (GOLD analysis project Ga0193733, IMG submission 145076) | Soil microbial communities from a riparian zone of the East river system, Colorado, United States - U1s2 | ecosystem: Environmental > Terrestrial > Soil > Riparian zone | place: USA: East River... | reverse complement strand
TCGACGAGCTCCGCAAGCTTATGGCGCGGCATCAATTTGTTTCGCGCGCCGAACTGCCACGGTTCGCCGGTGGCGCGGTCGGTTTTCTCGGCTACGAAGCGATTCGATTCTTCGAACCGAAAGTTCCCGCCGCACGCAAGGACGACCTGCAACTACCCGATATGCTCTTCATGCTTACCGGTAACGTCCTCATCTTCGATCATCGGCTGCGCACTTTAAAAGTCGTCGTCAACGCTTTTCTCGACGATCGGCCGCCGGAAAAAGTCTATGCGCGCGCCGTGGAATCTGTGGATTCCATTCTACAACAATTGGCCGGGCCGGTGGATTTGCCGCTTGTTCCGATTGCGTTGGACGAAAAACAGCCGATGCCGCGCAGCAACTTCCGCCGTGAAGAGTTTGAGCGCGCGGTTGAACGGGCCAAGGAATACATCCGCGCGGGCGATATTTTCCAGGTGGTTTTGTCGCAACGTTTCGAATCGGATTTCACGGGGCGGCCGCTCGATTTCTATCGCTGCCTTCGTTTCATCAATCCTTCGCCGTACATGTTTTGTCTGAACTTCGGCGACGATTTTGCGCTTGTTGGCAGCTCGCCTGAGATGCACGTCCGATTGACCAGCGACACGGTCGAGATTCGTCCAATTGCGGGGACACGCCCTCGCGGCCTCACTACTGCGCAAGACGAACGAAATGCCGCCGAACTCCTCGCTGATCCGAAGGAGCGCGCGGAACACATCATGCTCGTGGACCTCGCGCGCAATGATGTCGGGCGCGTTGCAGAGTTCGGCTCAGTCTGTGTGACCGAGATGATGGAGATCGAGCGCTACAGCCACGTGATGCACATTGTTTCAAACGTGACGGGGCGTCTGCGCCGGGGTTGCACTGCATTCGATCTGGTCAAGGCGACGTTTCCGGCCGGGACCGTCTCTGGCGCGCCGAAAATCCGCGCGATGCAAATCATTAGCGAACTGGAACAAACCAGACGCGGCTGTTACGCAGGGGCGATCGGCTACTTCGGATTCGATGGCAACATCGATTCGTGCATCGCATTGCGCTGCGCCATATTGAAAAACGGCACGGCCTATGTGCAGGCCGGCGCAGGCATCGTCGCTGATTCGAACCCGGCCGCAGAATACGAAGAGACCGTCAACAAAGCGCGCGCGATGGCAAAAGCGCTTTCAATGGCGCAGCAAATATAATTGGAATGAGAAAAGGAACAGCAAATCCAAAATCGACCAGGCGGACGACCGGCAGCGATGCCCAATTATCGAAATCTCCGGCACGTGTTCCTGTCGGCCCGCTTCGCTCCTCGGGTGGAAATGACGGAGGTCAGGCAGCTTTGCCTGACTCGGCTGGCAAGCTGCCAGCCTGCCAAGACAGCCTGGCAGGCTATCATCCAACTGATATCGGCGATTTCGAATTGCGCGACGCGACACTCCGTCTGATGCAGCGCAAACATCTCAGCCGCGCAGAAGCCGCAAAGTTGCTTGAATGCCTGCTCAGTCCCGTCACTACAGACGCGCAGATAGCGGCGGCGCTCATCGCTTTAGTCGTTAAAGGCGAAACCGTCGAAGAACTCGCAGGAATGGCCGAAGCGATGCGGGATCGCGCCATTCATTTGAATTCCCGTCACCGCAATTACATCGATACTGCAGGGACTGGGTCGAGCGCGGCGAAAACGTTTAACGTTTCAACGGCTGCAAGCTTCGTTATCGCAGGCGCCGGTTTACCCGTGGCGAAACACGGCGCGCGCGCGGCGACATCGAGTTGCGGCAGCGCCGACGTCCTCGAGGCACTCGGCGTTAACACTTCGGCCTCTCCGGAAATTATGGAGCGGTGCCTCAATGAGTGCGGGGTTTGCTTTATGTTTGCGCCACTCTTTCATTCGGCAACGGCTCGCGTCGCGAACGTGCGCCGCCAGCTGGGCGTGCCTACCACATTCAATTTGCTCGGTCCGCTAACCAATCCTGCACGAGCGCCCTTTCAACTTCTCGGGGTGTCGAAGCGGTCTCTTGTTGAGCCGATGGCGTCGGCTCTTGTCCTTCTCGGCATCGAACACGCGTGGGTCGTTCACGGCACTGATGGTCTCGATGAAGTTACAATCACAGGCGAAACTTTTGTCGCGGCGTGCTCCGCGCGCACCGGCGTGAAGACGTTCACGATTTCGCCGGAGGACTTCGGATTACATCGTCAATGCCTTATTGCAGCCAGCGTGCAGGGCCCAACTAAAAATGCCCGGCTAATCCGCGCAATTTTGGCTGGCGAAAAAAATGGCAGCCTGGCTGCGGCGCGCGATTTAGTCGTCATCAATGCTGCTGCAGCGCTCCATCTCGCGGGAGTTACCACGGATCTTCGCCGTGCAACCAACATCGCTCGCGAAAGCATCGACAGCGGACGCTCGACGTCGAAGCTGGACGCGCTCATTCGAGAAACAAATCAGAGCTGATGATGACTAACATTCTCTCCGAAATTATCGATCGGAAACGGCAAGTCGTGGCGCGAGTTCGAGCCGATCGCGCCTCGCAAGATTTTCGTCAGTGTGCACTGGACATCCGGGCAAACGCAGTGCCCCATCGGTTGTTGCGAGCTTTGGAATCGGACTCACGGCGGCTGAACATTATCGCGGAATTCAAACGAAGGTCCCCGTCAGCTGGAATCATTCGCAGCGATTTATCGGCGACTGAAGTCGCCTGTTGCTACGAGCGCGGTGGCGCCTGCGCCATCTCGGTTTTGACAGATGAAGAATACTTCGGCGGGTCGATTTTCGACCTGACAGCTGTTCGCGCGAGGACCGATCTGCCGATCGTGCGAAAGGATTTCATCATTGATCCGGTCCAGATTTATGAAGCAGCTATCGCCGGTACGGATGCTGTGTTGTTGATTGCAGGGGCGCTCGACGACACCGCGTTAGCCAAATTACGCGCGATCGCCGAGGACGAATTAGCACTGGATGCGCTTACCGAAGTGCATACGTCCGAAGAATTGCGCCGCGCGCTGAATGCTGGCGCCAAAATGATTGGAGTGAACAACCGCAATCTCCAGACGTTTCAAGTTTCACTGGAAACGAGCGAGTATTTGATCGCCGAAGCTCCGCGAGATCGAATCATGATCAGCGAGAGTGGACTAAAAAGTGCGAAATCTTTGCGTCATCTTCAGGCGCTTGGATTCCGCGGCTTTCTCATCGGTGAAGCGCTGATGCGCGCGACCGACCCCGAAGCGGCCTTGCGCGATCTCATCGCAGCAACCGAGCTCGACACTGTGAATGACAATCCACACCAATGAAGAATGATGTGAAGACTGTAGGACCTGCGCTGATGAAAGGTAGGGGCGGCACTCCCGTGCCGCCTGCCCCAGCGACATCCAAAATCCAAGAACGGCGGTCACGGAGTGACACGCCCTACCAAACGCCCGCCGGTTTGTGATTTTTATGTTCACTCCGACACAAATCAAAATCTGCGGCGTTACGAATGCGAACGACGCGAAAATGTGCGCCGAACTTGGCGCGGACATGATTGGCTTCAACTTTTATCCGCAAAGCCCGCGCTACGTTGAACCGGAAGTTGCTCGGCAAATCATCGAGACGCTGCCGAGCCATGCTGATGCAGTCGGTGTTTTCGTTAATGGCGATGCCGATGAAATCCGGAACACCGCAAACGCGGCGGGAGTGCGATGCGTCCAATTGCACGGAGATTTCTCGCCCGACGTCGGGCGGGACTTCGCTCGCGAATTTCGGGTGATTCAAGTGTTTTCCACGCACCCCCAGTTTCGCCCGGAAGACGTGGCATTGTTTTCCCATTGCGACGTGCTCGTCGACGCACATCATCCCGATCTTCGCGGCGGCACCGGCCAGATGTGCGATTGGTCTGCTGCGCGAGCAACATTGCGATTTTCTCGATTTCTCATTCTCTCCGGTGGTTTGAACGCCGAAAATGTTGCGAGCGCGATCAAAGCGGTCACGCCACACGCTGTGGACGTTTGCAGTGGCGTCGAGAGCGGGCCCGGCGTGAAAAATCACGAGGCCATCAAAGATTTCATCGCTGCCGTGCGCACGGCCGAACGCTCCATGGCAGCAACATCAGATTCTCAATAATGATATTCTCAATTGACATAGATGAAGTGTGCGCGGCGCGCACGGGTCGCCTCGCCTTTCTTAAAGGACAGGGGGCGGGTGAGGCTTGGGCTTCGGCAAGTCGCTTTGGACGGCTTCGCGAAGTGGCATTTGTCGGCTCCAAGACCACTCACCTTAGTCCTCTCCCCTTCAGTAAAGGGAGAGGCGACAGATCACCCACGATTTGCTGTGCATTGCGGTCATTGCAAGGACAAGCAGCCTGAAATTTCGATGCAAAAGTCGCGAATCACAACAAGTGAGCCGGATGAACAAGGCCATTGGGGTAAATTTGGCGGACGCTACGTTCCAGAAACCTTGGTTGCGCCGCTGGAAGAGTTGACCAAAGAGTTCACGCGCGCGCGACACGACAATAATTTCTGGCGTGAGCTCAATTTGCTACTGCGCGATTACGCTGGGCGACCAACACCACTGTTTCATGCTCAGCGTTTGTCGACACACGCGGGCGGAGCGCAAATTTATCTCAAACGCGAAGACCTTTTGCACACCGGCGCGCACAAGATCAATAACGCCCTGGGCCAGGCGCTGCTGGCGCGCCGGATTGGCAAGGATCGTGTGATTGCCGAGACCGGCGCAGGGCAGCACGGCGTCGCGGCGGCAACGGTTTGCGCACTCTTTGGATTGCGATGTGTCATCTACATGGGGGCCGAAGATGTTCGACGACAAGCCCTGAACGTTTTTCGAATGCAATTGCTTGGTGCCGAAGTAAGAACCGTCAACGCGGGCACACGCACCTTGAAGGACGCGATCAATGAGGCGCTGCGGGATTGGGTGACGAACGTGCACGATACTTATTACCTGCTGGGCAGTGCACTTGGTCCACATCCGTATCCTGTGATGGTGCGCGAGTTTCAGAGCGTGATCGGCCGCGAGGCACGCGAGCAAAATTTGTCTGCCACCGGAAAATTGCCGGGCGCGCTGATCGCCTGTGTCGGCGGCGGCTCAAATGCGATCGGTTTGTTTCATCCTTTCATTGCAGACGAACAAGTCAGACTGATCGGAGTAGAGGCCGGAGGCCGCGGCGATTCGTTGGGTGAACACGCGGCCAGATTTCATGGTGGATCAGAAAGCGGCGGCGGACGCGTCGGTGTGCTGCAAGGAACGATGTCATACGTGCTTCAAGACCCGAACGGGCAAATTGCAACGACGCATTCGATTTCGGCCGGGCTCGATTATTCCGCGATCGGGCCAGAGCACGCATTTCTGCACGATAACGGACGAGCCGAATACATCAGATCGAGCGATGCCGAAGCGCTCGAAGGATTTCGGCTTTGCGCAAAACTGGAAGGGATTATTCCCGCGCTCGAAACAGCTCATGCCATTTTGCCTGCCGTGCGTGTCGCTCGCGAGTTGCCACGAGATGACGCGATCATTGTGAATTTGTCCGGTCGTGGCGATAAGGACGTGCAGCTCGTCGCGGATTTGCAAAGGCAATGAGTCGAATCAGGGAGACATTCACTTCCCTAAAACGTCTGGGACGCGGTGGGTTCATCCCATTCATCGTTGCGGGCGATCCCGATCTTGCAACCACCGAACTCTTGCTCGTCGAGCTTGCTGCTGCCGGGGCGGACATTATTGAACTGGGCGTCCCCTTCAGTGATCCAGTCGCCGACGGTGAGATAATTCAGCGCGCATCCGAACGCGCGCTGCGGAATGGAGTCAGCGTGCGGGACGCGCTCACGTGTGCGCGCAAAGCGAGACAGCACATCGATGTGCCGATCGTTCTTTTCAGCTATTTCAATCCACTCTTGCAATTGGGAGAACAACAGTTGGCTGTCGTAGCAAACGAGGCTGGGATCGATGCTGTGCTCGTGACAGATCTGATTCCCGAGGAAGCAAAATCGTGGACGCAGACGCTGCTTGGACACGGACTCGATCCGATCTTTCTAGTCGCCCCGACCACGTCCGACGAACGGCTCGCGCACATCGCGCAGCAAGCGCGCGGATTCATCTATGCCGTGTCGCGCGTTGGCGTGACAGGCGCGCGCGATCAAATGACGCGCGATGCTGAAGCTTTGGTTAACCGTGTGTGCGCCGTCAGCGATTTGCCCGTTGCAGTCGGCTTCGGAATCTCGACTCCGGAACAGGTGCGCGCAGTGTGGCGTTTTGCGGATGCCGCCGTCGTCGGCAGCGCGATCGTGAGCCAAATCGAAAGCCTCGATAATTCTCCAGAGTTGCCGAAGCGCGTCGGCGACTTTGCGCGATCGCTCATCGCACCTATACACGGATCCTGCGTTTCGTCCCCTGCTCTTAGCTAACCTCCGGCTATGTCTTTTTCTTAGCTGCGAGGTACGCACGCTGAAGGAAATCCGACGCTGCCACGCTGGCCAAAATTCCAGCGAAAAGACGCGTCGCGCGCGGCGCGAAGACGAAACCGAACGCGAGAGCCGTCGCGCACCAGGGCGCCATGCAATACGGACATGAAATCAGGTTGCCGATTCCGCGCTGGATTCCGCGGCCGCGCGGTTCCTCCTCCACTTCACCTGCGCCGGCGCTGCGAATGTAACTCACAAAAGGCGCGCGGAGAACGCCGGTGATTCTGTCCTTTGCCACCATGCGGCTCAACTTGTGGGTGGCCATTCCCAGTAACGCCAGATCAAGCAGGCTGAATCTCTTCGGCAACCGCTTCTGTTCGATTGCCACTCCTGTGAGCACTGCCACGCTCGCGACATAAAAGCCCAGCAGCGCCGCGTACTCCGCAAGCAGTTGCTCCTCGCACTCCTCTTTTTCTGCAGTTCGTTCTCCGTATTTTTCGATTGAAAAATCGGCGTCAGCTCCGCGTGATGATCGATCCACATAACTAGATCGCAAACTTCTGCCCATCTGCGTGTGGAAGACAGCCTGCTAGGCTGTCTCGGCACGCAGGCTGCCAGCCTGCAATCTCTGCCGCACCATCATCGACAGGCTGGCAGCCTGTCGGCCGAGACAGGCAGGATGCCTGTCCTCCGTCACATCGCGAACTTCTGCGCATCCGCGTGTGGAAGACAGCCTGCCAGGCTGTCTCGGCACGCAGGCTGCTAGCCTGCAGTTGTCACCGCGTCATCATCGACAGACAGGCTGCCACTGCCAATCGCTACTACTTTCAGTGCGACAGCCTGGCAGCCTGTCGGCCCAGACAGGCAGGATGCCTGTCTTCCGCCAATGCCTCAATTTGGTTGGAAAAAACGGCTGAATCTCCTACTGCATGGTCCGTGGCGGATGAATGCGATGCGGTAGTAATTGGCTCTGGCCCAAACGGTCTAGCCGCCGCCATTACTCTGGCGCGTGCGGGATGTTCCGTTCTCGTTTGTGAAGCGAACGCGACTATCGGCGGCGGCGCGCGTTCGGCGGAATTAACATTGCCAGGATTTTTGCATGATGTCTGTTCGGCGGTTCATCCGCTCGCGGCTGGCTCTCCGTTTTTCAAAACGCTTCCGCTGGAGCAATTCGGACTCGAATGGATTCAACCTGACATCCCGCTCGCGCATCCGCTCGATGATGGCACCGCGGCCTGCTTGTATCGAGATGTCGATCTTACAGCGGAAGAACTCCGCGACGATTCGCGCGCGTATCGGTGGCTGATGAAACCGCTCGCGCGTGACTGGGAAAAATTGGCTGACGAATTTTTGCAACCGATGCTGCATTTGCCGCGACATCCAGTAGCTCTCGCACGATTTGGCATCCCCGCGATCTGTCCGACGACTTTCCTGGCCAAAAGCTTATTTCGCTATGAGCCGGGCCGCGCGTTGTTTGCTGGGATAGCTGCGCACTCATTTCTTCGTCTGGACGCGCCAGTCTCCTCTGCTTTTGCGCTCGTGCTTGGACTTGCAGGGCACGCCGTTGGCTGGCCAATCCCGCGCGGGGGCTCGCAGCAAATTGCAAACGCGCTGGCCGGTTATCTCCATGAACTCGGCGGAAAGATCGAAGTTAATCGGCGCATTGAAAATCTGGATGAGTTGCCGAAATCACGCGCAATTCTTCTGGACGTTTCTGTTTGGCAATTCTTGCGAATCGCTAGCCCGCGATTGCCGTCACGGTATCGCCGCCGATTGGAATCGTTTCGGCACGCACCGGGAATTTTCAAAATCGACTATGCCTTGAATGGTCCGATTCCGTGGAAAGCCGAAGCCTGCCGTCGTGCCGGCACAATTCATCTCGGAGGCAGCATCGATAAAATAGCCGCAGCTGAGCGCGACGTTTCGCGCGGGAAAATTTCCGAACGTCCGTTTGTGCTGGTCGCGCAGCAGAGTCTTTTTGACGAAACTCGCGCCCCGCGCGGGCAACACACGCTTTGGGCCTACTGCCATGTTCCATTCGACTGCAAGATCGACATGTCGGAGCGCATTGAATCTCAGATCGAGCGATTCGCTCCCGGTTTTCGCGATTGCGTGATTGCCCGCCACAAAATGGGTGCTGCTGATCTCGAGAAATCGAATCCAAATCTGGCAGGCGGCGACATCAGCGGCGGCGCAGCAAATCTGACGCAGTTGATTGCGCGACCAGTCCTTAGTCCTACACCTTACCGCACGGCGTTGCCGGGCGTTTATTTGTGCTCCGCGTCAACTCCACCCGGAGGCGGAGTTCACGGCATGTGCGGCTATCACGCCGCGCGCGCGGCCTTGCGTGATCATTTCGCGAAGCGCAAACGCACGTGAGCAATCTAGCTGGGGAATACGACCGGCAAAGCCTTGAAACCCGTCTATAAGTTGATGGGAGACCCCCGAAACGTCGCACACGCGAAGAAAGTTACTCAAGAGAAGCAGCATAAAGCGAAGCATTCTCAAACCACTCGTGCGCCCCAGCCAGGCAAGAAAGTGCAAATCGAGGAAACGAAATCTGCTGCCACTGAGCAAAGCACCGCGCCAAAGCCGGGAGCCGAAAAGCCGGCGCAACCACCAGATTCAAGCAAATTAGAGAAATCGCTCGCAGTACTTTCCAATCTTAAGGACCTGGAGTTTCACTCGCGGGCGAACATTGAAAAGCTCGCCGAGCTCAGCTTAACGATCGAAGAAGAGCTGAAGCAAAAAGCTTTCGCCGAAGCAATCGGAGCAGTCTATGGGGCGCAGGACGCCTTTCAATCCAAAATCGTAAAGTTGATCGAAGATTATGAAACGGAATGCGCGCGTTTGTCGGGTTCTGCCTGACATACGGTGCTGATCGGTTCAGGACCTCGGCTTTCTCTTGCAGTTTCTGCACGTCAATGAGGACTCAGTTTCGAACAATACTTGAAACTGACAGTCAAAACCTAACAGACATGAAAACGAAAAACCTATTCACAATAGCAGCAATAAGCGCCGGCCTGGCATTCGGCGTGACTGCACAAGCGAAGGAAGAAAAACACGAAGAACAAACCATCGACAGTTCTGATGTCCCTGCGGCGGTTCAGCAAGCTGCCCAGGCAGAAGCAAAAGGCCGTCATTGAGAAGAATGGCAAACAGATCGGCGTTGAAATGGATGCGAACGGCAAAGTGCTGAGCAAACACAACGAAGCCAACGAGCACAAAGAAAAAGGCGAGAAATACTAATCGCTGGGTGAATCGCGTTATCGCCTGGCACGCCGTAGCGTGCGAAGACGCCTAAACGCGATGTTAATTGAAGCGCGGCGAAGCGGCATTGTTCCTAATGACGTCTTCGCCGCGCTCGCGCATCCGCGGCTTTGTAGCCGGAGTCGGTGACTCCGGATGCTGTGGAAAGTGAACACGTACAAGGCGCCGGGATCACCGATCCCGGCTACAGCTCACGCGACCACTCGAATGCTGGAGTAAAGGATTCCGCCGAGCATTGCTCCTAAAGCCACCAGAGCAACGTCGCGCTTCAGAAACGCGATCAGAAGAAAAGCAGCAGCCGCAATGCCGACAGTTGGCCAATCAACTAGCGCTTCGGGAATTAGATCGAGCGACACGACTGCTATGATACCAACAACTGCGGCACTCACCCCTGCGAGGAATGCCTGAATCTTGCGATTCCCGCGAACTTTTTCGACATAATGCACACCGGCAATCACGAAAACAAACGAAGGTAAAAAAACGAAGAACGTAGCCACGATTGCTCCGCTGATTCCACTCGCGATATATCCGACAAATGTGGTGAACAGCATAAAGGGGCCGGGCGTTGCCACGCTAAGGGCAACGCCGTCCAGCAACTGGCCATCTGAAAGCCAATGATATTGTGCAACCGCGCCGCGTTGCACGAAAACAAGCGACGCATAGGCGCCGCCAAAACTCAGTAGTCCCGTCTTGAGAAACAGCCAGGCAACTTGAAATAATCGCGAATCGCCAAAAGGAACCAAGAGACCGATTCCGCCGATCATAGTCGGCAACATCGGCGTAGTTTT
>Ga0193733_1000720_pt1 | contig 10443 bp, 14 predicted proteins | sample U1s2metaG_FD_145076 | JGI IMG/M metagenome (GOLD analysis project Ga0193733, IMG submission 145076) | Soil microbial communities from a riparian zone of the East river system, Colorado, United States - U1s2 | ecosystem: Environmental > Terrestrial > Soil > Riparian zone | place: USA: East River... | reverse complement strand
TCTCCGCCGGTCCGATGACAAGCCCGAGCCCCCGTACGACCGGCTGGAGCTGGACCTCGGGACCGGCGGCAGCTTCAGCTCCGGCGACACCTTCCAGCAGTCCCTTGTTCTCACAGGAATCTTCGGCTACTCGAACGTCACCGTGAGCGCGGGCTCCACGGCGGCCACCGGGTCGGCTGCCGTGACGACCGTGGACGTCACAAACGGCGCTGCGATCGGCGTCGGGTCGCTGATCCTCGTCGGGTCCGAGCGCCTCGCCGTGACCGAGAAGTCCATGGTCGCCACTGCGGACACCGGCTCTCTCACCGCACAGCCGAACGCGCAGTCCCTCGCGGTCGTCTCCGGTGCCGCGTACTCCGTCGGAGAGGTACTCCTCCTCGACGCCGAGCGCGTCCGGGTGGACGACATCGCCGGGAACAACCTGATCGTCACACGCGCCTGGGACGGCACGGCCCTGGGAGCCCACACCACGGCTGCCGTGTACGCCAGCAGGCGCCTCAGCGTCGAGCGCGCGGTACTGGGCACCACGGCTGCCTCCTTCGCTGCGAGCGCGGCTGTGAGGCTCTGGAAGCCTCCGGGCCTGATCGCTCAGTGGGCGAAGGCCGAGGCTCTGAACGACGTGCTCCAGCAGCGGAGCGGCTATTCCAGGACCGAGGGTTCCGGAGAGAACTCGATCGAGGTCTCCGGCAAGGCCCTGAAGGACATCCGCAACCGGGCGATGACCGCCTACGCCCGGTACCTCATGGACTCGATCTGATGAGCCGGGACGTCGACATCCACGCGAGCGGCCCCGTCTTCGACGGCCGGGCCGACCGAGCTGTGCACGACTACGAGCGCGCGGTCTCCCAGGAGGTCGCCGAGGACGCAGAGCGTCGCGTCCAGGAGCATCTCCACCGGTCCATCCGGCACCCGACCGGCTACTACGAGTCCCATGTCCGAGTGGTGGCCCGCAGCAGCCTGGTCCATGTGGTGACGGACGGCGGTGTCGTGTACGGGTCTTGGCTGGAAGGAACGGGCTCCCGCAACCGGACCACCCGGTTCAAGGGCTACCGCTCGTTCCGGCAGGCGCTCGAAGAAACGAACTCAGCTGCGGTCGAGACCGCTGAGCGGATCCTCCCGCGCTACACGTCCCGGATGGAGTGACCATGACGATCAACATCGCGAACATCCTCGCGACCGTGCAGGGTCACGCCCAGGAGTCGGGCTACTTCACCAGCGTCCTGCTGCACGAGCCGAAGAGCGCGCCGGGCCCCGGCCTCACGTGCGTCATCTGGACGGACCGGATCGAGCCTGCGAAGTCCTCGATCACCTCGGTATCGGCGAACCTGGTCCTCCAGGTCCGGCTCTACACGGACATGCTCCAGTCCCCTGAGGACGCGATCGACGCCTCGCTGATCCTGGCGGCCGACGCTCTGTTCACCGCGTACGTCGGAGACTTCCAGCTCGGTGGTGAGTCTCGGTACATCGACGTCTTCGGGTCCGAGGGGACACCAATGGACTGCCGCTTCGGCTACCTGGAGCAGGACAAGCAGCTCTTCAGGTTCGCCCTGATCACACTCCCCATCATCGTGAACGACGTCTGGACGGAGGCCGCGTAATGGCCAAGCAGGGAGGAATGGGTCAGGGTCTCTACGTCGGCGGCTATGACCTCTCCGGAGACATCCAGCAGTTCAATGAGGCAGGCGGCGGGAACAACCTGCTGCCCTTCACGGACATCACCCAGTACGCCATGGCGCGCGAGCTGGGCCAGCGCGACGGCCGCCTGTCCATGAGCACGTACTTCGACGTCGCCCTCGGTGCCTCACACCCCCGCCTGAGCCTGCTTCCGACCACAGACGTCCACCTGTTCTGGGGGATGAACCAGTCCGTCGGCGGGGACGGCTTCGCCCTGATCTCCAAGACCCCGAACTACGACGGCACCCGAGCGGACGACGGTTCTTTCATCTTCAAGGTCGACGCTGTGGCCAACGCGTACGGGGCCGAGTTCGTCACCATGCTGAGCGCAGGCTCGGCGGCGGTCACCGGAGCCGGATCACTGGCGTCCTGGGACTCCACAGCATCGCTGGCCTTCGGTGCCCAGGCGTATCTCCAGGTGACGGCGTTCACCGGAACCGACGCGACGATCGTCGTGGAGGACAGCGCGAACAACTCGGCCTTCTCCACCGTGACCGGCCTGAGCTTCACCCAGGTCACCACGGCTCACGTGACCGAGCGAAAGGCGACCACGAACACAGCCACGGTCCGGCGCTACCTGCGGGCCACGGTCAGTACGTCGGCGGGGTTCTCCGCCCTCTCGTTCGTCGTCGGCGTCAACAAGAACCTCACGGCTGGATTCGTCGTATGAGCCAACTCCCCGACCCCCAGATGCCCGCCGGGGCGTACACGACCTTCGGGATCCGTGTCCCCCGGGCCACGCACTTCCGTCCGGCGACGTGCGAGGAGACCGACTGTCCGGAGTGGCGCTACGGCTGGAAGATCCGCTGGGACGTCCTCACCGAGCAGCAGCGCTACGACCTGGAGCACTCGCCGTGGCACTTCACTACGGACGCCGAGTGGGCCGTGTTCGAGGCGGGCCAGCCGTGCTTCCGGTTCCGCAGCCACAGCGTCCGGATCGACAAGCCGGAGATCTTCCTCAAGAAGAATCTCCACATGAGTTCGGCTGCGGGCGCTACGGCGTACAGGCACAAGAACGCTCAGGACTGGACGGACGACTTCATGAACACGACCCAGGCGGCCGTGGACGAGATCGGGAGGGGCTGACGGTGAAGCTCGCACTGATCGTTTTCGCGGTCGCCCTGGTGGCGGCTACAGCCGGGGTCTTCTACGGCCGGGGCACGGTCCACCCGGACCCCGACCACGCGCAGCAGAAGTGTCTGTACGCCTCTGTGAGCGCCTATCCGAACCTCCCGGTCACCAGCCCTGCGCTGGACACCGTGAGCGCCTGCAAGGGGCTGCCCGAGTCCCAGAAGGCTGCACTGCGGGGCCTGGTGTCCCGCTTCATCGAGAGCGCCTCTGCCAAGAGCGCGAAGGAGGGCTGATCCATGGCCAAGCAGGGCGGCATGGCATTCACGACACTCAGTGTCGATCTGTCGGACGGCACCACGGCGACCGACATCCGCAACGACGTCACGGACTTCGACTTCTCCACCCCTCGCGCCCTCCAGGACGTGACCGGTGTGGACAAGTCGGCGATCGAGCGCATCGCGCTCCTGGCTGACTTCGCCATCAACCTCAAGGGCGTGTTCAACGCCACCGGCTCGCACCTGGTCTTCAAGACCGTCCCGAGCCAGACCGGCACGGTCAAGCGCACCGTCTCCCTGGGCATCGCGTCCGTTTCCCTGGCGAACGAGTGCCTGTTTTCGGACTACGCGCTCACGCGTGGTGACTCGGCTGAATTCACCTGGGCGGCCCCCGGCGTTCTCGCCGACGGCGCGGTCCCGACCTGGGCGTGATCACATGGGATACAAGGCACCGCAGAAGCGGTACAACCTCGACTTCGGGGAGACGGACCTGGACGGGCTGGAGGTCTGCGTCAAGGGGATCTCGACCGGCCGGTTCCTGGAGCTGTCCAAGCTCCTCGGTGTGGCCGACGCGAACCCGGAGGCGGCCGAGAAGCTGATCGCCGGGTTCGCCTCCGCTCTCGTGTCCTGGAACCTGGAGGACGACCTCGACGAGCCGCTCCCGGCTGACGAGAAGCACGTGCTGGAGCAGGATCTCGGCTTCGTTCTGATCGTCATCCGTGGCTGGCTCGAAGCGGTCGCGGGGGTGACGCCCGATCTGGGAAAAGAGTCGACCTCTGGGCCGAGCTTCCCGGCGGTGAATATTCCGACGGAACTCCTGTCCTCAAGCCTTCCGAGCTGACAGAGGCAGAGTTCATCGTGGAGGGCTGCCGGATGTTCTCGTGCCTCCCCAGCCAGTTTCTGGCCGAAGGCGCAGAGGTGGTCCGGCTCATGACGATCTACCACCGGGGCAACCCGCCGAAGGAAGAGGGAGGTGAGGGTGATGGCTGGTAACCAGGTCACGATCGACGTCCGGGTCCGTGACAACGCGGTCGCCGGGTTCAAGCACATCGGTGCGGCCCTCCGTGACATCACGGGATCCGCCATCATCCCGGCCGCTGCTGCGGTCGCCTCCCTGGGCGTCGAGCTGGTGGGCGCCGGTGCTGCCGTCGGAGTCTTCGGGGCGGCTGTGGCCCCGCAGATCTCCAAGCTCAAGGAGGTCAACACCGCCCAGGACGCGTACAACAAGGCGGTCACGGACTACGGGAAGAACAGCAGCCAGGCGAGCACGGCGCTGAAGAAGTACCACGGCGAGCTGGCCTCGCTGAACCCGGCTCAGAAGGCGGCGTTTACGTCGTTCAGTTCCCTCAAGCAGGCGTTCGGCGAGTGGTCCGACTCCCTGTCAAGCTCGACCCTGCCGGTCTTCACGCACGGGATGAACGGGCTGAAGAACATCCTTCCCCTGCTCTCTCCCCTGGTCAGGTCCACGGCCAAGGAACTGGGCGGGATGACCAAGCAGTTCGAGGCGTTCTCGAAGACCCAGAAGTTCAAGGATCTGGTCAAGCAGTTCTCGGACTTCGCGGCGGGCGCGCTCAAGAACGTGATCGGCGGGGTCAAGTCCCTGGCGCTCACCCTGTCCGGCTGGGTGACGTCGGCGGGCTTCAAGGACTTCCTCGCGATGGGCTCGAAGGAAGGCCCCGGCCTGGCGACCATGTTCAAGAATCTAGCCGAGTTCGTCGGCAAGTTCGTGTCGGCCGCAGGGCCGATGGCCGGACTCAGCATGAAAGTGCTGGAGATCATGGCCGACGTGCTCAACAACATCCCCATGGGTGTCCTGAAGATCCTGGCCCCGGCCATCCTCGGGATCGTGGCCGCTCTGCGGGCCTGGACGATCGCTCAGGCGGCGTTCAACCTCGTCATGGACGCGAACCCCATCACCCTGATCGTCCTCGCTCTGGTTGCCCTCGGAGTCGCTCTCTCGATCGCCTGGCACAAGAGCGAGACCTTCAGGGAGATCGTCGTCACCGCCTGGGAAGTGATCCAGCGCGGTGCCCTGATGATGGTCAAGCTCGTGCTCCAGGGCCTCAAGTTTCTGGTGAACGCGTACCTGTCCTTCGTGGGCGTCGTCGTGCACGGAGCGGCGAAGGCGTTCGGCTGGGTGCCCGGTCTGGGCGGCAAGCTGAAACAGGCCGACAAGGCGTTCCAGAATCTCAAGCAGGGCGTGAACAGCAAGTTCGACTCGATGATCCACAAGGTCAACGACTGGGACAAGAGCGTCGTCAACGGCACGCGCGAGCGCAAGCTCAAGATGCGGATCGACGACTGGAACAACAAGATCGAGTCGGCGAAGAAGAAGCTGAAGACCGTCCCGCCGGAGAAGAAGGCGGCGCTCAAGGCGAACATCGCCGACCTCCAGGCCAAGGTCCGCAGTGCCCGGAGCCAGCTCGCCACCATCAAGAGCAAGACCGTGGTCATCGACATCAACGAGCGGGTCAGGAAGACCGGCGTCACCCGTGACTCCGTGCTCACCGGCTCGTACGGCTATGCCCACGGCGGCATCGTCGGGGCGGCGGCAGGTGGAGGCCCCCGGTCGAACTCCGTCATGGTCGGTGAGCAGGGTGCCGAGATCGTCGACCTGCCCACCGGGTCCCGGGTCCGCAGCAATGCGGACACTCGCCGGATCATGGGACAGGGTGGCGGGGGCGGCATGCAGCCGTTCGTTCTTCAGGTCGTCCTCGGAGACAGCAAGACAGTGGACCTGCTCATCGATCCCCTGCGTAAATCGGTCCAGAAGCGCGGCGGCGTTCAGGCCGCTCTCGGCAAGCTCTAAGGAGGGGCCATGCCCTATCTGGTGTACAACGCGGCGATGGCCACGACCGCCGCGCAGGCGTCCGTGTCCACGGGTACCACGATCAAGACGATGCTCCAGGTGGCCACCCCGGCGACCCGGCAGATCGAGGTGCTGTCCTGGGGCTACACCTCTGACGACGTCCCCGGAGCGGACGGTGTGATCGAACTGCTTCAGACCGACGTGGCGGCCACCGTGACGGCTCACGTCGCCTCGGGTATCCAGCCCCTGGACCCGAACGGAGTGGCGTCCCTGTGCATCGGAGGGACCACGGCCACAGGTTTCACGGCGTCCGGCGAAGGGTCCATCACCGCGACTCGTATGTTCGATGTGGTTTCCCTGTCCACCACGTCGGCGGAGGCGGCGCCCTTCCTGTCCTACGTCCGGGACTTCATGCCGGACGAGCGGCCGGTCATCCCGATCTCCAAGTTCCTCCGTGTCCGGGTCACCTGCCCGACGACCGCGATCGACCTCCGGTGCTGGATCGTCTTCCGCGAGATCGGCTGATCGATGCCCAGGAGTCCGGCAACCAAGGTAGCGGCCTGGAGGCGGAAGGTCCCCGGGTCGCTCCCGGCTGTCCGGACGGGGACCGAGGGATCCGGAAACGGCCAGGCCGTCATGGTCGAGATGCTGATCGACGGTATCTGGACCGACCTCAGCTCTCTGGGTCTCGTGCTCTCGGACAGCGAGGTCAGCATTCAGCAGCGTGGCCGTCCGGGGGAGAACTCGGTCTCCGGCCCGGCCACGTGCGGATTCGACGTGAAGAACTTCGGGGCTGACTTCTCGCTGTCCAACCCGGTGTCCCCATATTGGGGCAAGGTCGGCCTGGGAACCCAGGTGAGGGTCTCCGTACCTCGCGGGAGTGGCGTCAGCCGCCGTTTCTGGGGAGAGCTGAGTGCGGTACCGCAGGAGTCCGACACGACCGGCAACTACTCCGTCGTGAGCTTCGAGGCGGCCGGTATCCTCCGGCGTCTGGGTCAGGGGGAGCAGCCGCTCCGCTCCGCCATGTTCCGGGAGAAGTCGAAGTCCATCCCTCCGCAGGCAGCCGGTCATCGGGTGTCCCTGCTCTCGTACTGGCCGATGGAGGACGGGAACGGCTCGCTCACCCTGGCGTCGGCCACCGGCGGAAGCCCCATGTCCTTCAGTGGGGCCCCGGACCTCGCCACCTACGAAGGGTTCGTGTGCTCAGGCAGCCTCCCGAACATCAACGCAGCAGCCTTCACGGCCTCTGTGCCGTCGACCAGCTCTCCCTCATTCGGCACGGTCAACTCCGCACAGATCATCACGTTCCTCATGTCGTCCCCGTCTGGCATCACCAATGGAACCGTGATCGCCCGGATCGGGCTGAACGCGTCTCTGATCTCTCTGCTGGAGCTGAGCTACCCGACCACCGATCACCTCCAGATCAAGGGGTACGACAACACCGGGGCAGGTGTCTACGACAGTGGATCCATCGCGGTGTCGGTCGCCGGTGACCTGCTCAATGTGGAGATCGAGCTTGAGACGGTGACGCTGGCTCCGGGGGCGAACGGGCTGTGGGTCGGCCTGAACACCCAGCCAGTGGGCTCCGCCAACAGCACGAACTACATCTTCGACTACACGACCATCCCGTACAGCGGGTGCATCTCGAACATAAAGATCAACCCTGCGGCCGTGGCGACGGATGTGTACGTGGGCCACGTGTCCGTACACAACGTCGTCTTCAACATCGGAACGTTCGTCTTCGACTGGGCGTCTCTCTCGGCATACTCGGGCGAGAACGCGGACACCCGGTTCGACCGGCTGTGCCGAGAGGAGCAGCTCACTCACGAAGTCCTTGGCACGTACGGATATGGGGCCTACAGCACGACGGACATGGTCTTCGTCCCGGACTCGAACTCGGAGAGCCAGGCCGAAGGCGTCGCCATGGGCCCGCAGAAGGTCGACACCCTGACGAACCTGCTGCGCCAGTGCGAGTCGTCCGACGACGGGATCCTCTACGAGATGACGACCGCCTTCGGTCTGGGGTACCGGACCCGTCGTGATCTCCAGAACCAGAGCGCAGTGGTCACCCTCACACACAGTGCCCATGAGCTGAGCACTCCGCTGACTCCACTAGTGGACGACAGTTTCGTTCTCAACGACATCATCGTGACGCGTACTGGTGGATCTTCCTTCGAGGCGGTACAGCTCACCGGACCTCGCTCGGTGAACCCCGCTCCTGCCGGTATGGGGCTCTACGACACCTCGTATGAACTGTCCCTCCAGTACGACTCTCAGACGGGCTCAGAGGCAACGTGGGCCGTCCACAAGGGCACGGTGAACGAGGCGCGGTACAAGGCCCTTCAGGTCGAGCTGGGATCCAACGAACTGACCGGTACGTCCAAGCGAAACACGATCCTGGACCTGGTCTGCGGCGACAGGCTCGTGCTTACCGGCCTGCCGACGAGCCCGGCGCGCTACGGATACGAGAACATCAGTCAGCTCGTGGTCGGCTTCACCGAGACCATTGACCAGTTCCTCCACACCGTCTCACTGAACACGACCCCTGAGTCCCCGTACCGCACTGCGGTCGTCGGGGCGGTGGTGGCCGTCACAGACGACGTGGCCAACACTGGGGGTAGCCATCTGGTCCAGGCGGTCAACACCACGGACACTGCTTGGACCGTGGCGACCGACGGACAGTACGTGTGGGCCGACAGTGCCACGTACCCGAGCGACTTCCCGTTCGACCTCATGGTCGACGGGGAGCGGATCACCCTGACTGCCGTCACCGGCACGACCAGCCCGCAGGTCTTCACCGTTACCAGGTCGGTAAACGGTGTGATCAAGGGACACTCCGATCAGGCGAACATCACCCTCTACGCCCCCAAGGCCGTCAGCCTCTAAGGAGAGATCATGGTCACTCAGTGGCTCGCCGGTCAGGACGTCACCGTAGACCGGCTCAATGACAACCACCCACGCACGATCGCCTACGCGGGTATCACCGCGAACACCGCGACCACAACGACCGTGGAGGTCGTAGCGATCACCACGCCGACCTTCACCATGCGGAACAACAGGGCGTTCCGATGCACGGCCAAGGCCCTGATCAACTCCTCCGTTGCGGCGGACTCGTCCACGATCCGCATCCGGAGGACCAACGTCTCCGGTGCGACCCTTCTGGACACCCAGAGGATTTACAACGTCATCGCGACGGCGAACAGCCTCTGCTACGCCCAGAACATCTTCACCAACACCACCGGGTCGGACATCACGGACGTGCTGGTGCTCGACTACCTGCGGGCGTCCGGCACCGGGAACGTTCTGATCGCCGCATCGGCGGGCCAGGTGGCATACATCGAGGTGGAGGACATCGGCGTCGCATCCGACTTCCCGAGCGCGACCGCCATAACGTAGAACATGACGAAGCCCCTGCCGGGTGCGTGAACCTACACCGGCAGGGGCTTCGTGCTTCAGATGCCGAACAGGGTCCCGAGAGCCTTGAAGACCATCCCGAGGACTGCCAGCACGTACTTCCCGAGCGCGGCTGAGAGGGCGAATCCCCACAGGGCGCCGAACGCGAGACGGATCTTGTCGTGACCCTTGGACGTGGTCCAGAGGAGTACGAACCCCACGGTCATGCAGAGGGCGATGATTCCGGCGGTCATCCCGTTACCTCCTTCCGGATCTCTCGCAGGTAGCGCTTGACAGACTCCGGATTGGCATCCGGAAGCTGCTTGATCATCCGGTCCGCCTCCGTCACTCCGGATGCGTACAGCTCCGCCACCTTGGCCCGGGTTCCGGAACTCCGGAGCCTCTCGACTGTGGCGTGGATCGCTTCCGGAGTTCCGGAGACGGCGGTCATCATCCCGGAATCCACCGGGATGGCGATCCGCTCCCATGCCTCATGCTTCAGACGCTTCCAGGACTCCTTCGTCCAGAGCAGCCAGACCAGGACGGTCAGGGTGCGGAACTTGATGGCGAACGCGATCTCGAAGGTGACCGGCGCGGCACCGAGGACCAGAGCAGTGGTCCAGCCGCCCAGGTTGGCCCCGTGAGCGCCGTTCACGGCCGCACTGGCACCCACGGCCAGGAGCATCACGATCTGCGCTCCAGCGGCCCTCCAGGGGTCCGAGGCGTGGATCTTCACGAGCAGCGCGGCCAGGAGTGCGAGCACGTCGAACACTCCGACTCCGAGCCCCGCGACCCACCACGGGGCACCGGCCGAGTCGTGGAGCAGGGTGGCCATGGACCAGCCGCTGATGAGCATCGCGGCCGTGGCCAGGACCCCGAGCAGCACGTCCGGCAGCCAGTCGAGCAGGGGCTTCCTGGGCTTCGGGGTCTTCACCGGCATGGGCGGGTAGTTCATGATTCCTCCGTGGTGGCGAGTACGTATCCGTCGGCGGTTCGCTTGGCGGCGCCGTCCTTGACCAGCTCGGCCAGGACGCGGTGTACGGAGCCGGGGTTCTTGCTCAGCTCCTTGGCGAGCTGACGTGCCCTGATCGGCTCACCGGAGACCATGAGGGCCTCGGCAACGATGTCCTTCAGCAGCAGCTTCTTGGGCTCGACCATCCGGGGCTGGGCCCGGAACCGGGTGACCATCTCGACCACGGCGGGCACCGGGTCGGGGCCGAG
>Ga0193733_1000719_pt1 | contig 10446 bp, 8 predicted proteins | sample U1s2metaG_FD_145076 | JGI IMG/M metagenome (GOLD analysis project Ga0193733, IMG submission 145076) | Soil microbial communities from a riparian zone of the East river system, Colorado, United States - U1s2 | ecosystem: Environmental > Terrestrial > Soil > Riparian zone | place: USA: East River... | reverse complement strand
GTTCGCCAACCTGACACTCGCCGAGCAGCCGAACGGCGACTTTGGCCAGACGATCGTGCGGCAGTGGCTGCTCGATGCCTGGCAGCTTGAAATCTACCAGGGCCTGCAGGTGTCCGCGGATACGCGCCTCGGCGCCATCGCCGCCAAGGCGCTCAAGGAAACCCGCTATCACCATCGCTTCAGCAGCGGCTGGCTGATGCGCCTCGGCGACGGAACCCAGGAAAGTCACGACCGTGTTCAGGGGGCGCTCGATTCCCTGTGGCGCTTCACCGCGGAACTGTTCGCGGCCGATGACGTCGATGAACGCATGCAGGCCGCCGCTATCGCGCCCGCACTCATGGAACTTGCGCCGCGCTGGTCGGCCCGCATCGATGAGGATCTGCGTGTCGCGACCCTCAAGCGGCCGGCGGCGCAACCTTACCCCTGGCACGGCCGGAGCGGCGTGCACACCGAGCACCTGGGGCACATGCTCACGGAAATGCAGCATCTGCAGCGCACCTATCCGGGCCTCCGGTGGTGATCGAACCCGAGGCCGCCGCCGGGCGCGAGCAGCTCATCTGGACGCTGCTGGCCGAGGTGCCCGACCCCGAGATCCCGGTGCTGAGCATCGTGGACTTAGGCATCGTGAGGCACGTGCGGCAGGACGCCGATGGGCGGCTGCATGTCGGAATCACGCCGACTTACTCGGGTTGCCCCGCGACCGAGGTCATCCGCATCGCGGTGCGGGCGGCGCTGGATGCGGGGGGTCACGCGGACGCGGTGCTCGAGGAGATGCTGTCGCCGCCCTGGACCAGCGAATGGCTGACGAGCGCGGGACGCGGCAAACTCAAGGCCTTCGGCATTGCGCCCCCCGAAGAGCCGGTTTTGAGTCCCCGCCGCCTGTGGGATGCGCCGCTCGTGACGTGTCCGCGCTGCGGCAGCCGCGCAAGCGAGCGCGTGAGCGAGTTCGGCTCGACGCCCTGCAAGGCGCAGTACCGCTGCGGCGCCTGCCAGGAGCCTTTCGACTACTTCAAGTGTCTCTGAGATGCTGAAGTTTCATTCGCTCAAGGTCGCGCAGGTCGCTCCCGACGCGGAGGATGCGGTGGCGATCGCGCTGGAGGTGCCGGCGGAGCTGCGCGATGAGTATCGCGGCAGCGCGGGGCAGCACGTCGTGGTGCGCGTTGCGATCGAGGGCGAGGAAACCCGGCGCACCTATTCACTGGTGAATGCGCCCGGGGAATGGCCGCTGCGCATCGTGCCGCGCGTGCATGCGCTGGGCCGCATGTCGCGCCACCTGGCGGAGCAGCTGCGCCCCGGGGATCTGCTGGACGTTCTGCCGCCAAACGGCAGCTTCACACCGCGCGATCCGGCGCCCGCTGCCGGGACCTGCGTGGCGTTTGCGGCCGGCTGTGGCATCACGCCGGTGCTTTCGGTGGTGCGCACGCTGCTCGCGCGCGGCGCGCAGCGGGTCATCCTTTTCTACGGCAACAGTGGTACCGGCCGCGCCATGTGTCTGGAGGAGCTGCTGGCGCTCAAGGACCGCTACATCGAGCGACTGTCGCTGCATTTCGTGATGAGTCGCGAGCCGCAGGAAGTCGAGCTGTACAACGGCAGGCTCGACGCGGCACGGGTGCGGCAATTCGCAGCGACGCTGTTCCTACCTAAGGAAGTCGGGGAATATTTCGTCTGCGGTCCCGGCGACATGATCGAGCAGGTCACCGCCACGCTGCAGGAGCTGGGCGTGGACAGCGCCCGGGTGCACGCCGAGCATTTCACGGTTGCGACCACTGCCGGCGGCGCCGCCCGCCAGGGCGCCGCGGCGGCACCGGCAGCGGAGCCGGCTGCAGGAGAGGCCGAAGTCACGATTCTCATGGACGGCCGGCGCCGCGCTTTCAGCATGCAAATGGACGACGAGACGGTGCTCGACGCGGCCGCACGCGCCGGCATCGAGCTGCCGTTCTCCTGCCGCGCCGGCGTGTGCTCCACCTGCCGCACCAAGGTGGTTCGCGGTGAAGTGGAAATGGCGCAGAACTATGCGCTGGAGGACTGGGAACTCGAGCAGGGGTACGTGCTGGCGTGTCAGTCGCGCGTCAAGACCCCCTCGCTCGAGCTCGATTACGACGAGAAGTGACTGCGGCGCTGCTCGCCGCAACACATGGGTTAGCGGAGTTCGACGTGAGCTACCAGAACATTGTCTTCGAGACGGCCGACGGCGTTGCCCGCCTGACGTTCAATCGGCCGGAGCGCCTGAACAGCTTCAACACCGAGATGCATGCCGAGGTGCGCGCGGCACTGGTATCCCTCAAAGACTCCGCCGCCCGGGTGCTGGTGATTACCGGAGCGGGGCGGGGCTTCTGTGCCGGTCAGGATCTTAACGATCGGGCGGTTGCGCCCGGGGCTGCGCCGCCTGATCTGGCCGCATCGATCGAGAAGAACTACAAGCCGCTGGTGCTCGCCCTGCGTTCGCTGCCGATGCCGGTGATTGCGGCGGTCAACGGCGTTGCCGCCGGTGCCGGCGCCAATATTGCGCTCGCCTGTGATCTGGTGATCGCCGCACGCTCGGCGAGCTTCGTGCAGGCCTTCTCGAAGCTCGGACTGGTGCCCGATTCGGGGGGCACCTGGACTCTGCCACGCCTCGTCGGCACGGCGCGCGCGCTGGGACTCACGTTGCTCGGCGACAAGCTCAGCGCCGAGCAAGCCGCTTCCTGGGGGCTGATCTGGCGTTGCGTCGAAGACGGTGAACTCGCTTCCGCGGTCGAGGATCTGGCGCAGCAGTTCGCCGCCGCACCGACCCGCGGGCTCGCGCGAACCAAGCAGGCGATTTACGAGGGGCTGAGTCGTACGCTGCCGCAGCAGCTGGATATCGAGCGTGACTACCAGGGCGAGCTCGGCCACAGCATGGATTACGCCGAAGGGGTCGCAGCCTTCGCCGAAAAGCGCGCGCCGCGCTTCACCGGACGCTGAAGTCCGCGCGCCATGGCTGTTCCACCGGATACGGTCAGCGGGGCGCAGCGCCGGGCGGAGCGCGCGGCCGCGGGGCTGTTCGAGCGCGATCGCGCCTCCCAGGGGCTCGGCATGCGTATTACGGGCGTGCGCCCCGGGTGGGCGCGGGTTGCCATGACGGTGCGTGCGGACATGCTCAATGGCCATGGCCTCTGTCATGGCGGTATCGTCTTCGCGCTCGCCGACAGCGCGTTTGCGTTTGCCTGCAACTCGCACAATGAGAGCACCGTGGCTGCCGCGGCCACGATTGATTTTCTGGCGGCGGCCCGGGAGGGCGATGACCTCACGGCCGAGGCGAGCGAGCTGTGGCGCACCAAGCGCAATGGCATTTACGAGATCACCGTTTCCAACCAGCGCGGCGAGCGCATTGCGCTGTTTCGCGGACGCTCCTACCGCGTTGACGGGCAGGTCGTAAGCGGGGAATGAGCACCATGCAACTTCAGAGTTTTGTTGCCGGCAAGTGGTGGGCGGGCCTTGGCGCCGGCGTTGCCCTGCGCGATGCCACCACGGGTGAGGTCATCGCCAACGCCACCGCCGATGGACTCGACTCACGTGCGATGCTCGAGCACGCGCGCGAGGTCGGGGGACGCAACTTACGCAAGCTCACGTTCCATGAGCGCGCGGCGCTGCTCAAGACGCTGGCCAGGTTTCTTACCGAGCACAAGGACGATTTCTACAAGCTGTCCTACGCGACCGGCGCCACCAAGGGTGACTCCGGGATCGACATCGACGGCGGCATCAGCACGCTGTTCGTGTACGCGAGCAAGGGCACGCGTGAACTGCCCGACAGCCGCGGGTACGTGGATGGCGGCGTGGAAGCGCTGTCGAGGACCGGGACTTTCGTGGGACAGCACATCTGCGTGCCGCTCGAAGGCGCCGCGGTGCACATCAACGCCTTCAATTTCCCGGTGTGGGGCATGCTGGAGAAGCTGGCGCCGACGCTGCTCGCCGGCGTGCCGGCGATCGTGAAGCCGGCCTCACAGACCTGTTACCTCACCGAACGCGTGTTCAGGCGGATCGTGGAGTCTGCGATCCTGCCGGAAGGCGCCGTGCAGCTCATCTGCGGAGGCGTGGGGGATCTGTTCGAGCACCTCACCTGCCAGGACGTGGTGTCGTTCACCGGATCTGCGAGCACGGCGCTCAAACTTCGCCAGCATCCGGTGGTGAGCGCCAACTCGGTGCGCTTCACCTCGGAGACCGATTCGCTCAACTCCTCGGTCCTGGGTCCCGATGCCGCGGCCGGCACGCCGGAACTGGAGCTGTTCGTGCGCGAAGTGGCGCGCGAGATGACGGTGAAAGCGGGACAGAAGTGCACCGCAATCAGAAAGGCGATCGTGCCCGCGGGCCGCGTCACAGAGGTCGTCGACGCGATGCGGACCGCGCTCGCCAAGGTGGTTGTCGGTGATCCGCGCCTGGAAAACGTCCGCATGGGTCCGGTGGCATCCCTAAGCCAGCGACGCGAGGTCCTGGAGCAGCTGGGCAAACTCAAGCGTGAGGCGGAAGTGGTGTACGGCGATTCCGGCAAGGCGCAGCCCGTGGGTGCCGATGCCGACCGGGGCGCGTTCGTGTCTCCCATCTTGTTGTATTGCCGCGATGCGGGCAGCGCCCGCGCGATTCACTCCGTCGAGGCCTTTGGTCCGGTGTGCACGCTCGTCCCTTATGACACGGTCGAGGATGCCATCGCTCTCGCCCGGCGCGGCGGCGGCAGCCTCGTCGGCTCGATCTTCAGCGCCGACGATACGGTCGCGGCGCGGCTGGTCCAGGGACTTGCGCCGTTTCACGGCCGCATCGTGGTCGTGAACCGGCACTGCGCCAAGGAGTCCACAGGGCACGGCTCACCGCTCCCGCACCTGGTGCACGGCGGTCCGGGGCGCGCCGGCGGCGGTGAGGAAATGGGCGGCATCCGCGGCGTGATCCACTACATGCAGCGCACCGCCGTGCAGGGCACGCCGGACGTCATCACGGCGGTCACCGGGCGCTGGGTGAAGGGCGCGCGCGAGCTCGACCCCGGCACGCACCCGTTCCGCAAGCCCTTCGCTCAGCTTGCGATCGGCGACACCTTCAACTCCGCGGAACGCGAGGTCACGGTCGAGGACATCGAGCGCTTCGCCGATCTGTCGGGCGACAAGTTCTACGCGCACATGGACGAAGCGCAGGCCGCGCGCAATCCGCTCTTCGGCGGTCGCGTCGCGCATGGCTACTTCCTGGTGTCGGCGGCGGCCGGGTTGTTCGTCGATCCGCCGTACGGCCCGGTGCTCGCGAACTTTGGGCTCGACAGCTTGCGATTCACCAAGCCCGTGAAGCCAGGCGACCGCATCAAGGTGCGCCTCACCTGCAAGGAGAAATCCCTGCGCGCGGGCGCCGGCTACGGCGAGGTGCGCTGGGACACCACGATCACCAACCAGCACGGCGAGGCGGTCGCGAACTACGACGTGCTCACCATGGTGAGCGAGAAACTGGTGCCGGACGCGTAGGCTTGCGCGCGCGGTACGCCGAGAATATTGCGAGCTCGACGTGCCGCTCGACGTCCACGAAGCCGGCCTCGCCGATCGCTCGGAGGATCGTGTCGGGTGGCACACAGGCCGCGATGGTGTCCCAGCAATAGCGCATGAGTAGGGGCGCGTCGCGACGAGCGACGACTGCCGCGATCCTGGGCACGAACCCGTTAAGCCAGGCTTTCACGATCGCACGCGCTACGGCCCCTGCCGGCAGGGAGAACTCGAGCACGCACAAGCGGCCGCCCGGTTGGATGACCCGGTAGAATTCGGCAAACGCCGCGGACAGATCGCTGATGTGGCGAAGAGCGTAGCCCATGCTGAGGAAGTCGGCGACGCAGTCCGGGGCGGGAATCATTTCGGCACTGCCGCTCAGAAGCCGGACGCCTGCTGGCACCCTGGCGTGCTCGATCATGCCCGGACTCGGATCGACGCCAGTGACGCGCGCGGGATCACCGACAATCCTTGCGGCGGCGCGGGCGAGCAACCCCGTGCCGGTCCCGACGTCGAGAACATTCATTCCCGGCTTCAGACCCGCACCCCTGAGGGCTCGCCTGCGGTACCAGGAGCCGCTCCCAAGTCCGAGAATGCGCTCGAGGCGATCGTAGTCGGCGGCCGTTCGATCGAAAATTCCGCGCACCCATGCGCTGCGATCGCCTTCGGTCTGGTAGTAGGCGCCGAGTAACGGATGAGGTGCTTGCATGGTTAGGACCCCGATGCCAGCCGAAACGCATGTCCGCGCGTCGACACCGCCTTCACCAGCGTCCACACCGCATCGCCCGGGCGCAGGTTGAGTGCCTGCAGGGCATTTTGCGTGATGCGTGCGAGCACGGTCTCCCCGCCCACGTCGAGCCTGACCAGCACCGCGCCGTAGTCATCGTTCGAGATCGCGGTCACGGTGCTCGCCAGCGCGTTGCGCACGCTCAGGCCCTGCACCGGCTGAGTCGCGAGGATCACGTCGCGCGCCAGCAATTGCAACCGCACGCGCGACCCGACCGGAACATCGCGCAGACTGACCTGCAGTGTGCCCCTTCCAACGGCCAGATCGGCGCTGCCGTTGTCGGAGTCCAGGCGCGTGACGACGCCCTCGAGCACCGCGCCGACGAGGTCCGGTCCCACGATGCTTTGCAGCTCCGGCCGCAGACTCACCTCGTTCAGCGGCCCCTGTGCCAGTACCCTGCCTGCCTCCAGCAGTACGACGTGGGTGGCCAGGCGCAGGACCTCGTCGAACTGGTGACTCACGTAAACCATCGGGATCGCGAGGTGGTCACGCAGCGCCTCAAGATATGGCAGAACCTCCTCCCGGCGCGCCAGGTCGAGCGAGGCGAGGGGCTCATCGAGCAGCAGCAGGCGCGGCTGCGAGAGCAGGGCGCGTCCGAGCGCAACGCGCTGGCGCTCGCCTCCCGAGAGCTCACGGGGCCGCCGCTGCAGGAACTGCGTCAGCCCCAGCAGCGTCACGACCTCGTCAAAGCCGATGACCTGTGGTGCGGCGCGCGCACGCTTCTCGCCATAGCGCAGGTTGCCGGCGACGTTCAGGTGAGGGAACAGCCGCGCGTCCTGGAACACATAACCGATGCGCCGGCGCTCGACCGGTACGTCGGTGAGCACGTCCTCATCGAGCCGGATGTCGCCCGCATCCGGTGCCGAGAGCCCGGAGATGATGTTGACGAGCGTGGTCTTGCCGCTGCCGGAGCGGCCGAACAGCGCGATGACCCCCGGGGTGGGTGCGGCAAACGTCGCTTCCAGTGAGAACCCGGGGCGCTTCCTCACCACCGAGACCTGCAACATCCTAGCGGCCCAGCAGGCGGCGCACGCGCCGCACCAGCAGTTCGGAGGCCAGAAGTCCCAGCAGGCCCAGCCCGAAGGACAGCACCGCAAGCCGCAGCGCCAGTGCGTCGCCGCTGGGTGACTGCATCGCGGTGTAGAGCGCGAGGGGGAGCGTGCGGGTCACGCCGGGAACGTTGGAGGCGAAGGTGATGACTGCGCCGAACTCGCCCAGGCCGGCGGCCAGGGCGGTGACGGCCCCGGCGAGGATTCCGGGCAGCATCAGCGGCAGGGTAATGGAGACAAACCGGTCCACCGGAGCTGCACCCAGCGTGCGCGCTGCCTCCTCCAGCCCGCGGTCAACATTCTCCAGCGAGAGTCGTATCGCGCGCACCATCAGCGGAAAGGTCATGACCGCGGTGGCGAGCGCTGCGCCCGCGGTGGTGAACGCCAGTTCGATGCCGAAATGGCTGCGCAGCCATGCGCCGATGGGACCGCGTGCGCCAAACAGGATCAGCAACACGTAGCCCACGGCCACCGGCGGCAGCACCAGCGGCAGATGCACAAACGCATCGAACAGTATCCGGCCCGGGAAGCGCGCGCGTGTCAGGATCCAGGCGACCAGCACCGCCAGCGGCAGGCTGAAGCCGACGCTGCGCACGGCCACCTCGAGACTCAGGCGCAAGGCATCGAGCTCGGCGGAGCTGGGCACGTCGTTCATGGGGCCGGCTTAACTGTCTCACGAGAGGCGCACCGGCGGCCAGACCCTCGACCCGTGAAGAGATCAGGCGACCAGGGCGGCTTGCAGGGCAACGGGGGCGCCGGCGGGCGGCCGGGGCGCATACGCGGCCAGACCCTTGTGTTCAAGCCATTCACGGTTGAACAGGCGTGACTGATACTTGGCTCCGCTATCGCACAGCACCGTGACGATGGTATGTCCGGGCCCGAGCCCCTGCGCCACGCGCACCGCCGCGGCGACGTTGATGCCGCTGGTGCTGCCGAGAAACAGTCCCTCCTCGTGCAGCAGCCGGTAGACATAGCGCACCGTGTCGGCATCCTCGATGTACACGGCGTCATCGATCGCAGCGCCCTCGAGGTTTGCGGTGATGCGCCCGATGCCGATGCCCTCGGTGATCGATCCGCTGCCGGTGGCTTTGAGCGTTCCACTGCGCACGTACTGGTACAGGCTGCTGCCCGGAGGGTCGGCGAGCACGCAGCGAACCGCGGGGCGGCGCGACTTGAGGTACTCCGCCACGCCCGCAAACGTGCCACCGGTGCCGGTGGCAGCGACGAAGGCATCGATGCGGCCGTTGGTCTGAGCCCAGATCTCGGGGCCCGTAGTGCGCGCGTGGGTGTCGCGGTTTGCGGTGTTGTCGAACTGGTTGGACCAGATGGCGTTCGGGAGGGATGCCGCGAGGCGTTGCGCGACCTTCTGGTACTGGTTGGGGTTGCTGTAGGGAACGACCGGCACCTGGTGCACTTGCGCACCCAGCATTTCCAGCAGCCGGTACTTTTCCGGGGATTGGTTATCGGGCATGACGATCACACAGCGGTAGCCGCGCGCGTTGCACACGTGGGCCAGGCCGATGCCGGTGTTGCCGGCTGTGCCCTCGACCACCGTGCCTCCCGGGCAGAGCTCCCCGCGGCGCTCGGCCTCCACAACGATCGCGCTCGCCGCCCGGTCCTTGACCGAGCCGCCGGGATTCATGAACTCGGCCTTGCCGAGGATTTCGCAGCCGGTTTCTTCACTCACGCCCCTGAGCCGGATGAGCGGTGTGTTGCCGACCGCGCCGACGAAGCCGCTCACGAGGCTCATGTCAGCGCTGCCGCGGCCGCTGCAGGCTGGGGTGTGACCGCGTCGATATCCGTGGGGGCAAACCCCGCCACGTCGCCCACGATCAGAAGCGCTGGCGGCGCGACCTGCTGCTCTGCGGCCAGCGCCGTGATGTTGGCCAGGGTGCCGCGCAGGATCCGCTGTTCGGGCAGCGTCGCGCGCTCGATGATGGCCACGGGGTGCCCGGGCGCCGCCCCGGCGGCCCGGAGGCTCGCGATACCCGGGAGCTGTGCCACCCCCATATAGACGACGACCGTGTGCCGCGGGTTTGCGAAAAAACGCCAGTCGGGCAGGGCGCTATCGCTCGCATGTCCGTTCAGGAAGGTGACGCTGTTGGCCAGGCGGCGGTGGGTGAGTGGCAGCTCGGCAGCCGCTGCGGCGCCGAGCGCGGCGGTGATTCCCGGGACCACCGTGTAGGGGATGCCGTGCGCGGCCAGCACCTCGATCTCCTCGCCGCCGCGCCCAAATACGAACGGGTCGCCGCCCTTGAGGCGTGCGACGCGCTTACCCTCGCCGGCGAGGCGCACCAGCAGCTCGTGGATGTGCTCCTGTTGTCCGCGCTCGCCGCACGCCTTGCCGACGAAGATGCGTTCCGCGTCGCGGCGTGCACGTTCCAACACTGCCTCGCTCACCAGCCGGTCGTAGAGAATCACGTCGGCCCGCTGCAGCAGCTGCAGCGCCCGCAGTGTGAGCAGATCCGGATCGCCGGGACCGGCGCCGATGAGGTACACCTCCCCGAGAGCCTGGCCGGCGGCGGCGCGCGGCGCGGTGAGCCGGGAGGTCAGCAGTTCCCGCGCCAACGCTCGATCCGCCCGGGCCTCATCTGCGGCCAGCACGTGCGTGGCGACGGGGCCGGAGGCGATGCGCTCCCAGAACGCGCGGCGCGCTCGCGGTGCGAGCGCGCGTTGCACCGCCTGGCGCCGCGCGCCCATGAAGCGCGCGAGTGCGCCGAGACGCTCGGGCAGCAGCGCTTCGATCTGCTCACGCACGCGCCGTGCGAGCACCGGGGAGTGACCCGCGGAGCTCACCGCGACCACGATCGGGGAACGATCGATGATGGCGGGAAAGATGAAAGTCGACAGTTCCGCATCATCGACCACATTGACCGGCACGCGCCGCTCGCGCGCGGCGGCGGAGACCGCGGCGTTGGCCGTGTGATCATCGGTCGCGGCGACGACCGCGACCGCGTCCGCGAGCTGTGCGGGGGAAAATCCGGCGGCGATATGGGTGAGCTCGCCGCGGGCGGCCTGCTGCTCGAGCTCGGGGTGCAGGCGCGGCGCTACCACGGTCACGTGCGCGCCGGCCTTGCGCAGCCACGCCGCCTTGCGTAGCGCAACCCGACCACCGCCCACCACCACGACGGACTCGCCG
>Ga0193733_1000714_pt1 | contig 10466 bp, 7 predicted proteins | sample U1s2metaG_FD_145076 | JGI IMG/M metagenome (GOLD analysis project Ga0193733, IMG submission 145076) | Soil microbial communities from a riparian zone of the East river system, Colorado, United States - U1s2 | ecosystem: Environmental > Terrestrial > Soil > Riparian zone | place: USA: East River... | reverse complement strand
GCCCAGCGTGGCGCAGCTGAAGTTGGCGGCACCGGCGGCCGTCAACGTACAGCCGCTGGCATTCGGGTCGGTGGCAGTGGGACCGAGCACGCTCGCAGGGGTCAATCCCTTGTCGTTGCTGGCGAAGAATGGTGACGTTGCGCTGCTAACCGGGTCAATGTAGGGGTTGGTTCCGAATGAGACATAGTTGGGAATGAAGAATATTCCGTAGCCTCCACGGATCACCGTCTTCTGATCCAAGCCGTACGCGAAGCCGAGTCTAGGGGAGAACTCTTTCTTGGAAAGCGGCAGGTTGTTCCTGCCATCGTTTACGCCCGTCTTGACCAGAAACAGGTCCCCCGGACAGGCGCTACCCGCGGTTCCGCTGCAACCGGTCACGGCTGAATTCGTTACGCTCGGATTGAAGTACGTCATCCGGTCAAAGCGCTCCGACCAAGGACCCTGTAGTTCGTAGCGAAGCCCAAGATTCAGAGTCAGTTTGCTGGTTGCATGCCAGTTGTCCCCGAAATAGATGGCCCGATAAGTCTGCTTGCCCGAAACCGGACCTGAAATAACCAGTGACCCGTTGGTCTGGTTGCCAAAAGCGGCGCCCGCCCCCAACCCATAACCCAACAGGAAATCCGCGAAGTCGAGTCCACCCGTAGCGCCAGCAGCATTCCTTGCCAGGCTCTGTGTCCAGGACCCGTTAAAGGAGATGAGTCCTCCTCCGGTGTTGGTCTGCAGATAGTTGTCGTAGCCTTCCTCGAGCTGGCCACCCCATACGAAGGTATGTCGCCCCCGGATCATCGTGATCTGGGGCGAGAAGTTCCACTGGGTATTGTGGTCATCGATTGAGCTCTGCCCTTGGCTGCACGTGACGTTGGTGTCGCTGACGCCAAAGCAAGGAGTAAGGGGCGTACGTTCAAGGTCCGGGACGGTACCGTTATAGGCCGCGGGCCAGCCCTCCTCGGTTACGTCGAACCCCGAATTAATGGGCAGGCGCAGGTAGTGGAAGCGGCTGATGCTGATGTTGAAATCGGCGATGGTCGTCGGGCTGAAGGTGTGAGTAATGCCGACGGCAAGGCTCTTACTACGCGTGTTCTCCGCACAGCGGTCTTTGCAAAGGCCTGTGCCAAATGGGTCCTGTGCCAGGCTGAGCAGCTTCCAATATGAAAACCGCCCGAACACGCGATTGCTGGCATTGATGTTCTGGTCGACCCGGGCCACATACTCATCCACGTTCCCGCCAGTGCTGGCAGCCTTGATGAAATTATTCGTCAATTGCCCGTTGGTCGGGTCCGGAACAAGGCCGAGCAAGAACTGCGATGTCGGATTGATGCGGTCCGCAGGGATGACATTGCCGGCAAACGGAGTGCGAACGTTGTCGCTGGTGTTAGGGTCGGGGTTCACCGTGAGCGGATCGTAAATCGTCGGAACTCCTGCCGCCGAGAAGTCGCCTCCCCGTTCTGCTAGGGTTGGAACCGTGGTCGTAAACACCGTGCCCGACCGCAGGCGATACGCTTCCCAGCTGAAGAAGAAGAATGTCTTGTCTTTGATCGCCGGCCCACCGAAGGTTGCTCCGTATTGGTTCTGGGTGAACGGCGGCGGCTCGTTCTTAATGCCTGCCGCGATCTGGGATCCCTTCAGAAAATATTCGTTGGAATTAAAAACTTTGTTGCGCAGGTACTCATACGCCGAGCCGTGCCACTGGTTGGTTCCCGACTTCGTGCTCAAATTGATGACGCCGCCGGAGAACTTGCCCCATTCCGGGCCCAGGTTGTTGTATTGCACCTTGAATTCCGAGATTGAATCCTGAGTCGGAGTTACAAGCGGCAAGTTGATGTAACCAATATTAAGCGGCTGGCCGTCCAGATATTCCGCGCTTTGGTTCGCGAAAGATCCTCCGATCTGGTAATTGGCGAAATCGAATGGATTCTTTCCTACCGGTGAACCGGTGGTGTTTCCTTGCGGAACCACCGACGGAGCGATGGCCGCGAGCGAGTAGATATTGCGGCCGTTCAAGGGCAGTTCGTTTGCCTTGCGTTGTTCAACCACCTGGCCGAGGGACGAGGATTCCGACTGTAGAAGAGGTGTTTCAGACGTGACCTCGACAGTCTCGGTGGCTTGCCCAATCGGCAGTGCCAGGTCGATCTTCGAATTCTGCTGCACCTGCACCACGACCGGCTCTTGCGTGACCCGTTTGAAGCCCGGCTTCTCAGCCTCGATCCGATAACTTCCCGGGATCAGGTTCACAAATGAATACAGGCCATCCGCTCCCGTCGGTTGGGTTCGCTTTTCCGCCGTTCCCAAATTGGTCAGGGTGACCCTGGCATCGGTCACTGCGGCCCCTGAGGGATCGGCGACCGATCCGGTGATCGAACCGTAGGTGGATTGACCGTGCACGAAAAAGCAGGTTGAGAAAAGAAAACCTAACGAGCAAAGCACCGCGAGGAATCTGCGAAAAATCATTACCCACCCCCACACGAAGTGCACAGATCAGTGCGTCTGTGATGAACCGGCCATCTTGGGCCGGATGTTTGGAATGACTGTAGCTGGGGTGAGTTTTGTCACAGGCGGTAGAACGTTGTCAAGAAGAAATCTGCCGGGCGATGGCCCGGTAATCGCTTACCTAAAGGGAGATAGGACCATCTTGGTCATGGCCGCCATGGACAATTGTCGTGTCTATCGATCGCACAGTCGAGGTCGAAAACAAGACGCAACATTCGGTAACGTACACGACTCTGTTTAGCACCCGCGCGACCGCCTGCTCTCCGGCGTGCAATCAGCTGAGGGGCGCGATATGCTAACCGCCAGAGATCCCAAGTTGCCCACCGCCATTCCGCGAGTTGCCTACATTTCGTTGTTGATCGTCGGCATCGCCCTGTGCCTCGCGGCTGTGCCTGCATCCCTGTTCGAAAATCGGCAGCCCCGCGGCCTGGATTTCGTCTTGCAGAATTCACCTACCCTGCAAAGGTATCTGATCGAAACCATGCCCGGAGGGGTCGCGCTTCTGGATTACAACAATGACGGACTACTCGATATCTTCCTGGTAAATGGCGGGCGCGTCGCTAGTCCCATGCAAACTCCGGAAGACTTCGACCGCAAGAATCCGCGCTACTGGAACCGGCTGTACCGGCAAAATAGGGACGGCAGCTTTACCGACGTGACCGGCCAGGCCGGCTTGGCAAATGCAGGAGACGGCAACTACGGCATGGGAGCGGCCGTAGGCGACTATGACAATGACGGCTTCCCCGATCTCTACGTCACCAGTTACGGAAAAAATATTCTCTACCACAACAACGGCGACGGCACCTTTGCGGACGTGACTGCCCAGGCGGGAGTGGCAGCCGGCGGCTGGTCGGTTTCAGCCGGATTTTTCGACTACGACAATGACGGCAAGCTGGATCTATTCGTCACTCGCTACATGGAATGGGACTCGAAACACAGCAAGACCTGCGGCGGAGACTGGCATACCTATTGTCCGCCGGAGGAATTTCCGTCAACCACCAGCATTCTGTATCACAACAACGGAGACGGTACCTTTACCGACGTCAGCCAGAAGTCCGGCGTCGCCTCCAAGAAAGGGCGTGCTCTGGGCGTAGCTTTCGCCGACTACGATGGCGACGGTTTCACTGATATATTCGTCGCCAACGACGGCATGCAGCAGTATCTCTACCGCAACAATGGAAACGGAACCTTTACCGAACGGGGTCTCGAAGCTGGCGCCGCGCTATCGCAGGACGGACGGCGGCTATCGGGAATGGGCGTGGTCTTTCAGGACTACGACAATGACGGCCGTCCTGACGTCATCGTGACTGAGCTTCCAAGAGAGCTATATGGCGTCTACCATAATGACGGCAACGGCACGTTCAGCTATGGCAGTCTGGAAACCGGCCTGGGTATCCTTTCCAGCGGAAGTTCGGGCTGGGGAGTTGGCCTGGAAGATTTTGACAACGATGGCTGGAAAGATCTTTTCGTGGCGCAGGGTCATGTGCTCGATAATGTCGAGCAGATCGACCCGTCGCTTCATTATTGGGAGCTACCCCTGGTGGCCATCAATCACGACGGCCGGTTCGCGCGGGCTGATTCGGGCGGCGCCTCGCCCGTTGCCGGACGCGGTGCCGCTTTCGGCGATTTGAACAATGACGGGTGGCAGGACGTTGTGATGACTTCTCTCGGTGGTAGAGTGCAGGTTTTTCTTAACCGCGGGGGCAAGCAGCATTGGCTGACAATTTCGCTCCGCGGCACACGCAGCAACCGGGACGGTTTCGGCGCACGCGTACGAGTTAACGGACAAACTCGATTCGCAACCTCGGCTGGAAGTTATCTCTCAGCCAGCGACAAGCGCCTCCACTTTGGGCTGGGTCCCGCCGAAACTGCCAAAATCGAAATCGCCTGGCCTTCGGGCGCACGCCAGGCCATGAACGATGTTCACGCCGACCAGTTTCTGGAAATTCGTGAACCGGAGAAACCGTGATCCGTATCCTTTTGGCAGTTTGGCTGGCGTGGCAGACCCTCTCTCCTGAGGCGCTGCAACACCTGCAGGCCGGCACCGAGGCTGACAAACAGCGGCATTTCGAAGTCGCCATCGCAGAATTCAAGAAGGTAACCGAACTCGCGCCGGCCCTGCCCGACGGGTTCCTAAACCTCGGCCAAGCCTACATGGAAAATCAGAATTACGGAGCCGCGATCCCGCCTCTCAGACGCGCCGTGGAGCTGGCGCCCGAGCTGGCGGCCGCGCATCAGTTGCTGGGATACTCGCTGCTCGCGCAAGGGTACAACGCGGAAGCGATTCCTCATCTGGAGAAGATCCAGGAGCAGACCGCTCTGGGCATTGCGCAGATTGGCAGCGGACAATTGCCGCAAGCGGTGGCAAATTTACAGGCGGCGCTGGCCAAACATCCCAACGATCCCGATTTGCTTTACTATCTTGGCCGCGCCAGCGGGCTGTTGTCGAAGCAGTCGATTGACACGCTGCTGGCTGGGTATCCAGATTCAGCGCGCGCGCATCAGGCCCTGGCGGAGAACTATTTTGTGCTGCGACAAATGCCCCAGGCCGAAAAAGAATTCCGTGAAGCCTTGCGGCTGCGTCCCGACACTCCGGAATTGCACCTCGAGCTTGGCCTGGTGTATGCAGGTGCTTCGCAGTGGGCCAAAGCCGAAGAAGAGTTTCGCGCCCAGACCAAGCTGGAGCCGGGCCACGCCGAGGCCGCATACCGGCTGGGCACGGCCCTATTGCAGCAGGGAAAAGCCCGCGAAGCCACAAACGAACTGGAGCGGTCCAATCGCCTGCAGCCGGATATGCCAGAAACGCTATATTCTTTGGGGAAGGCCGCGGCGCTCGCGGGTGACTCCGCCGCCGCCGAAAAGGCTTGGACAAGACTGCTTTCCCTCGAAAAGCAAAGTTCGTTGGCGGCGCAGACGCACTTCGCCCTCGCCGCCCTCTACCGCAAGCAGGGAAAAACAGCGGAGGCGGAGCGCGAAACCCAAGAGTTTCAAAAACTACAAAATCCTGCTACTCAACCAGAAAGCGTACTGAAATAACATGCACTCCCTATGCTGAAACTGAAGGTTCTAAGAAAAGTCATTGAATCGGGACTGGTTGCTATCGTGCGCACCAATAGCTCGGATCAGGCGGCGCGCATCGCCGAGGCTTGCGCTCGCGGAGGCGCCGCTGCGATAGAGATTACGTTCACGGTTCCTGGTGCAACTGCAGTCATCGAAGACCTGGCCAAAAAATATGCCTCGGGTGAGATTCTTATCGGCGCGGGCACCGTTCTTGATCCGGAGACCGCCCGTCTCGCGATTCTGGCCGGCGCGCAGTATATCGTCAGTCCTTCGGTCAGTCCTGAAACTGCCCGCCTGTGCAATCGCTATCAGATTCCCTACATGCCAGGCGCCGCAACTATGCGTGAGATTGTTGAGGCCATGGAGTGCGGGGCTGACATCGTGAAACTGTTTCCGGGCGAAACACTGGGCCCGGCTTTCGTGAAGGCGGTAAAAGGCCCCCTGCCCCAGGCCTCGCTGATGCCGACCGGCGGGGTAGCGGTCGAAAACGTCGCCGAGTGGATCAAGGCCGGCGCGGTCGCGGTGGGTGTGGGAGGTAGTCTGACCGCGGGGGCACAGTCCGGCAATTTTCAGCTGATCACAGACACGGCAAAACAATTTATCGAGCGCATTCAGCAGGCCCGAAAACCATGAGGTTGCACTTCGATGCCTGCGGTTGCAATCAGCCAACGCGCCCCCACAAACAGCTATGAAACTTTGGAAAAACGACGACCAGCTGTTCTCCATCGTCCGGCGAGAACTGTTCACCTGCGTGGTTGGCGACGTGATGGACAAGCTGGAGCTGCAGCACCAGTTTCTTCCCCCGCAAATTCGCCCCCTGCGGGCGGACATGATAGTCGTCGGCCGCGCCTTGCCGGTATTGGCCGTGGATGTGTTTGCGGAAAAGGTAACGGGAACCGCGAACCAGATCATGTCCAAACCCTTTGGCTTGATGCTTGAAGCTCTCGATGACCTTCGCCCCAACGAAATTTACGTAAACACCGGATCGTCCCCGCGCAATGCGCTTTGGGGAGAATTGATGAGTATCCGGGCCCGCAAGCTGGGCGGGAACGGAGCGGTGTTGAATGGCTATACCCGCGACACCAAGGCCATTCTTGATTTGAATTTTCCTACGTTCTCCTGGGGGCCTTATGGACAGGATGCCTCGCCACGTTACAAAGTGGTGGACTTCCGTGTCCCCTTAGAAATCGGCGCGGTGCGGCTACGGCCCGGCGACATCCTGTTCGGCGACATCGACGGAGTCTGCATGATTCCCACCCAAGCCGCCGACGAGGTCTTCAGCAAGGCCCTCGAGAAGGTTCGCGGCGAGAAGTTAGTCCGAAAAGCGTTAGAAGACGGAAGCAGCGCCGTGGCGGCGTTCGCAAAGCACGGCATCATGTAGCTGTGAGCTAGTGGCAGCGCCTCTCCGGGCTCTCTCTGTCCGCAAGTGGCTAAACTTTGATTCGCGGGGAGCCCGTGGCAATGATCAGCATCGATCTGTCCGGCAAATCGATTTTAATTACGGGGGCGATGGGGGCGATCGCCCGGGCCATGGTCCGGAAGCTTGCCGCGACGGGCGCAATTCTGCTCCTGGTCGACATCAAGCCCGAAAGCGCGGCCGCGCAAATCTTGCGTGACTGGCAAGTTCCGCCTTCGTCTTACGTCTATTTCTCGGCTGACGTTACAGATTCTACTGCCTTGATCCAAGTTGTTGAGGAATCCTTCCACCGCTTCCCTGCACTGGATACCGTGCTCGGCCATGCGGGCGGTTGCGGGCTGCACCCCTTCGCCACTACCTCCGAAACGGAGTACGAAAGCATTTTTCGCTTCAACTACTTCGCTCAAGTCAACCTGGCGCGCGCCACCTTTGCGCAATGGCTCGAGCGCAAGATTTCCGGCCATCTCATCTTCACGTCTTCCTATGTCGCCCGTGTGCCTCACACCCAGATTCCTTCCTACGCTTCGGCCAAAGCGGCGCTGGAAACCTTCGCTCGCTGCATGGCATTGGAGTACGCCCACACGGGCATTCGGGTTAATGTGATTTCGCCGGGCAACGTTGCCGCCGGCAGCTCGCTCAAAGTCTTTGATGAAGATCCGGCCTACCGGGAATTTGTACTGCGGGTTTCTTTGGGAAAAAGAAACAGTCCGGAATCAATCGCGGACGCGTTCGTGTTTCTCTGCTCGCCACTGGGCAAGGAAATCAACGGCCAAGTATTGAGTCCTGACTACGGAGCCGGCATCGGCAATCGCTTATGAAACTTGGCCTTGGACTCTACCGGCACATGCTGACGCGCGACTACTACGCCTTCGCGCGGCAGGCTGGCTGCACTCACGTGGTGGTGCACCTGGTCGATTATTTCAACCAGGGCAGCTCGAACCCACGCAGCAATCAACCGACGGGCGGGAAATACGAACCGTGGGGAGTGGCGGGCGATCCAGAGAAGCTGTGGACAGTCGAGGAACTAAACAAACTTCGCCAAGAAATCGAAGCCGCGGGCTTGGTGCTTGCCGCCATCGAGAATCTCGATCCCGCGCACTGGTACGACATTCTTCTCGACGGCCCGCTGCGCCCCCAACAAATCGAGAAGGTCCGCACCATCATTCGCCGGATGGGAGAATCGGGCATTCCGGTTCTGGGCTACAACTTCAGCCTGGCCGGCGTTTGCGGCCGCGTTACCGCCCCGTTTGGACGCGGTGACGCCGTCACCCTGGGAATGAGCGGACCCGCCGACGACGTACCCATTCCTAATGGAATGGTTTGGAACATGGTCTACGATCCTTCTGCCCTGCCCGGCACACTACGCTCCATCTCGCACGAGGAACTCTGGCGCCGCCTCGAACGATTTCTGGAAGATGTGGTTCCAGTCGCCGAACAATCGGGCGTGCGCCTGGCCGCCCACCCCGACGACCCTCCCATGCCTACCATGCGCCGCCAGCCTCGCCTCGTGTACCAGCCTCAGATGTATCAACGGTTAATCGATGCCGCCCCAAGCCCGAGCAATGCCCTCGAACTTTGCGTGGGGACGATCGCCGAAATGACCGAGGGTGATGTTTACGACGTTGTGGACCGTTACAGCCGTGAGGGCAAGATTGCCTACATTCATCTGCGTAACGTGGTAGGCAAAGTGCCGAACTACCGGGAGACGTTTATCGACGAAGGTGATGTGGATATGATCCGCATCCTGTCGATCCTGTCGCGCAATGGATTCGACGGCGTGATCATTCCTGACCACACTCCGCAGATGAGCTGCCCCGGGCCCTGGCATGTCGGCATGGCGCACACGATCGGTTTCATACTCGCCGCTCAGGCAATGCTCAAAGCGTCTTCCGAAGGCAGACAGGCTTGACCTTCGCGTCGAGTGCTTCCTCCCGTCCGCACAAAGGTTCTCTTGTCATCGCGGCCTCGGTTGCCGCCCTTGGCGGGTTGCTGTTCGGCTACGACAACATCGTCATCAGCGGCGCAATCCACTATTTAACCCGCTGTTTCCATCTCGATGCCGCGGGTGTCGGTTGGGCTGCCGGATGCGCGTTGCTGGGATGCACCGCGGGTGCAGCGGGCGCGGGCGCTGTGGTTGATCGCATCGGCCTGAAAAAAGGGCTGGCGCTTTGTGCAGCTTGCTTTGCTTTGTCCTCGTTGGGCATGTGGTTTGCCGCAAGCCTGAACCAATTCGTCATCTGGAGGATGATTGGCGGCCTGGGAATTGGAGCGGCTTCCATTATGGCTCCCATGTACATCGCCGAGATCGCTCCCGCCCGGCTGCGCGGCCGGCTGGTGACTCTGTATCAACTTGGAATCGTGCTGGGAATTCTCGCCGCCGTGTGGATCAACATGCTGATTCAGCGCGCGGGCAATGAAGCCTGGAATACTTCCACGGGCTGGCGCTGGATGTTCTTTGTAGGCGCCATCCCCGCCTTCATTTTTGCCATGACGATCATCCCCGCGGTCGAGAGTCCACGCTGGCTGATGAAAGTGGGCCGCCGGGAGGACGCGCTCTCGGTTCTGTCAATGATAAGCGATCGAACTACGGCGCTGCGTGAAGCGGCACAGATCCAGGACTCCCTGGCCCTCGAGCAAGGGCACGTCTCCGAGCTGCTCACCACTTTTCGGCGGCCTCTAGGGATCGGCGTTATGCTGGCGGGATTTTCGCAGTTGAGCGGCATCACGCCACTGTTCTCTTTCCTCCCCGAGATTTTCAGATCCGCCGGCACCGCCACCGGCGATGCCTTCTTTCAGTCTGTCCTAGTCAGTCTGGTCAATCTTGTATTCACGCTATTCGCTCTTTGGCTGGTGGATCTTTCCGGGCGCAAGAAGCTGATCCTCAGCGGCACGCTCGTACAAAGCATTTCCTTTGTCCTGGTCGGCTGGTTTTATCACCTCCACGTCGGCGGACTGCCCCTCCTAGTTGTGGTCATGGCGTTTGTGGCTGGCCATGCTTTCGGAAACGGCGTTGCCTGCTGGGTAATCATCTCCGAGATTTATCCCACCAAGGTTCGCGGGCGCGCCATGTCCGTGGCCACGACCGCTCTCTGGGTGGTTGGATATCTCGGGAACCAGAGCTTCCCGCTGATGCAGAAATACTTGGGAAGCGACGGCACCTTCTGGATTTTCAGCGCGGCGGCATTTCTGAATCTGGTCTTCGTTCTTTGGCTGGTACCGGAGACCAAGGGGCGCACTCTGGAAGACATCACCAGGTTCTGGACTGGGCATATCCGTGTTCCCGAGGACTAGGACCCGGTCTGAGGAAATAGCCGGCCAAAGAAGGGACTTCCCATCATCCGGCGAGGAAGGTCGAGGAAGGAGATTTCGAAGCAACCGGACGAACCGGAAAGCCTAGTTTTTCCAAGTCATTCCCGAGCTGCGCGGTCGACTCGAATCGAATCGCCAGCATACCGACCGATCGTGCGCCCTGAATATTGGTCTCGCGATCATCCACAAACAA
>Ga0193733_1000713_pt1 | contig 10480 bp, 12 predicted proteins | sample U1s2metaG_FD_145076 | JGI IMG/M metagenome (GOLD analysis project Ga0193733, IMG submission 145076) | Soil microbial communities from a riparian zone of the East river system, Colorado, United States - U1s2 | ecosystem: Environmental > Terrestrial > Soil > Riparian zone | place: USA: East River... | reverse complement strand
GGAAAACCCGCCCCGCCGCGCCCGCGCAGCGCGGATTTTTTCATTTCCGCGATGAGAGTTTCCGGCGGCGTCTTCTCGGCGAGGATCTTCTTCAGCGCGAAGTACCCGCCGCGCTTGACGTAGTCTTCGAGCCTCCAGTTGTCGCCGTCGAGGCCTGTCAGGAGGATCGCGTCAGGACCGTAATCCAGCATTTACTTGGCCTCCGCGATCCACTGGTCGATTTTCTCCGGGGTCATGAAGGACAGCATTTTCTTGTTGTTGAGGAGCATGACCGGGGCGTCGCCGCAGGCGCCGAAGCACTCGCCCTCTTTCAGCGTGAAGCGCCCGTCCGCGGTCGTCTCGTTCCAGTCGATTCCGAGCTTCTTCTTCAGGTGTTGCGCGGCGGCTTCCGCGCCGGAGAGCGCGCACGGGAGGTTGGTGCAGATGCACAGCTTGTGCCTTCCGACCGGCTTCAGGTCGTACATCGCGTAGAAGCTCGCCACCTCGTAGACGACGATCGGCGGCATGCCGAGGTAGCCGGCCACGAAGTCCATGACTTGTGGCGAGAGATGGCCCTTTTCGTCCTGTGCGACGGTGAGCGCAGCCATCACCGCCGATTGCTTCTGCCCGGGCGGATACTTGGCAATCGCCTGGTCGATTTTCTTCAGTGCGTCGGGGTTGAGCATCAGCGGTCGATTTCGCCAAACACGATGTCCTGGGTGCCGATGATCGCCACCACGTCGGCGAGCATGTGGCCCTTCGCCATCTCGTTGAGCGAGGCGAGGTGCGGAAAACTCGGAGCCCTGATCTTCATGCGCCAGGGCTTATTCGCGCCGTCGGAAACGAGGTAGACGCCGAATTCCCCCTTGGGGGCCTCGACCGCGGCGTAGGCTTCGCCGGGCGGCACGTGGAAGCCCTCGCTGAAGAGCTTGAAGTGGTGGATCAGCTCCTCCATGTTGCTCTTCATCTCGACGCGCGAAGGGGGCGCCACCTTGTGGTTGTCGGTAATCACCGGCCCGGGGTTCTTGCGCAACCAGTCGATGCACTGCCTGATGATGCGGTTCGATTGGCGCATCTCTTCGATGCGTACCAGATATCGGTCGTAGCAGTCGCCGTTCACGCCTACCGGGATGTCGAAATCGACTTGATCGTAGACCGCGTAGGGCTGCTTCTTCCTTAGGTCCCATTCGACCCCCGAACCGCGCAGCATCGGCCCGGTGAAGCCGAGCGCGAGCGCTCGTTCCGGCGACACGGCGCCGATGTTCACGGTCCTCTGCTTCCAGATGCGATTGTCGGTGAGCAGCGTCTCGTACTCGTCCACGTACTTCGGGAAGCGGCGGGTGAAGTCCTCGATGAAGTCGAGCAGCGTGCCCTGGCGGTTCTCGTTCAGCTTCTTAAGCGCGCTTGCGTTCTTGTACATCGAAACCCGGTACTGGGGCATCGTCTCGGGCAGGTCGCGGTACACCCCGCCGGGCCGATAGTAGGCGGCGTGCATGCGGGCGCCGGACACCGCTTCGTAACAGTCCATCAGGTCTTCGCGCTCGCGGAAGCAGTAGAGAAAGACCGTCATCGCTCCGATGTCCAAACCGTGTGCCCCGAGCCAGAGCAGGTGGTTCAGGATGCGAGTGATCTCGTCGAACATCACGCGGATGTACTGGGCGCGGATCGGGACTTCCAGGCCCAGCAGGCGCTCGATCACCACGCAGTAGGCGTGCTCGTTGCACATCATCGAGACGTAATCCAGACGGTCCATGTAGGGCAGCGCCTGAATATAGGTCTTGTGCTCCGCGAGCTTCTCGGTCGCGCGGTGCAGCAGACCGATATGCGGATCGGCGCGCATGATCACCTCGCCGTCCAGTTCCAGCACCAGCCGCAGCACGCCGTGGGCCGCCGGATGCTGCGGACCGAAGTTGAGAGTGTAGTTCCGGATTTCCGCCATGGATCAGCGCGGGGTTCCCAGGTCGCCGTACTCGTCCTCGCGAATGACGCGCGGCGTGATCTCGCGGGGTTCGATCGTCACTGGCTGGTAGATGACGCGTTTCTGCTCCGGGTCGTAGCGCATCTCGACGTTGCCCGAGAGGGGGAAATCCTTGCGGAACGGGTGGCCGATGAAGCCATAATCGGTGAGGATGCGCCGCAGATCGGCGTGCCCGGTAAACATGATGCCGAACAGGTCGAATGCCTCGCGCTCGTACCAGTCGGCGTTGGGCCATACGCCGGTGAGGGAGTCCACCACCGGGAAGTCGTCCCGCGACGCGAACACGCGCAGCCGCAGCCGCCAGTTGTGCTCGAGGGAAAGCAGGTGTGACACGACCGCGAAGCGGCGTCCTTTCCAGCTACCTTCGCCGAAGCCCGAGTAATCCACTCCGCACAGATCGATCAGCTCCTCGAAGCGCACCGCCGGGTCGTCGCGCAACCATCGCGCCGCCCCGGCATAGTCTTTCGCCTCGACCACCGCCGTCAGCTCGCCCAGAGCTTCGCTCAGGCTGACGATCTTCCCGCCGAGCGCCAAGATGAGCGCGCTCTTCAGTTGTTCGAGTTTTACGGCCATGCCCTATCGCGCGATCGTGTTGGTGCGCTTGATCTTGTTCTGCAATTGAACGATGCCGTAGAGCAGCGCCTCCGCCGTCGGCGGGCAGCCCGGCACGTAGATGTCCACCGGCACGATGCGGTCACAGCCGCGCACCACCGAGTACGAGTAATGGTAGTAGCCGCCGCCGTTCGCGCAGGAGCCCATCGAAATCACCCAGCGCGGTTCGGCCATCTGGTCATACACCTTGCGAAGCGCCGGCGCCATCTTGTTGCACAGAGTCCCCGCGACGATCATGACGTCGGACTGTCTCGGGCTGGGGCGGAATACGATTCCGAAGCGATCGAGGTCGTAGCGCGCAGCGCCCGCGTGCATCATCTCGACGGCACAGCACGCCAGGCCGAACGTCATCGGCCACAGCGACCCGGTGCGCGTCCAGTTGATGAGCTTGTCCAGCGAGGTCGTCGTGAATCCTTCTTCGAAAACTCCTTCAATACCCATAACTCACCTTCGGTTTGTCTATTCCCACTCCAACGCTCCCTTCATCCATTCGTAGACGAAGCCCACGACGAGAATGGCGAGGAAGATCATCATCGACCAGAAGCCGAGGCTCCCGATCTCTTTGAGCGTCACCGCCCAGGGGAAGAGAAACGCGATCTCCAGATCGAACAAAATGAACAGGATCGCAACCAGGTAGTAACGCACGTCGAACTTCATGCGTGCGTCCTCGAACGCCTCGAATCCGCATTCGTACGGGGATAGCTTTTCGCTGTCGGGATGGTGCGGCCCGAGCAGCGTGCCCGCGGCGATCATGAGACCGCCGAAAACAAGAGCGATCACGATGAACAGCAGGATGGGAAAGTAGTTTGCGAGCACGGGTCAGCCCAGGACTTGAGAGTAGGACGCCGTGCCGGTGGCTCGCACTCGCACGCTCGCTCTCACAGAAACCATACCCCTCTCAAAATAGAGGACTTGGGCCGGAAGTCCCCCGCTTCCGATCCAAGTCCCCCTTTGCCTGGTGCCGACGGAGAGACTCGAACTCTCACAGCTTTCGCCACCGCCCCCTCAAGACGGCGTGTCTACCAATTTCACCACGTCGGCGTGATTGGGCTTGAAGCGTCGTCGTGTCGGAAACGAGCCCGCCCTCAAAGCGTTCGATTTTACTACTTCGGCACCTCGTTTGCTTTCGATTTCGCCGCGTCGGACGCCTTCGCCGCGTCGGGCGTCGTCTGGGACGCGGGCGCTTGCTGCGTCGGCTGCGGCTGTTCCTTGACCGCATCCATCACGCCTCCGCCCACACGCGGCTTGTTCGAGGCAAGGTAGGCGAGCACGAAAGTCGTGAGGAAGAAAACGACTGCGAGGACGGCCGTCGTGCGAGAAAGAAAATTGGCCGAGCCGCTTGCGCCGAACAGGCTTCCCGAGGCGCCGCTTCCGAAAGCTGCGCCTACATCCGCTCCCTTGCCGTGCTGGAGCAGGACGAGTCCGATGATGCAGAGCGCGACGATGACGTCGACGACGAGGATCAGCGTGAACCAGAAGTCCATATTGCATTCTCCAGAGTTATCTCCGCGCCGCGGCGCAGATCGCGATGAAGTCCTCCGCCGCGAGCGAAGCCCCGCCGATCAACCCGCCGTCGACGTCGGGCATCGCGAACAGCTCGGGGGCATTGATTGGCTTGACGCTGCCGCCGTACAGGATCGTCACGTTGCCGGCCAGTGCCCTGTCCCTCGCTCCGATCCGCGTGCGGATGAATGCGTGCACGTCCTGGGCCTGTTGCGGTGTCGCGTTCCTGCCCGTGCCGATCGCCCAGACCGGTTCGTACGCGAGCACGGCGTTCGCAAGCGCGGCGACCTCGGCGAGGTCGAGCACCGCATCGAGCTGACGCCCGACCACGTTTTCCGTCTCGCCGCGCTCGCGCTGCTCCAAGGTTTCCCCTACGCACAGAATGGGCTCTAATCCGGCGCGCTGGGCCGCAACGAATTTCGCCGCGACTCTACTATCGTCCTCCCCGCAGAGGGCGCGCCGCTCCGAATGGCCGACGATCGCGAAACGGCAGCCGAACTCCTTGAGCATCGCTCCCGACACCTCTCCCGTGTAGGGTCCGGAGTCGTGCTCGGAAACGTTCTGCGCACCCCAGGCAATCCGGCTGCCCGACAGCGCCTCCGAGACTTGCGGGAGGTATGGAAACGGCGCGCACACCGCGTAACCGAGACCATCGGCTTGCGGAAGGCCCGCCTTGAGCGCGTCCAGCAGCCGTGCGTTCGCTGCGAGGCTGCCGTGCATCTTCCAGTTGCCTGCTACTAGCCTTGCGCGCATCCCGTTTCGGGAGAGCCAAAAAGGGGGAGATTTTACCGCCGTATCGCTTCGAGGGTCAATCGAAAACGCTGGAGAATTCAGAGCCTTGCGGATGTTCCGGAGTCAGGATTTCCACGCGCTGCAGCAGCGCGATCATCCGGAGAAACTAGACTGCCTCTTGCACGGTTTCGGCGATCATTCTGGCAAGGCGGCGCACTTCTGCGTCGTCCTTGCCTTCCACCATGACGCGCAGCACGGGCTCCGTGCCCGACGGACGCAGCAGCACCCGTCCGTTGTTGCCGAGGGCGCGCTCGGCCTCGCGTTTCGCCTTTGCGACCGCCGGCTGCTTCTGCCAGTCGAAATCCTTGGACACGCGCACGTTGACGAGCTCCTGCGGGTAGAGCTCGAGTCCCCGGCACAGGGTCCCGAGGGTTGCGCGGCCTGTCCGCAGCGCCGAGAGCACCTGCAAGGCCGAGACGATGCCGTCGCCGGTCGTGTGCTTGTCCAGGCAGATGATGTGCCCGGAATTCTCACCTCCCAGCTGCCAGTCTTTTTCCTGTAGCAGTTCCAGCACGTAGCGGTCCCCGACCTTGGCGCGCGCGAAAGAAACCCCCATTTTTTCCAGCGCGCGCTCCAGCGCAAGATTGGTCATCAAGGTTCCGGCGACCCCTTTCAGCCCGCCGTCTTTCGCGCGCTCGCGCGCGATGACGAACAGGAGCTCATCACCGTCGTAGAGCCGGCCTTCCCCATCGGCCATGAGCACGCGGTCGCCGTCCCCATCGAACGCGATGCCCAGATCCGCCTTGTGCTCGGCAATCGCCCGCTGCAGGACCTCCGGATGCACGGTTCCGGCCCGATCGTTGATGTTGAATCCGTCGGGATCCGCTCCAATCGTTTCGACGTCGGCGCCCAGCTCGTGGAACACGTGGGGAGCGACGTGATAGGTCGCACCGTGCGCGCAGTCGATCACGATCTTCATTCCGCGAAGGTCGAGCGACGAGGGAAACGTGCTCTTGCAGAACTCGATATAGCGGCCCCGGGCGTCCTCGACGCGGCGGGCTTTTCCGAGACTCGCCGAATCCTTGCAGTGCATCGGGCGGTCGAGCCGGGTCTCGATATCCATCTCCACGCCGTCGGGAAGCTTGCTGCCCTCTGCGGAAAAAAACTTGATGCCGTTGTCCTGATACGGGTTGTGCGAAGCGCTGATCACGACCCCGGCCTGCAACCGCAGAGCCCGGGTCAAATAGGCAATCGCAGGGGTCGGCAGCGGTCCGGTCAGCATCACATCGACCCCAGCTGCGGCGAATCCGGCTTCTAGAGAGGCCTCGAGCATGTAGCCCGAGATGCGCGTGTCCTTGCCGATCAGGACCGCCGGGTGCTCGCCCTTAGGCATGGTCGATCGCCGCATCAGCACTTCGCCTGCGGCAAAACCGAGCCGCATGACGAATTCCGGCGTGATCGGCATCTCGCCGACTTTTCCCCGCACGCCGTCCGTTCCGAAATACTTTCTGCTCATCGATTTCCGCCGCCCCCGTACCCGTCCATCGCCGCGAGCACGGCAAACGCGTCTCGCGTCGCCGCCACATCGTGGACGCGAACGATTGTAGCTCCGTGCTGAACCGCCAGCAAAGCCGCGGCGATGCTTGCCGCGAGCCGTTCGCCGGCCGCGCAGCCGGTGACGGCGCCGAGGGTCGACTTGCGCGACCACCCGGCCATCACCGGCAGACCCATTTCGGCGAACCGGTGGAGGTGGCGCAGCAGCTCGAAATTGTGTTCGGCGGTCTTGCCGAAACCGAAGCCGGGATCGATGACGATGCGCTCGCGAGCGATGCCGCGCGCCTCGGCCGCAGCGACGCGCTCGGCGAGAAACGCGCGGACCTCCGCGACCACGTCGCCGTAGTGCGGCTCACGCTGCATCGTGCGCGGCTCTCCCCGCATGTGCATGAGGCACACCCCGGCGTCGGAAGCCGCCACGGCATCGAGCGCGCCGGGGGAACGCAGCGCGCCGATGTCGTTGATCATCGCCGCACCGGCGCGGATCACCGCGCGCATCACTTCGGGTTTTGTGGTATCGACGGAAATGGGTACTGGACAAGCCCTGAGACCGTCGAGCACCGGCATCAGCCGCGACAGTTCCTGCTCGGCCGACACGCTACTGGCTCCCGGGCGGCTCGATTCAGCGCCGATATCGACAAGGTCCGCTCCCTCGTCCACCAGCCGTTGCGCATGCGCTATCGCGGCCCCCGGCTCGAGGTAATTCCCGCCGTCGGAAAACGAATCGGGCGTCACATTGACCACGCCCGCGACTAACGGGCGATCGAGCAGCAGTCGGAATCTGCCACAGCGGAGACTTTGAGCCGTCACAGCCGCAGACATGAAAAAGCCCGAAGCAGGCTTCGGGCCTCGTTCTCGGAATGAGCTAAGAAACGGGTGCAGGTTCAGCCGCGCCTGGCGCTCCCGCCTGAGGCGGCTGTTGCGGCGCCTGCGCAGGCGGCTTGGGCGCGCGCGGCGGCCGGCCATCCATGATGTCCTGGATCTGGTCGGCGTCGATGGTTTCCAGCTCGAGCAGGGCCTTGGCCATGGCTTCGACCTTGTCGCGGTTGTCGAGGATGAGTTTCTTGGCCAGCGCGAACTGCTGATCGATGATTTTCCGGATCTCTGCGTCGACCTTCTGCATCGTCACCTCGGACACGTTCTTGTGCGTGGTGATCGAGCGTCCGAGGAACACCTCCCCCTCGTTCTCGCCGTAGACCATGGGACCCATCGCGTCCGACATGCCCCACTGAGTCACCATGCTGCGGGCCAGGGCGGTGGCGCGCTCGAAATCGTTCGACGCGCCGGTCGTCATCTGGCCCATGAACTCTTCCTCGGCGATGCGCCCGCCGAACAGGACGGTGATTGTCGAGAGCAGCCGATCCCTGTCCATGCTGTAGCGATCCTGCTCGGGCAGTTGCATCGTGACGCCCAGCGCCCGACCGCGCGGGATGATCGTGACCTTGTGCACCGGATCGGTCTTGGGAAGGAGCTTCGCCACCACCGCGTGTCCCGACTCGTGATAGGCGGTGTTCCTGCGCTCTTCCTCGGGCATGACCATCGAGCGGCGCTCCGCGCCCATGACGATCTTGTCCTTGGCGCGCTCGAAATCGTCCATGTCCACCAGGCGCTTGTTCTTGCGCGCGGCAAAGAGCGCCGCCTCGTTGACGAGGTTGGCGAGGTCGGCGCCCGAGAAGCCCGGCGTCCCGCGCGCGATGATTTCCGCCTTGACGTCCGGCGCCACGGGGACCTTCCTCATGTGGACCAGCAGAATCTGCTCGCGGCCGCGGATATCGGGGAGCGGCACGACCACCTGCCGGTCGAACCTGCCGGGGCGCAAAAGCGCCGGGTCGAGCACGTCGGGACGATTGGTGGCTGCGATGACGATCACGCCGGTCGTTCCCTCGAATCCGTCCATTTCAACCAAAAGCTGGTTGAGCGTCTGTTCGCGCTCGTCGTTACCGCCGCCCAGGCCGGCTCCTCGTTGCCGGCCCACCGCGTCGATTTCGTCGATGAACACGATGCAGGGTGCATGTTTTTTCGCCTGGTCGAACATGTCGCGCACGCGCGCAGCGCCCACGCCGACGAACATTTCCACGAAGTCGGACCCGGAAATCGAAAAGAAAGGCACTTTCGCCTCTCCGGCGATCGCGCGCGCCAGCAGCGTCTTTCCCGTGCCGGGGTTGCCGACCATCAGCACGCCCTTGGGGATGCGGCCGCCGAGCTTCTGGAACTTGGCGGGATCGCGCAGGAATTCGACCAGCTCGGATACTTCATCCTTGGCCTCTTCGCAGCCGGCGACGTCGGCGAAGGTGATGCTGTTGTTGGACTCATCGATCATCCTCGCGCGGGATTTTCCGAACGAGAAGGCGCCGCCCCGTCCGCCGCCCTGCATCTGGCGCATGAAAAAAATCCAAACGCCGATAAGGAGGAGCATCGGGAACCACGAGACGAAGATATTCATGAGGAGCGAAGGCTCTTCTTCCCGTTTCGCCTTGATTTTGACTCCGTACTTGAGCAGGTCGGAAACCAGCCAGATGTCTCCGGGAGAGTAGCTGTTGACGGGCTTCCCGTCGGTGGTCTTGGCTTTGAGGTCGCGTCCTTCAATCATCACCTCGGCGATGCGCCCGGCCTTGACCTCCTCCATGAATTGCGAATAGTCCATCACGGCCTGGGTCTGCTGGCGCGTGTTGAACTGGTTGAAAACCGTCATCAGGACGAGCCCGATGACCAGCCAAATGATTAGGTTCTTGAAGAGGTTATTCAACGTGCTTCCTTTCCTGCAACGAAACGCATGCCTTCCATTCTAAGCCCAAGAAGGCTCAGCGACCAGTGCCGCCCTTCAGTTCCTTGCCTACCAGATACATCTCTTTGGAGTCGCCGCGCGAGGCCCCGGGCTTTCGCGAGGCAACGGCAACGAAAACACCGCGCATTGCCGCCAGGAACGCGGGATACCCGGTGCCCTGAAACACTTTGACCAGGAACGCGCCTTGCGGTTTCAGGTGAACCCTGGCGAATTCGAGCGCCAATTCGCACAAATGGATACCGCGGGCCTGATCGGTCGCGCTCACGCCGCTAAGATTGGGGGCCATGTCGGAAACTACAAGGTCGAGCTTTCGACCTTCCACAGTATCCTTGAGTCGCCGAAGCACGGTTTCTTCCCGGAAATCTCCGCGAACGATCGTAACTCCAGGTATCGGCGCAATTTCCAGAAGATCGACTGCAATGACCCGTCCGGACCGCCCGACGCGTTCCGCAAGGGCTTGCGACCAACTGCCCGGCGCGGCGCCGAGATCGACCACGGCATCCCCGAGACGCGCGAATCCGGCGCGATCCGCGATTTCGATCAGCTTGTAAGCCGCCCGCGAGCGGTAGCCGTGCGCCCTCGCCCGGTGGACATAGGGATCGTTCACATGGCGCTTGAGCCAGGCGCTGCTGGATTTGCTGCGAGCCATTCTCTAGACTTTCTCGATGCCCGGATTATCACCCACCCGGCGCGAATTGAAAGCGCGGGCGCAGGAGGTCGATCTCTCGTCAGCGTGCATAAAACAATGGTGGTAGGCTATTAGCATGAAACACGAACTCGTCGCTGAAATTCTCGCGCTCCCCGTTGCGGAGCGCATGCGGCTAGTCGAGGCGATCTGGGACAGCATTTCCTCAGTTCCCGACGCGTTGCCGCTGACTCAATGGCAGATGGATGAGCTTGATCGCAGGCTCAAAGAGTTCGAGGCTGACCCGGACTCCGGCGCAACCCTAGAAGAGGTCTTTGCGAGAATCCGTCGAGTCGCATGACTCGGCGGTTTATTCTTCGTGCTCGCGCCGAGCGCGATATCCAGTCTTTTTCGAGTGGTATGAGTCGCAACGCTCTGGCCTCGGGGACGAGTTCTTGACGGCGCTGCGCGAGAGACTCGAAACAGTCTGGAGTTTTCCCGAAGCATTCCCGGTTCTCTATCACAACGTCCGGCGAGCGGTGGTGTCGCGATTCCCGTACGTTGTCTTCTACGTTGTGCAACCAACCCGTGTCGTTGTGCTCGCGACAGTACATCAATCCCGCAACCCGGCAACTTGGCCGCGTCGCTCAGGTAGTGCACGCCAAGGCGGCGCCTGACACGGACACACGTGATAGAGCCGGCGCGCCCGTTG
>Ga0193733_1000712_pt1 | contig 10482 bp, 7 predicted proteins | sample U1s2metaG_FD_145076 | JGI IMG/M metagenome (GOLD analysis project Ga0193733, IMG submission 145076) | Soil microbial communities from a riparian zone of the East river system, Colorado, United States - U1s2 | ecosystem: Environmental > Terrestrial > Soil > Riparian zone | place: USA: East River... | reverse complement strand
TTGAGCAACGCCGGAGCGCATTCGGCCTCTCACGTGCCGCTCTCCAAGGGCGCGTCGATCATGACGAGCGTGTACCGGATTCCCGCCGCTCACATCCGCGCCCGCGCCGTCCTCACCAACACGCCGCCCACGACGCCTTATCGCAGCGCGGGCAGGCCCGAGGTGATCTTCGTTCTGGAGCGGCTGATCGACCTCGCGGCCCTCCACCACGGTTTCGACCGTGTTGAACTGCGGCGGCGCAATCTGATCCCCGAATCGGCGATGCCTTTCGCGAATCCGCTCGGGCTCACTTACGACAGCGGCGCATACGAAAAAGCGATGTCAGCGGCGCTCGATCTCGGCGACTGGAAAGGTTTTCCCGCGCGACGCGAGCAAGCGCACAGGCGCGGACGATTGCGCGGCATCGGGGTGGCGAACTACGTGGAGGTGACCTCGGGCTTTCCGACCGAGCGCGTGGAGATCACGGTGCGGCCGGAAGGCCGCGTCGATGCCGTGATCGGAACGCTTTCCAGCGGCCAGGGTCACGAGACCAGCTTCGCGCAGCTCCTCGTCGAATGGCTCGGCGTACCTTTCGAGAGCGTGCGGCTTATCACCGGTGATACGGACGTGGTCTCGGAGGGCGGCGGGTCGCACTCGGGCCGATCGATGCGGCTTGCCAGCATCGTCATCGCCAAGGCTTCGAAAGCCGTGGTCGCAAGGGGAAAGGAGATCGCCGCGCACCTCCTCGAGGCGGCGCAAGCCGACATCGAATTCCACGCAGGTCATTTCAGGGTGAAGGGAACGGATCGCTCGATCGGGATCTTCGAGGCCGCGGCCACCGCGCTAGGGGAGGGCGTGCCCGACTCGCTGCGCGGGCCGCTTGCCGCGGCGCATACCGAGACCGTTCGCGTCGGCGGGTTTCCCTACGGGTGCCAGGTGTGCGAAGTGGAAGTCGATCCGGAAACGGGCGCCGTGCAAGTCGTGCGCGTTGCCGCGGTCGACGACGTCGGCCGCGCGATCAATCCGCTCATCCTCCACGGACAGACCCACGGCGGCATCGCGCAGGGCATCGGCCAGGCGCTGCTCGAGGAATGCCGTTACGAAGCCGAGTCCGGGCAGCTGCTGTCGGCTTCGTTCATGGATTACGCGATGCCGAGGGCCGATTGCTTCCCCGCGTTCGAGACCGCGCTGAGCGAAGTGCCTGCTACGACGCATCCGCTGGGCATCCGCGCCGGCGGCGAAGGCGGCACCACGCCCGCGCTCGCGGCGGCCGTCAACGCGATCGTGGACGCGCTCGCGGAATTGGGCGTCACCCACATCGAGATGCCGGCGACGCCGGAGCGCGTCTGGCGCGCCATCCGCGCGGCACGCGAACGCAGCGGCTGACCAGAGGGGACGGCCGCGATGCGGGGTTCTCGGACCTGATCGCTGCGTGCTATTTCGCCGGTCTTCTGAGATATTTTCCGCCCGGTGCGCCGACGATGTTGCCGTCGCGATAGACGGGACGGCCGCGCAGGAACGTGGTCTTCACGCGCCCGGTCAGCTCCTGTCCTTCGAACGGCGTGTAGCCTTGCGCGGACTCCGAGTCGGCGGCGCGGACGACGAACGACTCGTCCGGGTCCACGAGCACGAGGTCCGCATCGAACCCCGGAGCGATGTCGCCCTTGGCGAGCAGCCCGTAGCGCCGCGCCGGGTTCCAGGAAAGCAGCTCGGCCATGTGGTTGTAGCTCATGCCGCGCTTGCGTCCTTCGCTCAGCACCCCGGAGAGCAGGTACTCGGTGCCCCCAAACCCGGACTTCGCGAGCCAGATGTTCTTGGGAAATTGCGCGCTGTACTTTTGTTCGGTGGCGCAGCAGGCATGGTCGCTGACGATCCAGTCGACCTTGTGCTCGATCACCGCCTCCCAGAGCGCTTCGACGTCGGCGCGCGGGCGGATCGGTGGGTTCACCTTGGCGAGCACGCCGCACGCGCAGTCGGTGTCGAGCAGCAGGTGGCCGATTGTCACTTCGCGCCGGAAATGGATGTGCGGAAAGATCTTCTGCATCATCAGCGCGGCATCGATCGCCTTCTTCGAGGAGAGGTGCAGCAGGTTGATGTTCAGGCACTCGGTCTCGTAGGCGAGGTAGGAGGCGATCCAGATCGCGAGGCCCTCCGCATGCGGCGGGCGCGCGGCACTGTAGGCGGCGAGCCCGTCCAGCCTGCCTTCGCGCTCGACGATCTTGGTGTAGGCGGTGAGGATTTCGGCGAGCTCGCAGTGCAGGCTCACGCTGATGTGCTCGGCGATGTCCGGGCGCGCGAGCATCAGCCGCCGCGCCGAGCGCATGATGAATTCGAAGTGCGCGACGTCGTAGCGCTCCTCCGGGCCGATCATGAGGAACTCGTTCTGGCTGGACGACCGGCCGTGCAGTCCGTAGCCGCCGTAGAACATGAAGATCTTGAACGAAGGCACGCCCCAGTCGGTGAGGAGCGATTCCATCTCGTCGATGTGGCCCGCTTCGATGGGCGCGAGGTGGTAGCCGTAGTCCACCCAGTAGTTCCCTTCGGAGAGCCGCAGCACCTCGGGCATGAACTGGCGGTACGGCCCGCCGCGGTTGAGGTAGTACTGCCCGGTGCGGAAATAGGTGAGGCTCGTGGTCGTCCCGCCCATCGCCGCCGCCTTGCTCTCGGAGACGGCGTCCTGCGCGAGGTCCCGGTAGATGCCGATGTGCATGTGCGCGTCGACGCAGCCCGGAAAGCCGAGGAGATTCTTGCCGTCTATCACTTCGTTCGCTTCCTCCGGCCGGATGCCGCGGGCGAGCCGGGCGAACTTGCCGTCCTTGATGCCGACGTCGAGAGACTCGACCGAACTTTGGTTCGGACGCACGACGCGGACGTTCTTGACGAGCAGGTCGTAGGGGCGGGGCATTCGGGCCGTCACGCGCTCCTCTCGCGTGCGAGCCGCTTCTCCAGGTGCGGCAGCAGCCCACCGTCGCGGATCATCTGCATGAGGTGCGAGGGAATCGGTTCGCAGGCGATCGTCTCGCCGGTGGTGAGATTGTCGATTCTCCCCGATTCGGCATCGACGCGCAGCCGGTCGTCCGCGCGGATGCGCTTCGCCTCCGCGCACACGAGCGCGGGGAGCCCCAGGTTGAGCGCGTTGCGGTAGAAAAGCCCCGCGAAGGATTCCGCGACGAGCGCCGCGACCCCGAGATGCTTGAGCGCCTGCGGCGCCTGCTCGCGCGAAGAGCCCGTGCCGCAATTGCGCCCCGCGACCAGCACGTCGCCGGGCAGCACCTCCTTCGCGAAGCGCGGCTCGATCGCCTCAAGGCAGTGGCGCGCGATCTCCTCGATGCCGAACTTCATGTAGGCGCCCGGCGCGAGGACGTCGGTGTTGAGATTGTCGCCGAAGCACCAGACGCGGCCGGCGTGCTGCGAGGGGGTTTGCGGGTGGGCGGTCATCGGGCGGGTTCGAGGTGAAGCACGGGTGAAGAAGTGAAATCGTAACACCGGTTAGCAGGGCGGTTGCGACGTGGGCGGTCCGCGGCGCGGCGCGGCGGTCATGCGGGGAATTGCCGGCACGGCGCACTCGTTCTACGATGACCGCTACCGGCCATGAGCCGTCATTGAATATCGAAAATTCTTCGTCGCAAAGCTGACATTCATTCGCGCTGAATTCGATCAAGTCTGCCCCATTTAGGCGCGATGGAATTCATGCAGCGGCTGGCGGCGTTGGAGCCGCACCCGCGGCTCCATCTGATCCGGTTTCACGGCGTGCTCGCGCCGAGTGCTAAGTTGCGATCAAAGGTCCTGCCGGCACCCGCGCCACGTGCAACAGCAGGCGCGGGCGATCGCCAACACGCGCACGGCAAGCCCGTGCGCATAACGTGGGCGCGGCTGCTCAGGCGGGTGTTCAACATCGATATGGAGCGCTGCTCGTGTGGCGGCAAGTTAGAACTCATCGCAGTGATCGAGGAGCCTGCGGTGATCGAGAAAATACTCACACCCCTTGGGCTGGCAGCACGCCCGCCGCCACGGGCGTCGGCGCGGCGCTCGGAGGTGTTGGAGTGGGTTTGATGAATCGGCTGGTTTTTACGGGCCGAGGAGGCGGGCCGTCCATCGGCTGCGGAACGGGCACAATCAGCGGGTTCTGCGGCGTGTGTGAACCGGATCAGGCGGGCACCACGAACGGGATTCGAGGCAACGGAAGCGCGGTTGACCGGTTATCGAGCCGGGGAAGCAGTGCGACTTATGCAAAAACGGGGGTTGAAATTCCTATCCCCGGACAACGTGCTGGCGCCTCTGCAAGCCGCGTCGAGTGCCTGGCGCATCGCGATGGCCAAGAGCTGGGCGCAAGGTGCTGTCGATAGTGGATGGCGGCCGGCTGCTCCGCCGGGATCGCGCGCGCAACGCGCTATGCGCCGATGCCCACGGCTTCAACCTGCACGCTGGGGTGTGCCAACGACCGGCAAGGCATCGAATAGCTATGCCGCTACATCACGCGCCCGGCGATTCTCAAACGAAAGATTGAGCATCAACCGCGACGGCAACGCAGTCCTCAAGTTGGAGACGCCGTGGCGCATATCCGATTGGCAATATAAGGAGATGGCGGCTTCGACCGTCAAGCATGCGACGAGAACTGCCGATTGGCCACATGACGTGCTCACTCTGATGATGGGCAACATATTTGTTGCTCACCTATACAGAGTCCGCTCAGGGTCAACAGCGCCGGATTGGTCCCATTTGTAACAATTCAGCTTTGACCCCGATCGCCGACATGCGAGCAAACATCGATTTGCGACGTGAAGAGCCGAAGCCGACGTAACCCCCAACCCGCTAGTAGGGGTAACCCTCAAGCCTTGGCGCGTTGAGCTTAAAGTGATGCGGCTTGCCGAACTCATCGCCGATCGGCATCCTGACCTTCGGCAGACTCTGTTTGTCGAGTACCAGGTCTTCCGGGATCACCTTATTGAGGAAGAGCAGGTAGGCCGTCAAAGAATAGACCTCATCGGGCGTCAGAGTCCCCTCCAGCCCGACTGGCATGCCGCGATTGATGAAATCCCACACGATCGTCGCATGCGGCGCGCGTAGGGGCAGGATGCGCTCCTTTTTCCAGACGGGAACATCGGCGCCTTGTTTCGACTGCAAAATAGGCGCCAACCCCCCTATGCCCGCTGCGCCATGGCAGCCGATGCACGCCTTCTGCACGTAGACCTGTGCGCCTTCCTTGGCGGTGCCGCGGCCGGGAGGGAGCTCCTCTCCCGTAGGACCGATCGAAATATCCATGCGGCGGATTTGTTCTGCGGTCGGCGTGCGCCCTACGCCATAGGTGGGCGACTGCGCGAACGCGGTACTCCCCAGGAGGCTCCCCAGCAGCAGCGGAATCGTGACAACCCTGAGCAAGTTAAGCGAGCCCATTGGTCACGCTCCCGTCCCTGGCGATTTTCCAGGGCATAACGCTGTTGTCCAGCCCGGGCACCCGGTAGTCCCGCTCGAAGGGTACTTTCCACCAATTGGCGATCTGCTCTCGCGTCGGCTGCCTCTGGCCGATCTCGTCGGTGCAGCGCGACATAATCTGGGTCTCGGTTCCATCCCACTTCCATTGGTAGGCGAATCGGACGTGCGCCATGCGCTGTGGAGTGTTCTTGAACTCGGCGCGGTTCCACTTCTTCCCGCCATCGGTGGATATCTCTACGGTACGAATGGCGCCGCCTCCGGACCAGGCCAGCCCGCTGATCTCGTAGAATCCGGGGCCAGGCAGCTGCTGTGTGCCGGACGGGTACGTAATGACCGACTTGGGTCCGATCTGTTCGCCGAGCGCAAGCTCTTTGTCCTCCGGACGGAGATGCCCGAATTCGTTGTAGTTCATGTAAAACCGGTCGACGATCTTGATGCGCCGCAGAAACTTGGTGTGGTAGATGCCCTCGAATCCGGGGACCATGATGCGCACTGGAAACCCTTGCTGTGGCCGCAAGGGCTCGCCGTTCATCCCGTAGGCGATGATGCAATCGTCCATCGCTTTTTCGATGGGAATGCTCGATGCGCCCTTCACTTCCTCCGCGCCTTCAGCGACGAACCATTTCGCGCTGCCTTTCAGGCCGCACTCCTTGAGCAGCGTGGAAAGCAGCACGCCGGTCCATTCGGAGCAGCTGGTCATCCCGTGCGTATCCTGCACGTTCTTTTGCTTCCCATTGTGCCGGTTACCCGCACACTCGATGAAATGCAACCGGGTGACTGACGGGAAGCGCTTCAATTCGTCCATGGTGAGGGTCAGGGGCCGATCCACCAGGCCGTGTATCGTGAGCGTGTGCTGCTTGGGGTCGATGTCCGGCAGGAAGGAGCCGCGGGTCGTCGCGATATAGTGCAACGACGATGGCGTGATCACGCCAACAGAATCCTGCAACGGCGTGGCCACGTGGAACACCTTGCCAAACACGTCGGGCGACGGCCTGCCGCCGATGGGGTGCTGTACGCGCACCGAGGTCACGTATTTGGAACGCTGGCCGTATTCGATCTGCTCCTTGCTGCCGTGAATCATTGGAGAGGCATTCTCGCTGCCTGGGGTCATCGGATGGTCGTGCTGCGCTTGGGCCTTACCCCCTGTGCCCAACGTGATTCCACCGGCTAACGCGGCGCCGGCCTTGAGGAGCTCCCTGCGGCTGTTTTTTCGTTCCGAATCCATTGGATCCTCCTTCGACTGTGACTTGACTAAAAATGACACAATGACGGAATCACGTCCCGCACACGAGAGTATATGCGGCCGTGCTAAATCTGCCCAGTGCCAGCCTCCCCCAATGGGGTTTGAGTCTGAAGCGGGGTCGTATTCCGAACGCCCGCCACTAAAACTGCAGCCGATGTGCGGCTGCTGGCTGAAACTGACACCTTACCCGGCTCCTTGTCCGGCCCTGCCACCGAGAAGCTCATGGAACTGGCCGGCCACGTTTTTGGTGATCCCCGCTATGAGCGCCTGGTGCTGATCTCGGTGGCGCACCTCTTACAAAACGGCGCGCCGATCAACGGCTACGCCAGGGCCGCCTTCACCCGCTCGGGCGTCAATGGCAGCTCACGGATGCGCCTGCCGGTCGCGGCCGCGAACGCATTGGCGATGGCGGCCGCCGTCGGCCCTTGCGCGGCCTCGCCGGCACCGAGCGCGCGTTCGTTCGGCCGGTTGATCAGCACGGTCTCGACCTTGGGCACGTCCGGCATGGTCAGGATCGGATAGCTCATCCAGTCCTCCGACAGGATCCCGTTGCGGTCGAACCGCACGTGCTCGTGCAGGGTCCAGCTCATCGACTGGATGACGCCGCCTTCGATCTGGTTGGTCAGCCCGTCGGGATTGATGATCTGCCCGGCATCGGCCGAGGTCCAGATGCGCGGCACCTTGACGATGCCGGTTGTGCGATTCACTTCAACCTCGGCTATCACCGCAATGTAGGTGGCCACGGTCTTGTAGCGCGCATAGCCGATGCCGCGGCCGCGCCGGCCATCACCCTTCTCGCCCGGTTTCCAGGCGGCGGCCTTGGCCACGGCCTCGATCACGGCGCGCTCGCGCTCGTCCTTGATGTGCGCGAGGCGGAACGCCACCGGGTCGATGCCGGCGGCGGCCGCGAGCTCGTCCATGAAGGACTCGATCGCAAACACGTTGGCATAGGCGCCGAGCGTGCGCAGCGCCGAGGTGCGCACCGGATTTTCCATGATCAGGTGGTGCGTGGTGCGCTGGCGCGGGAAATCGTAGAGCGTGATGGCGTTGCGGTCGCCCGCACCGTTCGGCTGCGCGGCATGGCGCGCCGGGCCAGGCCGCTTCGCATCGGCGAGGTACCAGCTCCCCATCAGATTGATGCCGTCGGGATCGCCCGGCCGCATGTTATGGCTCTGGCTCCAGACGTCGAAGGTCCAGTCGACCACGCGGCCGCCGGCGACGGCCCCCTTGACCTTCATGGTCATGGCGGGGCCGTAAGGCTCCCACTTGAACTCGTCGTCACGCATCCATTGCAGCCGCACCGGCCGCCCATTGACGGCGCGCGCCAGCATGGCGGCGTCGAAGGCAGCGTCGTCGGCGCCGTTGTGACCGTAGCAGCCGGGGCCTTCGGCGTGGATGCAGCGGATGTCGCGCGGCTGCAGACCGAGCGCCCTGGCGATGGTGGCACGCAGCGGAAAGACGCCCTGGCTGTGGGTCCAGACCGCAAGCTTGCCGTCCTTGAACTCGGCCACCGCGCAGGAGGGCGCGATCGCGGCATGCGCCTGATAGGGCCGATGGTACGTCGCCTCGATCACCTTGGCGCCGACCGGCACGGGCGCGTCCTTCTCGCCGATCACCCTGTCCTCGCTGCGCAGGGACATGAGCTGCTCGTACACCTTCGCCGGATCGGGCAGCTCGGAGCCGCCCGACCACTTGGCGAACTCGATCAGCACAAGCCGCGCATTGATGGCCTGCTCCTCGCGCCGCGCCACCACGCCGAGAAAGCTGCCATCACGCACCACCGCGATGACTCCCGGCATGGCCTTGACCCTGGCCTCGTCGAAGCTGTCGAGCCTGGCGCCATAGCGTGGCGGCCGCACCACGCGGCCATGCACCATGCCAGGAAGGCGCAAGTCCTGCACGAAGGCGACGCCGCCCGTCATCTTGGCCGGGATGTCGATGCGCGGCGCGGACTTGCCGACAATCTTATACTGTGCGGCCGGCTTCGGCGGCACCTTGGCGGTTGCCTCGCGCTTAAGGTCCGTTTCTGCAGTGAGCTCACCGTAGCCGACCTTGCGGCCGTCAGGCGCATGGATGACGCCATCCGTGACCTTGAGCGTGTCAGCGGAGACGCCGAGCTTCCTGGCGGCGAGGCCAATGAGCAGGGCGCGCACCTCGGCGCCCGCCATGCGTAGCGCGGTGCCACTCTGCTCGATCGACTGGCTGCCGGCGGTCTGCCCCTCATTAGGGGTCCGGCCGGTGTCGCCCGAGATCATCGTGACGCGCCCCAGCGGCACCTCGAGCTCCTCGGCAGCGATCTGGGCGAGCGCCGTCACGATGCCCTGTCCGAGCTCGACCTTGCCGGTGAACACGGTGACGCTGCCGTCGGCATTGATGCGCAACCAGGCATCGAGCGTGCGGTTGGTCTGCAGGCTGCCGGGGAGCCGCGCCGGCTCCTGCACGAGCGCGACTTTTGGAACGAGGCTGAATGAGAGGACGATGCCACCGAGGGCGGCGGTGAAGTCGCGGCGCGTCAGGCGGGGAGCGTCCATCGTCAGATCCTCCCGTTCTGTCGCGCGGCGCGCAGGACGGCGCGGATGATCCGGTTGTGGGTGCCGCAGCGGCAGAGATTGTCGGCGAGCGCTGCCCGCACGTCCGCCTCCTGGGGTTGCGGATTGCGGTTGAGCAGGTCGGCCGCCGCCATGATCATGCCGCTCGCGCAATAGCCGCACTGAGCCGCCTGTTCGTCGATGAAGGCCTTCTGCAGCGGGTGCGGCTTGTCGAGCGTGCCGAGCCCTTCGAGCGTGGTCACCTCGTTTCCCTCGATCGAGCCTACCGGCGTCACGCAGGAGCGTCTCGCCGCGCCGTTGACCAGCACCGTGCAGGCGCCGCATTGCGTCAGGCCGCAGCCGAATTTGGCGCCATTGAGCTCGAGATCGTTGCGCAGCACGTAGAGCAGCGGCGTGTCCGGCTCGGCATCGACCGAGCGGGTCGCCCCGTTGACCTTCAGGCTGATGGCCATTGTGGGTCTCCTCGAAGATGGCAGCGCGCGCTGCGCATTTTTCCTTGAATGATTCTATTTTGCGTCGGCGGGGAGTGTCGCGTCGAGGCCCCCGGAGATCGAATTTGAGTGTGGCGGAAGGTCGCCCCGGTCCCGGCCGGCCTTGGTGGCGGCATGGAACTCGGCGAACCGCCCGGCCGCGATGACGGCGATTGCCGTGCAAAAGCTCGCGCGCGCGGACAGTGTTTCTATCGGCTTCACCGGGTGCGGTGTGCAGGCGCGCAGCCATTTCGATGTCCTGCGCCTAGTATTGCCCGACCTTAAAGAGGTCGTCGCATGCAGTCGTTCGGCAGCAAGCGCCGAACGGTTCGTGGCAATGGTGCGCGGTGCCGGACTGGTCGCGCGCACGACACTCGAACCGCGCGAGGCCATCGAAGGCCTGGACGTAATCATCACCACTGTGCCCGAGGGCGCGCAGGTCCTCGAGTTTCTCGATACCGCCTGGGTCACGCCCGGTGCGTTCGTCGGTGCGGTCGACCTAGCGCGCTCGTGGAAACGCGGCACGCTGCGCGCGATGGACATCCTTGCCACCGACGAACGCGAGCAGACGCGTGTCCTGACGGCCTCGGGGCGCATGACGTTCGCAGGCCCTACGAAGCGGATTTCGCCGATCTGGCGAGCGGCGCCTTCAAGGGGCGCAGTTCGGCGACGCAACGCGCGATGTTCAATTTCTCCGGTCACGCGCTGGCCGATCTGGCTGTGGCACAGATCGTCTACGAGACAGCGTTGCGGAAAGGCCTGGGTACGCGGCTGGCGCGCTGAGTTGACTGTCTGCTTTGGGTCTATT
>Ga0193733_1000711_pt1 | contig 10482 bp, 6 predicted proteins | sample U1s2metaG_FD_145076 | JGI IMG/M metagenome (GOLD analysis project Ga0193733, IMG submission 145076) | Soil microbial communities from a riparian zone of the East river system, Colorado, United States - U1s2 | ecosystem: Environmental > Terrestrial > Soil > Riparian zone | place: USA: East River... | reverse complement strand
GACCACGCCGATCTCGCCCGAGCGCGACACCGCCACCAGGTGCCCCTTCTCGTGCTGCACCGTCTTGATGTGGTGGAAGCGCAGCACGCCCTTGTTGCGCACCTCGACGCTGCTGGCTGCGGCCGCCCGCGAGGCGGCGCCGCCGATGTGGAAGGTACGCATGGTGAGCTGCGTGCCGGGTTCGCCGATCGACTGCGCGGCGATGACCCCCACCGCCTCGCCGATCGAGATCGTCCGGCCGCGCGCCAGATCTCGTCCGTAGCAGTGCGAGCACACCCCGTAGCGCGTCTCGCAGGTGATCGGGGAGCGCACCTTGATCTGGTCGACGCCCTCGGTCTCGAGCAGGCGCACCAGCTTTTCATCCAGCAGCGCGCCGTTCTCGATCAGCACTTCCTTGCCACCGGGACTGACGATGTCTTCCGCCATCACCCGGCCGAGCACGCGCTCGCCGAGGGCCTCCACGACGTCGCCGCCTTCGACCAGCGGGCTCATCGCCAGTCCGTTCGAGGTGCCGCAATCGACCTCGGTGACCACGAGGTCCTGCGCCACGTCCACCAGGCGGCGGGTGAGGTAGCCGGAGTTCGCGGTCTTCAGCGCCGTGTCGGCCAGACCCTTGCGGGCGCCGTGCGTGGAGATGAAGTACTGCAGTACGTTCAGGCCCTCGCGGAAGTTCGCCGTGATCGGGGTCTCGATGATCGAGCCGTCGGGCTTGGCCATCAGGCCGCGCATGCCGGCGAGCTGGCGGATCTGCGCCGCGGAGCCGCGCGCGCCCGAGTCGGCCATCATGAAGATCGAGTTGAACGACTTCTGCTTGTGGCGCACACCCTTGAGGTCGGTGGCCTCCTCTGAGCCCAGCTTCTCCATCATGGCCTTCGCCACCTGGTCATTGGCGCGCGACCAGATGTCGACCACCTTGTTGTAGCGCTCGCCGTTGGTGACCAGGCCGGAGGCGTACTGGTCCTGGATTTCCTTCACCTCGTTGTCAGCGGAGGTGACGATGCGGGTCTTCTGCTCCGGAATGACGATGTCGTCGATCCCGAAAGAGATTCCGGCGCGGGTCGCGTAGTGGAAGCCCGTGTACATGAGCTGGTCGGCGAACACCACCGTTTCCTTGAGGCCCAGCGCGCGGTAGCACGCGTTGATGGTCGCGGAGATCGCCTTCTTGGTCATGTCCTGATTGATGAGATCGAAGGACAGGCCCTTGGGCAGGATCTCGAACAGCAGCGCCCGCCCCACCGTGGTGTCGACGACGCGCACCCGCTCGGTGAGTGGCCCGCCTTCAGCGCGCAAGTGCTCGCGCAGGCGCACGCGCACCTTGGCCTGCAGCTCCACGCCGCGGCTCTCGTAGGCGCGATGCACTTCCTGCCCGTCGGCGAAAATCATGCCCTCGCCGCGCGCGCCGATGCGCTCGCGCGTCATGTAGTACAGGCCGAGCACCACGTCCTGGGAGGGCACGATGATCGGATCGCCGTTGGCGGGCGACAGGATGTTGTTCGACGACATCATGAGAGCGCGCGCTTCGAGCTGCGCCTCCAGTGACAGCGGCACGTGCACCGCCATCTGGTCGCCGTCGAAGTCAGCGTTGAAGGCGGTGCACACCAGCGGGTGCAGCTGGATCGCCTTGCCCTCGACCAGCAGCGGCTCGAACGCCTGGATGCCCAGTCGATGCAGTGTCGGGGCGCGGTTCAGCAGCACCGGATGCTCGCGGATCACCTCTTCGAGGATGTCCCACACCTCCGCTCCCTCGCGCTCCACCAGGCGCTTGGCGGCCTTGATGGTCGAGGCCTCGCCGCGCAACTGCAGCTTCTGGAAGATGAACGGCTTGAAGAGCTCGAGCGCCATCTTCTTCGGCAGGCCGCACTGGTGCAGGCGCAGCTGCGGACCGACCACGATGACCGAGCGCCCCGAGTAGTCGACGCGCTTGCCGAGCAGGTTCTGGCGGAAGCGCCCCTGCTTGCCCTTGATCATGTCGGCGAGCGACTTCAGCGGGCGCTTGTTAGTGCCGGTGATGGCGCGGCCGCGACGGCCGTTGTCGAGCAGCGCGTCCACCGCCTCCTGCAGCATGCGCTTTTCGTTGCGCACGATGATGTCGGGCGCGTTCAGCTCCAGCAGCCGCCGCAGGCGGTTGTTGCGGTTGATGACACGGCGGTACAGGTCGTTCAGGTCCGAGGTCGCAAAGCGCCCGCCATCGAGCGGCACCAGCGGCCGCAGATCCGGCGGCAGCACCGGCAGCACCGTCATGACCATCCACTCGGGCTTGTTGCCGGACTCGACAAACGACTCGATCAGCTTCAAGCGCTTGGACAGGCGCTTGAGTTTGGTCTCCGACGAGGTGCCCGCCATTTCCTCGCGCACCTTGACGATCTCGGCCGCCAGGTCGATGGTGCGCAGCAGCTCGTACACGGCCTCCGCGCCCATGCGGGCGTCGAACTCATCGCCGTGCTCCTCGATCGCCTCGAGGTACATCTCATCGGTCAGCAGCTGGCCACGCTGCATCGGGGTCATACCCGGATCGATGACCACGAAGGCCTCGAAGTACAGCACCCGCTCGATCTCGCGCAGGGTCATGTCGAGCATCAGTCCGATGCGCGAGGGGAGCGACTTCAGGAACCAGATGTGCGCGGTGGGGCTGGCGAGCTCGATGTGGCCCATGCGCTCGCGGCGTACCTTGGACTGGGTCACCTCGACGCCGCATTTCTCGCACACCACGCCGCGGTGCTTGAGGCGCTTGTACTTGCCGCACAGGCACTCGTAGTCCTTCACCGGCCCGAAGATCTTGGCGCAGAACAGGCCGTCGCGCTCGGGCTTGAAGGTGCGGTAGTTGATGGTCTCGGGCTTCTTCACTTCCCCGTACGACCATGCCCGGATCATCTCCGGCGACGCCAGCCCGATCTTGATCGAATCGAAGTGTTCGACCGGCGCGTGCTGCCTGAACAGTTTCAGTAGATCTTTCATGAGTTAGTCCTGCTCCAGTTCCATGTTGATGCCGAGCGAGCGGATCTCCTTCACCAGCACGTTGAAGGACTCGGGCATGCCCGCATCCATCTGGTGGTTGCCGTCGACGATGTTCTTGTACATCTTGGTGCGGCCGTTCACGTCATCCGACTTCACGGTCAGCATCTCCTGCAGGGTGTACGCCGCCCCGTAGGCCTCGAGCGCCCAGACCTCCATTTCTCCGAAGCGCTGGCCACCGAACTGGGCCTTGCCGCCCAGGGGTTGCTGCGTGACCAGGCTGTAGGGCCCGGTAGAGCGCGCGTGCATCTTGTCATCGACCAGGTGGTTCAGCTTCAGCATGTACATGTACCCGACCGTCACCTGGCGCTCGAAGCGCTCGCCGGTACGGCCGTCGTACAGGTAGGTCTGGCCGTTCAGGGGCAGCTCGGCGAGCTGCAGCATGCGCTTGATCTCCGCCTCGCTCGCGCCGTCGAACACCGGCGTCGCCATCGGCACGCCGTTGGTGAGGTTTCGGGCGAGCTGGGTGAGATCCGCATCGTTCATGCTGTCGATGTCTTCGCGCTGGCCGCCGGTCTCGTTGTAGATCTGCTTCACGAACGAGCGCAGCTCGGACACCGCCGCCTGCGCTTCGAGCATGCGGCCGATCTTCAGGCCGACACCCTTCGCCGCCCAGCCCAGGTGCGTCTCCAGCACCTGGCCGACGTTCATGCGCGAGGGGACGCCGAGGGGATTGAGCACCACATCGACCGGCGTGCCGTCCTCGAGGTAGGGCATGTCCTCGACCGGCACGATGGTCGAGATCACGCCCTTGTTGCCGTGGCGGCCGGCCATCTTGTCGCCCGGCTGCACGCGGCGCTTCACCGCGAGATACACCTTGACCATCTTCAGCACGCCGGGAGCCAGATCATCGCCGGCGGTGATCTTGGCCTTCTTGTCATCGAGGCGCTTCTCGAACGCCTTACGCTGCAGCTTCAGGCGCTCCGAGGACTGCTCGAGCTGCGTATTGGCGTCCTCGCTCTCCAGACGGATCTCGAACCACTCCTCGCGCGGCACCTCATCGAGGTACTCGCTGGCGATCCGGGTGCCGCTCCTGAGCTTCTTCGGCCCGCCCGCGGCGCTTTGACCCACGAGCGTGTCGCGCACGCGCTGGAATAGGTCATCCTCCAGGATGCGCTGCTGATCGGCGAAGTCCTTGCGTACCCGCTCGATCTCGGCCTTCTCTATCGACAGGGCGCGCGAATCCTTGTCCACTCCGTCGCGCGTAAACACGCGCACGTCGATCACGGTGCCGTCCATGCCGGGCGGCACGCGCAGCCCCGTGTCCTTCACGTCGGAGGCCTTCTCGCCGAAGATCGCGCGCAGCAGCTTCTCTTCCGGCGTCAGCTGCGTCTCGCCCTTTGGCGTCACCTTGCCGACCAGGATGTCGCCGGCCTTCACTTCCGCGCCGATGAAGGCGATGCCCGCCTCATCGAGCTTGGCGAGCGCCGCATCACCCACGTTGGGAATGTCGGCGGTGATTTCCTCGGGTCCCAGCTTGGTGTCGCGCGCGACACAGGTGAGTTCCTCGATGTGGATAGTCGTGAAGCGGTCTTCCTCCACCACCCGCTCGGAAATCAGGATCGAGTCCTCGAAGTTGTAGCCGTTCCAGGGCATGAACGCGACCAGCAGGTTCTGGCCCAGCGCCAGTTCCCCCAGGTGCGTCGACGGTCCGTCCGCCAGCACGTCGCCGCGCGCGATCACGTCCCCGGCATTCACCAGCGGACGCTGGTTGATGCAGGTGTTCTGGTTCGAGCGCGTGTACTTGGTGAGGTTGTAGATGTCCACGCCCGGCTCCCCGGCGGTGGTTTCCTCATCGTTCACCCGCACCACGATGCGCGAGGCATCGACCGAGTCGACGGTGCCGCCGCGCCGGTTGACCACCGTGACGCCCGAGTCGATAGCGACCGGACGCTCCATGCCGGTACCCACCAGCGGGGTCTCGGAACGCAGCGTCGGTACCGCCTGGCGCTGCATGTTCGAGCCCATGAGCGCGCGGTTGGCGTCGTCGTGCTCCAGGAACGGGATGAGGGAGGCGGCCACCGAGACAATCTGCTTCGGGCTCACGTCCATGTAGTTGATGCGGTCGCGCGGCATCAGCGTGAACTCGTTCTGGAAGCGGCACGAGACCAGCACATCGGTGAGCTCGCCCTTGGGTCCGAGCACCGCGTTCGCCTGCGCGATCGCGAACTCACCCTCCTCGATCGCCGACAGGAAATCGATGCGATCGGTGACGCGGCCGTTGTCCACGCGCCGGTACGGCGTCTCGAGGAAGCCGTACTGGTTGGTGCGCGCGTACACCGACAGGGAGTTGATCAGGCCGATGTTCGGACCTTCCGGGGTCTCGATCGGGCACACGCGCCCGTAGTGGGTCGGGTGCACGTCGCGCACCTCGAATCCGGCGCGCTCGCGGGTCAGGCCGCCGGGACCCAGCGCCGACACGCGCCGCTTGTGGGTCACTTCCGACAGCGGGTTGTTCTGGTCCATGAACTGCGACAGCTGCGAGGAGCCGAAGAACTCCTTGACCGCCGCCGCCACCGGCTTGGCGTTGATCATCTCCTGCGGCATCAGCGGCTCGGTCTCGGCGATCGTCAGGCGCTCCTTGACGGCGCGCTCGACGCGCACCAGGCCGACGCGAAAGGCGTTCTCGGCCATCTCGCCGACGCTGCGCACGCGACGGTTGCCCAGGTGGTCGATGTCGTCCACCTGACCGTTGCCGTTGCGGATGTCGATCAGCACTCGCAGCACGTCGATGATGTCCGACATCGGGCCGTACTGCGCCACCAGGCGCTTCGACAGCTCATCGGTGCGACCGGCGGCGTACTTGTGATCGTAGAGAATGCCGGGACCCAGGATTTCCTTGCGCGCCACGCGGCGGTTGAACTTCATGCGGCCGACGCCCGAGAGGTCGTAGCGCTCGGGATTGAAGAACAGGTTTGCGAACAGGTTCTCGGCGGCGTCCTTGGTGGGCGGCTCGCCCGGACGCATCATGCGATAGATCTCCACCAGCGCCTCGAGGCGCGTCTTGGTGGGATCGATGCGCAGCGTGTCGGACATGTACGCGCCGCGATCGAGGTCGTTGACGTACAGGGTGTTGACCTGCGCAATACCCGCCTCGATGAGCTTCTCGACCGAGGCCGCGGTCAACACCTCGTTCGCCTTGGCGAGAATCTCGCCGGTGTCAGTGTTGACCACGTCGTGGGCCAGGACCTTGCCGTAGACGTACTCGCGCGGCACACGCAGCCGCGTGACCTTGGCGTCTTCCAGCTGGCGCACGTGGCGCGCGGTGATGCGGCGGCCTTCCTCCACGATCACCTGGTCGCCGATGCGGATCTCGAAGGTGGCGGTCTCGCCGCGCAGGCGCTGCGGCACCAGCTGCAGGGCGACCTCATCGCGGCTGATGAAGAAGGTGTTGGTATCGAAGAAGGTCGCCAGGATCTCGGCCTCGTTCATGCCGAGCGCGCGCAGGATGATGGTGACCGGGAGCTTGCGGCGGCGGTCGATGCGCGCGAACACGCAGTCCTTCGGGTCGAACTCGAAGTCGAGCCAGGAGCCGCGGTAGGGAATGATGCGCGCCGAGAACAGCAGCTTCCCGGAAGAATGCGTCTTGCCGCGGTCGTGATCGAAGAACACCCCGGGCGAGCGATGCAACTGCGACACGATGACGCGCTCGGTGCCGTTGACCACGAACGTGCCGTTGTCGGTCATGAGCGGCAGTTCACCCAGGTACACCTCCTGCTCGCGCACATCCTTGACCGGCTTCTTGGCGCCGGCGGCTTCCTTGTCGAGGACGATGAGGCGCACCTTGACGCGCAAGGGAGCTGCGTAGGTGAGGCCGCGCAGCTGGCACTCCTTGACGTCGAACACCGGCTCACCGAGCCGGTAGCTCACGTACTCGAGAGACGCGTTCCCGGAGTAGCTCGAGATCGGGAACACGCTCTTGAACGCGGCGTGCAGTCCGATCCGGTCGCGGGTGTCCTCGGGCTTGTCGACCTGGAGGAACTTGCGATACGAGTCGAGCTGAATGGCCAGCAGGTAAGGCGTGTCGAGAATGCTCGCCTGCTTGCCAAAGTTCTTGCGGATGCGCTTTTTCTCGGTGAAGGAGTAAGCCATCGGGTAGTCACCTCGGGTTCGGCCGCTGCCCGCTGCCTGCGGGCGTCGGTCTCAAAAAATCTCGGGCACGGTCACATCGATCAACAACAACAGCCCCGCGCCGCCCACGGCTTGAGCACGGTGGCAAACCGCGCCGGCCGGGGACGGACAGGGGAGCGGCGCATGGAGGTCTTACTTGACCTCCACCTTCGCGCCGGCGTCCTCGAGTTTCTTCTTCATTGTTTCGGAGTCGGCCTTGGAAACGGCTTCCTTGACCGTCGAGGGTGCGCCCTCGACCAGGTCCTTGGCCTCCTTGAGGCCGAGGCCGGTGAGCTCGCGGATCACCTTGATCACGGTCACCTTCTTGTCCGCCGGGTACTCCTTCAGAGTGACGGTGAATTCCGTCTGCTCCTCGACCGGAGCGCTTGCTGCCGCGCCGGCGCCCGGGCTTGCGGCGATGGCGACCGGGGCTGCAGCGGTGACGCCGAACTTCTTCTCCATGTCGGAGATGAGTTCGACGACTTCCATCAGGGTCATCTTGGAAATTGCATCGAGGATTTCGTCTTTGTTGGCAGCCATGTAAGTCTCCTAAAGTCTGTGCTGTGACCGTTAAGCGCCCGCGGCCTGTTTCTGGTCGCGTATCGCGGCAAGGGTGCGGGCGAGTTTCGCCGGCGGCTCCGCGAGCGTCGCCACGAACTTCTGGATCGGCGCCTTCAGCACACCGAGCAGCATCGACAACGCCTGTTCGCGGGTCGGCAGACTCGCCACACGCTCCAGCTCGCCGGCGGGCAAAACCTGCCCGCCGAGCGACACGAGCGTCGCCACGAGCTTCTCGTGCCCCTTGGCGAAGTCCTTCACCACGCGCGCGGCCGCGCCCGGATCGTCCTTCGAGAAAGCGAGCACCAGAGGCCCCTTGAGCTTCGGTCCCACGGCTTCGAACGACGTGCCGGCGAGCGCCTTGCGTGCCAGCGTGTTCTTGACCACACGCATGTACACGCCCTGCGTTCTCGCCTTGGCACGCAGCTCGGTCATCTGTCCGACCGTCAGCCCGCGGTACTCGGCGGCCACGACCGATTGGGCTTTCGCCGCAACTTCGGCCACTTCCGAAGCTGCGCATCCGTACACCGCTTCCCCTTACCGACGGTGACCTCCACGCCTCGAGGAGCATCCTCGATGCGAAAAAGCGGTTCACCATCTGCGCAGGCGGTCCATTAAGAGGGCCGCGGGTTCATGGCCGTGAGGCCGTCACCCGTCCCTCGCCTGCGGTCTTCGATGATGGCCGGCGCCGTGAGCGCGCCAGCCCGCATCAAAACTGCCAATCCCGCGCGTAAGCGCGTTTCAAAGAGTCGCCTGATCGACCATCACGCCCGGCCCCATGGTCGAGGACAGCGTGATGCGCTTTAAATACTGGCCCTTGGAGGAGGCGGGCTTCGCCTTCTGCAGGTCCGCAATCAGCGCATGAAGATTTTCCTTCAGCGCGTTCAGTTCGAAAGTCGCCTTGCCGATGGTGCAGTGAACGATGCCGGCCTTGTCGACGCGGTAGGTCACCTGCCCGGACTTGGCGTTCTTCACCGCGGTCGCGACGTCCGGCGTCACCGTGCCGACCTTCGGATTCGGCATCAGGCCGCGCGGACCCAGGATCTGGCCGAGCTGGCCGACCACGCGCATGGCGTCGGGGCTGGCGATCACGCGATCGAAGTTGATCTCGCCGGCCTTCACCTTGGCCGCCAGATCCTCCAACCCGACGATGTCCGCGCCGGCGGCCTTCGCCAGCTCCTGGTTCTTGCCGGACGTGAACACCGCCACGCGCACCGTCTTGCCCGTGCCGTGCGGCATCACGGTCGAACCGCGCACCTGCTGATCGGACTTGCTGGCGTCGATGCCGAGATTCACGGCTGCATCCACCGCTTCGGCGAACTTGGCGGTGGCGAATTCCTTCACCAGCTTCAGCGCCTCGTCCACCGGATAGTGTTTGCCCGGAGTGAGCTTCGCCTTCCAGGCCTTGACACGCTTCGGTATGGCCATGCTCAGACTCCTTCCACGTCGACGCCCATGCTGCGCGCGCTGCCCGCAATGGTGCGGACCGCGGCGTCCAGATCGGCGGCGGTGAGGTCGGGCTGCTTCATCCTGGCAATCTCTTCCAGCTGCTGGCGGGAGATCTTCCCCACCTTGGCGGTGTTGGGGGTGCCGCTGCCTTTTTCAATGCCTATCGCCTTGCGGATGAGCACCGCGGCGGGCGGCGTCTTCATCACGAAGGTGAAGCTGCGGTCGCTGTACACCGTGATGACCACCGGGATCGGCAAGCCCTTCTCCGTCTTCTGGGTCTGCGCGTTGAACTGCTTGCAGAACTCCATGATGTTCACGCCCTGCTGGCCCAGCGCCGGCCCGATCGGGGGCGAGGGGTTCGCGGAGCCTGCCGGCACCTGCAGCTTGATGTAGCCCTGTACTTTCTTGGCCATGAATACCTCTCCTCAGGTCCTGACGCCGCACCGGCTCCCTGCAGGGATGTAAGGTTCAACACAACGGCTCGGGCCGAAATCGCCCTTGGCGATTTCGGCGGACATCACTCCGTGGCCCGCAGGCAAAAAACGTCGTTTTTGCCGGCTGCGCATCAATTCAGGCCTTTTCGACCTGCGAGAAATCCAGCTCCACCGGCGTCGAGCGCCCGAGAATCTGCACCGCCACATGCAGGCGGTTCTTTTCGTAGTTCACGCTCTCGACCACGCCGTTGAAGTCGTTGAACGGCCCGTCGACCACGCGCACCACTTCGCCCGGCTCGAACAGCACCTTCGGCCGCGGCTTGTCCACACCCTCTTCGACGCGACGCAGGATCTGGTTGGCTTCCTTGTCGGTGATCGCCGCCGGCTTCTCCGGCGTGCCGCCGATGAAGCCGAGCACCTTGGGCACATCGCGCACCAGGTGCCAGGTCTCCTCGTCCATCTCCATCTGCACCAGCACGTAGCCGGGATAGAACTTGCGCTCGCTCTTGCGCTTCTGGCCGTCGCGCATCTCGACGACTTCTTCCGTCGGCACCAGGATCTCGCCGAAGCGCGTCTCGAGCCCTGCGCGGCGGATGCGCTCCTTGAGCGACTCCGCCACCCGGTGCTCGAAGTTCGAATAGGCGTGCACCACGTACCACCTGAGCGCCACGATCAGCTCCCCTGCCCGGTGAGCAGCTTCGTGGCCCAGGCGAGCCCCAGGTCCAGCAACCAAAAAAATATTCCCGCCACCACCACGAAGATGAACACGACCAGGGTCGTCATGCCGGTCTCCTGGCGGCTCGGCCACACGATCTTGCGCAGCTCGACGCGCGCCAGCTCCACGAACTGGCGAAACTCGTGGCCGTAGCGCGAGAACGCCAGCACCAGCGCCGCGAGCGCGAGGCTCCCCGCGACCGGC
>Ga0193733_1000710_pt1 | contig 10483 bp, 10 predicted proteins | sample U1s2metaG_FD_145076 | JGI IMG/M metagenome (GOLD analysis project Ga0193733, IMG submission 145076) | Soil microbial communities from a riparian zone of the East river system, Colorado, United States - U1s2 | ecosystem: Environmental > Terrestrial > Soil > Riparian zone | place: USA: East River... | reverse complement strand
GAGCAACAGCTTGATGTCTGGAAGAAGACGCCCATCGCCGTCAACACTCAACCCGATATCAGCAACGTTGGTAACCGCACGGTCATCGACATGTCGGTGCGTGCAGGAGCGTGGCTGCGTTCCGACAGCATCATTGTCGAGGAGCCGATCCAGATTGAAGAACTCGCTAACCGTCCACCCTGGCTCGCCGCGATCTTGGAAGATGGCTACTTGCGGCAATACGACCCATCGAAAATGAAGGTAGACGCTGCGGGAGTCAACGAAATGGAGAATTACATGCTCCACGTGCTCGACCTAAAAGCAAACTACTGGTCACTGTGGACGGAAGCGGACAATCTGGCGCACTACCACGAGAAATATCCGCGCGGATTTGACAAACTAAGAACTGGCATGGGTTATCGCCTGCGCCCATCCTGGATCTGGCAACGCAAGAGATATGGCATGTCGGAGCTGATCGTCTGCATTTCCAATCGCGGAGTAGCCGGGGTGCCGGGAATTTTATGGCTGCATCTCGAAAGTGCGGACCAAAGACTGAGAATGCAGGGGGCATTAGACGCGGGGCACCCGCATGGGGGCGGCATCAGGCAGTCTTCGTTTCTGCTTCCCAAAGGCTATACCGGCAACATTAAGCTGTCGGCCGAGCTAGAGATTCGTCCGGGAGTAACAAAGCCAGTCGCTTGGGCATGTGAACAACCGGTCAATACGGACGGGTCCATCACGGTGGAACTCAAACGGGTCCATCACGGTGGAACTCAAAAGTGATAGTGATCCTGGCTGGCGTAAAGGAGTTTGATCGCGGCGCGGCTCCGTCGGGTCTGTAGGAAATCGTTCAGAGCGCGGTCCAGACTAAAGAAGAGACGCCAGCGTATCTGGGTTCAACAGGCCAGCCGAGTGCTGGTCCAAATAAATGGTCGTATTTGCGTGAGTCCGCAAGATTGACGCAGGGATCAACGGACTGATTTCCCCCTCGAAACATGCCTTGACCGCCTTGGCTTTGCGAGCGTCGGGCACGATGCCGATGATCTTCGTCGCTTTGAGGATCTGGCAAATGCTCATGGAAATTGCTCTCTCCGGGACATCCGCAAGATTCGCAAACCAGCCTTCTCCGAGCTGCTGCCGCCGACAAGCTTCGTCCAGCTTAACCACAATATAGGGCTCTTCCGTTTCAAAATCGGCGGGGGGATCGTTGAATGCGAGGTGTCCGTTCTCCCCGATACCCACGAACGCAAGATCGACGGGAGCAGCCTGCAGTGCCTCGCCAGTACGGCGGATGACCTCGACCGGATCTTGTTCTCCGTCGAGCAAGAAATGCTTTGTAATTCCCGTCTTCTGAATCAATCGCTCCTTCAGGAATCGGCAGAAACTGGCGGGGTGCGAAGCCGGAAGGCCAATATATTCGTCCAGGTGAAACATTTCGACCCGCGTCCAGTCAAGGCCTGGCAAACTTGTGAGAGCGTCGAGAAACTCAAACTGAGCCGCCCCCGTGGCCGTGATAATGCGCGCTTTCCCACGTTCATGAATGACTCGGCGAAGTTCTGCGGCCGCCTGTTCGGCCGCCACCTTAGCCATTTCGCGTTTGTCGCTGAAGCACTCGATCACCATGTTGCTGTTTTCCTCTAGTTAGATTTGCGCCGGGACTGAAATCCCGGCGTTTTCTCCGCCGTCTTCGCCAGCGCGAGACAGATTTCCACGGACGGAAAAACATCTTCGATCGAAGGACGTGGGGCGTCCTTCATAGTTAGAGCCCTGATGAATTCCGCCACTTCGTCATAGCTGCCATTCAATATGTCTTCAGCCATATGGCTGGGAGCGGCTTCTTTCGAAACCAGACGACTCCCCTGGAAACAACGCCATCCGCGCTCGGGCCCGAATGGGCACGTGACCGAAACACGAAAGCCTTCCCCAATAAGCTCGTACGTTTCTTCGAGCATTCCAGCTGTCGGAAGAACGTCAACTCGTCCGATCACGTCGTGCTCCGTGCTCAAGCGCAGATTGATCACGTACCATTGGGCTGATTCGCACGTACTCTGCAAAGTTTGCATCTTCGCTTCTGTCACCTCCCCTGCAATGTGACGCAACGCGTCCACGGCATGGACCGCGGTTGTCCAAAGAAATTCAGGTTCACGGCGCGCGTGCCTAGCAATTGTGCAGCGCACGTAGCGCAGGTCACCAGCGCTGCGAGCCCATTCGATAGCGCGGTTGAGGTACGGCATGAAACGTCGGTTCACAGAAACCATGTTCGGCGTACCGGTTTCACGGGCTGTGTCGAGAAGTTCCTTTGCCTCCGTGAGTGAGACGCCCAGTGGCTTTTCCACCACGCACGGAACTTGCAAACCAAGCAGTTTGATACCAACTAAAGAGATTTTGTCTACTGGCACCACTGCGATGCAACCGTCGATCTTTTCCGCGGCCAACATTTCATCGACGTCACTATAGGCGCTCGCAAAGCCGTACCTGCGGCAAAAATCCTGTGCCAGGCCGATCCGCAGATCGCACGCAGCAGCTAGTTCAATTTCGCCGGGATGTGCCGCACCATATCTGGCAAACCAAGCAGTTTGATACCAACTAAAGAGATTTTGTCTACTGGCACCACTGCGATGCAACCGTCGATCTTTTCCGCGGCCAACATTTCATCGACGTCACTATAGGCGCTCGCAAAGCCGTACCTGCCGCAAAAATCCTGTGCCAGGCCGATCCGCAGATCGCACGCAGCAGCTAGTTCAATTTCGCCGGGATGTGCCGCTCCATATCTGGCAAGGGGGATGGCATGCCCAATCTCGGAATGCTCACCGCAGCCAATGAGTCCCAGCCGGATCATAGAAGATGGAGAATCCTATTCATGACGCGAAGCCACTGGACCTCCGCTGTCGTAACTCGTTTCGTTGCCTGCCAAACCTTGTCGACCTCGCACCAGATATAGCGACCCAGCTACTGAAAGAGTCAGGCCCGAAAACCACAGAATGGTAATCCGCTGATCAGATGGAGCGGTGAACAACAGGAGCAGGCTCAGCAATCCGATACACGAAATGGTACGACTGAGGAAGCGAAACACTGGCGCCGTGAAATCAGGGGAATTCTTCAACTCCACGGCCACGTCGATGGGAGTGTTCAGGTTTTGGAACAACGCCGCTCGCGCGGGGGTATCGCCCCGATCGAATAGCATGCTCAAGAAAAAGATCCCGAAAGACGCTGGAATGATGATCACCACCTGCTGAATGAGAGACCAGTGATAAACGAAGGCGCCCAATATCCCGAGGACTAGCCCGGTGCCGAACGAGGCCAGTCCCGACCAGGGCGGCGTCCGGCGCACCACAAGACCGAGCAATGCGGGCGGCCCGTACGCAAGCGAGATCAAAGTATTAAACGTCAGCATGATCTTGAATACGCTTTGCCCGCTGCCGGCCATGATGGCCGCCATCACAGTGCTTGCTCCACCGACCAAGAATGTTGTGACCCAGCCCACAATCAGCAATTCATGCTCTCCGGCGCTTTGGCGGAACAATGCCTGATAAACGTCCTTGGATAAGATCGCCGATTTCAGATTGAACTGCGCCGATAGGTTTGCCATTGTCGCGCTGAACATCGCAGCCAGCATGACGCCGATCAGGCCGTGGGGTAGCAATGTCAAACTGGCGATTGCGTACGCAGCTTCGCTGGGGTTCGCCAGCGCCGGCCAGACGGCGTGCAGATCGGGATAAATGACGTGCATCGCCATGGGAGGAATGAACCACAAAAATGCACCCGCAAAAAACAGGCCGCAACACAGCAACGCCACCTTCCGTGCCGAGCGCTCGTCGTCGACGCTGAAGTAGCGTTGCGCCATGGCACTCGTGTTGTATCCGAACGACACCATGATCGTCCATGACAGGAGATAGATCCAGCCAAATTCCCCCGAAACATGCAGTGTCTTCATCTCCAGCGGCAGCGAATGAATGAGCCCACTCACTCCTCCCACCCGATGCAGAGAAGTCACAACCAGAACCAGGCAAAACGGCATTAGGATTGAGGCTTGAAGGAAGTCGGTCACTACTACGGCCCAGAGCCCACCCAACACGCAGTAGAAAACGATAATGGCGCCCGCTCCAAAGATAGTCCAAGTCACGGGAAAGCCGCAGGCCGAAGAGACGAACAAACTCAGCCCGTAGAGCGTGCTGGCGCTTGTAAACAGTTGAAATAAGATCGTCGTCCAGGAGAAGGTCTGATGGGTGAATGAGTTGAACCGCCCGGAGAGATATTCCATCACCGTAGTGATCCGGCTGCGTCGCCAGCGTTGGGCAAAAATAAAATAACCAAGCAAAAAACTGAGGGCATTGCCGATCCGGCGGCGTCGCCAGCGTTGGGCAAAAATAAAATAACCAAGCAAAAAACTTAGGGCATTGCCGATGTACAGACCGGTGGCAGCCACTCCGGCCCGGTACGCCACCCCCGCCGCGCCAGTGAAGGTCCAGGCGCTAAATCCAGACATGAAACAGCTAAGGCCAGCCACCAGCCAGGGAATGCGGCTCCCACCCCGGAAATATTCCGCAGCGCCCCGATTGAAGCGCATTACGTAGAGCCCAACTAGCACCATGAGTAGCGCATAGAGGCCGATCACTATGTAATCTACGGAATTGGCGCTGTTCATTCCCATCGAGAGACTTCTTCTTATACTGCGTCGCCCGAGAAAAGAGAAGCTAATAGATACTAAAGGAAAGATAAAAACGATAATGCAATGTTAGACTAGCTGAGTGCCACGACCCCAGCTGATCGTCTGTGCCGGCCCTGACCTGTTTGCATCCTTTTTCCCTCCGCTTCAGCAGCAGCGGCTGTCCCGTTCGTTTCTCTGGCGCAGAGAGGGGGCACGTACGATTACTCCTGCGCTCAGACGAAAGTTGCTTACAGCACAGGCTCTGATCACCACCTGGGACAGCCCCCGGTTTTCGGAAGCCTTACTTAGCCTGGCTCCGCAACTTCGTATCATCGGTCACTGCGGTGGTGAGGTGAAAAAGCGCTTTACCCGTTCGCTCTTCGACAAGTTAACCATCACTAACGCTCCTGGTCCCATGGCTCGCGCCACCGCGGAGCTCGGCGCAGCGCTACTTCTTTATAGCGCGCGAAATGTGGATTTCTACCGCAGCGAGCTGCGCAAGCGATCAAATCGCATTTATGAAGATCTGCATCTTCACGGGGGCGCTAAGTCGCTGGTTGGACAGGAAGTTGCCATGATCGGATTCGGCCGAATCGGGCGTGCTTTGGTGGATTTAATGCGCGGCTTCGATCTGAGCTGGCTGGTTTACGATCCCTATGCTCGGCAGAGTCTGGCCAAAGAATATCCCGTACGCTTCGTCGGCTTGCAGGCCCTGCTGCCCCGTGCACATCTGCTCTTATTGACCGCCGCCCTGACGGACGAAACGCGAGGTCTGCTCAGTCGCGTCAATCTTTCCCGTCTGCCGAATGGCGCCAGTGTGATCAACATCGCCCGCGGAGGCCTGATTGACCTCGTTGCTTTGACCAAGGAAGTGCAGCGCAAGCGGCTTCGCTGCGCGCTTGACGTCACTGATCCTAATGAACCGCTTCCGGTCGGGCATCCCTTGCGTACCCATCCCGGAGCGATTGTTACGCCCCACATGGCTGGCAGTAGCGTGCAGGTCCGACACGAGATGGCTCAAGTCGTATTAACTGACCTGCAACGTTTTTTTCGCGGCAATCACGTAGAGAACCGCGTGACCCCTGCGATGCTCCTTCGGATGACGTAAGCATGAAAATATCGTTCTCGACGCTTGCCTGTCCAAACTGGACGCTTCCGCAGATCATCGCGATCGCCACCACTGCCGGGTACGACGGCATCGAGTTTCGGTTTGTCGAAGGTGAGGACGCACTCTGGAAACTGCCTGCGTTCCGCGGAACGCAACTGGTCAGCACCAAACGCGCACTCTCCGATAAAGGGCTGGTGGTTTCATGTCTGGACACGAGCTGCCGGTTCCATTCCGCCGATGTCGCAGAACGTTCGCGCTGGCTTGCCGAGGGCGAACGCATGTCTGACCTGGCAGCCGCGCTGGGTGCGCCGGCTCTGCGGGTTTTTGGTGACACGATCCAGCCCGGCGCCGACCGTCCATCGACTCGAACCTGGATTGCTGGCTCCATCCACAAGCTATCCGGATACGCGAGCGCGAAAGGAGTCGAAATCTGGCTCGAAACCCACGGAGACTTTGCCAGTGCACCGGAGTCGGCCGCGGTTCTGGCAGAAGCTGCTTCTCCTCGGACCGGGGTTGTGTGGGACCCGGCAAACTGTTTCCTCCAAGCTCAGGAGCAACCTCGCGAAGGCGCAACTCGACTGGGCTCAAGTATTCGACACGTACATATTAAGGACTTTCGTCATGACGCCCCGCCCCAGGATGATTCGCGCGGGAGCAGCGGCGCTTGGAAGCCAATGCTAACCGGAGAGGGGGATTTCCCGCTCTCTGAGGTCATCGCTGCACTGCGTCACCTTAAGTACGATCGCTTCCTGTCCTTTGAGTGGGAAAGGAAATGGCATCCCGAGATCGCGGACGCAGAAGTCGCCTTACCGCATTTCGTACGCTGGTTCCGGGACAATCGGGATCTATGAGCAAATTCGCCGGCGCAATCGTGCGTCTGCTGAATGCAAGAGACATTCCTGCCGCTGTGCAATTGTCGACAGAGGCGGGCTGGAATCAGACCTGCGAAGACTGGCAGTTGTTGGTCGATCTGGCACCGGAAGGCTGCCTGGCAACAGAAGTAAACGGTGAACTGGCTGCGACCACAACTCTGTTTTGTTACGGGCAGCGGCTGGCATGGATCGGCATGGTATTGACCAAAGTGTCATATCGCGGCCGCGGCTTTGACCAAAGTGGCATATCGCGGCCGCGGCTTGGCACGAAGTTTGTTGACCGAGGCGTTGCATCAAGCCGACCGGAAAGGAGTCGAGACGGTGAAGCTCGACGCGACCGAACAGGGTCAACCCCTCTACGAGAAGTTTGGGTTTCGTTCCGAGCAAGTCGTGGAGCGCTGGTCGCGGCCGGGCCCGACCGGCACACCAGAGTCGGCGGCCGGGGCGACGCGGTCACGAGAATGGAACGCGTCAGACACCGACGCATTTGGAGTGGACCGGTCGCAATTGTTAGATAAACTGGCCGAGCGCAACCCACCGTTTTCCGTCGCGCGTTCGTACTTGTTTACACGACCTGGTCGACACACCGCCTATTTGGGACCCTGCGTCGCGGACGACCCTGAGACGGCTCGAACTCTGGTCGGGCGCGCCTTGCAAGCAGCTGGCTCTTGCGGCTGGTTCTGGGATTTGCTTCCTAAAAATGCAAGTGCAATCGCGGTCGCTCAAGACCTCGACTTTTCTCCGAACCGGCGGTTGCGTAGGATGGTCCGCGGGAAGGACTTGCAAGGGCACGATGAATCGATTTACGCGATCTCCGGTTTCGAGCTAGGTTAATGATGAAAATCCAGAACGTAGCAGAATTGGAGGAACGACTTTCCCGTCCAAGCGACGCAGAGGTATCGGCGATGGCCGCTTTGAACGGCGACCTTTTAATACTTGGCGTGGGAGGTAAGATGGGGCCTAGCCTGGCTCGTCTGGCACGTCGGGCGGCGAATCAGGCGGGAAGCAGGAACCGCGTCATAGCCGTGGCCCGTTTCAGCGAACCCAGTCTATCGGCAGAACTGGCAGCGCAGGGAATCGAAACTATCGCCTGCGATCTGCTCGAGACTGGCGCATTGGCTAAACTTCCCGACATCCCCAATGTCATATTCATGGCAGCACGGAAATTCGGCACGGCCGGTGCCGAACACCTGACTTGGGCAATGAATGCTTATTTACCTGGTCTGGTTGCCGAGCGTTATCGCAACTCTCGCATCGTCGCTTTTTCGACCGGTAACGTTTATCCGCTACGCTCCGCATCGCAAGGCGGTGCGGATGAAACCACACCGGCGGCTCCGGTTGGTGAGTACGCGCAGTCGGCGCTCGGACGCGAGCGTATGTTCGAATATGGATCCCATCAATGGCGAACGCCAGTAACACTGCTGCGGCTTAACTATGCAATCGATTTGCGTTATGGCGTGCTGCTCGACGTCGCACGGACGGTCTTCGACCGCCGTCCTGTCGACCTCCGTATGCCCCTGGTGAATATCATCTGGCAGGGTGATGCCAATTCCTGGTGTCTGCGTTCATTCGCGCATTGTCAGTCTCCTGCGTTGATTCTGAATGTCACCGGACCAGAGACTCTTTCAGTGCGTGAGATCGCAATGGAATTTGGCCGGCTTTTCGGAATCGATCCCGAATTCTCGGGCACAGAAGGTCCTACCGCGTTGCTGAACAACGCTGCCCGGGCGCGCGCACTATTTGGCTCTCCCACGGTGAGCCCCGCTGAAATGATTGAGTGGACTGCCCATTGGGTACAAGACGGAGGCGTCACGCTGGACAAGCCTACGCATTTCCAGACGCGCGACGGGACTTTCTGATGAATGTTCGCGAGCGACTTCGCCGGGGACTAGTCATACCGGCGCACCCGCTCGCCCTGAACTCTAGTCGGAAGCTGGACGAACGCCGACAGCGCGCCTTGACGCGATATTATCTTGCGGCCGGTGCAGGTGGGATTGCAGTGGGCGTTCATACCACCCAGTTCGCGATTCGCGATCCTGGTGTGGGTTTGCTAAAGCCGGTGCTGCGCCTGGCGGCCGAAGAATCCCGCCAGAACGATGTGATAAAGGTCGCGGGCGTATGCGGGAAGCTTCATCTGGCGCTCGCCGAAGCCCAACTGGCTCTGGACTCTGGTTACGATGTCGCGCTCTTGAGCCTCGCGGCTCTGCAAGAAGAAAACCTCACTGCGCTACTGAACCATGCCAGCGCCATTGCGGCGGTGATGCCCGTCATGGGGTTCTATCTACAACCTTCGGTTGGTGGTCGCCCTCTGAGTTTCGAGTTCTGGCAACGCTTTGTTGAGATCGAGAATGTGGTCGCGATTAAAATCGCACCATTCAATCGGTATCAAACACTGGACGTAGTTCGCGCTGTCGCGCAGTCGGGCCGGGCAAGGGAGATTTCTCTTTATACCGGAAACGATGATCACATCCTGATGGATCTCGTGACTCGATTCGATTTCGGTGGAGAGCCTCTGAAGATCGTCGGCGGATTACTTGGACATTGGGCGGTTTGGACGAAATCTGCGGTCGCCCAGCTGGCGCTAGCAAAGCAACACACCGTCACCGTTCCTAGCAACGTCCTTACTCTCTCCCAGCAAATCACCGACGCCAATGCCGCGCTCTTCGACCCTGCCCATCAGTTTCGCGGTTGCATCCCCGGGATTCACGAGATTCTACGCCGCCAGGGACTTCTCGAAGGCCGATGGTGTCTTGATCCTGATGAAGAACTCTCTCCCGGCCAGATGGAAGAGATCGACCGCGTGTGCCACCACTACCCACATTTGCAGGACGATAGTTTCGTGCGAGAACACATTCATGAATGGCTTAGTTAAGCTGGGAGTGTTGGTCCTATTCAGCTGCTCCGTTGCCGCGGCTGCTAATCACCATTTCATCGAAGCTGTCCGAGCCGCCGACGATGTGGATTTAGAAACCGACCCCGCCTCGGCATTCTGGAGTGGAGCACATCCTGTCTACATGGAAAAGGATATTCGGGGAAAACCCGTTCCCGGCTATCGCAGCGAAGTCCGGGTGCGCTGGACTAGAAATAATTTGTACTTGTTGTTCGTCTGTCCGTATGAAGATCTCTATCTCAAGCCAGACCCCAATACAAAGCAGGAAACTAATGAGCTGTGGAATTGGGACGTCGCTGAAGTGTTTCTGGGTTCCGACTTTCACGACATTAAGCGCTACACGGAATTCGAAGTGTCTCCGCAAGGTGAGTGGATCGACCTCGATGTCGATCTGCACAATCCGCATCACGAAGATGGCTGGACGTGGAATTCCGGATTTGAAGTCGCAGCGCGCGTTGATCGCCCTGCACAAATTTGGTACGGTGCGATGCGAATTCCGTTTTCGGCAATCGATGCGCGTACTCCTGCCCCGGGAAATACACTACGCGTCAACTTGTTCCGCAGCCAGGGGGTTTCTTACCCGAAACATAAGCCTCCGCGGCCATCATGCAGGCCACCGAGTGTGCGAATCCATTCTGTACCGTGCAAGCAGGCTGCTGTCGCGAGCGCATACATTCGAACCAATTGGCCATGTGTCCCAGCGACAGGTCGTCAATACCCATAGGTGGAAGCTTGGTCTCGCCCGGAAGACGAACATATGTCGCGGCTCTCGCCTGGTCGATGTCGGCGTTGTCCTCATGATTCCCTTTCTCCTCGACCACTTGGTATCGCGGACTGCCTTCGCCTCCGATGTTCATCAGGGTTGCCTTTTTTCCCATAATGCGTGTGAAGCTTGGGGCGTCATTGCCGAAGCTGGTTGAGTAGCTCACTAGAAAACCCTTGGGATATTCCAGCAGGGCTTGAAACGTATCGGGGTTTTCCCGGCC
>Ga0193733_1000708_pt1 | contig 10509 bp, 10 predicted proteins | sample U1s2metaG_FD_145076 | JGI IMG/M metagenome (GOLD analysis project Ga0193733, IMG submission 145076) | Soil microbial communities from a riparian zone of the East river system, Colorado, United States - U1s2 | ecosystem: Environmental > Terrestrial > Soil > Riparian zone | place: USA: East River... | reverse complement strand
CTCAAACAGGTTATGACATATTGCCAAGGATTAGCATTATATTCTCCTCTTGTTTTGTCTACCCAAAAAATCCGCTTTGCAGTAGTATTCTTCCAATGCAAAGAAAAATTGGTCAGTTATTCTTTATACAAATTTTTGATCCAAATTGACTTTTATCATTTTTCACCTCAATATTCAATCGCATCTCAATCTTTTCTTAAAATTTTCTATCTTCGGAATCATAAATTCTACCATTTAAAATGTCTCGCATAACTTTGGGAGATATGTTTACGCAGAGGCACACACAATTAGTATGAACATTTCGTGCCTCAAACCGAATATATATCTGAACAGTAGACACGGTATTTGGTAACTCTATTGAATTGAATCCTTATTTCCCTGCTTTAATTTATCAGAGAACGAGACCAACTTTCCATGATCTTCGATTCTGATATTTGTATTGACTCTGACGTTGAGTCCGATAGAGCGCATTAAACTCAATAGCTCACCGCCCGATATTCTATGGCTAATTTCACCTGCTTTAATCAATTCAACAAGTCTACTGGTTATTGCCTTAGTTTGGATAGGAAATTGGGCTTCAGCAAGATTTAGAACTTCATCTCCTCTGTCATATAGATAGTCTGACATGATCTCTCTATCAGATTTAGGTTGAAGCGTTTTTTTTTCCTCATCTTTTGCTTTTTGCATCGCAGCAGCATGTTTCCGCATCTCTTTCATTTTTCTAGCCTTTATTAATGCTAAATCAGGATCTTCTTCTGTCATCAGCCTTTTATCACCCCCAACGGGACCATCCTGGCCACTTTAGTGGCTATTCCCAAAGAATGAGATACGTTTACCACAGCATCTACATCTTTGTAGGCATAAGGTGTTTCTTCTACAATTCCTTCCTTTGTTAAGGCCTTTACGTAGACTCCTTTTGATTGTAAGGTCCTTTTGACATCCTCAAGGGAGTAGTTCCGTTTTGCGGCAGCTCTTGACATCGTTCTACCAGCGCCATGTGCAGTAGAGCCAAAGCTCAATTCTAGAGACTTCTTGTTGCCTAAGAGGATCCAACTTGCAGTCCCCATTGATCCCGGGATTAATACTGGTTGCCCTATACTACGATATTTATTAGGAATTTCATCCATTCCTTCTGGAAAGGCTCTAGTGGCACCCTTTCTATGAACAACAAGATTATGCTGCGTTTCATTGTTTAGACTATGCCGTTCGACCTTAGCAATATTATGAGATACATCATACACAAGTTTCATATCTAGATCCTGTTCAGTTAATCCAAGTATCTGTTGAAAGGCAATTCTTGTCCAATGTGTTATCATCTGTCTATTACACCAGGCGAAATTCAGGGCACAATACATGGCTTTACGATAACCCTCGCCTTCTGACGAATTGTTAGGAACACACGCCAGTTCTCTATCTGCTAAGTTCATACCATATTTTCGCAGTGCAGTTTCAGAGATTCGTAAGTAGTCACTACATACCTGATGTCCAAAACCTCTAGAACCACAGTGAATTAAGACTGTCAATTGGCCCTCTTCTATTTCCATGGCCTTAGCAGCATTTTCGTCAAAGATTCTCTCGACTTTTTGTATTTCAAGGAAATGATTACCTGAGCCTAGGCTGCCCAATTGAGCAGATCCTCGCTTTCTTGCAGTATCAGATACTGCAGAAGGATCGGCCCCCATCATCCTACCTCCTTCTTCGCATACCTCTGCGTCTTGGTCCCAACCGTACCCGTTAGCAATAGCGTGTTTTACGCCCTCTTCGAGATATTCATCAAGATCTGATTTGGTTAGCCTAAGTGCTCCCTCGCTTCCCAACCCCGAAGGGATTGATTTAAAGAGTTGATTTACAAGCTCTTTTACTCCTTCTTTTAGATCTGCTTCTCGCAGACTTGTTCTAATCAGCCTAACTCCACAATTAATATCGTACCCGACACCGCCGGGACTTATAACGCCTTCTTCCAAGTCTGTTGCTGCAACGGCACCGACTGGAAAACCGTATCCTTCATGCCCATCTGGAAGGACTACGACATGTTTCATTATGCCTGGTAGCGTTGCTACATTTGTTGCCTGCTCAATCGTTCGGTCAACAAGCATTTTAGAAATAAGAGTATCGTTAGCATAGATAGTAACAGGGACTTTCATTCCCTTTGACTCATCCTTCTCCATTCGAAACTCATAGTCGTTAATTTTGGTTATTCTGTGGTTCCCGATTTTTGTTAATAATCCACTCATGGCCTTCTCTAATTTTGTTTCAGCACTTATTATAAGGCTTGCTTAGTTTACCGTATAAAGACATGTTATGGGAAGGTTTGTGATTTAAGAACGTTTATTTTCTCATCTTTAAATCTTCATATTATGCCTATCCTGCCAATCGATACTGGACGCTATGGAAGCCCGGAAGTCAGACATATTTTTGAGGAAGAAAATAGGCTCAAGTGCCAATTGGATTTTGAAGCTGCCGTTGCTGCAGCTCAAGGTGAAACTAAAATAATCCCCGCTATTGCCTCCAAGGAGATTGTAACTGCAACAAGATCAGGCAATATTAAGTTAAAAAGAATCAAGGAGTTGGAATCAACTACTGAGCATGATACTGCAGCATTTGTTGAGGCTCTAAGTGAGCAATGCTCTCCGAAGGCCCAGCCGTGGGTCCATTATGGCCTGACAAGCAATGACATTACCGATACAAGCACATCTATACAAATGAAGCAAGTATTTGGCATTATTGAAACCAAAATTTTAGATTTATCAACGATTCTCATCAGGAGAGCTACCGAATTCCGCACACTACCAGCAGTAGGAAGGACACACGGTCAGCATTCTAGTATCATCGCATTTGGATTAAAATTTGCTGTTTGGGCTGCAGAAATGGCAAGACATATAGAAAGAATTGAGGAAGGTAAAAAACGCTTTCTCCTCTGCAAGACACTTGGTGTCGTCGGAACGGGTTCATTGATGGGAGAAAAAGCATTGGATGTGCAAAAAAAAGTGGCTGAGCTGACAGGTCTATATCCTGTTGACGCAGCAACACAGATAGTTTCGCGTGAAGGATATGCAGAGATGCAATTTTTGATTGCCCTTATCGGATCTACACTTGACAAAATGGCTATCGAAATTCGAAATCTTCAAAGAACAGAACTGGGTGAGGTTGCAGAGCCATTTAAATTAGGCCAAATAGGGAGCAGCGCTGTTCCTGTTAAACGAAATCCGATTAAAAGTGAAAGGGTGTCATCGCTTGCAAAGCTTTTGCGATCATTAGTCAGTGTGGCAATGGAAAATATTTTGTTGTGGCATGAAAGGGACCTATCTAATTCGGCAAACGAGAGATTTACCCTACCAATGGCTTCGATTCTGTTGGATGAGATGTTAAATTCAATGAAGAAAGTGATTGCAGAACTGATGATAGACAGTGAGAGAATTCTCTCAAATCTGGAGATGACAAATGGTCAAATCTACGCTGAATTCATTCTGGATGCATTGATTAAGAAGGGTATACCAAGATTTGAGGCCTATAGAAATATTCAAAGAATCGCGTTTTCAGCTCAGAAAAGTAGAGAGCCTTTCGTTAAATCATTAGCCAAAGATCCCGCTATAGCAAGATATCTCACAGTTGAGGAATTGAAAGATATATTCAATCCAAAAAATCATCTTTCTGCCTCATCAAATATAATAGATAATGTCGAAAAACAGATCATCCTAACAAAAAAGAAATTTTCAATTTAGAATCTTGGCGAGATTCTTATGAATTAACGTTCCATATTGAAGCGCTTTCTTGGGCCTTAATGCAGATTCCGTTGGAACGCCTATAGATAATGACACTTGTCTTAAGAGATGTTTTCTTAGCAAATCACCAGAGCCCTTGATATTCTCTATAATAGGGATACTCTTAGCAAAGTTAATAAATTTTCTCGATAGAAATGGGTGTTTGATAAGCACACCGAGCTCTGTTGTGATGACCTCTAATTCTTTCATTAGAATGAATTCATTTGCGATTTTTTGATTCATGAGCTTTATTATGGATCTATTGCCTTGTTCATATACTGACCTATATCTATCGTAACCAAAAAAAAGCTCATCACAGCCGTTTGCGGTTAAAATAGATCTAAAATTATTTTGATGTGCAAGGCTAGCAATATGGAAAAATGCAATACAATTCTCTATGTGAGATACATTAGTGCATGCAATTTTATTTTGTACATATTTAAAAGTCTTGCAGAGATCTTCTTTCTTCAGTTCATATATCTTATGGTCCATTCTCATTTTTGAGGCAATGAAATGGGAGAATTTAATATCATGGGAGCCCGGAAAGCCTATTGTCAATAGAGTAACCGTTCTACCCAGGTTTTGACATATTTTTGCAAGTAATGAACTATCAACACCCCCTGAAAAAGCTACCCCTAGACAAGGCTCATCACCAATATTTTTTTCTACTTCGTCGAACAATACAGTACTAAGATCTGTCAGCATATGTTGTGTCAAGTTGACGATTCTGTTCTTAAGAATTTGGGTATGTCAGTTAAGCATTTTATTATTTCGATTTCGCTTTAAACGATTATGAAGAATCCCATTCTCCTATTTGTGCTAGCGAATTGGTGGGCTTTGTATTACCAACCTATTGATTAGCCTGTATCTTGATGGAATAATGTTAATCGCAATCTTACAAACTCGAATAAACGGTTTATATGTAACATTAATCAATTTTAACCGTTTCAATGGAAAAGGTTGTCTTAGACAGTGATATAAGATACATAGATGATAGGGGAAATCTATTGAAAAGTAGAGCAGAGCTCTCTATTTCTAAATTATTGTCTTTTTTAGGAAAGAATTTTGAACATGACATAAAAGTGCGGTTTCCAGACAACAGTTACGCTACAGTCGATTTCAAAGTCGGAAACAAATTCATCGAGGTGGTAGATTCTGACAATGATGTTGAGAAATTCAAACGAATATGCAAGGACGCTCCAGATATCAGTATTATTGCTGTAGGCCACTCAAAGTATGCTACGAAAGTAGATGAATTGGATTCGTTATTTTTCTATAACTCCTATGACAATAAGACTAGTTCCATATTTATAGAGGATCCGTCCCTAGCATTTGATTATGCTCACGTACTGCCCCTCGTCGAAAAATGTTCCGTTTTGCATGGACATACATCTACAGTTATGGTTGAGATAATTGGTACTATGGTTAATAATCTTGTGATGGACTTTGGTCAGGCCAAGAATCTAATTAAGGAAACTTTAATGGCAGTAGACCACAAATTTTTCATTAACAAAAAGTATCTGGATAAAGAAGATGATAGGCATTACATCGTATCCTTTGATGGACCTATGGGCCATTTCAATCTACAATTACCTAAGATGACAACTTTTATGCTCTCAGGGGAGGCAACAGTAGAAAACCTTTCTACCGAAATAATCAGATTGCTTGCACCTAAGATGCCCTCAAATGTTGAGGCCCTAGGCGTATATATTTACGAAGGGGTAAGCAAAGGTGCGCATATGATATCTAGAATTTATAATGAACACTAATGGAAGAGTCAAAGGCACTCGTAATGCTTTCAGGAGGATTGGATTCCGCGACTTGCCTTTATTGGGCAAAAAAGAACTATTCTGATGTTTCAACTATTACCTTCAACTATTACGATAGACTAGAAAACGAAAAAAAGGCCACGTCTGAAATAGCTAAAAGAGCAAACGTAAGCTCATTTTTGAGTATAGATATTCCATTTATAAAGGAATCTTCCGACTTTTATAGTAACAAGCCAAACATTCTAGCTTCTGATGGAAGGTGGCGGGGGTATGTGCCGGCAAGGAACCTCATTTTCTACTCCATAGCAGCGCACTACTCAGAATTCCTTCAAATCAAATGGATTATAGCAGGACATAACAGCCATGACGGGGCCTTTTTTAAGGATGCAACAAAAGATTACATACATAAGGTAAATTCATTGTTTCAGCAACAATGTCTACTTTGTAACGATACGGCATACATTATAGTCCTCCCATTAGGCGACATGGACAGAGTAAGTATCATCAATCTTGCATTCGAACTTGAGGTACCGCTTGAATTGACTTGGAGCTGCCATGATAAAGGAACTAGACATTGTGGACGATGTTATTCGTGTTTACAACGAATCGAGGCGTTCAGTTCGTTAGGGATAAGGGATCCGGTCTTTAGTAGTGACCCTTAGCGGAAGGGATTAGTGGTACTGCCGGCTGGCCCAAGTTTGGAGACCTCTTGCACAGTTAGAACTGATCTTCTTACATGGTTGTTTTGAATATACCTCCGTGTATATGAGGCACTTCCAAGCACAATGCTATTTCATAGATTCGTGTGGCAACATATTCTTCAACTTTATTGATTACTCTGGTGCTTGCTACTGCCATTCCTACTGGTACTCATCCATCCATTCATACATCCGCCTATTGCCCATCACGTGTGGTCAGGCAGTGAACCTCATATTGCGAGAAACACCCCACTATAGTATAAATTCCATCTTAGAATCTAGTTATATTTGGGTCTGTTGCCCTTACTATTGATCAAATCTAAATATAAATGAAATAAATCTAATGAATTGACATACCATACCCTTGCTTATCTAATCGACGTAATAATGTGATTACAATTATCGCAATATATTTTCTAATAGGTACTATTTGAGGCTAGTGGCTATTTGATTGATTCTTCAAAACAATGGACGCTCAGAATTGTAAACAGGATCTTCAGATAGTGCAGAACAATGTTCACGTTGGAACTAATACATATCCGTATGCTAAAGTAAACGTTCCAGAGAAACTCGTTCTGTTAAGGAATTTGTACAACCGCACGACTTGATTATAGAGTAATTAAACATCATTAAAGCATGTTTTAACTCCACCAGGTTCAAGGAAACCTGGTATATTTGACTTTTACCGCTTTATGTATCCCGCGACAATGCATGGTAAAATTATAGTTAGTGCGTGTTAGTATCCTTATTTTTTTGTTCATCAAATATCCTAGAGAAAAAATATCTCAATAATGGAATATAGGATTTTTGCCTAACTACTTACCTTCAGCCGTTAAGTCTATCATGGATTTCAACTTTCTTATTAAATTCGCCATACTTATGGGTTTTATAATGAAATCCTTTACATCGATGGAGGGTAAGACCTTGCTAAATTCTTCCTTGTTTATCTCAAATGCTGTAATGAAGGCTATTTTCATTGATGGATTCTTTTCTTTTATACGTCTGTATAGCTCAAAACCGTTCATTTTTGGCATTCTTATATCCGTAAGTACAAGGTCATAATAGTTAGCAGGATGATGTTCAATAGCATCTAAGGCAAGTTCGCTATTAGAGAATGCATCCACTAGAAAATTAGTTTCATAATTATTGTTATTTCTACCTGATTCCAAATCTCTTTTGATGACGCGCAATATATCTTTCTCGTCATCGACAACCATGATTCTAGGAGGAGAATCTCGTTGAGAATTGTTGATCATAACTCCTCACAATTATTACTAACGTAGAAGACCTATAAATTTGCATGCGTATATTATTGCTATAGTTGTTCCAAAGCAGATCATAGCTTTCCATGGCATAGCTGGCAATTTTGGTGCGCGCAGTTTTATTTGATGGTTATCAATAATGCTTGTAATATAGTCTCTAAGTTTTGCGTTCCAAATTCGATACTCTATACTGTGTCTCTTAAGGATAGACTCCAATTCATATATTACTGGTGCTCTAACAGACCTAATATGTTGGACATATTTCCTTGAGATCTCAACCTCTGCCTGAAGGGCGATAAGACCCTGTTGTTGAATGTCCAAGAGCCGGACATGCATCTCCCACGGCTTACGGAGTTTCTTTGCAAAGCCGCTTCCTATCTGGTAGGCTTTCTTGTTCTCAAACTTAACCCGCCTAAATCCCTCTAATATTAAGGCATTTATTATTTCATCTTTCTTTATTTTTACCATCAAACTTAAGTGATCGAGCTCGATTTCTTCATGGCGTATCAAATCCTGCAAACCCTTAACCACACTTATTCGTCTTGGGTAGCTTGTCAGAAATTCCGACATGTGCTTGGCTACCGATCTTGAATACTATGGCATATTAAAACTCTGCCTTACATAAATTGATTATAGGACAAAACTCTTTGAACCTTTCAGCTCACGTATATAAATGTCCTCTCTTGAGTCCACTGCAATATCGTGCCATGTAAGTCTTCTCTCGGTACTTATTACTTTTAAACCCCGTATAACTGCTGCAGGTTGTGCTTCGTTACTTTCGCCCATGACAGCTACTCCGATTGTTGCTAGGCTATCGGCAACTGCCTTGAATGTAACCTTCAAAACATTTCCAAATAAATCCTTCTTTCCCCTTTGATCTTCGACAGGTTCAAATCCCGATACGGCTATTGCAACCCCTGTAGTTCCAATTCGCGTAGGCATTAATCGGCTATCTGCAATGAAGAATTTTGTTCTTATTTTGAGGGCAGAGATAAAGGGCTGACGAGGGTACAGAACTGCAAAGCCATCAGGCACATTTGATCTGTCAATCCCAGCGTTGGGCGCTATAATACCATCTCTAACAGAAAGGATGTATCCGGGTATCCCTCTAAAGATATAATCAGATTCTCGCAATATCAACTCTGCCATTTTTGCACTTAGGCAATATTTGGAGGCAAACAATCTAGCTTTTGTGCTTACTCTTATTTTGCTTAGTGATACAACTGCCCCCTCTCCCATAGAAACATACTTGCTTGATATTACTAGGATATCATTGTCTTTGAATCTAAAACTTGACCTCTTAAAAGATTCATAAACATCAAACTTTGCTTTTTTTACAGGCACTGAAATAGGTAGGACTTCCACATCATTGATGATTAAATCTCCTCCTTTTTTGGCTTACTAGCACCGCATAAGGTTTTAATGACTCGTTAGGCCAAAATCATAATATAGTGATAACGTATTGGGCATGACAACTACAGAGAAAATTCTTGCTCGAGGTTCAGGCAAATCTGAGGTGGATCCCGGCGACGTAATTTTTGTGAAGGTGGACAAACTAATGATGCATGACGTTTCAGGTCCTGGAGTAATCAAAGTTTTCAACGAGTTAGAAAGAAACGGTGGTAAAAACCTTGAACGGATCTGGGATCCGGACAGAGTCTGGGTTACAGAAGACCACTTTGTTCCTGCTGCCGACAGAGTTTCTGCTGAAAACGTAAACGCATTGGCAAATTGGACAAAAAAGTTTGGTATAAAGAAGCATTTTAAGTACGGCATGGGGCAGTACGGTATCTGTCATACTTTATCCCATGAGGAAGCGTTGGTTTTGCCCGGTGAAGTTTACGTTGGCGGCGATTCGCATACTAATACTACGGGAGCCATGGGAGCGTTTGCTACTGGACTAGGACACACAGATATTGCGTATGTACTGACTACGGGAGACATATGGTTTAAAGTACCCGAAACAATGTTATTCAGGTTAAGCGGAAAAAAGCCAAAAAATGTAATGGCCAAAGACATAATTTTGAAGATCATCGGTGACATCGGAACCGATGGTGCAAACTATCAGTGTATGCAGTTTTCTGGAGATATTATAAAGCAGCTCTCGATGGAAGAACGACTAACCCTAACGAATATGACTACTGAAGCGGGAGCCAAGAATGGGATCATTGAGCCAGATGGCATTACTGACGCGTACTTACGCGATAGAACTAGCACTAAATATTATTCTGTTTTTGGAGACAAAGACGCGGATTATGCGGATGTATTCACTTACGAGGTTGAGAAGCTAGAACCCATTGTAGCTAAGCCATTTTCACCAAGCAACATTGCAACAGCCAGAGAATTACAAAACGTAGAAATAAACCACGCCTATATTGGCTCGTGCACAGGTGCAAAGCTTGAAGATCTTAGAGCTGCTGCTCAAGTATTAAAGGGCAATAAAGTAAAAATACGGACGGAGGTAGTCCCTGCTGCACAATCAATTTACATTAAGGCGATAAAAGAGGGTTTGGTGGAGATATTTTTGGAAGCAGGTGCAGTAATTGGACCTCCTACCTGCGGGGCCTGTTGTGGAGCTCATATGGGAGTGCTAGGGAAGGAGGACATTTGTGTAAGTACCACAAATAGAAACTTTCCAGGGAGAATGGGACATATAGAAGCCAAAACGTATCTTGCATCCCCATTAGTAGCAGCAGCGTCTGCGCTAACAGGAAGGATCACGGATCCAGGGGATCTAATGAATTGAAGGCAATTAGAGGTAAGGCTCACAAGTATGCGAGGGCAAATATTGATACTGACGTTATAATTCCCGGGCCGTATCTCAAGATACATGATCACAAAGAATTGGCAAAGCATGCGATGGAAGGAATAGATCCTGAGTTTCCTGCAAAGGTGTCAAAAGGTGATTTTTTGGTATGTGGTAGAAACTTTGGGTGTGGTTCAAGCAGGGAACACGCACCTATCGCTCTTTCGCAGACGGGGATCTACGCTATCCTTGCTCCATCATTTGCAAGAATAT